>Ga0209471_1000247_pt1 | contig 39019 bp, 39 predicted proteins | sample GraSoiAngelo_128_FD_185885 | JGI IMG/M metagenome (GOLD analysis project Ga0209471, IMG submission 185885) | Grasslands soil microbial communities from the Angelo Coastal Reserve, California, USA - 14_0927_12_20cm (SPAdes) (version 2) | ecosystem: Environmental > Terrestrial > Soil > Grasslands ... | reverse complement strand
CGCCCAGCCGCACCGGCACGCCCGACTGATCCGGCAGCGTGAAATCCGGCGCAACATCTCCAACGCTCACCTTTGTTGCCTTGCTCACGCTCGCTCCCCTTTCGCTCTCTTACAACGTAGCGTCGTGGAACCGTCAGTTCAGTGCGCCGCCCCCGCCCCCGCCCCGCCCGGCATCCCCTTGCTCTTGTGCATGAGCAAGAGCAGCGGTAGGGACAGCACGAAACAGGCGCCGAACAGCAGGAACAGCTGCTCGAACGAGAGCATCAGGGCCTGTCGCGTGACCTGGCCGTCCACGATCGCCAGCGCCTTGGCATTGGCGAGCGGTGCCGGTGTGCCCGTCGCGATGAGCCGCGCCACGATGGCGCCCAGCCGCTCGCGTGCCACCGCGCTGTACTGGGTCACGTTGGCGATCAGGTCCCCGCGGTGGATCGCCGTGAACCGCTGCACCAGGGTGGCCGAGATGGCGATCCCCACGCTGCCGCCCAGCTGGCGCATCAGATTGAAGAGCCCGGTGCCGTTCGGGATCTTGCTCATCGGCAGGTCCGCGAGCGCCAGGTTCGTGAGCGGGACGAAGATCAGCCCCAGGCCCACGCCCCGGAAAATCAGCGGCCAGAAGAAGTCCGACATGCCGCTGTCGGTCGTGAAGTGGGCATGCTTCCACATGGACAGCGCGAAGATCGCCACCCCGGCAAGGATCGAGAGTCGCCCGTCGAACTTGCCTGTGGTGCGGCCCATCGTGGCCATCGTGAACGCGCTCGCGAGCGCCCCGGGAAGAATCACGAAACCGGTCTGCTCCGCCGTGAAGTTCTGGAGGTTCTGCAGGTAGACGGGCAGCACGAACACCGTGGCATAGAGACAGACCCCGAGGATCCCGCCGAACACGACGCCCACCGCCAGCTGGCGGCTCTTCAAGATCCGCAGGTCCACGACCGGATGCTCCGTCGTGAGCTCGTGCCACACGAAGGCGACGAGCGACAGGGCGCTGATCACGGCGTACGTGGTGACCTCGCGCGAGTCGAACCAGTCGAGCCGCTCGCCGCGCTCGAGCATGACCTGGAGCGTGCCGATGCCGGCTGCGAGCAAGAGCAGGCCGACGTAGTCGACGCGCTCCGCCTTCTCCTGGAACCGCGAGTTCTGGATGAAGCTGAGCGACAGCGCGAGGGCCAGCATGCCGATGGGGATGTTGATGTAGAAGATCCACGGCCAGCCGAACGCATCGGTGATGTAGCCCCCGAGCGTCGGACCCAGGGTCGGCCCCACCATCACGCCCACGCCGAAGATCGCCATCGCGGTGCCGAACTCCTCGCGCGGAAACACTTCGTACAAGATCGCCTGCGAGGTGGAGAGCAGCGCGCCGCCCCCCAACCCCTGGATGATCCGCCAGAACACCAGGGCGATGAGGGAGTGCGCGTTACCGCAGAAGAAGGATGAGATGACAAAGATCGCGATCGATCCCGCGAAGTAGCGCCGTCGCCCGAAGTACGCCGACAGCCAACCGGTGATCGGCAGGATGATCACGTTCGCCACGATGTAGCCCGTGGACACCCAGGCGATCTCGTCCAGCGTGGCGCCCAGATTCCCCATCATGTGGGGGATCGCCACGTTCACGATGCTCGTGTCCAAGAGCTCGAGCACGGACGCGAGCGACACCGTGATCGCGATGATGTACTTGTACTTGTAGCGATCGGCGTCGACGCCGAGCGCCGGCAGGGCGGCGGTAGCCATTACTTCGTCGTGATCGTCACGACTACGCTCATTCCTGGGCGCAGGGGGTGTGTGGCGTCGTTCTGCGCGTCCGGCCGGATCCGCACCGGAATGCGCTGCACGACCTTGGTGAAGTTGCCGGTCGCGTTGTCGGGCGGCAGCAGCGAGAACTTGGCCCCCGTCGCGGGCGACAGACTCTCCACGTGCCCCTTCACGTGCCGCCCCGGGTACGCGTCCACCGTGAAATCGGCGGGGTCGCCCGGAGTGACGTTGGCCGTCTGCGTCTCCTTCAGGTTCGCCGTGACCCACACGTCGCTGAGCGGCACCTCGCTCATCAGCGGCTGACCCGGTTGCACCAGCTGACCGATCTCGACGCTCTTCTTGCTCACCACCCCTTCCGAGGGGGCGGTGATGCGCGTGTAGGACAGGTTGAGGGCCGCCTGGTCGCGCGCCGCGCGCGCCGCGGCCACCCGGGCGTCCGCCCCGAGCAGCGCCGCCTGTGCGGCGGCCAGCCCCGCGTCCGCCGCGCGCGCCGCCGCCTCGGCGGCATCGAGCGCCTGCTTCGGGACGATGTCCTTCTCCGCCAGCGGCTTGATGCGCTCGAGATCGGCATGCGCCTTCTCGGCGTTCGCCTGCATCTGCGCCACCTGTGCCTCCGCCTGGCCCACCCGCGCCCGATTGCTCACGCCGGCGAGCGCCACGGCGACATCGGCTTCGGCCTGCGCCAGCCGCGCCTTGTAGTCGCGGTCGTCCAGCACCACGAGCGTGTCGCCGGCCTTCACCTGCCGATTCTCGTCGGTCCGCACCTCGACCACGTAGCCACCCACCTTCGGGAGGATCGGGATGATGTGCCCGTCCACCTGGGCGTTGTCGGTCGACACGTGGCTGAGGCTGTAGATCCAGCGCCGGATCCCCACGGCCACCAGGCCAAGCAGCACGACGCCCATGATGATGAAGACGGTGCGCTTGTTGCCGCCCGATTTGGCCGGCTCTGGTTGCTCGGGGGCGACAGGAGAGGGCCTACCGGCCCGCTGCGCAGTCTCGCGTTCGATCGTCGTAGCCATGTCGTCACTCATTGGTATGCCGGTTAATGAAGGGTCCGGGCCACGCCGGCGGCGCGCGCCAGGGAAATCCGGGCGGTCGCGGCGGCGAACCGGGCGTCGATCTCGGTATCGCGGGCGCGCACCAAGCCTACCTGCGCGGTGATCACGTCGATGTTGCCCGCGACCCCCGCCTTGAACCGCTCGCGTGCCTGGCTGAGCTCACTCTCGGCGAGCCGCAGCTCCTCGCGGGCCACCAGCTGTTGCGCCGCGGCGGAGCCGAGGTCGAGCAGTGCGGCGTCCACCTCGGCGGCGATCTGCCGACGTAGGTCGGCCTCGCGCACCTGCGACTCCCGTACCACCGCGTCCTGCTCGTCGAGCCGCGCTTCGCGGCGGAAGCCGTCCAGAATCGGCACGCTCACCTGGAGTGTGAGATCACGCGTCGCGATCGCATGCGGCGCCGTTGGCCCGTTCACCCCATAGTCGCCGGCGACCTCGATGCGCGGCAGACGCTCCGCCCGAATGGCCGACCCGGTCTGGCGCGCCGCCGCGGCGCGCGCCTGCTCGGCCCGCAGGTCGGGCCGGTTGGCGAGTGCGGCGCTGACGGCCGAGTCCCGCCGCACGGATACATCGGCTGCGCCGAGCGACGGCGCCAGCGAATCCGTGAGCGTGAGCGGTGTCGCGGGGTCGAGGCCGAGCGCGCGAGTCACGTCGATGCGCCCGCGGTCCAGCTGGTTCTTGGCCACGAGCAGCAGCCCCTGCGCCCTGGCGAGCTGGGCCTGCGCGCGCGTCACGTCGATCGTCGGGCTCACCCCCGCCGCGCGCTGTGCTTCCGCCAATCCCACGAGCTCCGCGGCAATGGCCGAGTCCGCCCGCCGGGCCCCAACCACCGCCTGCGCGCGCACGGCCTGGACATAGGCCACCGCCGCCGTGAGCACCGAGGCCTCGACCGTCACGCCGCGCTCCGCCCGGCTCCCATCGGCCTGCGCGCCCGCGGCGCGCACGCGCCGCACGCTCGACCAGTCGAACAGCGCTTGAGTCGCGCTGACGCGCGCGTCGTAGTTGTTGAACGGCCCGATCAGCTCCGGGAAGCCGGGGAACGAGATGCCGATCGAGCGCGAGTTGAAGGTGCGGTTCAGCCAGAAGCCCCCCACCGAGGCGGAGGGCAGCAGCGCCGCGCGCGCCTGCCGCACCCGTGCGTCTGCCTCGGTGGTGCGCAAGCTAGCGAGTGTCACCACCGGCACCTCGCCGGAAGCGAGCCGCACGGCATCCGCGAACGACAGGCGGAGCGGGGCGGTCGGTGCAGGCGCCTGCGCCGCGAGGGGGGCGCCCATGGCGACGAGCCATGCGAGCACGGGGACGAGCCGGTAGCTATTGCTTCGCGATACCATGGAGATAGAGATCAATGTGAGTGTCGAGATACTTCTTGACGTCGAACGCCTCCGGCATGCACGACCCGAACGCGTGCCGCGCGACCACCGCGTGCATCAGCGGCGACATGGCGAGCTTGGCGGCAACCATGACGTTCACGGGACGGAACTCTCCGTTCTTGATGCCGCGTTCGATCACGCCGGCCATGAGGCGGTGCCCGCGCGTCACGACTTCCTCGTAGTAGAAACGTGTGAGCTCGGGAAAAGTTGCCGCCTCCGCCATCATGAGCTTCGGGATTGCGGCCACCGCCGTCTCCCCCACCAGCCGCCAGTATTCCCGCACCAACTGCTCCACCAGCTCGCGGGCGCTGCCAGTGAACGACTGGGCGAAGGCTTCACCCTTGGCGATGACGGGCACGATCGTCTCCCGCACCACGGCCTTGAACAGGGCTTCCTTACTGTCGAAGTAGAGGTAGACGGTGCCCTTAGTCACACCGGCTCGCCGGGCCACGTCGGCGAGCTTCGTCGCGGCGAACCCGCGCTCGCCGAACACCTCGAGCGCGGCGGCCACGATCTCTCCCGGCCGGGCGTCTTTCCGACGCTTCCAGCGGGGCTTGGATTGACGCTTCGATGGGGTGACGGCGTGGCTCACGGCGCTCGATCCGGTCGCATAGTTAGTTACTGAACGGTCAGTAAGTAACTTTGGTTCCAGAGGCCCGTCAAGGCCTGGCAAGTTCCTGCGATTCAGCTGGTTACGCGGTGGGTGCGCGCCGCTCGCGATAGAACACGATCAGCCCCGTCCCCGGCGGCGTCGCGCCCAGCTGCCGCAGCAGCGTCACGAGCTGGCCCCGATGATAGCTCGAATGGTCGATCGCGTGGCGAAACATCTCGCGGAAGCTGTGCACATACTCGCCGCCGGTACTCGGGCTTACCGTCATGGTCTCCTCCAAACGCCGCTCGCCGAGCCCCGCGAGGAACGTGGCGCGCTCGGTTTCGATGGCCTCCCAGCGCGCCCGCGCCGCGGCGAGCGTCGTCAGGTCCCTGCCCTGCGGCACCGCGGGATTGGGCTGCGCGAGCCAGCGGTTGAGCCACAGCTGCTCCGCCCACACGATGTGGCACAGCGTGCCGTGCAGGCCGCCGTGACTGCTCTTCAGGTCGCGGAAGTACGACTCGGTGGGCAGCGGCTCGAGCGCCGCGAAGAACCGACGGTTGGCCCACGCGTTGTAGGCGAACAGCTCGCGCACTTCACCGAGGGTCAAGAACTCCCCTCCCGATTGCCTACTTCGCCGGCGCGACCTCCCCGGCGTCCATCACGCTCTGCTGGATAACCTTCCCTTCGATCTTTTGATCGTCCCCGACCAGCGAGTCCTTCACGGTCCCTCGTACCACCCGGACGTTCCGACCCAGGATGCTGTTCGCGATCGTGCTCTCGGCGACGAAGCTCCCCGCCTCGATCGACACGTTGGGCCCGATCGTGGCGTCGTGGATCGTCACGCCCTCCTCGATGTAGACGGGGGGAACGATCGTGCAGCGCGGGCACGGCCCCGACGGAGCACGCGCCCGGCCGTGCTCCAGCAGATGCTGGTTGGTCTCGAGCAGCGTGTCTACCTTGCCGCAGTCGTACCACCCCGCTACCGGCGCGGTGAGCAGCCGGCGGCCCCGGTCCACCATGTACTGGAACGCGTCCGTGAGATAGTACTCGCCGCCCTTCCCCGGCGGCTGCGCCAGCGTGTGCGCGATGCCGTCGAACAGCGACTTCCAGTCCTTGATGTACTGCAACCCGATGTTCGCGAGCCGTGAGACCGGCGTACTCGGCTTCTCGACGATGCGGGTCATGTAGCCCCCCGCGTCGGTGACGATCACGCCGAACCGCTGGTAGTCCTCCACCTCCTTGGCCCAGATGATGCCATCGGCATCCACCCGGTTGATGAGCGTCAGGTCGGCTTCGAACACCGTGTCCACGAAGATGATGAGCACCGGGGAGTCCACGTAGGGACGCGCCAGGTTGATGGCGCCCGCGGTGCCGTCCAGCTTCTTCTGCTCGACGAACTTCGCTGGAACGTCGTAATGCTCGAGGATGTATCGCTCGACCGATTCCTTGAGATGTCCCGTAATGACGATCAGTTCCTCGATGTCGAGCCCTTTCACCGCGTCCATCACGTAGTCCATGACCGGTCGCCCGGCGACGCGCACCAGGGGCTTCGGGACCCGCTTGGTGAGCGGCAGGAGCCGCGTGCCTTTTCCGGCGAGGGGAACGATGACTTTCATGTCACACCCGTCCGTAGCGGTCTTTGAGCCGCACCACGTCGTCGATTTCGGGAGTCGAGGCCTCGAGCAGGTCGGTCGGCACCACCGCCTCGAACTGGTGGATCACCTTCGGCTCGATGTGGAACGCGGCTCCCTGCGACATGGGCCGCTCGATCAACGTATCGCCCTGCTGGATGCGCAGGATGATCTCGCCCGTGAGCACGTAGATCGATTCGTCCTTCTTGTTGTGGTACTGCAGCGACAAGACGTGTCCAGGCTCGATGTGGAGGATCTTGCCGACGTAGCGGTCGGTTCTGGCCCAGATCAGCTCGTGGCCCCAGGGCTTGTCGACGCGATAGGGGAGGTCAGCCACCCTTCCCCTCCCCCCAGTGCGGAATGGGGAATGCGGAATGCGGAGTATCAGCACGGGCGTCGCTCGGCGAACGACCTTCCCCCGCAATTCCGCATTCCGCACTCCGCATTCCGCACTCGTTCATATCGACGAAGCGAGCCTCAATTGCAGGGAGGAAGGTGAAGTGACGCATGCGGTCACACACACCCCGCACCCCACGCAGCCTTCGGGCCGCAGCACCGGGTGTCCGCCCGCGTCCATCGCGAGGGCCCGCTCTCCCACCGGGCACGCCCGGGCGCACACTCCGCAGCTCACGCCCTGAAACGTGATGCAGCGCTCGGGGTCGAGCTCGAGCACGCCCATGTGGATCTCGTCCCACCCGCCGGCCGGCGGCACGAGGGCGCCAGTGGCGCACGCGTGGGCGCATGGCATGTCCGTGCACACCACACACGCCTGGATGGCTGGATCGATGATCGGCGTGCCGGCCGCGAGGCCCGCCCCGGGCGGGGCCTTGATGATCGCGTGCACCGGGCACACGGGGAGGCAGTCGCCGCAGCGGGTGCACGACGCGAGGAAGGCGATTTCGTCAGCCGCGCCCGGCGGCCGGAAGTAGCGCCGCGGCGCCACCCGTTGCTCGGTGCGCGTCGCCACTTCGCGCACCAGGCGGGTGAACGCCTCGCGGAAGAAGCCGCGCCGATCGTTTGCGCTCGCGTCCATCAAAAGCTCGGGCTGAGGCTCAGCTGCCACCGGAACGCGAGCCTCCCTTCGCTGGGTCGCGGGTCCGCGGCGTAGTTCCAGCGGCTCACTACGAGCGGCAGCTCGACGCGCATGGTCCAGCCCAGGTCCCGAATCTGGTGACGCGTCACCACGCCGACCCCGCCGTCATACAACGGTGTGTACCGGCGCCCAGGGGCCGTCGGGGCGACCGCCAGCGTATCCACGAGCCCGCCGTCGACGAAGCCGGTGAGTGACACATCCCGCAAGATACCCCGATCGCGCCGCCAGACCGAGCGGGCCAGCTCCAGGTTCACGGTGACGGCCCAGCGGCCGCCCAGGTCGTTCCGGAAGCCGCGCAGGTTGCCGTTGCCGGGCGCGTGATAGTAAAAGTCCGGGCGCACGAACAGCGCGCCCGCGCTGCGCAACAGGGGATTCGTGAACGTCTCGTAGGGGTCGGCGCCGGCGATGGCAATGCGGCGCTGCGGCACGGGGGCCGAGCGGCCCGCGTACGCGCCGCCGAACAGTCGCACGCCGAACGTCGTGCCGAGGGGGAACGGCGCCCGCACGCTCGCTTCGCCCGTGAAGCGGCCGAACCCCTCGACGTCGTAGCGGCTCGAAGACGCGTACCCGGGGCCGGGGTTCGAGTACACGAGCCCCCCCCGGGCGGCGAGCCGCGCCCGCACGAGCGCCGAGCCTCGTTGCACGCTGGTCGAGACCCAGGGGCCCGCTTCGACCGTCCCCGCGTCCTCCCACAGGCGGCGGTCGAGATAGCCGAGGTTGGTGGTGGCCATCCACAGGGCGTCGAAGCCGAGGTGGGGATCGGCGCCGAAGCCCAGGTGCTCACGTAGGGCGCGGTCCAGCGAGAGCGCCACACCCGCCCGACCTTCCACGGCCCACGCCGCGACAGCCGTCTCGGTGCGGGGCATGAGGTGACGGATCGGGTTCGACCAGCGGCCGTAGAAGCCGAAGCGCTGGCTGGCACCGTTGCCGGTGGCGACCGACACGATGGACACGCCGCGGTTGTAGCGGTCGAGATAGTTGGTGCGGTTCCGCACGGCCAGCGTCACACCGCCGAAATCGTTGGACCAGGCCAGCGGCAGCCACGCGCTGACCAGCTTGTCCCGCCGGGCCCGCTCGCGCGTGGGATCGTCCAGGCGCAGGTCCACCGCCCCCCGGCCCACGAACGCGCGCCGCTCCCGGTTGTTCAGCATGTCGTAGTCGTGGGTGCGGCCGCGCGGGTCGAGCATCAGGCGCCCGGGCTTCCGGGCACTCGTGAACTCGACGCGCTCGGTGACGGGCTCGCCCGTGGCCCGGGCGTAGATGGTATCGCGATCGCCGATCTCGACGGGCATCCGGCCGTCGCCCTTTCGCTCCACGGTCACCACGGTGCGCCAGCGCCCGCCCGCGAGCCGGTGCCGCTCGACCCGACGCAGCCGGTAGTCGATGAGCGGCGTCGCGTGGAGCCACTCGCCGAACAGCCATTTCAGATCCACGCGCGACACCTCCTCGGCCACGCGGCGGAACGCGTCCTCATCTACGTGCTTCAGCTTCCAGCGAGCGAAGTACTCGCGCAGGATGCGCCGCATCGTCTCGTCGCCCACCACGTAGCGCAGCTGCTCGTAGAACAGCTGCGCCTTGCTGTAGATCATTTCCTGATAGATGAGAAAATCGCGAAACTGCTCGCTCACGGTGGAGATCGGCTCGCTCCAGCGCTCGAGATCGAGCCACAGCACGCCGGGCTCGAGTCCGTCGTATGCCGGTGGGCCGCCGTGCGCCTCGAAGAACCAGCCTTCCTGGAAATCGCTGAACCCCTCGTCGAGCCAACCCTCGCGCCACTCGTTGTTGGCGAGCTGGCCCATGACGTACTGGTGCCCCGTCTCGTGCACGATGAGGCCGATCGATGCGCTCCCGTCCATGATCATCATGGGGAACTCGGTCCCGCCGCCCTCGACGCGGTGCACGTTGGTGAGCTGGGGCCACTGATACTTCCCGAACAACGAGTCGAGCCACGCGAGCGCCAGGACGGTGTTCTGGACGGCCTTCCCCTGCCCCCAGGTGGCGCGGTCGCCCGGCTGATACAGCACCCGCACCACCGCCTCACCATAGCGCCCCTGCTCGTAGATGTAGTCCGGATTGAGCGAGAAAGCGAAATGATGGACGTCTTCGGCCCTAAAGCGGACGCACTTCCGGCCCGGTCCGACACGCATCGCCGCACACCCGGGAGCAGGGAGCGGGGAGCGGTACCATTGGCGCTGATAGTCGATCCGGAGATTCTGGTCCGCTTTCGCGTGGTCCCAGCCCGGGTCTCCCTCCACCGGAACCCCAGTAGCGCCGATTACCTGGTCCTGTGGCAGATCGAGCGTGACGTCGAACGTGGCGAACTCACCGTAGAACTCGCCCCCCGGATAGAGCGGATGGTCTTCCCAACCGTAGCGGTCGTACACCACCATCTTGGGATACCACTGCGCGAAGTCGAAGCGCCGCCCCTGGCGCCCCTGGCGCCGCGGCAGGGTGGATGGACGCGCCTGCCAGTCGATCTCGACCGTCAGCGAATCGCCGGGGCCGAGGGATCGCGGCAGGGTCCAGTGCGCGATGGTCGAGTCGGGGGCATATGGGTAGTCGGGGCGCAGCCCCTGGCCCATCACGGTCGCACTGGTGATGCGTTCGAACGCGTAGTCCGGATCCTTCAGGTGTTGAAACCGCTCGCGCTGCTCGGCCGAGTCGGCGGCGGCCCAGCGGGAGCCGGGACGGAATGCGTTCAGGTACTGGTGGACGTAGAAGTCGTGTAGCGTCTCGGGCGAGCGGTTCACATAGCTGATGCGCACGTGGCCCGTGAGCACGCCGGACGGCTCGTCCAGCGCCGCGCTGATCCGATACGCGACTTGCTGCTGCCAATAGCCCGTGGTATCCCCGGCTACGAGCACAAGAAGAAGGGGGAGCATGGAGGTGGGGAAGCTACAGCGGGCCGGGCGGGATGGGGAGCCAGGCAGCTTAGGGCTCCGACATGGACCTCGGAGCCCCTAGCAGAAGAAGGAAGAGCGAACCGGCCTAAGGCTTCGTGGCTGGTTTCGTTTTCAACTCGACCAGCAAAGCATGAACCTCGGCAGTGGCCTCGCTGGCGTGCGTCGCGGGCTGGTGCCAAGTGGTCCGACCGGCTTTGTTCTCCGACTCCGTAGTCTTCCCGTCGGGAGACGTGAATTTCGTTGTGCCGCTACCCGAAATGTCGTACGTCAGATATGCCGGGTGGGAATGCATCGGAATTTTCTCACCGCCTTTGGCCTGAAAGTCGAGCACCCGCACCTGGTCGTTCTCCAACAGCACCTTGAAGTGATTTGGCGCTACCTGCACGGGGTCTTGCGCGCGGGCCGTTGGAACTCCGACGCAACATAGAGCGAGCGTGCCGAGCGTTAGGCGGAAAACTTGCATACACCACCTCTGCGAACGAGAGAAGGATGAACCCGACGGGACAGCCCTGGACATCGGGTTTACGCACGCCCCTTTCAGGGAGCGCTGTCGATGCGTGACCACACCTCACCGCGGACGAGGCTTCTCGCTGCTTCCGTGCGGCTGCCTATGTCCGAAAGGGGGGCGGACGGATGAACCTTTGCAAAGATTGCACTGATATCGCGTTCTGCGTCCGCGAGCGAGGCGTACGTATCAATCGTTACAAAGTCGTATTCGAGGGAGGTGCCGTAAGGATACTGGACGTTATACAGAGCCCAGGAGCGCATTTGTCCGGCTCGGATGCGTTCTTGATGAACGGGTTTCCACGTCTCTTGCTCCAGCTTGAGATACTCCTGAACTTTGGCCGGGTTGGCCTTCATGAAGTTGACGACGTAGACGGAAGGTCGCTGCGGCTGCTGGGCTTGGGTGAATGCAGCGGATGAGAGGGAGCCTGCCAAGAATGCTCCGGCAGTAGCGGTCGCAAGAAGCGGGATCCCGATGCGCATTGAGCCCTCCGCGATTCGCCGGCGTTTGCCTTTGTCGCTGCAGGCGTTGCTAACTGGGACACTGAAATACCGCGGCGGCAGGGGGGCGTCAAGTGAGGCTGCCGTGAAAGACTTGAACGTCGCGGCGTGCGCCCGCAGCTTATGCAATGCATGACCGCCCATGAGTTCCGGCGCATCGCCTTGAGTCTCCCGCGGGCCTGCGAAGCCGCGCATATGGTGAAGCTCACCCCCGAGCAGCAAGAGCTCTTCGTGCGAGCCCAGCCCGCCGTGTTCGCGCCCGTCAAGGGCGGCTGGGGTCGCGGTGGTGCCACGAACGTTCGGTTGCGAGCCGCCAGGAAGGGTGCCGTTCGTGAAGCGCTGATCACCGCCTGGCGTAACCGGGCCCCGAAACGTCTCGCCGAAAGCATCCTCGACACGTGACGGTCTCACCGGTCTTCTTCTACGGTCTGTTCATGGATGCGGACGCGCTCCGATCCAAGGGCGCGCATCCCGCCAACGTGCGGCCGGCCGCCCTGCCGGGATACGCGATTCGCATCGGGAACCGCGCCACGTTGGTACGCGAGCCCGGCTCCTCGGCATATGGACTGCTGATGGATCTCCCTCGAAACGAGATCGATGCCTTGTACTCCGGCCCCGGGCTGGAGGCGTATCGTTCGGAGCCCGTCGTGGCAGAAGGGCCAGATGGTGCGAGGACTGCCGCGTTGTGCTTCAATCTCCTCACGCCTCCGTCACCGGACGAAGCCAATCGCGAGTACGCCGAAAAGCTGCGCGAGCTGGCGCGCCGCCTGGGCCTGCCCCTCGACTACGTCGAGCGTATCCGGTGACCGTCGTGGGAGCGGTGGCTTGCCAGGTGCTGATGGCTGTGAGTCTTCAGCAATCGCCTTCGCTCGTGCCCAGACCGGTGCTTAAATTGATCGTCGAGCATCCAGTGCTCGCTCCGTACCTCCATCCCGAGACTCCTGGCCGCGTACCGCTACTGGTCTCAGATCACCTGTTGGAGCCGGGTGTCACGCCATCGAGGTTCGGTCAGCCCTTGCGAATCGTTCCCGACCGAGAGCTGGGTACAAAGCCGCACCTCCGCGTCTTGAGCTTCGAGGTGGACGGCGCCCGGGCGAAGGCGGTGGTCGAATACAAGGTCGAAGGCGTGCAGGCAGTCTTCGACTTGAGGCGTGACTCGAAGGGGTGGTGGACGGTCGCGGATGCAAAGGTTGCCGAACTGGGGCGCGGACCACACAAGTGACGAAAGGACCGCCCTTCCGCTCATCGCTCCGACGGTGCATCATGCCAGCGGTCCCTCATACCCTCTCGGAGGCTCTAATGCGCGCGTTCAGCCTTTCGACTTGTCTCCTGCTAGCGGTGGCTCCCGGAATTCACGCCCAAGCTGCCCTTGCGACAAACCAGACTCCCATGCACTGGGGCCCGGCCCCGGCAGTGTTTCCCCCGGGTGCGAGGATGGCCGTGGTGAGCGGTGACCCCAGCAAGGCGGCGGTCTTTACGGTCCAGCTGGCGATGCCGAGCGGCTACAAGATCGCGCCGCACTTCCATCCCACCGATGAGACCGTCGAAGTGAAGAAAGGCACGCTGCTCGTGGGCATGGGTGATAAGTTCGACCTGTCGAAGGCGAAAGCGATGAAGGCCGGCGAAAAAACGCCGATGGCGGCCAAAGCACACCACTTCGCCGCCGCGCAGGGCGCCACGTTCATTCAGGTGACGGCCATGGGCCCATTTGCGCTCACGTACGTCAATCCGGCGGACGACCCCCAGAAGCAGGTCGCCAAGCCTTGACCGCGGCTTGACCCGGGGAACATTGGGGGCGTCTCTTACAGGGCGCCCCCTTTGCGTACCTACTTCATTCTGCTCCTCGCTACGGCGTTGCTCGCAGCGCGCTGGTCGGCGCCCTGATCGGTGCGCCACTCAGAACGTGGCACACCGTTTATCAGGCTCGACCTTAGCGGTCCGCGACCTTGCGGTGCGCCGTCACGGACCCATATTGCGGAATAACTCAGATGCCCTGAACCCCGAGGCGCAATGTCGTGCGGTTCGCCCATGCCTCGGGGGGAGCGAATCGCGAAACCGGCTGAGTGGGACACCCACGTGGCCGGGTTTTGCTTTCTTGGTCTCCGGCTGTTCGCAAAGGAGAACACTACCCATGGCATCCGTCCTGATCACGGGAACCAGCTCGGGAATTGGCATGGCCACCGCCCTGGCCTTCGGGAGAGCTGGCCACAAGGTCGCGGCGACGATGCGCAATCCTCACCGAGCGCCCGAGCTCGCGCGCATCGCCACCCAAGAGAAGCTGCCGATCACGATTTCGGCCATGGATGTTGATTCCGACGCATCCGTCAAGGAAGGAATCGGCCGCATCGTAAAGGAGGGCGGACCAGTTGACGTGCTCGTCAACAACGCAGGGATTGAGCGCATCGGCTCGGTCGAGGAACTGCCGTTGGCCGAGTTCCGGGCCGCCATGGAGACGAACTACTTCGGCGCGATCCGCTGCATCCAGACGGTGCTGCCGGCGATGCGCGCGCGCCGGAGTGGCTGCATTGTCAACGTAGCGTCGGTTGCCGGACGCATCGCCAACTCGCCCATGGCTGCGTACACCGCATCGAAATTTGCGTTGGAGGCACTCAGCGAGTCATTGGCGCAGGAGGCGAAGCCGTTCAACGTGCGAGTGGCGATTGTCGAGCCGGGGATCATCGACACGGCGATGGCCAGGCGCGTCGAGTCGGCGCACACCCCCTCACCTTACCCTCAGGAACGCCGCTTCGCCGCGATGTTTTCCGCGTCCCTGAAGAACCCGGTACCGCCATCTGTGGTGGGAGAGAAGGTGCTCGAGATCGTGGAGAGCGGCACCTGGCAGCTGCGGCATCCGGTGGGACCCGACGCGATGCCGTTTCTCCAGTGGCGCAAAGCGATGAGCGACGAGGAGTGGGTCGCCTGGGGCGCGCTGGGCGACGATGCCTGGTATGATCGTTTGAAGGCCGATTTCGGCATGGACGCACGCCCCAATGCGTGACGCCGAGGCAGGCAGTGACTCCTTGTCCTCCCTCCACCCGAGGCACCCATGAAAGTCTCCACCGTAGTCCCGCTGGCTGCGTGCGGTCTGTTGGCTGGATGCGAGCGTACTCCACTAGTGCTCGAGCCGCACTCCGCCGCGCCGACGACCCTGAGCGCCGCGAGCCTCGCGTCGGATGCGGTCAAGCCCAACTTCAACCTCGAAGTTATCCTTCGCGCGCCAGACGGCAGCGATGGTTTCGGCCACGTGAAGTTCCGTCAGGCGAACGACGACCCGACGATCGTGGATCTCGGCATGTGGGTGCGTGATCTGGCTCCGAACACACATTACAAGCTGCAGCGAGCCGTCGATACGATCGTCGATGACGAGTGCACGGGCACATCGTGGCTCACACTCGGCGAGGGGAGTACACCGCAGGATATCGTGACGGATGACGCTGGCACCGGCCGCGCGGATCTGTTCCGCCTGTTGACGTCTCCCATTGGCACCGCGTTCGACATTCACTTCCGTGTCGTGAGCACCGCGACGCCGCCAGCGGTCGCGCTGAGCAGCGACTGCTATCAGTTCTTCGTCAGATAGGTGTTGCGAGCTTGGAAATCGCCGGGGCGGTTGCGCGTTGGGGCGCGGTCCAATGGATCGCGAATATGGCGGCCACCGGTGGGACCGCCTATTCCAGACCGATCTTTCGCAGCAACACCTGGTAGCGGGGGTCGCTCATGAGGTTGCGAGTGGCCACGCCCATGAAGGCGGTCGCCGGCAGGTTGCCCCGAAAGAAGGCGAACGCGACGTCGCGCTCTTCGTACGCTCGCTCCAACCACACAAACGCCTCATCCGTCTGGCCAAGGGCCGAATAGATCCCTGCAAGGCTTACGGCCCTGACATGTTCCCGACTGGCGCGCCCTCGGAGCTCCTCGAGGAGCCGCCGGGCCTCCTCGGTGCGACCGGCCTCGGCGTACGCGACCGCGAGGGCCGCCACCATCCAGGGAAGTCGGTGGGATAACTCGACCGCCAGGTTAAACTCCGCGAGGGCGTCTTCCCACTGCGACTCGAACGCGTCAGCGCACCCCAGCAGCCAGTGCGCCAGCGCGAAGTGTGGGTCGAGCTCGATCGCCTTGTGGAGCTGCTCGATGGCCCGCGCGGGCCGACGCGCCGTGAGCAGCATCCACGCCAGGTGGGTGTTCGTAAACACGGACAGCGGCTCCATTTCGACTGCCCGCTCATCTTCGGTGATGCTCTCGTCGTACCGACCCTTCGAGGTGCAGAGCGAGGCGTACCAGTAGCGTGCCAGGACGTAGCGCGGGTTCAACGCGATCGCGCGCCGCAGCTCGCGCTCGGCGGCAGCCCAGTCCCAGTCGTACACCAAATGAATGAACCCCATCGAGCAGTGCGCTTCGGCGAGCGCATCGTCGAGCGCGAGCGCGCGCTGGGCAGCCGCCTTCGCTCTCGGCATGACGTCTCTCGGCGGGCGGAAGCCGTAGAATGCCAGCAGCGTGTACGCGTCCGCGACGCCGGCGTGAGCCAGGGCGAAGCGCTCGTCCAACAAGAGTGCCTGCTGGAAGCAGTCGAGGGCCTTCGCGAGGCCCGCGCCGCGCTGATTCCAGAAATAGCGCCCCTTCAAGTACAGCTGGTAGGCAGCCAGATTTTCCGTCGGCGGCGTGACGAGCAGATCGCCCGCAGGACCCGCCAGCGCGAGCTCCAGCCGGTGCGCGATGGTCCGCGCGATGGCGTCCTGGATCGCGAAGATATCGTCGAGCTCGCGGTCATAGCGCTCGGACCAGAGATGATAGCCGTCGGCGACGTTCACCAGCTGCGCCGTGATCCGAACCCGGCTCCCGGCCCGGCGAACGCTGCCCTCGAGCACGGTCGCGACCCTGAGCCTCGCGCCCACCTCGCCGATTCCCGCGCTTTTGCCCTTGAATGCGAACGACGAGGTGCGAGCAGCAACGTGCAGTCCGGGCAAGTGCCCCAGGGCATTGATGATCTCCTCGGTAATCCCGTCGCTGAAATACTCGTTCTCGGGATCGGGACTCAGATTCGCGAACGGCAGCACGGCGATCGACTTGGCGGCGGCCGGCGCCGGCGCGGGCCTGCCCGCGGGTGGGGTCCGAAGCGCGTCGGCGAACTCCGTCGCGGTCGTGAACCGATCGGCGGGCATCTTCTCCAGTGCCTTCATCACGGCCTGCTCGACCGCTAGGGGCACCGCCTGTCGCACGGTTCGCAACGCCGGAACCGGGTCGAGCGAGTGGCGGGCGAGGACGGCCTGCGGCGTCGGCCCCGTGAACGGGGGCCCGCCGGCCAGCATCTCGTACAGCACGCAGCCCAGACTGTAGACGTCGCTCCGACCGTCGAGGTGCAACTCCGCGGCCGCCTGCTCGGGGCTCATGTAACCGGGCGTGCCGATGGGAATCCCCGCCTCGGTCCGGGTGCCACTGGCCGCCGCGGTAATCGCCCGCGCGATGCCGAAGTCGCTCACCACCGCATGCCCGGCCTGGAACAGGATGTTCTCCGGCTTGATATCCCGGTGCACGACGTCGCGGCTGTGGGCGAAGCTCAGTGCATCCGCCACTTCCCGCGTGATCTGCAGCGCGTCCTCCAGCGGAAGCTGCTGCTCTCGCTCCAGGCGGCCCCGCAGCGATTCGCCCTCCACGAACGGCATCACGTAGTAGAGGAACCCGTCGACCTGGCCCGAGTCGTGGAGCGGCAGGATGTGGGGGTGTGTCAGGCCGGCCGCGATCTCGATCTCGCGGAGAAACCGCTCGGGGCCGAGCGCGGTCGCGATCTCACCGCGGAGCACCTTGATCGCGACGGGGCGGCCGTGTTTCCTGTCCCGAGCGAGATAGACGGTCGCCATGCCTCCGCGGCCCAGCTCGCGCTCGAGGTCGTAGCGGTCGGCGAGCGCCGTGCGGAGGCGGGTGAACGGGTCGGTCAGCGGGGCCCGGGGGCGAGGGACAGTCCATCATAGGGTCTCGGTCCCGGCGCGGCCAGAGGCCGTGGCGCCGATCAGCGCGACTCGTCCACGTAGATGATCCCCGCCATCCCGAGCACTTCGTGTGGACTGCACACGTACACGTACTTGCCGGGCGGGAAGCGTGCGTCGATGACCACGTCGTACGTCTGCCCTACCGAGGTCAACATCGGCCCGAGGCGCAGCTCGCCCAGGTCGGTGGCCGCGGGGATGCTTTTGAACTCCACGTTGTGAGGCATCCGGCCCGCTTGGACGAACCGGACCGTATCGCGCGGCTGGGCGTGGACCCGTATCGGGTCGAACGCAATGCCGTACGGCACCCGCTCCACCATCTGCACCACGATCACGCCCGGGTGCGCCGGGGGCGCTGACTGCGCGCACACCGGCGTGCCCAGGCAACCGACCAACGCTACAAAGGGGATCAGGCGCGTCATGGTCGTCCGGCCTAGCGCAGCGCCATCGCCGGCTGGATCTGGAGGGTCCCGTCGGCGTCCAAATCGGCAAGACGCGCATCGACGGCTGCCTCGTACCCCTTGAAGCACCCCTCGGTCACCACGCCCAATAGCCGCATCCTCCCCGTCTTCCAGTTGACCGTGCCATACAGATCCGCTACGAGCGAGTCCTCGCCCTGGCCCGCGGGGGCGACGATCCAGCGCGTCTTGACCTGCCAGATCGGGTTGGCGGTCTCCATCAGGCTGCCGAGGGGCTCGAGCGTCACGACGAGACCGCCGCTCATGGAGCCGCTCACGCGGCCGGACCAGACATTGCTCGTGTGATCGATCTGGCTGACGCCCGCGAACTGCCCGGCGAACCCGAGGGTCAGGCCGTTCGCCTGAGCGGCGCAGGCTGAGTGGTCGGTTGTTCTCTGGGGAGCCGCGTACGAGGTCACGAGCAGGGCGGCGAGCGCCCCGACGGCAGCGGGAATGCGAGCGATGGCACCCATGGAAGTCTCCTGCGGTGTTAGTCGTGGGCCCAGGGGGCAGCGGAGCGCTGGCCGTGAGCACGCGCCTACGTTAAGGCAGGCAGGTCAGGCGGGTATCAGAAAGCCGTCAGAAGCGGACCTGCGCTACAGACCTTGGGTGCGGTGGCGGGGGCTACCTCAGGCTCGAATCTGGCAGCCCGATCTTCTTTACGAGCGTCCGGTAGCGCAAGTCGCCGCGAATGGATTGAAAGGATGGGAAGTACGGAAGGGCGAGCAGGTTGGCAGACCGGTCTGCGTAAGCCGTGTCGAGCCACGCCAACGCTCGGTCGCGCTCGCCCAAAACCGCGTAGGGCGCGGCGATATCAACGGCATCCCAATACCCACGCGTCCGCTTGGCGATCAGCTGTTGGAGCGCGCTACGCAATTCCCTCATACGATGAAGTTGCGCTAGAACACTGGGGGGAGTCCTGCCGGCCAGTCGAAACTCTGCGAGCGCTTCGCTGTCCCTGGCAGCCGCGAACAGAGCGAACCCCAGCCCCAAATGCGCGCTCACGTCGTGCGGGTCGAGTTCGAGAATACTGCGGTACTGACGTATCGCTTGGTCATACCTACGCGCATACAGCAGCCAGAGGCCCAGCATTTGCCTGACGGCGGGCGACAGTGGATCGAGGGCCTGTGCCTTTCGCAATGCCGCTAGGGCCGAGTCGAGCTGGCCGAGTGCACCTAACAATATTCCCTCGTAGACGTACACGGTGCTGGCACTCGGATGCGCTGCGATGGCCCGACTGAGGTCGTGTCTCGCGGGCTTGAAATTCCAATCGTACAGCAGTTCGACCGCACCGAGCGCGGCTAATCCGTCCCCGAGGGTCGAGTCGATGCTCAGCGCCTTCAGGGCGGCTTCCCTCGCCTTGGGATACGCCTCCCGGGGCGCCATGAAGTTGTCGGCGAGTGACATCCAAGCGTCGGCAATGCCTGCCCACGCAAGGGCGAAATTCGGATCCCTGGACAAGGCTTGCTGATACAACTCGATACTGCCACGAAGGTCGGGCTCGGTTTGCTTATTGTAGAAGTAGCGGCCCTTGAGATATAGATCGTGCGCCTCGACGTCTCGCGTCGGCGTCATGGAGAGGGCTTCTCGCTCAGGAGCCGCGAGCGCCACGTCCAATGCACCGGCCACTCTCTCCGCGAGGTTGGACTCCACGTCGAAGACACCGGCCAAGACGGTATCGTATTGTTTGGCCCACACCTGGTTGGCATCCACGGCCCGCATCAAAGCAGTACTTACCCGAACGCGATTCGGTCTCCTTGCTGACTTCTCCCACCGGACCGTTCCCGCCACGATGTATTCGACGCCGAGTTCCTTGCCTATCGCCTGTGGGCTCTTGGTCGTCTTCTTGTAACCCATGGCGCTCTGTCGGGCAATTACACCCAGGCTGGGCACAGTCCCGAGTCGCGTCGTGATCGCTTCGGAGAGGCCGTCGGCGAAATACTCGTCTTCGGGCGCACCAAGGTTCTCGAGCGGGAGTACCACCAGCATCTTGTGGCTCGCGGCAGGCCCGGAGTCGCCGCGGGGCAACAATTTCGTCCGCAGGCCATGGGCGAGCGCGGCAACCAGGCTTATCCCGACAGCGATCAAGGCATACGAGCCCGCCCGGTTCCGGCGTGCGCCGGCCGGCCTGTCGAGCGCGTTCGCAAACTCCACCGGAGTACCGAACCGATCCGCCGGCGCTTTGGCCAGCGCCCGCATGATCGCCGCGTCCACCGCCGGCGGGATCGTCTCCCGCAGTCGGCGCACCGACGGGACCGGATCCGTGAACCGCTTGGCAATCACCACCTGCGCGCTCGGCCCGGTATAGGGCGGCTCCCCAGCGAGCATCTCATACAACACGCACGCGAGACTGTAGACGTCGCTCCGCCCGTCGATCGGGCCGCCCCCGCTCGCCTGCTCAGGACTCATGTACGCCGGTGTCCCCACCGGAATCCCCGTCTCGGTGAGCCCCCGGCCCCCGGCCTGCGTAATCGCCCGCGCGATCCCGAAGTCCGCCACCACCGCTTCCCCGCCCGACAGCAGAATGTTCTCCGGCTTGATGTCGCGGTGCACCACGTCGTGGTTGTGGGCGTAAGCAAGGGCGCTCGCCACCTCGCGCGTGATCCGCAGGGCCTCCTCGAGCGGCAGTTGACCCTCCCGCTCGAGCCGGTCGCGCAGCGATTCACTTTCGATGTACGGCATGACGTAATAGAGGAACCCCGCCGCTTCCCCTGAGTCGTGCAGCGGCAGGATGTGCGGGTGGGTGAGCCGCGCCGCGACTTCGATCTCCCGCAGGAAGCGCTCGGGACCGAGCGCGGCGGCGATCTCGGGGCGGAGGACCTTGATGGCGACCGCACGGCCGTGCTTGAGATCCCGCGCGAGATACACCGTCGCCATCCCGCCGCGCCCCAGCTCGCGCTCCAGCGCGTAGCGGTCGGCCAGAGCCGCGCGGAGACGATCGAACGGCGGGGCGGTCACCCGAGACCGACGCGCTTCAGCAGCGCTCCGAAGCGCGGATCGTCGCGCAGCCGGTCGCACATCGGCTCGACCTTCAGATACACGGAGTAGCCGGCCCGTTCGTCGCAGCCCTGCTGCAGGGAGCGGAACGCGCGATCGGCGTCCCCGAGCTCCGCGTGGATGGCCGCGACATAATAGGCGCTCACGTACTGGCGCTGCGCCCGCTCCTCGAGCTCCCTCAGGACGGTACGCGCCTTCGCCCCCTGCCCCGCCCGCGCCTCGATCCACCCCTCGGCGAGCAACGGCCGCACACTCTCCGGCGCCGCCGCCCGGGCGGCCCGGCACACGGCCCGCGCTTCACCGAGCTCGCCCTGAAGCCCCAGCACCCGGGCCAGCTCGAACTGCGCCGGGAGGAACCGCGGGTCCATCTCGAGCGCCAGGCGGTAGTGCGCCACCGCCTCCGGGTAGCGCCGGGCGAAGGCGTACGCGCGCCCCAGATTCGTAGGCACGATGGGGAACAGGGGATCGAGCGTGAGCGCGCGCTGCATGGCGGCGATGCTATCGTCGGCGCGGCCCATGGCCATTAGGTAGAGCGCGAACCAGTGGTGACCGACGGCGGCGTCGGGCTTGAGCGCGATGGCGCGCTGAAACTCCCGCTCGGCGCCGCTCCAGTCCCATTCGTAAAACAGGCAGACCCAGCCGAGCGCCGCGTGCGGCTCGGCCAGCGCGGCGTCGAGCTCGAGCGCCTTGAGCGCGGCGGCCTTGCCGCGGGGCATCGCGACGGACGGCGGCTGGCCCCGGTACTCATCGAACCCGAATAGCACGTAGGCATTCGCGAGGCCAGCGTAGGCCAGCGCGTACCCCGGATCAGACTCGAGGGCGAGCTCGAAGCACTCGATCGCCTTGCGAAGCCCCTCCTCCGTGCGCGCCGCCAGATAGTGCTGACCCCGCAGAAACAGCATGTACGCCGGCATGCTGGAGGTAGACTGTCTGACGAGCGGCTGGGGCTGTGACACGAGCCGGGTCGCCAGTTTCCCGGCGATGGCGCGTGCCAGCTCGTCCTGCACGGTGAACATGTCGCCGAGCGTGCGGTCATACGTCTCGGACCAGAGCTGGTACCCGTCGGCGGCGTTGATCAGCTGCGCCGCGATCCGCAACCGCTCGCCCGCCTTGCGCACGCTGCCTTCGAGCACGGTCCCCACGTTGAGACGCGCCGCCACATCGCGCACGTCGGTGTGCGCACCCTTGAACGCGAAGGCCGACATTCGCGCCGCGACGCGGAGGCCGGAGACCTTCGCCAGCGCGCCGATCAGCTCTTCGGTGATCCCGTCGCTGACGTACTCGGTGTCGGGATCCGGGCCGAGGCTCACGAACGGCAGCACGGCGATGGAGGCGATGGCGAGGCTGGAGCGGCGCGGCGGCGGTGTGGGGGTGCGCCGCAGCTCGGCGGCGAGGGCGGTCACGGGAGCATCGGGCGCCGCTTCGAGCTCGGTCCGGACGGTGCGCTCGTGCTCTCGCGCGTGCTGCAGCGCCGCGGCGCGGTCTCCCGCCGCCACGAGCGCGCGCATCAAAGCGACCGCCACCCGCGAGCTCAACGGATCGAGCCCCGCGAGCCGCCGCCACCACGCGGCAGCACCCGCATGATCGCCCCGGCGGGCCGCGTCGTCGGCGAGCGACTCGAGCGCCGCGGCGACGCGCTTCGCGAGCTGTGCCCGCTCCACCTCCACGAGCCGCTCGAACTCGAGCGCACCGCCGAGATGGAACCCGTCGAGCAGGGGGCCGCCGTACGCGGCCACGGCGCGCTCGAACTCATGCCGCGCCAGTGCCGCCTCGACGTCGTCCAGATCGACCGAGATCACGTCACGATTGAGGCGCAGCTCGCTCGCGCCCACGGTCGCGTCCGCCTTGCCCAAGTCTCGCCGCAGCGCATACAGCAGCTGGGCGAGCGCATGGTGGGCGCGCTCCGCGTCGCTCTCGGGCCAGAGATACGCCACGACCTTGTCGCGGCTCATCCCTTTGTCGCGTCCCAAGGCCAAGAGCGCGAGGAAGGCGAGGCAGCGCCGCTGGGTCGCGCTCGGTGGCAGCGGCCTGTCCTCGCTGGCGAGCGCCAGTGAGCCGAGCGTCGTCAGCCGATACGGCGGCTGGCCGCTGATGCCGATATGACGGCCCTCTGACGGGACGATGCGATACTAGACCTCAGGCAAAACGGGAGCAAGGCCGTGAGCGCGATGGCTGTCGTGGAATGGTATTTCAAGGCGTTACTCATTGCAACGCTCGCCGCGGCTGGAACGTACCGCCACTGCTATGTGGTGAACTAAGACTCTCACGTGGGGCCGTGCGCCGCGCGAAACTCGCGGGCGAGCTCGCGCCGCAGCAGTTTCCCGATGGCGGACTTGGGCAGCGCCTCCCGAAACTCTACGCGCTTCGGAACCTTGTACGCGGCGAGGTGTCGCCGGCAGTGGTCGCGGACCTCCTCCTCGGTCAGGCCCATGCCTTTCCGCGTGACCACCCAGGCCATCACAGCCTCTCCCGAATGCGCGTCCGGGACCCCCGCGACGCCGACCTCAGCGACGGCGGCGTGTGTCGCGATGACTTCTTCGACCTCGCGAGGCCAAACCTGAAAACCGCTCGCCTTGATGAGATCCTTCTTGCGATCGACGATGGTGAGATACCCGTCCCCATCGAGCAACCCCAGATCGCCGGTATAGAGCCGGCCGTTGCGCAGCATTTCCGTGGTCGCCTCCGGATTGTGCCAGTAGCCTTCCATCAGCTGCGGCGCCTCGATGACGATCTCGCCGATCTCGCCGGGTCCGACCTCCTGGCTCGGATCATCGACGTCCACGATTCGCACGTCGACATCGGGCAGAGGGATGCCGACCGCGCCCTCCTTATAGGTGCCCATCACGGGCGTACCGACGGCGGCCATGCAGGCCTCGGTCAGCGAGTACACTTCGATGATCCGGGCGCCGGTCAGCTGCTCGAACCGCCGCTTGGTCTCTGCGAGGAGCGGCGACGCGCCCGAAACGCACAGCTTGACCGACGAGAAGTCCACCTTACCGGCCCGCACCGCAGGATGGACGAGCATGGCGTTGTACAGTGCAGGAACGGCCGGCAGCACGGCCGGACGCTCTTTCTGGATTGTGCGCAGCAATTCGTTTATGTCCCGGGGATTGGGGACGAGCACCCCGGGGTTCCGCCCCACCAGCGCCGTGCCGAGAATGCCCACGTTTCCGGCGACATGAAACGGCGGGAACACGAACGCGATGCCGTCGTCCCATTCCCTGATGATCGGCCGGAACCAGCGGTTGATCTGCATGGCCGCCATGAGCACGCCGTGATGTCGCAGTAAAGCCGCCTTCGGGACGCCCGTCGTGCCGCCCGTGAGCATGAGCAACGCGGCGTCGGAGGGGCTCGGGCCGGCGCGCGGCGGCGCCGCCGAGGGGGGGGCCCGGATCACCGCCTGAAACCACACGTCCCCGGGCGTCAGCGCGACCCGGTCTCCTTCCTTCCGTTCCTTGAGCAAGGTGTACGCGAGCCGGAGCAGGCGCGGCAAGAACTCCTTGATGTTGGTCGCGATTACGACTTCGAGCGCGGTGCCCGGCTGGAGGTGCTTGATCTTGTGATAGAACCGGCTCAGCACCACGGCCGCGCGGGCGCCGGTGCCGGCCAGGGCGTGCGCCAGCTCCTCCTCCGAGGATAACGGATTCAACGGGACGGCCACCGCGCCGGCTTTCCACACACCCAGCTGAGCGATGATCACCTGCGGGCAGTTCGGCATGATGAGGGCGACGCGGTCGCCCTTCACGACCCCGCGCGCCGCGAGCCACGCGGCGAAGCCATCGCTCAACCCGTTCAGCTCCCCGTACGACAGCCGGGCACCCTTGAAGATCGCCGCCGTATGGCGTGGTCGTTCGGCAGCGGTCGCCTTGACGATGTCCACGAGGGTCTGCTGAGGGTACGGCGCCAGGGTCGCCGGCACCCCGTCGTCGTAGTGGGCGAGCCAGGGCCGCTCCATGAGGGATTTTGCAGGCCCCGAGCGGGGAGCGCCAGTCGGGCCCTAGTGGAGAATGATCTTCAGGTCAGCGAAATCCCCGCCGGAGCCGTTCCCCACCCACAGGCCGACCAATCCCTTCGTGCGGTCGCTCAACTGGGTGACCACCAGACTGGGCTGTTTCGCGTCGCCGACGAAGACGCTCACTTTGGGACTCGCGACGACGACGCGCACATGGAACCAAGCGTTGGGGTCCGGCGCGGGACTCACGGGCTGCTCGAAGGCTCCCGGCCGCTCGGCTCGCAGCTTCTGCCATGTATAGGTCGGATGCGATATGTACTGTACGGCGTGGCTGTGCCTCGCCGGGTCCGGGGTCTTGAAATTGAACGGGCGGAAGTAGATCGCCTCGTACGTCGTGCTGTCCACCCCATGGAACGCTATACCGACGAAGCTCTGCCCCTGCACATCCTTTCCTCTGATATCGCACTCGATGGTACCGTTGCTGAACTCGACCCCTCGGAGGTACGCGACGCCGTCGCCCGGCCTTTCGTCGAGACGAACGCCCTTCCTGTTCCCGTCGCTGAAGCTGCTAATGCTGCGGTTGAAGACCACGAAGTCTTGGGGCTCGACAGCGGCGAGCAGCACGAGAAAGGCGAGCTTGTTCATTCGTACCTCAGCGACTCTACCGGATCCACTGCGGCGGCCCGGCGAGCCGGTAGAATGCCCGCCAGGAGCCCCACGCCGATCAGGATGCCGACGCAGATCAGGGCGATGGGCCAGGACAGCCTCGGGTTGAGGATGTACTGCATCGCCTCGTTGCCTTCGGTCGGGATCGCGTCGACCCCGAATACGATGAGCGCCGCCACCACGAGACCCACGAGTCCGCCCGACAGAGCGATCGCCATCGCCTCGAACAGGAATTGCGCCATAATGTGCCGCCGGCGGGCGCCGAGCGCGCGCTTGATGCCGATCTCCTGAGTCCGCTCCTTCACCACGACGTACATGATGTTCGCCACGCCCACGCCCGCGATGAGCAGCGTGAAGGCCCCCACCAGCCCCATGAAGATCTGGATGCCGAGCCCGACGGCGGTGGTCTCCTTCTCATCTTCGATGAAGTCCCACATGCCCAGGGCCCGCTGGTCCGTGGGATCGAAGCTGTATTTCCGCCCCAGCACCCGGTACAGCTCCGCTTTGACGATGGGTCCGCGGGATGCATCGCGCGGCTGCACGATGAGGTGGCTCACGAACCGGTTGCCGTAGATGGTGCGAAACGTGGAGTAGGGGATCACCCCGCGATCGGCGTCGGGTCCGTTGTTGCTCGAGTCCTGGAACTTCTTCTTCAGGATGCCGACCACCGTGAACGGCAGGCCATCGACGACGACGCTCCTGCCGGTGGGATCGACGCCCTTGCCGAAGATCCGCTCCGCCAGCTCGTTGCCGAGGAACAGTACCCGCCGCCTGCGCTCGACGTCGGCGGGGTTGATGAAACGTCCGCCCGGAGCGGGGTCCATGTGGCGGATCGTCTCGTGCTCCGGACCCACGCCCTCGAGAAACGCGTTGGTGCGCGTCTTGCCCATCTGAAACGACGTGCCCCACCGCCCGTACGAGACGCTTCCCCGGTCGACGTCCGGGATCGCGTTCCGGAGGAGATCGAGATCCTCCTCCACGAGCCGGATGCGTCGTCCCTGCCCCAGGCCGGCGAATGCCTTGCTGGTCTCACCGCCGTAGACCATGAACATCCGTTCGCCGGCACCGAGCAGGCCGTCGCGCACGGTGCGCTTCAGGCCCTCCCCGAACGCCAACAGCAGCACGACCGCGAGCGTCCCCCAGGTTACCGCAAAGAAGGTGAGGAAGGCCCGGGTCCGCTGCGTCTTCAGGTCGCCGAGGAAATCCTGCAGCAGGATGTAGAACATGGCTAGCTGCGCAGCGCCTCCACCGGATCGAGCGCCGCGGCCCGCCGGGCGGGCATCAGGCCCGCCGCAAACGCCACCAGCGCGAGCAGCGTCAGCGTGGCCACGAGCACCGCCGGGGAAATGGTCGGAACCCCGACGAATTCCTTGATCGGCAACCCACCCAGCGCCGCCACGAGCCCGAGCGAGAGCAGCAGGCCAAGCGTCGCCCCCATGGCCACGATCATCAGGGCCTCGGCGAAGAACTGACGCATGATGTCAGCACGCGTCGCACCCACGGCGCGCCGCACCCCGATTTCGCGGGTCCGCTCCCGGACCACGATGTACATGATGTTCGCCACCCCGATACCGCCGACCAGCAGGGTGAAGCTCCCGACGATCGCGAAAAAGATGTTGAAGGCGACGAACATCTTGCCGAACTTCGTCTCCCACTCGCTCGTGTCCCAGAACCCCAGCGCGTCCTTGTCGGTGGGATCGAAGCGATACTTCCGCCCCATCGTCTCGTACACCCGGCGCTCGGCCACCTTGGTGAGCTCCGAGGCCCGCGCCCGGTACACGATGTCGTTCAAGAACCGGTCGCCGAACAGGGCGTAGTGCGTGGTCGCCGGAATGAAGATCCGGTCCTGGTCGCGTTGCTGATACGAAGAGTTCTGCAGCTTGGGACGCATCACGCCCACGATCGTGAACGGCGTGTCGCCCAGGTACACTTGCTGCCCCACGGGGGCTTCCTGGTCGAACAGTAGCTTGGCCAGCTCGTTCCCCAGCACCGCCACGCGCCGCCGCTCGGCGACATCGCGCTCGTTGATGAAACGGCCGCCCGGCTCGGCGATGATGTTGCGCATCAGCCCGTAATCGGGAACGATGCCGGTGACGGCGGGCGTGGCGGCCTTGACGCCGCGCCGGACGCGCGCGCTCTGCGTGATGAACTCGGGGCTGATGTGCTCGATCTCTTGGACTTCGCCGGCGATGAGCGCCACGTCATCCGCCCGCAGCCGGACCGGGCGGCCGTCGCCGAAGCCCGCGAACGGTTTGGTGGTCCGGCCGCCGAAGAGGATGACGATCCGGTCGCCCAGCCCGTGAAAGCGCTTCAGGGTCTGCCGCTCCAGGCCGACGCCGAACGCCAGCAGCACCACCACCGCCACGGTGCCCCAGGCGATCCCGAGGACGGTCAGGGAGGTGCGGAGTTTCTGCGCCCGCAGGTCGGCGAGGAAGTCGCGCCACACCTCAGGTGATCTCGCGCGGCGGCGGCTCCGCCAGCGAATCCGTCGCCTGAAGGCCCTCCAATACCTCGATGTTGATGGCGTCGGAGAGACCGGTCTTGATCGCGCGCTCCGCGGTCTTGCCGGGGCCGGTGCGCACGGTCACGAAGCTCGAGTCGTGGCGGTGGGTGATGAGCCGCTCCGGGATGTACAGCACGCTGTCGCGGCGGGAGATGATCACCTCGGCGTTGGCCGAGTAGCCCGCGCGGAGCGTCGCCCCTGCCACCTCGGTCAGGACGATCTCGATCGGGAACACGGTCGCCTGCTCCTGCTTGTGCGCCTTGAGCCAGATCTTCTCGAGCCGGCCTTTCACGCTGGCGTTGGGGAGGGCGCCGATCTTGATCGTCACCGGCATGCCCTCCTTGAGCCGACCCACGTCGATCTCGTCCACGGTTCCCCGGAAGATCAGATCCCGCATCGCCGCCATACGCATCAGCACCGTGCCAGCCTGGTAGGGCGTGAGCGGCACCACGGGATCGCCGATCTCGATCGAGTCCTCCAGGATGTAGCCGTCGATGGGGGCGCGGACCACCGTCTCCACCTGCTTGCCCCCGGTCAGCACCTTGCCACCCTCTTGTAACGCGAGTCGCTCTTGCGCCAGTGAGAGCTGATTGCGGGACTCGTCCACCCGCTGCTGCGCGGCCTCGATATCGGCGGGGGAGATCAGGTTTCTGCTGCGCAGCTCCTGCTGGCGGGCCAGATCGCGCTCCAGATTCTTGAGCTCGATCTCGCGCAGCTCCACGGTGCGGCGCAGCTCCACCATTTCGAGTGGCGTCGGGTTGGGTGAGATCTCGAGCAGCGGTTGGCCCCGCTTGACGAAGTCGCCGACCGCGGCAAAGCGCTGTCGCACGACGCCGGCGAGGATGGACTTGACGCTGACCTCGACCCGGGGCTCGATGGTACCGACGGCGAGGGCCTTGTCCACCAGGGTGCCACGGACCACCGGCACCGCCTTGGGACCGTCGGCCTTCTTGCCGCCGAGCTTTCCGGTGGCGGCCATGGCCCCCAGACTGAGCACGGCAAATACGGCGATGATGATAGCGCGGCGCTTCATCTCAGGGCGGCTCCGAGCAGGCGCATAGGATGGGATGCTCTAACTCGCCAATACGTTGCACGGCACCGATTGTTTCCGGCATGGAATGGGCACCGTGCATGATTGAGATGCCGCCCGCACGAATCGGGCGCCAGTCGGCCTCCCGCGACTCCTCATGTTGGGCGCTCAACCCCGACAAGGAGTCGGTATGTGCAGCTATACATCACGGGCCGCGGCGCTCGCCTTGCTGATGGGCGCGCTCGCCTGCTCCGACCGCCCACCGGGCACCGCACCCGACGCCGCGGGTGGGCCGAATGTCCTCTCCACGGCGACTACCCCCGAGCTCCTGGCGCGCTCCCTTGCGCTCGCGCTGGGCGACCCCGCCTTCCGCGCTCACGTTAAGGGTGAGCTCGATCGCTCCCCGTTCCGTGAGCACAAGCTGTCGTTCCAGCGGTTTCTCGCGGCCGAGCGCGGGCATGCCCTCGCGGCCATGGCGCAGCGCACCGGCGTCGCCACGGCGGATCTGGGCCGCGCCGCCGAGGGCGCCATCCCCCTCGAGATGTACCTCCCCGTTCCGGAGCACCGCCGAACCTGGAAGGGTGACGCCAACGTGCTGGTCGCCACGGCGCTCGCCGACCACGACCCGCCGGTGGCGTTCGACGTGCAAGGCAACCGGCTGGTGCTCGACCCCGAGCGCCCCCCGGCCACCCCTGTGATCGCGGTGGTGCCAGTCGAGACCGACTTTTCGACCACCCCGGCCGCCATCGAGTGCCTGTCGTGCGGCAGCCTGTGGCTCCCTCCACCTCCGCCCACGGGGCCGGGCCTGTACCTCACGAAAGCCCATTTCGTGGACGACTTTGAGGGTTGGTTGAAAGGAGGACCCGAATTTGAGGTCCACATCCTGGGCCAGAAGGGTCAGACGGATTCGCTGACCGACTACCAGTGCGCCGGCGAGAAGCAACCGGCGCCGTATTACTTCGACCAAAACGCCCTCGACTGGAGCGGGAGTGTGATGCTGTTCAGCAAGGTCCAGCTCGACGCCTACAACGCGGCCCATCCGGGCCAGAACATCAGGGTGTTCGTGGTCGAAGACGATGACACGGCGTGCCAAATCAAGGCGGATCGGAATCTCTTGAACGACGCGATCAAAGCCGTCGATGGAGCGTACAAGGCCATCACGGCAGGTAACGACTCGAGCTCGTGGGCACTAAAGACGTTCAAGCGCGCGAGCGCCTTCCAGAAGTTATGGACCGCGCTCGCCTCGCTGATCAATACGAACGACGAGCTGGTCGGTAACGCCGTCGAAGACGTCGTGGTCGGCATTTCCTATCCCGGTTACAACTGGATTGTGAAAGGCCAGAACAACGCGACGAACGGCTGGATCACCTTGGCAATGAAGTGAATTCCGATCGCTGGAGGGACTCGTGCTGAAACCGCCCGCGCTACTCGCCTGGTTCAGTCTTACGCTCGGCGCGCCCGGCGTCGCGGCTCAGTGGAGCGTCTCCGCGGAGCTCGGCGTGGCCCGGTTCGGCGGCACATCGCGCGACAGCGCTGGAGCGACCGTGGGGCCTTACCGGCCCACGACGTTCGAACTCCGCCTGGAACGCGGCGCAGGCCGCGCCCGCGTGGCGGTCGGCGTCCTCCACGCCAATACCGGCTTGGTCGCCGAGGGCCAGGGGGTAGCGGTAGTGCAGTACGGGATCGGCTCCCTCTGGGAGATCGCCCCGGAGGTTTCGCTCGGCGTGGCGCGCTTCGGCGCGGGCCTCGAGGCCCGCGTCGCAGCGGGCCCGGCCTTCGACCGGTGGAACTTCGACGGCGAGCAGCGTAACCGGGTGGGTGGCCGGGCGACAGCCGTCGTCGAGTGGCCACTGGCCCGGGCCCTCATGGGGTCGTTACGCGTGAGCGGCGTCTGGAGCGGTTCGGTGCTCGATCCGGGAGACGCACCGAGCGGCGTCGAGCGGCGCGCCACCCGACGCTTCGGCGTCGCGCTCGGTTTGCGGTATCAGCTGTAACTCAGAATACAACAGCGGCCCGGGTCGTCCCCGGGCCGCCTCGCTTACGCGGGGCTCGACCGCCCCACCCAGCGTGGCTAGGTTGGGACCATGGCACGCATCATCGTGATCGACGACAACGACGCGGCCCGGGTCACCATGCGCCGCGTGCTGGAGAAAGCAGGGCACCAGGTGCTGGAGGCGAGCGACGGCGACGCCGGACTGAAGTTGCTCGCCGAGATCGGCGTGACGCTCGTCATCACCGACATCTTCATGCCGGGGCAGGACGGGATCGTCACTTTGCGTCGGATCAAGAAGGAATTTCCCGGCGTGCGGGTGATCGCCGTCTCGGGCGGGGATTCGACCGGTCGGATCGATCTGCGGAAGGATGCGGAGCTGTTGGGAGCCGCGCGAACCCTGCGGAAACCGTTCTCGCCGGCGGAGCTCCGGCGAGCCGTTGAAGAGACACTGGCCCTCGATTCGAAAACGCCGCCCTCTCCTTAGTCGCTGTTTCGTCCGTAAAGAGTTCTCCCACCGAAAGCCGAGCGAGGCCGTGTTTGTTGCGGGCTCGCAACAGCGCGACTCAGGGTCCGCGTGACGCAATCACCCGCTGCCTGGGTATGACGAACAGTCGGGCGCACGCTCGCGCCCGGCGTCACACGTAACGGAAGGAGGATGCTCATGCATCGCAGCCTACGGTTTATCGCGGCGCTGCTGCTCGGCGCCGCGGTCGGCTGTCAGAATGAGGGTCTCTCGCCGGCAGCCGTCCATCCGTCCTTCGCCACCGGTGCGGCCTCAGCCAGTTGTGCGGCCAACCCGACCGTCACGGCGTTCGATGATACTACGCTGCGCGCCGCCCTCGCGTCGGCTCATCCCGGTGACGTGATCGCGGTGAGCGGCACGATCGAGGTCACGGCGGACGACACCATCGCGACCGACAACGTCACGCTCACCTGCGCCACGCCCGGCTCCGGGCTGGTGGCACGTGGGCTGGAAGTGGTAGACATGATCACGGTATTGGCGCGAGGAGTGGTGGTGGACGGGCTGGTGCTGGACGGCAGCCGGGCGTCCGACGCCCCATGGTTCGCCTTCAACGACGGCGAGACCGCCTTCGCGCAGGACGTCCGGTTCACGAACAATACGGTGACCTGCACGCTGTTTGGGGCGTGCGCGTTCGTCGCCGGCGGGACGGGAGCGGTCGTGAGCGACAACCAGTTTCAAGCGACCGACGCCTTCACAGGGGTTCACCTGCAGGCGAACGGCCCCGATCCGAACGTCGTCTTCCCGATTCGCATCGATGGCGCCCGGATCGAGCGGAACACGATCGTGGCGCTCACGCCTTCGGTTGGTGTCCGCTTCGGGGCGATTCGGCCCTTCGATGCGGACAATATCGTGATTGCCGACAACGTCATCAGCGGGCCATGGAGGAACGGGATCAGTACAACGCGGCTGTCGCACAGCCAGATCCAGCGCAATCAGATCAGCGGCGCCGTCGTGGACGGGATTCGCACATCGTCGTTCGGCGGTGTGCTGCGCGGAGCGGCGCAGAATCTGTTCGCGAGCAACCAGGTCAGCGGTGCCGGGCGGGCCGGGATATTCGCCGATCGGGCTTGCAGTAATCAGTTCGCGTCCAACGACCTGCGGGGGAATGCCGGCGACCTGGGCCTGTTCCTCACCGACACAACGGGGGCCAATGTCGTCGCGGGAGTGAACGACGGCGTGGTCATCGACAATGGAGCGTTCGACTGCGATGGCGACGGCCGCACCGACCCGAACATCATCACGGGCGGCGTGACGCATCACCAGCCGGCGCCTCCCGACACGAGCAGCGCAACGCAACCGCGGCGCCAAGGCAACCCACAACCACTCTGAGTCACAACGCACGAGCGGCCTGGGTCATCCCCGGGCCGCTCTCACCTCAAGAGACAGGCTCCGCCCTCACTCCCCCACGATCAACTTCCTCCGCAGCGTCGCGAGCTTGCGTCGCACCGAGCCGTCGTAGATTCGGTCGCCCACCCGCACCACCACGCCGCCTAGGATTCCCCGATCGGCGCGGAAATGGGCCCGGATCTCCTTGCCGATGGCCTGCGACAGCCGCTCGATGACCGCCTTCTGGAGCCGCGCGTCCGGCTCCTCGAGGAGCGTGACCCCCGCGTGCACCCGGTTGAGCTTGACGTCCACCAGGGCCTGATACTGCTGGGCGATCTCCCCCAATAGCCCCTGCCGGCCGCGCCGCACCACCGCCTGGAGAAAGCGCACGAACTCAGGCGGCGCCACCTCCTCCAGCGCACGCTCGAGCAGCGCCGCCTTGACCGCCTTGGAGACGCGCGGCGACTCGAGCGCCACGCTGATGCGCTCGTCGGCCTGCACCGCCCCCGCCACGACCTCCATCAGCTGCCCGTAGCGCTCGACCGCGGCCATGCCGTGCGCGTCGGCCGCCAAGAGCAGCGCCTGGGCGTAATTGCGCGCGACGGTCGTGCTCTTCACCGCACCCGCCCCCCCGCTCCACCCGCCTCGAGGCTCGCCAGGTACTCCGTCACCAGGCGGCGGTTGGCGTCGGAGTCGAGGTTCGCCTCGATCAGCTTGGACGCGGCGGCGATCGAGAGATCCACCGCCTCGCGCCGCAGCTCGAGGATCGCCTTCTCCTTCTCACCCTCGATCTCCTTGCGCGCCCGGTCGAGCAGCTGCTCGTACTGCTCGCGCGCCTGCGCCAGCAGCGTGGCCCGCTCCTTCTCGGCGACGGTGCGCGCCTGCGCGATCAGCTCCTGCGCCTCGGCGCGCGCGGCCGCGACCAGGCGTTTGTGCTCCTCCAGCAGGCGAGCGGCCTCGGCGCGGGCCCGCTCCGCTTCCTCGAGCTGCTGCTGGATGCGGCGCTCTCGCTCCTCCACGGCCTTGAGGAGGGCGGGCCACCCGAGCTTCCACAGCAGCGCCAGCAGGATCCCGAAGACGACAAGGGTCCAGAAGATCAGCCCCGTATTGATGGAGAACGGGGTGAACTCCTCGCCGTGCATCTAGAGCAGCTTGAACAGCAGCGCGAACACCAGCGCCGCGAGGCCCACGCCTTCGATGAGCGCGGCGGTCAGGATCATCGCCCCGCGGATGTCGCCCGATGCCTCGGGTTGCCGCGCGATCGCCTCCACCGCCTGGCCGCCGATGCGGCCGATGCCGAGCCCCACCCCGATCACCGCCAGGCCGAGCCCCAGACCGGCGCCGAGCAGCGCGTTGGCGTTTTTGGCCGCGGCGGCGATGTCCGCGCCGCTCGGCTGGCCACCCTGAAGCAGTGTCACGAGATCAACCATGGTCTCCTCTTGGTCTAGTGCGCGTGCTGCATCATGCCGATGAACACCGACGTGAGCAGCGCAAAGATATAGGCCTGCAGGAACGCCACCAGCAGCTCCAGGAACATCATGAACGTCACGAACAGCACCGAGCCCGCCGCCACCAGCCAGCTGCCGAAGATGAAAATCAGGCCGAGCAGCGCGAGGATCACGAAATGCCCCGCCGTCATGTTCGCGAACAACCGCAGCGTGAGCGCGAACGGCTTCACGATCTTCCCGATGATCTCGATGGGGGTCATGATGAGCGCCATCGCCACGGCTCCGATCCCCGTCATGCCCGGCGGCACGAACACGATCGTCTTCAGATAGCCCTTCGGGCCGAGCGCCCGAAATCCCGAGATTTCCACCGTGAGGAAGGAGGTCAGCGCCAGCGCGCCCGTCACGGCGAGGTTGCCCGTGGGGGCGGCGCCCCACGGCAAAAGCCCCAACAGATTGCAGTACAGAATGAAGAAGAAGAGGGTGAGGATGTAGGGCGCGAACTTGGCGCCGTCGTGGCCGATGTTGGCGATGGCGACGTCGTTGCGGACGAACAGCACGATCGCCTCGACCGCCGCGCCGAACCCCGAAGGGGCCTTCCCCTCGCGGTGGCGCCGCGCCACCTGGCGGCCGCCGTACCAGATCGTCAGGAACACCAGCGCGGCGGCGATGCCCATGAAGACGACGTGCTTGGTGGGCGAGACGTTGACGCCGAAGATCACCCAGTCGGTCGGCAGGTGCGTCTCGAGCCCGAACGGCCACTCGATCACGTAGCTGTCCGAGGTGTGCTCGAAGATGGCCTTGCCGATATCGGGACCCTGGATCATTTCAGGAATTCCGTCTCCACAAAGAGCAGCGGCAAAAGCACTCCGAGGAAGCCGAGCGACGCGGGCAGCGGGGCAAGGGCGGCGCGCTCGGTCACCGCATACACCAGCAGCGCCCCGAGCGCCAGCGCCCGAACACCCATCCCGCCGAGCCAACGGGCCATGAAAACCCGCTGGGGGGCGCGCATCGCGGGTCGCAGCAGCGCCACCGCCGCGAACTGTGCCGCCACCGCCACCGCCCCGCCGATCGCCCCATCCCGGCCACCCAACCGCACCACCACCACCACCAGCCCCAGCCCAAGGAGCAGCAGCGCGAGGTACGGCTTCACCGCTTCGTGTCGCGCTGCACGCGATAGTAGATGGTCATGAACCCGCCGAACCCGCCGATCGCAGCGCCCACCAGCGCGAACCACGGCCGCGTGCCGAGCCAACCGTCCACCACCCATCCCAGCGCGCCGAACGCGAGGATCGCGACCGCGAAGGTGAACCCCAGGGCGACGTAAGAATAGCCTTCGCCGAGGCTCCGGCCGAAGCGATTTTGCTCGTCATCTGGCATGATGCGGACGGGAACATACCCGCTTGTGAAAAATTTCGCAAGCAAAGTCACAACCACGCAAACTTATGTGGCGCTTGGGAGTATGATGTGCTAACCTGGAGTCAGCATGACGGCAAACCCATCCCCCATCTCGCGACCGTCAGGGAGTCCTTTAGGGCATCCCGCATCCCCGCCGCAAGGCGACGTGGAGCTGCTCGAGCGCCTCACCCGCGCCCGCGCCGACCTGCTCGCCCAGGTAGGCCGCCGCATCGTGGGCCAGCACCAGGTGCTCGACGGCATCCTTACCGCCATCTTCTCGGGCGGCCACGCCCTGCTGCTCGGCGTGCCCGGACTCGCCAAGACGCTGATGGTGCAGACCGTGGCGCAGACGCTCGATCTCAAGTTCTCCCGCATCCAGTTCACGCCCGATCTCATGCCCACCGACATCACCGGGACCGAGATCATCGAGGAGGACCAAGCCACGGGGAAGCGCGCGTTCCGGTTCGTGCGCGGGCCGGTGTTCGCGAATATCGTGTTGGCGGACGAGGTGAACCGCACACCCCCCAAGACCCAGGCGGCCCTGCTCCAGGCGATGCAAGAGCACCAGGTGACGGCGGCCGGTCAGACCCATCCCCTCCCGGCGCCGTTCTTCGTGCTCGCCACCCAGAACCCGATCGAGCAGGAGGGGACCTATCCCCTGCCCGAGGCGCAGCTCGACCGCTTCATGTTCGAATTGAGAGTGGCCTACCCCACCAAGGAAGAGGAAGAGACGATCGTGGAGGCGACCACCGGGGATCGCGCGACCGAGATCGCCCCGGTGTTGACGGCCGAAGACGTGTTGGCGTTGCAGCATCTGGTGCGCCGCATCCCCGTGCCGAAGCCATTAGTGCGCTCGGCGGTGACGCTGGTGCGGATGACCCGACCCGGAGGGGGGGACGCCGAGGTGCCGGCGTTCATCAAGCAGTTCGTGTCGTGGGGGGCGGGTCCGCGGGCGTCCCAGTATTTGATCCTGGGGGCCAAGGCGCGTGCGGCGCTGGACGGCCGGCCGATGCCGGACGAGGACGATCTCCGGGCGGTGGCGCCCACGGTGCTCACTCATCGGCTCGTGATCAATTTCGCGGCGGAGGCGGCGGGGCGGAGCGCGCCGGATCTGGTGGGGGAGCTGCTTGTGACGCGGGGCTGGGTGCAGGGGTAGACGGTACGGAGGTACTCCCATGAACAAGGTCGTGCTTGCCGGCCTCGCCCTGATCCTCGCCCGCGACTGTGATATCGGAGGCCCCCGTTTCCATGGGCCGATCGAAGGCACATGGGGCGGCGACAACGCCGGATTGATGGCGTTCGACACGACCGCCCACGTTCATATCGGTTGTACCGCGGGTGATACGAAGCAGGCGATCGTGGCGGATGAGCACGGACGGTTCGACGCGCCGGGCCGCTACAACATCACGCTCTACCCCGTGGCCCGAGGTCCCGACCATCCGGCGCGGTTTACGGGCTCGACCGATGGGCACATGATGACGCTCACCGTCACGCTCACGGACACGGCGGTCACGCTCGGGCCGGTGCGGCTCGAGCTCGGCAAAGAGCCGCAGATGGGGCCGTGTCCGATCTGCCGAAAGCCGGGACGGTGAGTATCGCAGGGCTCGCGGTCCGCTTCAGCGCCGCTCTTTCGGTCCTGTTGATCGGCTGCCACGATTCCGCCGGTCCCGGGAACGTCGCTGGCTATTACGAGCTGACTGCGGTCGATAGCCTGGAAGTCCCCCGCATGGTGTCGGCTACCACGAGCTGCGACGAACTTGTCCTTCGGGGTTTACTGTACCTCGCCGACAACGCCCTGTTTGACCTTTCCGTCACTCAGGCGCAGGACTGTACTCGCACTGGTGGCTCCGTTGATACGTTTACCACCACCACGAGCGGTGGCTTTACGGTAGATGGCACTCGTCTCGTGCTTCACCCTTCAGGTACAGGCATCCAGCTCACGGGCACGACATCCCCAGCGACGGTCGACTTGCAGCTTCCCCAGCTCCCACTCTTGGGAGCCGAAGCACGCTCCGCCACGTTCATTAAATTCCCCCTCTAGCCCGAACGGTCGCTAGTACCACGAGGGACATCCCATGGCCTTACCAGCGTGGATCCGCCCGCTCGGGCTCGCCGAACACTTCGTCGTGGGTGGGGTGCTCGCCGCTCTCCTCGCAGCCCTCGGAACACCGGCCGCGGCTCGAGTTGTGGCCGTCGCGGCCGTCGGGATCGCGCACGAGTTGGGCGACGGGGACTTCACCAAGGCCGAGGGCGCTCCCTGGAACGGCATCCTTGATGTGCTGGCGTTTCTCCCCGTACCGCTGGTGTGGTGGGTTCTGTGAGAGGGGTCGACACAAGAGGGACCTTTGCTGCCCGCCGGGGCTGGGGAAGGACTCCTCAATCGTTGAGGACCCACCGCGGACTAGGAGCAACGGGCGGACTTTCCCCAGGGTCGCTAGCGCTTATCGAAGACCCCGAGGAAGTTGACGTCTTGCCCCTCTGGAGTAGTGAACTTCCCGCGAATGGTCATCACCTTTCCATCGGGGGAGACAACACGCGTGCCACGGCCCACGACCTTGCCTGCCCGCTTAACCGCGTAGGTCGCACGGTACTCGTCGGATGCTGTGGTCGCTTGCGCGTCAAAGGCCGGCGACCCGATGATCGGGTAGTCCTTGCCGTCATAGCGACCGGACCACACCACGACTGTCTCCTTTCCGTCGGTATCCACGTAGTGATCAGTGTATTTCAGGTTCGACCCACTCATCTCGTACGTGCGAGTCTGGCTCTTGGGCGGGTTCAACGATTTCGCCACATTGAGCTCCCAGGTGCCAAGCACGAGACGATACGGATCGCCCCGTTGTGAGGGTGGCGCCTGCGTCGTCAGCGAAGGTGCGCTGACGCACGAGACTAGAAGCGCGAGGCGGAGTGCGCGGACGCTGAACATGATGGCCCCCAGGTGTGAAGGACGACAAAAAAGGAACCGGCCAAGCGAGTCTCTCGCTCAGCCGGTTTCGCGATTTGCTCCCCTCGAGGCATAGGCGAGCCACACGACATCGCGCCTCGGGGTTCATAGCATCTGAGGTCTGTTGCAATATGCACCGCAGTGGACGGCCCGCAAGAACCCAACGTAGGTGGCCCGGCGCCGCCAAGCCGCTGCTGGTCTATCGATTCACGATCGCCATCCCCTCCGCGGTGTAGCCCTTACGCCCGGCGCGCCGGTCGTCGTGTTCCAAAATAGGACGTCAGCGTGGGGCGGGGTGGCGTGATTCCGAGTATACCCTAGCCGCTGAGTGTTTTATGCGGTACGCTAGCCACTTCCGGCGCTCGCCGCGCTAGCCTTCGCGGCCCTTCCGGGTGGTCCCGGTAACAGGGAGGC
>Ga0209471_1000246_pt1 | contig 39144 bp, 31 predicted proteins | sample GraSoiAngelo_128_FD_185885 | JGI IMG/M metagenome (GOLD analysis project Ga0209471, IMG submission 185885) | Grasslands soil microbial communities from the Angelo Coastal Reserve, California, USA - 14_0927_12_20cm (SPAdes) (version 2) | ecosystem: Environmental > Terrestrial > Soil > Grasslands ... | reverse complement strand
TCCACGTCTCCGAAGATATCGGCCAGCGGCAAGCGCCTCCCGTCCAGCAGCACGAGATTGCGGTTCGAGCCCAAGCCGTGAAGATTGACCGTCGCGTGGCCGCCAGTACCTTGGCCACCGTTGGCAGAAGTCCCCGCGGGTGCAAACTGCGGCAACTGATTCAGCGCAGATTCGATCGAGACAGTACCGCTCTGTTGCAAGTCCTGGGCGGTCGTAATCACGATCGGACTGGAGGATGTCCGGTTGGGGTCGCTGATCAATGAGCCCGTCACGACCACTTCGGCGAGCTTCTCGTCCGCAGCGGCACCGGCGCCTTCAGCTGCTTCGACCCCGTGACACGCGAGTATCGCCAACGAGGCGATGCTCATTGCAACGCAGTGAAATCGATTCATCGCAGGCATTTCTTTTCCCCTGTTATTTGTTCAGTCGGCGCGCCGTTGCAGCGCGGGAGCACCGACGCTGAACTGCGTGTGCGCCGACGACATGAAGTTCATCCTCGCCGTATCGAGAGTCGCCACCCGGATTGAGTCGCCGAATTCGACGATTCGCTCATCGGTTGGCTCGTAGGCGGGCCACGGGACCCGGGCAGTGGCCGGATCGCCGGTCCAGGCAAACTTGACGATGCAGTCGGACATCTCATCCGAGAGCCTTCGGTCGTCATCTCGCCAAGCGCGCGTAGTGCGAAACAGGTTCAGCGCATCCAGTGTCTCCAGGAAGAAGGGGATCTCACTGGCGTGATAGGCTCCTGCGGTGGCCGGATCGAGATCTGAGAACGTAATTCCGGGTGCGTAGGGGTGCACATGAGAGAAGACGTACATGTACACCCGCGACTTGCCCGTCCCGCGCTGAGCGCGTCCCCAAACGCGCATGGCCGATGCCATTCCCCCGTCGCGCACAGCGTCGGCCGCGACATCCTTGACGGCACTATCGTCGGACGGTGCGTAGAGCCGCAGGAATTCTTCACTCCGATCGCCGTACAGACGAAGCGAGATATCACGGAACTGCTCGCGCGTTCTCGCGGTCAGGAGCTCGTTCCAACTTTCGTCGTGCGTGAACCCCACCAGCAGCGGGACATCCCTTTGCCTGCCGGCCTTGAAGACCTCGAGCGCCGCCTGGGACAAGAAATAGCCATCGACGATCGGGCGGGCCAGAAATGCATCGCCACACGCGCCCGCAGCGCAGGCGTTCTGGATCGCCAGAATCCTGTCAGCGGGGAGCTGCCGGAGCTCCGCGAGCGTCGCTGCCTTCAGAGCCTTCTGATACCTCATGCCGAGCTGTTCGCCGCTCGCAAGCGAGGCTGCCTCGGGCCCCAGCCCCGGCCCCCCGCTCATACCGACGGCTCGCTGAAACAACCCGCGCGTTAGCGAGCTTGCCTGCAGGCTGAACACCGACATCGAGCCGGCGGACTGACCCATGATGGTCACGTTGTCGGCATCGCCGCTGAATGCCGCGATGTTGCGTCGGACCCAGTTCAAGGCCGCGACTTGGTCCAGGAACCCATAGTTGCCCGAGACCTTGTGCGGGCTCTGCGCGGTAAGCTCCGGGTGCGCCATGAATCCCAGAACACCGAGGCGATAGTTGAAACTGACGAACACGACACCTTTGCGCGCGAGACCTTCGCCATCGTAGATCGCCATCGCGCTCGAGCCGATAGTGAAACCTCCGCCGTAGATCCAGACGATTACCGGATGTTTTTGCGCCGTGTGAGAGTCTTCGGACGTCTTCGGCGGCACCCAAACGTTCAGATACAAGCAGTCCTCGCTCGTTGCTTCCTCTCCGAAGTAGTGGTTGATGTCGTGTCGACGAAGATTCTGGATGCACTCCGGCGCCTTGCGGTCGGCGTTGTAAATTCCGCTCCAGCTATTTGCCGGCTGCGGCTCGGTCCACCGCAACGCACGCAATGGCGGTGCCGCGTAGGGGATACCGAAGTAGGCACCCACGCCTGAGGGGAGTTGCGCGCCGGCCACCAGGCCACTGTCAATACGCGTCGGATCCGTGGCAATCGGGTGCTTGACGACCTGCGCCCGCGGATCTGCAGCGAACGCCGCTAAGCAGGCGCCCATAAGCGCGGCACCGCGAGCCGCGCCAGAGGATCGATCATTCTGTCGCACGGTCACGACCCGCTTCTTTGCCACGCAGCGTCGTATCGATGAACGCGAAGACCCGGTCGAGCGCCGCGAGACTGGCGGCGCGGGTGGCTGCGGGAGTCGGCCCGATGAAGCTGTGATCGACACCCGGTATCAGAAGCAGCTCAGTGTGAACGCCTGCGGCCCGCAACCTCTCGTACATCTCCTGCGATTGTTTGACCGGCACGGTCTTGTCCTCGACACCGTGAACGAGAAGCATCGGCGGGTCGCCGGCGTCGATGTAAGTAATCGGGCTAGCCGCCGCTGCGACTCCCGCCGCACAAGTGGACACGGGGCAACCCAGATAGCGCGCGTCGGCCGAATCGGTCCGAATGGGATTCGCCGCCCCAGCCGCCGCACCGTGCTGCGCGGCGAGCTGGTCGAAATCGAAGATGCCGTACCAGGTTACGGCGCCTTGAACGCAGTCTGACTCCGTAGGCCTGGGGGTCGCGGCAGCCCGCGAGCCGGCGGCACCGCCCGGTTCTACGGTTGGAGGTGCCGCGACCGGCGGCTCCAACGCAGCCACTCCACATGAAGTCGCCGCCAGCGCCGCCAGCTGACCTCCCGCCGATGCACCCCAGACGAGTCCGCGATTCCTGTCTATGCCGTAGATAGACGCCTGCGAACGCAGCCAGCGGATCGCAGCCTTGAGATCTTGCACGGCGGCGGGGAATCGCGCCTCACTACTCAGTCGATATTCGACGGAGGCCACCACGTAGCCTCTGGCCGCAAGCGATGCGAGCACATTCGGCCAGTTCTGGAAGGCGCCGGACTGACGCGTATGGCCGTTGAGCCAACCGCCGCCGTGAACGTAGACAACGAATGGGCGGGGAGCCGCGGCAGGCCCCGCGGGCGGTAGGTACAGATCGAGTCTGAGCGGTCGAAACCCTGCGATCGTGGAGTAGACCAGATCCGGCAAGCCCACCACCCCCGCCGGGAAGGCAATGCGCCGCTGCGGATAAGAGTCCTCGGGGACTACGCGCGCGGCGACATCGGCCGCTGGGGATGAGGCAGTACCTGTCTCCGCGGCAGCGCTTTGAGCAGCAAGCATAAGTACGCCGATCGCCGCCGATCCCCACACCGCTGCTCTTCTCAAAGACATCCAGCGCCCCCTCGGGCGATGCGTTCGAGAGCTCTCACGTCCGGTAACGAACGCGCTTTACCCAGCTTCGCCGGACCACTACAATTCTTAACTAACTAGTTAATCCGTGTCAACGAGCAGCCTGTGCTAGACAACGTGAATCAGGTAACTTCGGCAGGCGCTGCACCCTCCCGGACGGACATGAGCAACGACCGCCCGCTTTCCTGTCTCATTGGCCTGATCGGCAGGGGCATCCTGCGCTCGAAGTCACCGGACATGCATGAACAGGAGGCGGATGCCCAGGGCATTCGCTGCCTCTACCGCCTGATCGACCTCAACGTCCTGCGGCTCGGCGTGGATGCTCTATCTGCCCTGCTCGAGAGCGCTGAACGGATGGGATTTTCCGGCGTCAACATAACTCACCCGTGCAAGCAGGCGGTGATTCCGCTGTTGCACGAGTTGAGCGAGGACGCGCGCGCCATCGGAGCTGTGAATACCGTGCGTTTCAGAGATGGAAAGAGATTTGGCTACAACACCGACGCGGCGGGATTCGCCGAGAGTTTCCGGCGCGGCCTTGCCGATTCTCCTCGCGCCCACGTCGTGCAGATCGGCGCCGGGGGCGCGGGCGCGGCGACCGCCTATGCCATGCTGAAACTCGGAATCGATCGGCTCTCGCTATTCGATGCGGTGCCGGCGCGTGCCTCGGACTTGGCGGCAAAGCTTGCAAAGGATTTCGGGGACGGACGAATCGCGGCCGTGCACGATCTTCCACCAGTCATGGCCCAAGCCGATGGCCTGGTGCATGCCACACCTACGGGCACGCGCGAGCACCCCGGTCTGCCCGTCCCTGCCGAGCTGTTGCGTCCGGAGCTATGGGTTGCCGAGATAGTGTATTTTCCACTCGAGACTCAGTTGATGGGAGCGGCGCGAAAGCTGGGTTGCCGCACCCTCGATGGAGGCGGTATGGCTGTATTTCAGGCTGCAGCCGCATTCGAGATTTTCACCGGACTCAAGGCCGACACGGACCGGATGCTGCGGCACTTTCACACCCTTGATACCTGATGACTCCATCGGCGGCATGACACCCCCCTCTTGGACCCAACGCGCGGACCGCGCCCAGATCGAGGCAGCAGGTGTGACCGCCGCCGTGGCAGCTACCCTGCCGCACAGCCGTGCTCGCTACGCAATTCTCGCCTTGCTCGCAACGGGAACGCTCATCAACTACCTTGATCGGACTGTAGTGGGCATCGCGGCGCCAATGCTCGCGCGCGACTTGGGAATCGGTGCGGCCATGATGGGCGTGGTGTTCTCGGCCTTTTCGTGGACCTACGCGCTGATGCAAATTCCCGGAGGGATCTTCCTGGACCGTTTCGGTACGCGCCTCACGTACGCGCTGTCCGTGTGCAGCTGGTCATTCTTCACACTGCTGCATGGGACCGTCGGCAGCGTATCCTGGCTGCTCGCCTGCCGGTGCGGCCTGGGAATTGCGGAAGCCCCGTGCTTTCCGGCCAATAGCCGCGTGGTTGCGACCTGGTTTCCACAGCAAGAGCGCGCCTTCGCAACCAGTGTCTACACCGTTGGGGAATACGTCGGCCTGGCGCTTCTGAGCCCCCTGCTCTTTTGGGTGCTGAGTGAGCTTGGATGGCGCTGGCTGTTCGTGATCACGGGAGTGATCGGTCTGACGTTCGCGGTCGTGTGGTGGGTTGCATACCGCGAGCCCTTCCAGAGCACGGCGGTGAGTGCCGCAGAGCTGCGGCATATCGCAGCCGGCGGCGGGATCATCGAACGACCCGTCGGGCGGACGCGCCTTGACTGGCCGGCAGCCGCCCGACTGGTGCGGCACCGGCGAATGTGGGGAATCTGTATCGGGCAGTTCGCGGGCAATTCGACGCTCGTGTTCTTCCTGACCTGGTTCCCGACCTACCTGGCAACGCAACGGCACATGGGCTGGTTGCAGATTGGCTTCTTTGCGATTCTGCCCTTTATCGCCGCTTCGGTAGGGGTGCTGTTCGGCGGATGGTGGTCGGACCGTCTTCTGAAGACGGGAAGCTCAGCCAATGTGGCTCGCAAACTGCCCATCGTCAGCGGCCTCCTGCTCGCCTCCACCATCGTTACGGCCAACTGCGTTGCGAGCGACACCGCGGTGGTCGCGATCATGTCCCTGGCTTTCTTTGCTCAGGGCATGGCCGCGCTAGGCTGGACACTCGTCTCGGATATCGCCCCCGCGGGGCTGCTCGGCGTCGCCGGCGGCATCTTCAATTTCGCGGCCAATCTCGCCGGCATAATTACCCCTCTGGTCATCGGGGGGATCGTTGGGGCGACCGGCTCCTTCGTCGACGCTCTTTTCTTCATAGGGTTTCTGGCCCTAGTGGGTGCGCTATCCTACGTGTTCGTAGTGGACGACGTTCGACGCATCCCGCTATAGCGCTCGCGTAACTCTTCAGCCCGCAGGGGCAAGCGCGCCCACCTGCTCCGGACGCAGTTGCAGCTCGAGCGATGCAAGGACAATAGAGCACTTCGATGGCATCACGAGCGCGAAGAAGACCACCCCCGGCTGCCGCCCGCCGTTCCCCGGTCAGCGTGCCCTCCGCCGCCACGCGCGATGCCGACGGCACCCGGGCGGACATTCTCGCCATTGCCACCGAGGAGTTCGCGAAGAAGGGCCTCAGCGGCAGCCGCGTCGATGAGATTGCCGAGCGCACGCACACCGTCAAGCGGATGATTTACTACTACTTCGGCAGCAAGGAAGGGCTGTACAGGGCGGTTCTCGAGCGCTGCTACGATCATATCCGGATGATTGAATCGGATCTCGACCTGGATGCCTTGCCCCCGAACGAGGCACTGCGCAGGCTGGTGCAAACCACCTTCGACTACCACAACAAGCACCCCGACTTCGTGCGCCTGGTGATGAATGAGAATATTCATCACGGTGACCACATCGCGCACCTCCCCAACATCAAGGCGCGCAATCGCACGGTGATTGCGATGCTCGGCAGGCTCATCGACCGGGGAGTCGCCGACGGCATTTTCAGAGAAGATCTCGATCCGGTCGAGCTTCACATGTCCATCAGTGCCTTGTGCTTCTACAATGTGTCGAACCGCTACACGTTTTCACGCATATTCGAGAAGGACATGTCTTCTCCCAAAGCGCTGGCTGCGCGTCGAAAAATCGTGGTCGACACGATCGAGCGCTGGTGCGCCGCGAAATGAGCTCCGCTCAAGCCACTCGCGCGGGCGCCTCGAGCCTGTAGCGCGACTGAGCGGCGAGACGGATCGCGGCATTCGCCGTCCCATACCCGTTGTAGTTGCGACGTTCCACGATCTCGAAAAAGAAACGCTTGGCGAAGGCCCGTGAATACAGCTGAAAGTACTCGCCGTTCGCCTCCCGGTCGTAGAGGATATTGAGCTCCGAGAGCTCGCCGACCGTTCCTGCATCGAGACCGAAGCGCGCCTCGAGGTCGTCATAATAGTTGTGCGGTATCGGAAGCATGGGAAGCCCCAGGTCCCGCAAGCGCCTCGCCGTGGCCACGATGTCTCGTGTCGCGAGCGCAATGTACTGAACGCCGGCGCCCAGGTAGCCCTGCAGAAATCTCGACGATAGGGTCTGGGCGCTCGCCGATCCGTTCAGCGTGATTCGCAGCGCCCCATCCGCTGACTGAATGGCCTGGCTGTACACGAGTCCGAGCGGGTCCGCGATCTCGAACTGCGCAGTCTTCGTTACCTCGAACAACGAGAGGTAGTACAGAAGCCACGAGAGCATTTCCTCGTACTGCATGGTCTGGGCGATGTGATCGACGCTCAGCAGCCCGGCATCGTGGCAAGGGCCCTGCTCAGAGAGAGGTATGAACTCGTCATTCCATACTTCGCGCTCGTGGCCCGACTCCATGAAGTAGACGAGGCTCCCCCCTACTCCCTGGACCGCGGGCATCTGCAATTCTGCGAGCCCCAGTGGGTCTGAGAATTTGCCGATCTGCAGACCTTTTGCCCGGAGCATCGCTTCCTGCAACCCCTCAACGCGGAGTCCAACAGCGCACACGGATGCACCGTGAACGTTGTCGTAGGAGCGCGCGAAGCTTTCAGGCTCGCTGTTGATGACAAAGTTGATGTCTTGCTGCCGCCAACGTGTCACGTCCTTGCTGCGGTGTTTTCCGACCTGGGAGAAACCCAACGCCGTGAACATGCGGCCGAGGTCGACAGCCTCGGATTCGTTGGCGGCAAACTCGAGAAACTCGATACCCCGGCATACGACCCGGGGCGGAAGCTCTGAGCGGCCGCCTCGACGTATCCGGTCCGTGTCCGCGTGGGCGCGCGCCGGGCCGCGCATGACCTCATCCCACAGGAAGCTGAGTGAGCGCCTGCCATCGACGGCGACGGTAGAGGCGGAGGCAGCGCGGAAGCGGTCGTTGAAGATCTCCAGCGAGAGTGGGCAATCGCATCCCTGTGCAACGAGCGCCGAAACGTAATCCACCAGCGGAAAGTCTCCCTGACCGGGCATATTGCGGAAATGCCGGCTCCATTGCAGCAAGTCCATCTGCAGCATGGGCGCATCCGCGAGCTGCACGAGGAAGACTTTTGCCGGGTCGATTTCGCGCAAGCTATCGATGGGGATGTTGCGCGCGAGGGAATGGAAGCTATCCAGAATGAGGCCAATCGCAGGGTGACCCACTTCACGGACGATGGACCACGCCTCCCGGTGGTCGGCGACGTGGCGCCCCCAAGCAAGAGCCTCGAATCCAATCCGCAGGCCTCGCGCACCAGCCCGCTCCCCGAGCTCGCGAAAGTCGTCCACGATTCGACCGCGATCGTTGCTCGAGGCAGGCGACACATTGGAACACACGAGCAACAAAGACGCCCCAATCTCCTGCATCAAATCGAACTTTCGTTCGGCGCGTTCGAAGACTTTCCGCCGCTGCGGTTCGGGCATTCCCTCGAAGTCGCGGAATGGCTGAAAGCACGTACACGTGAGCCCCAGATCGCGGATCAACGCACCTACTTCAGGGGCGGAGCCCCCGAACGACAGGAGATCGTTCTCGAAGATCTCGACGCCCTGGAAGCGCGCCTCATGGATCGCATGCAACTTGGCATCCAGGCTGCCACTGATCGAGACCGTTGCAATCGACATCAGCATTGATGCAATTCTCCCCTCACCCCCCAGGTCGCACGATCCGGATCCGCGCCATGTTCTGACTAACTAGTTAGGTACATTACGCCTGGACCTTGCTTGCTTTCCACCACACGTTGAGGTGCTACTCGCTTTACACGGTCACAGCTGTGCTGTGCTGGATGCAGGTTTTGCGGGCTGAGCAGCTGGTTGCGTGCTCGCGAAGTATCAAGCCGTAACGTCGAAGCCTACGTTTCGAGGGGAATGTTTGGCGGTACCTTGCGACAGGGCGACGAGAAAACGCTGTTACGACGGGCGTAGTGCCGCACGCCATCGTGCTAACTCCTTGAATCCGCATTAGCGATTCAGATGGGACCTTACACATCCCTTCTGCTATACTTCTTCACACATGGCGAAGCGGCCGCGTCAGGAGGACGAACTCGACGCGGAGAAATCTGTCCGAGACGAGTTCCATCCGAAGGGACGGAAAGGCGGTGTAGCAGTGCGCGTCCAAACCGACTACTCGCGCTCGGGACGACTATTGCGATATTCGATGGTACTGATCGACACCCATAACACTGCGGCTGATAACGGGCGGGTTTTGCGATACGACAACTCGCGTGGATATCACCACCGCCATTATCTGGGAAAAGTGGAACCTGTGGAGTTTGAATCCTATGAGAGCACGGAAAGGCGTTTCGAGGCCGAAGTCAGGCAGTACCTCGAAACGCACCAGCCTAAGCCGAGGACGTAAGATCCGAGTCGGCATCGAGCCGCTGGATCGTTTTTTTTCCGCATGCGGGCCAACGCTCGTAAGCTGGACCGTGCCGAAAGGCTGGCGCCAAGCGTGAATCTATCTTTCGAGGACCCGGCGGACTTCCTGGAAGTAATCACCCCGGCTCGTGTGCGGCTTCTGCAGGAAATCAACCAGAAAGCGGTCCCCCTCTTCGCGCTCGCTGCTGCGCTGTCACGAGATCCGTCGGCGGTGAGAAGGGATGTGACGCTGCTCGAAAGCAAGCATCTCGTCAAGACTCGCAGAGTGTCGAACCCAGGGCACGGCGTACAGACAGTCGTTGAGAGAGCCGCTGCGTCCATCGAGCTCGCGGCGACGGTTTGAAGTCCCACGTCGCGCGCGAGCAGGCCGATGCGATCATTGCACCGCGAGAAAGCAGCGTCGCCGCGGTGAGCGTCGTTATGGAGTGAGGGCGCTCAGCCTGTATCACGTCATGACCACCTCCGATTGGCTCAGGTGGCCACTCAGGTTTTCGGACCGGCGGCGCGCTCCCGCCATCCGGGGCTAACGGACGACGGGAGCACGACCAGCTGGAGACCAACAAACCTCAGGGCGAGATTCGCGTCGCTGCCGATGTCCCCTGCACCTCAGCGAGCAGATGGTTGTTCAAATCATAGATTTTCGAATCGTTGAGTCCACTGTACGAATTACCGTCGAACGCAACCTCGTCGGTCTCGGTCTCGGTAAAGTATCCCGACAGCTTTCCGTTGTCATAGCTCCAGCCGATATGATTCCGGGAGAATTGCCTTCTCCCCACCTGCTTCCATGAGCCCATACAGATGTTTCCGCCCAGGACCGGAAAGTTAATGTTCTCCCATTCTGTGCCGTCGCTGTGCCATTGAATAAACGCCTCCCCAAATGGTGATCCTCCGGCCGTGTAGGTCACGTGCCAAGTACCCACGATATTTCCGCCGGCGTTTTCGCTGTTGGAATTGTTCCCGCTCATTGACTTCTGCAGTGTCAGCGCGGGCATAACTTGAAGAGCGCCTGACCGGTCCACCGTTCTCGGGTCTGCACAGCCCGCATGCGCGGGTACTCCGCTTAAGGTGAGCACCGCCGCAGCGGCTGCTCCGAGGAATGTACGCTTCATGAATTGCTCCTTGGTATATCGGGGCTACTCTGCATCGCGTGGGCCAAGGGAAAGCCGCCGTCCCCCTCCCCCGCATGATCTTTTCAACGCTGGTATTTGTGGCGCGCCGGCAGCTCTCGTGCATGAACATCTGCCGAAGATTGCGTCCTTAATGCAGGAAGATTCCAGGAAGGGCCGGGCGCGCCGATGAAGCCCCGCCCGCGAGGTGGGTCGACGAGTCAGAATCGCGGTCCGGTCGTCGGGCCTTGCCTCGTCATGGCTCCTGACCGCGACGGCGTCACCGTCAGCAGGAGAACGAAGCGCGTGGTGCCGGCCAGGCTCTCCGCCGTGATCGTATAGGGCGCCACGCTCCTCGCTTCCGTTGGCGTACCCGAGAGGATCCCACTGGAACCATTGAGTGCGATGCCGGGAGGCAGGGGTGGCGAAACGGTGTAGTGATCAACGCTTCCCGCAACGCTCGGGCTCAGCGGCGCAAGTGCTGCGCCTACAGTCGCGTTCACCGGGCTGGCGTAGGAGAGGCCATGCGGCGGCTCGGTCACGCTGAGTACCAGCGGGAACGTTACGCGAACACCTGCGCCAGTGGCACTCACCACGAAAATCTGCGCAGCGCTGGGCTGAGTCGGTGTGCCCGATATGACTCCAGTCCGCGCGTTGAGTGATAAGCCCGACGGTAAAGAGGGACTCACTGTGTATGAGTCTGCCCGTCCTGACACCGCGGGAGTGAGTGCGATCGCCTCGCCGACCACGGCCGGAAATGGGGTCGAACCGTTGTAGGATAATCTCAGCGCCGCCGGCGAACCCTGGCCGCCGTAGCCGCAGGCGGCCAGGGCGCACGCGGCCATGAGCGCACCGACGCGTCTCATGGCCAAAGTCCGGAATCGGCCCGACCCGCCACGACAACCCTTCCGCGAGAGCGTCGCGACGTCGGGTGACGACTCCCACGGAAGTTCCGCATCGGCACGCTCCGCCGGTGCGGACGTTTCAGGGCGCCCCGGACTGCACGACCCACGGCCGGTAGCGCACCGTGTCATGTCCGGGCGAACACCCGCAGGCAGCGAACCTTCTGAGCGCTGAGGCCCATCAGCACCGCCCGCAAGACCTGCTGCAAAGCCACCCTTGCGCCCCACGCCTAGTTCGCCCGGCAGCCGACGGTGGAGAACGTGATTACCGAATCACTCGTGCTGTACTGCCCATTCAATGTGATCCCGGAAGCGGTGTTCGAGTAGGTACCTGAAACCTGAAAGGTCCCCCCCTGGGGACCACCGGGGTGCGACCGGTAACCTACCGTACCCGTAAACGTGTTGCCTGACACCGTGCCGCGGAGACCGTAGTAGATACTGCCTGAGACCTGGTTCGAGTCATCCATCCAAAAATTGACAGGCCCCGAATTTGGGCTCTTCGTTAAGTCATTGGGTGTGTTTGTGTAGGTCCCGGTGAATTTATAGGTTGCCGCGACGCTCGCATCGGCAACGGCCTGAAAACTGCCCGCGACGTCAGCCAAATAGGTGCCACTGAGGTAGGTCGCATCAGCGAAAGAACCCTGCAGGCTCACGCTGGGGCTTGCAGCGCTCTGCGCGAAGGTGCCATCGAGCAACGGGCTCACGGCGTCGTTCGTCTGGACATCGAAGTTCAGGGTGCCGGAAGCATTGGAGTTCATGCTGCCGTCGGGGAAGACGGATGTTCCGAAGTAATCGCCTGTCCCGGGCGTTGAACTTGTCCCAAAAAACGTCCCGTAGTAGCTACCGGAGTGGGTGCAGTAGAACGCCGTAGGCAGATGCGCCTGCGCGGTGGCCGCATCGGGCAGTACGTGGGACACGCCGTCAGCGGCACTGGCCTGCTGAATGAGCGGGCCGAGCGTTGTGGGCAAGTCCGCCGTGTCGAAATCAACGGGCGCCCAGCTTGCCGCCGCAGCGTTCACGGCTGCCGAAATCTGAATGCCATCGTTTGGGTTACCGTCCTGGTCCAGCATCATGAGAAATCGCACCACGTTCAGGACGCGGTTTGAGGTGCCCGTCCCCTGGGCGACGTCCACCGGTGTCAGCAGATTCTTTGCCGTGGGGACTGCGCCAATGCTCACGGCCCCGACGGAGAAGGTAATGCCCTGGCCCTCCTCGTACGTAAAGGCGCCACTTTTGTCGGTCAAGCCACTGTGGGAGCCCGACACATAGCCAAGCCCGATGACCGTGTCACTGCGGAACACTCCGGGCACCGCGGTGCCGGCCGGTGGCGGATCAACGGTCAGTAACAAGGCGGCGCCGACGGATGAGCCGTACACATTGCTGGCGGCGATCGAGTACGTGAATGCAGGCCTTGCGCTGGTCGGAGTGCCGGACACGATGCCGGTTACCGGATCGAGCGTCAGGCCGGCCGGCAGCGGGGGAAAGACCGTAAAACTGTCGGCATGCCCGCTGAGTGTTGGCACCAACGGCGTGAATGCCGCACCCACCGTCGCGGTCACGGGACTGTAGGTCACAGCCGTGAGCGGTCCCTGGATTACCAGGGTCAGGGCTGCCGTCGCAGCACCTGACCCATTGCTTGCCGTGACGGTGCAGGTGCCGGACGACACTGCGACCGGCGTCCCGGAGATCACCCCGGAGGTGGGGTCGAGCGTCAAGCCTGCCGGCAGAGCCGGACTCACGGAATATCCGGTCACCGTGCCGCTGACAGTCGGCGGGTAGGGACCATAGGGCGAGCCGACTTGCCCGGTTCCGAGTGCGTAGTGAAGGTCATGGGGGGCCGGCATCGCATCGCCTCCGCCGCCGCAGGCAGTCATGAGCAACGCCACCGCAATCACAAGTCCGCAGGTACGCAACATGAAAATCCCCTTTTGGCGGTATGCCAGTGGGACTCATTGGTGCTCAAAGCGCCTCGGCCTGCATGAAAACGGCGCGAAGGCGGCTTCCTGTTTTCCGGAAGTTTTCGGGAAAGGCGCGTCTAGCTGTGCTGCGGCGCGCCCGAACCACTCTTACTGAGGGGCTCGGACGCCGGGTTCAGAGCCCCCAGCGCTTCACGACCTGCAGGCTGACCCCTCTGCCCAGCAGCGTGGCATTGGCCGGGTCGTACCCGAGAGTGCCCGACGTCAGACCAAACTGGTTGACGAAGGGCGGGCGCTGGTCGAAAGCGTTGATAACTCCAAGATTGGCTTGCGTATTGGCGAGCCAGCCGGAGCCGCCGTCGAACCGGTAGCCGATATTGAGGTCGACCGTCGTCCAGGAATCCACCCTTCGCGCCGGGGCCGAGCCCGGATCGCGGTAGGCGCCGGTGTAGTTCACCGTGGTCTGGACGGTCCAGCCTCGCAGCGACCACGATAGGTTCCCGACCAGGCGCAAGCTCGGTGGGTTGCCGACGGTATCCACGAGGTCAAAGACCGGCGCCGTCGGGGTTATCTGCTGCCTTTGGTCAATCGTATAGGTGCCGTTCAGGCTGGAGCTCACCTTGCCCCATGCCGTGTCTAGAAAATAGTCCAGCACCGCATCCACACCCTGAGTCTTGAGGCTGGTAAGGTTGCGCCACCGGCCGTCTAGAATTGCGGCGATCGGTTGGTTGCAATCCCCGCCAAAGAGCGGTGTCTTCGTGCAAACGGCATCGATCTGCGCCTTCGTCGGGTTGCGTATGATCAGAGAGGCCAATTGCGCCTCCTGGGTGAGGAAGAACGGCGTTTCTGGGCCTGGATGTTGGATCTTGCCCTGGTAGTCGATATCGAAGTACGTCAGCGACAGTGAGAACTTCTGGATGGCCGGTGGGGTCAGGTCTACACCAGCGGTCCAGGCACGCGCCGTCTCCGGCTTAAGATCCGGCAGCGGACCAACGATCAGGAGTGCGCGTGTGGGCCCCGTAGGAGAGCGGGGATCGATAACGTCCGCAATTGCGGCATCACCCACCTGGTCGCGATTACTGAAAAAGAACGGGGGTGCACGGAACGAGGTTCCCCAGTTCCCACGCAACTTGATGAGCGGAAACGGCCGCCAGCTGAAGCCCACCTTTGGATTGAAAGTGCTGCCGGCATCGCTGTAACTGTCGTAGCGACCCGCCAACGACAAATCCAGGCAATCAGCCGTGGTGCCCGAGCGCGCACCCACCACCGGCACCGCCAGCTCGAAAAATCCCGAGCGATCCAGTCGTTCCCGATTCTCGGGGTTCTCCGAAATGTTAATCCCGGCCGAATGCTCATGTCGAAACTCACCTCCTACCGCAAGGCGGATCGTACCGGCGCGCCAGCTGAAGAGCGGTCCATCGGCAATCACATTGGCCGATGCGGTGGTAAAGACGTTCAAGTCATTATAGGTGGTGTTCTGCCTGCGTAGCGCAGCCAGGGCAGTAGCGTTGGTATGCGAGCCATCCCCGAAGAGATTGAGCGCGGTCGCCGGATCGGAGCTCGCAAGCGCTGCATCGATGGCCGCGTAGTTGAGGGTGAAGTTGGAATCGAGATAACGGGCAGACGCCTTCGAATAGGCACCCCCGAGGTTGATCTGCCACCCCAGCGGCAGCACGCCTTTGACGGCCGCCGAGACGAAGGAGGTCTCAGTCGGTCCACTGTCGGCCACCGGTCCGAAATCCCGCGAAAAATCGTAGGCCACGAGCACCGGTCCGCCCAGGTGATTGAAGGCGTTGGTCGAGGGCACCAGGAAGTTATCGGGGGCCACGGGGTAGGTGAACCTGAAATCCCGCGAGGAGTAGCGCCCGTCAGCCGATAGCTCCCATTGTTCCGTCACTTTGTAGGAGGCACTCACAAAGGCGCTGCGCATGATCTGCTTGGGCAGAATATCGTTGTCGGTTACGTTGTTTGTGTAGTTGACAGTTCCTGGAATGAGCTGAGCCGCAGTTAGCTGCGTTCCATCCTGGCCGTGGGGGATGGCGGCAATGGGTGCAGGATCGAGGATGGTGCCGGGATTGCTGGCGAAGCCGCGTAAGTCAGTGCCGCCGAAGCCCCTGTAGTCAGCGTTGGCGGCGCAATACGCGCGTTCACTGCACCGCAGGGCATCGCTGTCGTTGAACTGGAAGCCCGCAAGTACGTTGCCACGCCATCCCGCGTGACCCAGTAGCAGGGCCGCCGATCGCTCCGTCGCGTCGCTGTCTGTCGCGCTGCCGCGGACGCGCGCTTCGACTCCCTCGAAGTTCCTGCGCAAGATGATATTCACGACGCCGCCAATGGCATCAGAACCGTAGAGCGCGGCGGTACCCTCGGGCAAGATCTCGATGCGCTCGATGGCCGATACCGGAATGGTCGATACGTCCGTGAATGTCCCCTGGTAGCCACTCGCTCCCTGACGCTGGCCATTCACGAGCGTCAGCGTCGTACCGACACCCAGGCCGCGCAATTGCACCTCGGCCCCATGATTGAGGTTGGAGAGCCCGGGTTCGCTAACGGCTTCCGTAACGGCTGCATTGGCCCGGTTGAAGTTCTGCGTCACGGTCGCCAGTACGTCCTCGACCCGTCCGTACCCGCTCGCGTCTATTTGCTCACGACTGATGAGAATGACCTTCGAGCCTGCAACCTCCGCGCCACGAATGTGACTTCCGGTGACGACAATTTCCTCCAAATTGCTGACGTCCTCAGTCTTGGACCCAGACGATTCGGCAGCCTCGGACTGCGCGAAGGCCAGACCGGAGTGGTGCATGAGGAGCCCGAGGCCCGCAGCTCGCCAGCGCGTTGCGACTTTCCCCACCGACCGCGCCGTTCTTGCTCAGCGCTCAGCGGCTGGAAGGCCACGCCGCGGAACAAGGCCGTTTCGCCGCAGCGCTTCCAGCTCGCTGCGCTGCGCATCGATGTACCTCCGGACGTCCGCTTCGATGGCCTGGAACCGCGAGTCATTGTGCAGCGGCAACCACACCGGATCGAAGTTCAGGGTGTACCACCAATACACGTAGGACCCTGAACGGAATGATTCTGCCAGCTCGGTGAGCGCCGCGTCCGGTTTGCCGTCGAGCAGCAGAACCCCAGCGCGCAGGCGGCGTGAACCGCCGAGATACTTGGCCTCGTTGGCATCGTTCCACGAGGCCGCGGCACGCCGCAGCGCCAGTGCTTGTTGCGGTTGCCCGGACGCAGCCAGGAGCTGCGAGAGATAGACAGCGGCGCCGTGATTGCATACATCCAAGTGTTCCGCTGGAGCGTCGGCGAAATAGTACTTCGATTTGATGAATGCAATTGCCCGGTTCAGTTCTCCGGTCTTCAACGCATAGTCGCGCAGCGCTTCGGCCTGCCAGATTTCGCAGTAGTCGCTGTCGCTGGTCCAACCCTCCTCATCGTATGCCGAGAGTCCCGCACGTCGCCAATCGCCTTCGTGCATCGAGAGCAATCCCCTTGCGCGCGCGCTTTGCGGCATTCCGGCGACTACCGCGCGTGCCGCCTTCGCATCGCTCAGATCGAGATACACCGCCATGGCGGTGTGAAGCAACAATGAATTGTTCGGATCGAGCGCGATGCCATGCTCAAGGAGCTGGATGGCTTCGGCCAGCTCGCCGTCGATCAGCCAACGGAATTTTCCATAGCGCTGCAGCGCCGGAACGAAGTTCGGATCGAGCTCCAGCACCTGCAGTGTTTTTTGCTCGGAGGCCTTGGCGCCGCTATCGTCGAGACTAAACTCGGCATCCGTGAAACGCGCACTTGGTGACATCGGATCGACCCACAGGGCGTGCTTCAGAACGCTCCTGCCTTCCTCGGGTCGTCCTAGTATCGAATAAAGAAACTCGGCGTAAGCCCCAAGTCCGCGCCCGTTGCTGGGATCAAGTGCGGCGCCCTGGCGAAAGTCGAGCTCGCGCGCAACGATCAACGGGTTAACCGATATCGCGCTCGCATCATGCGGCTCGTCTCCCCACATCGCACGCGCAAAATAGGCGGCGCCCAGCTTGGGATCTAGTTCAAGCGCCCGATCGACCAAATGACCGTAGCGCTTCCTGGCCAGCCTCAAATCTTCCCGGCGTTGATCGGCCGCTTGCATCCTCGCGTCGTACAATGAAGCATAGGCGGTCGCGAAATTGGGATCCAACGCAATCGCCCTTTCAAAATACGGCACCGCGGCTTCCGACTCGGCGACGGTGAAGCGACCCAGCAGGGTCCGACCCCGCAAGAAGGCGAGATAAGCCTCCAAATTCGCGCTGCGGGCACCGGGTGGGGGTTTGGGTTCAAGCTCCCCAAGGCGCACCGACAGCGCACCAGCAAGTTGGTCGGCAATCTCATCCTCGATACTGAAGATGTCGTGCAAACCGCGATCAAAATGTGCGGACCAAATCAGGGTGCCCGCGGCGCTATCCACGAGTTGCACCGCCACCCGCAACCGATCCGCCTCGCGTTGCACGCTGCCGCCGACCAGATATCCGGAATTGAGGCGCCGGCCGATCTCGCGCGAATCGATGCTCTTGGTGGCAAGCGCGAACGAGGAATTGCGCGCGATGACCGAAAGCCCACTGACGCGAGACAGACGGTTGAGGATCATCTCCGGAAGGCCCAGCGCCAGATAGGCGTCTGCAGGATCGGCGCTGATGCTGTCGAAGGGCAGTACGGCGACCGTCCGCGAGGGTGCTCCAATGGCTGCGGGGGTCGTCGCGGGTGCTACGGGAGCCGGAATGGCCCCTTCAACCTGATGCCGTGCGGCCCATCGAACACCAATCGTGGCGGCGATGAGCAATCCTGCCGTGAGGACAGACAGCGCGGCCCAGCGCCCTAATCGAGACCGTGACGTCGGTAATTCCGGTGGATGCGCGTCGATGGGGATTGTGGGAACGGGCAACTCGGCGGCGCGTGGGAAACCCTCCGGTATTGGCGTCGGCAGATTCGGTAGCGGCGCCCCCTCGGTGGCCGGAGAGACCGACGCGATCAGCCGATAGCCCCGGCTGCGTACGCCCGTAATGTACCGGGGCTCGCGGGAGTCATCGCCGAGGGCCTCGCGGAGCAGATTGACGCGCTTGTTTACCGTCTCCGGGCTGACCACAAGGCCGGGCCAAACCTGCGTCATCAAAGACTCGTTGCTGAGCACATTCGGCGCAGCGCGAACCAATGCCACGAGAAGTTGGAACGACAGATTGGGCAAGGCGATGTCGCTTCCCGCGCGAGTGACGCGTTGCTGTCCGACATCAACGTATAGGTCCCCAACAATGAATGTGCCAGGTGCGATTTCGGGCATGTCGCGGGGCATATGGTTCATCGATCTGAGCGGACGCTCTTCACAAGACGGTTGTGACGATTCGGGCTTGACGGTGAAAATGAACCGCCCGGTATTGTGTGCTCGCGCTGAAAACAGTGAGAGGGCGGACCGGCCCTGCCTGCGCTCTGTGACATCCGCTGCATGCCGGCTAGATCAGACGCCAGGATACGTACCCCACCACTAGCGCACGACTCTAACAGCAGTTCAGACGAAGGGCGAGCGCGAGCAAGGCTGTTCCAAGTCGCGGCAAGCGGTAATTCGCCAGAGTCCGTTCCGGGCCAAGGGCAGATTACCTCCGCATCGCCCGCCTGGTACTGTCGCGGCGCCCAGGAGCGGACACTGAAAGTAAGCAGGCCAGGGGGGCAATCAGCACCCCTAGCCTGCAAAGTTGAACCCCCACGGCTTATACGCCCGGCGAGTTCAACGATTTGTGACGCGAACGATCAGGGGCTCCGAGGCGATGCCATTCGCGACAACCTCCAGGTTGCTGAGCCCGGACTCCTGGTTGGCCGGCACGTCAAAATGCGTCGAAACAACGTCGTCAGAGGCCACTGCCATGCTGCTGTGGTCATGCGTTCGACTGTAGAACACGTGCTTCGTGGCCAGGTTTGTGATCCGCACCAGCGGATAGTTAGTCGCGCTCTGGCCCTCGTCGCCGTACATTGACGCCTGCGACATGCCATTAAAGCGAATTCCCCGCAGTTCATATGACTTGCCCGGATGCACGGTGCGTGGTCCAGAGAGGATTACCGGCGCCCACTCGTGCTCGTGCTCATGATCGTCGTCGTTGAGTCCTTCCGGCGTATAGATCTCAATGTCGGTACTGCCATCGGCCGCGAGGATCTGCCCTGTCGGCAGTGGCAGCAGGTTGACGGCCGATGAGGTTTCGAAGGGGCCGTTTGGAATCGTAGGCTCGGGAATCAACGTGTGACCGTCGAATTCGAAGAAGGCAAGTGGTGGCCCCGAATAGCCCCCACCCGGGGGCTCCGCTCCGCCGCTGACACCAAACAGCACATTCCCGTTGGGTAGCAGCACACCCGGGGCATCCTGAGCAGTGTACTGATACCCCTGCGGGCTTATCGGCAGGCGCGGACCGACCGACCAACTACCGCTGGAGACGTGGTAGATGGAGGTGTTGCCCGGGCTGCCGACCGCAAAGACGGTGCCGTTGGGCCGCAAGACGCCCGGACCCATTTCCGCGGTCGCCGGGTCGGTCAGTGTATTGATCGTGCTGCCGGCGCTTGACCATTGCCCGGTCTGCGGATCATAGATCTCGGAGTTCGTCGGATCCGTGGGATAGGAGGGAATTAGGTGGAAAAAGGCGTCGGTGTAGCAGTCCACCGTGAGCACCTTGCCGTTGGGTAGTAGCGTCCACCCCTCCTCGTCGTTGAGGTCTGTCTTCGTGCTCGTGCCGGTCTCGGTCCATGTCAGCGTCTTAAGATCGAGAAGCGCGGCTTGCCGGCTCATTTTGTCTGCCAGCATGAAGGTCCCGTCCGCCAGCACGACGCTCTGAGAATCACCAATCGGGTGCGGGGCGAAGACCGCGCGAGGCGGGTAAAGGTCGACGAAGAAACTGGGCGGCGAGACCATGGTCCATTTGTTGGCGACCGGGTCGTAGATCGCGCCTTTGTTCGTGAGCAGGAACTTGAAATCGAAATCCGAGTACTCGCCCCCTTCGTAGATCACGCGGCCGTCGGCCAGTACCGCCTGCGCCGCGGCGTACGAGACAAACGGCATACTTGCGAGCTCAGACCACGTGCCGTTGACGTAACTACCGTTCAGATCGGGTGTCAGCTTGAAGATCCTACCGTCGCCGATGTTCTGTACCATGACCCCGCCATCCGTGAGCAACAGCGGAAATCCGGCGCCGCCCGAATACTGAAAAACGCCGTTCGGGTCGACAATGTCCGGCAAAGGAGGCGGATTCGCGAGCGTCTGCCACGTGCCGGCCCCTGCGAGCATCGGCGCGCCCGCTACAGCCGCTACCACGAGCCAGCTGAGTCGTTGAACCAGTGAAACTGCTCTCTTTACACGGACGGCCCGCGCTCGCGGGGCCACCAGACTGTGCCATGCGTTCATGTGCGGAACTCCCTTTGAAGCGACGAAGTGAGGTCGCAACGGTGGTGACCACGTGTCACAGCGACCGCGCGCAAGGCGCACCTCGCCCTCGACTTGTGAAGATATTGTTGAGATTCACCCGAACTTGCCGCCCCGACGCTGGTTCGGTTAAACAACTTACGGGGCGACCCGTCGGGTCACGAAGCGTTTACGCCCCGTGTAAATGATTGTCAATCGCGCTGGGGACGGTCTGATGTCAGTTCTGTGACTGGCGGGCACCAGAATCGCCTCATTCCATGCCAATGGTATCGGCTTCCCTGCCTATGCAACGCGATGTGGGCGGCGTGAACGTCAGTCCTTTGTCTGTGGCTGTTCGACGCGGTCAATCACGATGCGCTGCGCTGGGCGACGCTTCGGCTCCTCGAGCAGTAGGCCGAGCTCGGTCCGCAGCGCCTCCTCAAGAGACGGTAATACCTCGCCCGGCCGCGCGGTTGTAGGCGGGGCCGCGCCATCGTACGTCCATTGATGGAGCGACAGACCGGTGTTGCTCGATCGCCAATGTGCTTGAAGGTCGTATGTTCCCGAAAGACCCGTGGAATCCAACACCGTCTGCCCGGTGGACAAGGCGAGGATTCGGGTCAGGCGCGACATGGGCGCGCTTTGGCCGACGAGCCTTCCCGGCGCCACTTCAATGCCCTGCCACTCACCTATCGGGTGCTCAACCCTAATAGTCATTATCGCCTTTCTCGGTCGGCGACGCGCCGTCCACCGTCCTCGGGGACTTGGTCGATCCCTACTTGCGCGGGTCTCGTTCGCTGAGCGCGGCCTTGCGGAGTTTGCGCTCGCCACGTATCACATACAGCACGTAGACGCGATCACGGTCGTGACGGTAGAAGATCCGGCAGCGTGGCTCAACGATCTGGCGATAGCGCCAGCCACGCAGTTCCTGTGGTTTCGAGCCACTGTCCGGGTGAGCGATCAGACCGGCAGAGCGCGCTCATCATCGGCGTCGGTACCCCAAAGCAGTCCGTGGTCAAAACGCGGCGGCAGTGGGCTTTGCTTCACTGAGCGAATGCGCCCGGAACTCCATACTTCCTGCCCGCTGGGGTGCACCGACCCGAAGCTTTGATCGACCCGCTTCCTGCAGTCTAGGATAGTGCGTGGTCGTGATAACCCCATGTTGAGTACCCAGACCGCTCATCTGCTCGCCCGGTATCGCGCCTGGGCAGATGCGCTCACCTATCGGGCGGTAGAGGGGCTACCCGCCGGCGAGGGCACGAAGCTACGTTCGACGGAGTTCAAGAGCATTATTGGCACGCTGAATCACATCTACGTGGTCGATCGCATCTGGCAGGCTCACATCCAGGGTCGCGACCACGGCTTCAAGACCCGCAATCTGATCGTGCACGGGGAGCTGGCGACGCTGCGCAGCGCCCAGGAGTCCGTGAATCAATGGTGGATCGACTGGGTCGGGAGCCAGACCGACGCGACTCTTGGTGAGCCCGTGCGGTTCCGCTTCATGGGAGGTGATGCCGGCGAGATGAGCGGTGGCGCAATCCTCATGCACGTAGTCAACCACGCCACTTACCACCGCGGCTGGATCGCCGAGATGTTCTTCGAGGTGCCCGCCAGGAACCCGACAACCGACTTTCCGGTGTTTCTGCGCGAGTTCGCTCGTGAGTGAGGCGCCTCCTGCACCGGCTCCCCTCGTTCCTGACTGTAGCACTGACCGCTCGTAGCCACGTAGGCGAGGCTGCATCCGGGGAAGTCGCATCCGGTTTCCGAAGGATCTGTGCTCACTCGCGCAGATAGCGCGCCAAAAACTGAGATACTCTGTGCAATCTGAAAAACCCGCATCTTAGGCGCATGGAAGCCGGTATTCCCGCGTACCGCCGGTCGCCGAGGGAGCCCAGGTACTTCACGTCGGAGCGGCGAATAATTTATGGCACTCGGCGACACTATCTACGTATTCGACATCGAGCTTGCGAACTCCGACAGCAGCGTCTACGAGTCGCTGAGGGTTAGCATCGCACGACATCCGTCAGAGACGCCGGAGCACATGTTGACGCGGGTGCTCGCCTATTGTCTCGAGTACACCGAAGGGATCGCGCTTTCGAACGGATTGTCCGAGCCTGACGAGCCGGCGATCGCGGTGCGCGACCTGACGGGGGTGTTGAAAGCGTGGATTGATGTCGGCGCCCCGGACGCGATGCGGCTGCATCGGGCGAGCAAGGCTGCGCCGCGCGTAGCCGTTTATACGCACAAGGATGCCGTGCAACTGGCGGCACGGCTTCGCGGGGAGCGGATCCATCGCATAGAGGCGCTCGAACTCTACGCAATGGACTTCGATTGGCTCTCAGATCTCGCGCAACGGCTGCAACGGCGAACGCAGTTCACACTGACGGTGTCTGAACAGCATTTGTATCTCTCGCTCGGTGAGGAGACGCTTTCGGCGGTCGTCAACCGAATTCCCCTGGGGCAGTAGAAACCGAACGAGCCCGTGGATCGGCACCGACGGCCTCTTAGGAATAGCATGAAATCGCAGTCCCCTGGCACATCCAGGAGAGCGCCCGAGATACGGCAAGCACTACGTTAGTGAGTTGCATCGCAGCTCGAGCGAGCGGCCCGCAGGGCCGCCCAGAGGTCGCCTTGGGGCCGAATCAAGCCACGCCGCTGGCACCGGTCCCTATTCCGTGGTGCATCAGGTGCGCTACCCTGCATGTCCCATGCGCCTCCTACTCGTCACACCCCCGATGGTCCAGCTGAATACTCCGTATCCCGCGACGGCGTATCTGATGGGCTTTCTGCGCCTGCACGCAGCCGACCTCGGGCTCAAGCTGACACAAGCCGACGCCTCGCTCACGTTATTCCTGCGGCTGTTCTCAGCACCGCTCGTCGCGCGCGCGGCCAACGTGCTCCGCCAGCGCGCGCGGACCGCCGGGAAGTGTGCTCCGGTGCCGCCCTCGATCGCTCACTTTCTTAAGCATGCCAAGCGTTACGTCGACACTGTGGGGCCGGCCATTCGGTTCCTGCAACGCCGCGATCCGAGCTTGGCATTTCGTATCGTCGGGCGCGCGTTTCTTCCAGAAGGGCCACGCTTCGAGCATTTGAGTCCGCGTCCCACGGGCGAGCATGCGGCGTTCGACGAGCAGCTGCTGTCCGCGTTCGGCACCCTGGGCACGACGGAGCAGGCTCGTTACCTCGCGAGCCTGTATATCGACGACCTCGCCGACGTTTGGCGCGTCGGCATCGATCCACGCTTCGAGCTCGCGCGCTATGGCGAGCGACTCGCCGCAAGCGCCACGTCGTTTGAACCGCTGCACGAGGCGCTGACGGGCGAGCCCACGCTCGTCGACACAACGCTCGACGAGCTCACGCGCGAGTTAATTACCCAGCCACCTGACGTCGTCGCCGTGACCGCGCCGTTTCCCGGCAATGTCTACGGCGCATTTCGCATGGCGCGCACGATCCGCGCGGCTGTACCGAAGGCAACGCTGATTCTCGGCGGCGGCTGGGTCAACACGGAGCTCCGTTCGCTGCGCGATCCGCGCGTATTCGACTACTTCGACTACGTGACTCTCGATGACGGCGAGCGGCCTCTACTAAATCTGCTGATACGGCTGCGGGGTCGCCAAGCAGCGCTCGTCCGCACCTATGTGCGCAAAGGCGCGGAAGTCGTGTTCGAGAACGATCTAACCCAGCATGACATTCCACAACGCGACACAGGCATTCCGACGTACGACGGCTTGCCGCTCGGTCAATACGTGTCCGTGATGGAAATGCTAAACCCGATGCACCGCTTCTGGTCGGACGGCCGCTGGAACAAGATTACGCTGGCGCACGGCTGCTATTGGAAGAAATGCTCGTTCTGCGACGTCTCGCTCGACTACATCGGCCGTTACGATCGGCCGGGTGAGGACATCGTCATGCAGCGCATTCGAGCGCTGATCGCGGAGACGGACGAGACGGGCTTCCACCTGGTCGACGAGGCCGCGCCGCCGGCAGGCATGCGTGCACTCGCGAAGCGCCTCATCGACGAGAAACTCAGCATCACGTGGTGGGGCAACATTCGTTTCGAGAAAACCTTTACGCCCGAGCTGTGCCGTCTGCTCGCCGCAGCCGGCTGCGTAGCCGTGTGCGGCGGGCTCGAAGCGGCCTCGGATCGATTGCTCGAGCTCATGCAGAAAGGCGTCACCGTCGAACAAGTGGCGCGCGTGACTCGCGCATTCAGCGATGCAGGCATCATGGTGCACGCGTATTTGATGTATGGCTTCCCGACGGAGACCGCACAGGACACGATCGACGCGCTCGAGCGCGTGCGTCAGCTTTTCGCGGCCGGCTGCATCCAATCGGCGTACTGGCATCGTTTCGCGGCGACGGCGCACTCACCAATAGGTCTGCATCCCGAGGGATACGGCATCACACTGCGCCCGCCACGAAACGTTACGTTTGCACGTAACGACATCGAGTTCGACGACCCCGTAGGCACGGACCATGACTTCTTAGGCAGCGGCCTGCGCAAGGCTCTTTACAACTACATGCACGGTGTCGGCCTCGATGCCGACGTGCGTGAGTGGTTCGAACCGCGCCCGGTAGGCCGTGGTCGCGGCGACCGGCATCACGGTCGCTGCGGTTCGCTTCTTTCCGTGCCGGTCACCACCGTGCCGCCGGACTTAATCGAACGCTTTCTCGGCTGATTTCACGCGTGCTGATCGCTTTCAACAAGCCGTTCGGTGTGATCTGCAAGTTTCGCACCGAACTCGGCCGCCGCACGCTTGCCGACTACATATCGCCGGAGGTCTCGTGTATGGGAAGCGGGTATCCATGTAAAAAAATGACCCTTTCGGTGGGCCTGCTCACGTTCCTCACGGCGGTAGCGGTTCACGCACGCTCCCCGCAGGTGCACCGACTCGAAACCACAGCGGCCACCATCGTGTACGGCTACTACTGGTCTGAAGCGCCCCCGGCCTTGCGGATTGCGTCGGGCGACGTCATCGACGTCGATACACTACTGACCAACACGCCCGAAGGGCTGGCGAAAGCCGGGGTACCCCACGATCGCATCCAAACCTCGCTCAAGGAAATCGTCAGTCAGGTGACTGGTGATCGGCGTGGCCCCGGGGGCACATCCTGACGGGCCCGGTGTATGTGGAGGGCGCAGAGCCAGGCGATGTGCTCGAGGTCAAGATTCAGCCGATCGACCTGGCAATCGACTATGGCTACAACGGCTGCAAGGGGGTATTGCCGGAAAGTTGCGAGCCGAACGCGCCGGTGCGCATCATCCCACTCGACCGCCACCGGATGACCGCGCAGTTCGCACCCGGGATCGTGATACCACTGCGACCCTTCTTCGGCAGCATGGGCGCACCGATCACGGCCGGCTGGCGGGACAGTCTACAATCTCGCAGAAGGTTTTCATGTCGACGTTTCCACCGGAAACGACGACGACGATCGGGCCGCGGCCGGCTTCGCCGGTCAATGCAGCGGCCAGCGGCAGTGCCCCCGCACCTTCAGAGATGACCCGCGCCCTCTCCGCGATAAGCCGCATGGCGCGCTTCGTCTGCTCGAGGGTCACGACGATGCAGCCCTCGACCAACGGCCGCATTCGCTCCCACATCCGCGGAAAAACGCTGTGGCCTCCGGCGCCGTCGACAAACGACGCCTGCCACTCAGGAAATTCCTGCGGACTGCCAGCGGCCAGGGATCTGGCCAGGGGCGCAGCCGTTTCCGGCTCGGCGCCCCAAATTCTGACGCCAGGTTTCAGCGCTTTGATCGCGCTGCCCACGCCGGTGATGAGCCCGCCACCACCGATGCCGGCAATGACGGCGGCCGTATCTGGCGCATCTTCAAGAATCTCCAGACCCATGGTGGCGTGACCGGCTATGAAATTGTGATCGTCGAAAGGGTGCACGAAGGTGCCTTCGACACCGCGGAATGTACGTTCCTCAAGCGCCTTCCAGGCGACTGAGTAGGGGACCAGTACCAGGCGCGCACCGAGCGCCTTCATGCGCTCGAGCTTCGAGGACGGCGCTGTTTCGATCGCCACCACCGTGCAGCGAACGCCCGCCTGGCGCGCCGCATAGGCAACCCCCTGGCCGGCGTTCCCCGCGCTGATGGTCCAGACGCCGCGCTGGCGTTCCGACTCCGACAGCATCGCCACGGCGTTGACCGCACCGCGCAATTTGTAGGCGTTTATCGGCTGCAGATTTTCCAGCTTGAGCCGGATCTCCGGGTAGTCTGGTCCCAGCTCCAGGCGCACCAGTGGCGTACGCAGTATGGTCGGCGCGATTCGCCGCCGCGCTGCCTGAATCTCGGCCAGTTCGATGGGGCGAATAGCGTCGAGGCTAGGGCGCAATCGGCTCTTTCTTGGATTAGCGCAAACCGTCGTCCTCAACCCGGTCGCTCGGCGGCGTGCGTCTGAGACTGCGTGTATACACGCCTGTCGGATAGAAGTCTAAATGAGCAGTGTCGCCGCCTGTGTACGCTTGGAGCCGCGTCCGCCACGCGACGGCTGCGCTGCGGCTTCAGGCGCTTACTTCTGAAGCGCCGGGCGCCGGCTGGATCGACAGGTCCGAAAGGAGCGTCCCACATGACAGCTCCAGTTAACACGCCGAGCTCACGCTTCAACTGCTAGTAGCTCCCAGTTTCGAACTTTCAAATGTTGTATTGAGTTGAATGCGAGGGGGCACGGTGCGCCGTTCATGCCACCTCGAACTAAAACTGGGCTAACCAACATCGCTGAACACGCGACGCCCCTACAGTACTTTCAGGTCGTCAACTACCGTGTCTACCCCGGCCCAGATCCGCTCAACATCAGCTAGCCTTCGCGCCTTCGGTCGACTGCCAACAGTTGTGGTTCCCTGGCGTAGGAAGGAGTTGCTTATGACGACCTTTCCCCGAGTCGTAACTGCGATCGCGAGTAGTCTCACGTTCGCCGTGCTATGTGGCGCCCCACAACATCGCCTCAGCGGGCAGGAACTACATCGTAGTCGAAGACAACAACGCGCCCGTATTTCACGACAAACCCTTCATCACCGCGGACGCCTATCCGGGCAGTCCCAACCGGGACAACGTGTACGCGACGTGGACTGTTTTCAACACCATCGCCTCACCAATATATGGGTCCATGTCGACCGATCACGGCCGCACCTGGTCCACGCCCGCCGCGATCAGCGGCAGCAATGTGACGCTCTGCACCGCACCCCATGCGGGCGCCTGCGATTTTGACCAGGGATCGGATCGACGTGGTGCGAAGCAGTAGCCAGGATCACGTCGCGATCAGCTATTACCGCAGCGCGCGTGTCCCCGGTGAGAACTCGGGCCTCACCCAGGCCCCGCCGCAACCCGGTGTTCAGGCCGAGCCCTCGGACTACGTTCTCGCGGGCGGTGAGAACGTCGCGACGCCGTTCCACTTCAACGTGGTGTCGCCGGTCTTTGCACCCCCGGACGGCGCACAGGCGGGATTCAACGGTGACTACAGCGGGTTGGCAGTCGACCAGGGCGCTCAGGCGCATCCGATCTGGTCGGACACGCGCAATGCCGATCCCTATACGCCCGCCAACGGCGTCGTCCACGACGAGGACGTGTTCTCGCTCACCGCCAATGTTCCCGACGGCGTCGCAACTGCAAGCGTCGGGCAGATCGGTCGTAATTGATCCTGGAATTGGGGGGCGGCACCGCGAACCGTGGCGCCGCCCCTGTCGCGCGCACAATCGCCGCGCTCGAGGAAGCCCGGCGCGGCAGCGTGGTGCGTGTGAGCGCGCCCAAAGGCACCGAGTTCACCTTCAGATTCCCGGAGCACGCGCGCGTACATCGCAATATCGGCGACGCAAGCAGAGAGAAAGTCCGTGATGCGGTTTCGGTCCGGGACAGCGATATGGCAAGGATCGTTTTGGTGCGACATGGACACGTCGAAGGGATCGAGCCCGCGCGCTTCCGCGGTCGCCGCGATGTGGACCTGTCGGACCTAGGCGTGCGCCAAGCGCAAGCGACAGCGCGGGGCATCGCGCTGCAATGGCGTCCGTCGACCGTCTACTCGAGCCCACTGGGACGCTGCATTCGGACCGCGGAGGCGATCGCCGCCGCACTCGGGCTCTCGATAGCGGTTTTGGAAGATCTGAACGACTTGCATTATGGCGATTGGGAGTGGCGAACTTACGAAGAGGTGCGCGCTCGATGACCTGCCCTGTTTGACCGTTGGTTTGCGGCGCCTCAGATGGTGCGGTTTCCGAACGGCGAATCGTTGCAGGATCTCGTGGCGCGCACCTCCAATGTCCTACGCCTGATTCGTGAACGCCACGGACAAGAGACCGTCGTCGTGGTAGGCCACAGCAGCGGGAACCGTGCGGTCTTACTGCAAACTCTCGATCAACCACTCTCGGCGTACTGGCGGTTAGCACAAGATCCCTGCGCCGTGAGCGAAATTGAAGACTCGGACCGCGACACGACGGTGCACCGGTTCAACGAGACCTGTTCACTCTGACGAGAACCCCATACTTGGATACCGGCGCCACAAGCGTGATGCTCAGCAGGCGCGCCTTACCGCTGGATCGCGAGCGCTCCTTAGCGCCCGTCCTGAAATCATGGCTGTGCAGTCGCTTGGTAAATCACCGAGCCGTCAAAGATAGTCATGTACACGCTCACCTTCTCAATCTCGCTCGGTGCAATATGAAAAATATCATCCGATAGGACTACTAAATCCGCCAGCTTCCCCGGCTCGAGGGAACCTTTGATTGCCTCCTGACGCTCAGCGAAGGCCGACCCGACCGTGTACGCATGGACCGCTTCCGCCACGGTGATGCGCTGTTGGGATACCCAGCCTTGGGGGTTCTTCCCGTCAAGGGTTCGGCGAGTGGTGGCGGCATAGATACCCATCAGTGGATCGATCGGCGCCACGGGCCAGTCCGAGCCGAAGGCCAGCACCGCACCCCTGTCCAGCAGCGACCGCCAGGCATAACTCCACTTGATGCGCTCGGCCCCCAATCGTCTCTCGGCCCAACGTCCGTCATCGATTGCGTGATAGGGCTGCATCGAGGCAATAACGCCAAGCGGCGCGAAACGTGCCGCGTCCTCGGGCCGCAAATGCTGGACGTGCTCGATACGAAAGCGATGATCGCCGGGCCCGTTCTGCCGTTCCGCCCGCTCGAACAGATCAAGCACGGCATGAATCGCGCGATCGCCGATCGCATGCACAGAAATTTGCAGGCCGGCCAGATCCGCTCCTTGAATATTCGCGTACATCCTGGCGCTATCCATGAGGTCGGTGCTGGCCAATCCGCTCTTGCCTGGCTGGTCGGTGAAAGGAGCATCCATCCACGCGGTCGCCGAGCCCAGCGAACCATCGGCGAAGGATTTCAAATTGCCGATCCGTAGCAATGGGCTGCCAAAACCTGCCTGGACACCGGTGTCGGCAAGACTCTTCCAGTCACGGAGCGGGCTTGCATCGTAGATGCGTACTGTCAGCGACCCAGCCCGGGCGAACTTTTGAAACTCGCGAAGCTTCAGGGCCGTGTCCTTGTCGGTCGGCGAATCCACCAGATTCTGCACGCTGGTAACACCATGCATGGCGGTCTCGCGCATCGCTGCCTTCAGCGCCGCATCCAGTTCCCGCGCCGACAGAGGCGGCATCACCCGTTCCACCAAAGCGGTGGCTTCGTCTTTCAGAATACCGGTCGGATTGCCCTCGCTATCACGCACTATCTCCCCGCCAGGGACGTCTTGCGTCGTGCGATCGATGCCGGCCAGTCTCATGGCATAGGCGTTCACCAGCACCATGTGACCGTCGACCCGCCACACCATTACCGGATTATCGGGCGTGACATCGTCGATCAGTTGATGCGTCGGTAGTGCGGCAGGGGTCCAGCGCTCATGATCCCAATTGCCCTCCCGTATCCACGCGCCTTTGGCCAACGACTTGGCGTATTCTCCGAGGCGACGACGGAGTTCGTCCTCACTGTTGGCGTCACCCAGCTGAACACTGATCAGTGAACTGCCACCCGACAGGAGATGCACGTGGGAATCGTTGAAGCCCGGCAGGACGCGGCGCCCGTTCAGATCGATGATCTTGCACTTCGGCGTGGCGAGCTTGCGGATGGTCGCGGAGGACCCGACCGCCAGAATCCGCTCCCCCGCGATCGCGATCGCTTGGGATTCAGGCAGGCTCGGATTCTCCGTCCAGATTTTGCCATTGAGCAAAATCAGCGTGGGCGTCTGAGCCCGTGCAAGACTGGTACTGAACGCCAGCAGTAGAATGACACTGCAGCGGATGAGTCGTTCCGACATTAACCTGCTCCAAACTATCGTATCTCCTGCCGACAGGATGCGCTGGACGTATCGCGCTGACAACACGTCACCTATCACCCGCTTTCTGCAGTTTGCAGCTCTGAGCTGTCGAGGCGAACCGGGCAGTTGCGAGATATCACGCGGCAATCAAAGATCTTCTCCGCCTTTGCAAGCCTGTGATGTTCGCCGCACTTGGCCTTCTGGGTCTAAGCGGTGTTCAGCTGCACGATGCGGATGCGTCATCCGAGCGCGGCCGCTCGCGCGATCAGAGTCAACCCTGCCCCGACGATGACGGCCCCGATGGCGCGCGCGACGCGCTCACCGGCCGGTGCGAGACGTTCGACGGTGACGGCCGCCGCCACGACCGCCATCGCACGCAGCTCCATGACCCCGCTGACGAGCAGGAGCGCCGTGAGGCCGGCACAGCAATAGCTGCAGTGGAGGCCGAGGCGCAGGCCGTGTCGCCAGGCCGTGCCGGCGTCCGCCGGCAACGTACGGCCGCGCGCTGGTGCCTCCCGGCAGCAGGCAAGGTGATGCGCCTTCCACGCGGTGAGCTGGAGGAAGCCGGCGATCAGGACGACCATACCGGCCGCGATCGGTACGGCGCGTGCCAGCGCCGGCTGCTGCATCTCGATCGCCGCCAGCGCGGCGCCCAGCGGAAAGGCGAGCATTCCGAACACGGTCCAGGCAAAGAAGTAACCCACGCCCACGAGCGTGGCCAGCCGACCGAGGCACGCCTCGCCCGTCCTGCCAAGAGCCTGGCGGTAGCGCCAGAGAATCGGGGCCAGGGACGGCAGCATCATCGCTACCATCATCACGACCCACATGCCCAGGAACGACGCCGCGGCGCTGGGCCACGTCTGTCCGGGCATCCGCATCCACGCCATCGACATCGTCCAGCCGCCGGGCATCGGCATCTCGCCCATCGCCGACATGGACTCGCACCAGACGATCGTCACCGCCGCGCTGGCGGCGAAGAGCAGCGCCGAGACGCCGAAGAAGGCTCGCTGGGAGGCTCGCTCGGAAACCCAGCGTCGCGAGATCTCCGGTCCCCCGGTTGCGCCAACGACACCCACCACGTCGCTCAGCGCTTCTCGTACTCGTCGTGGCGGCGCCACCAGACACCCGTCTCGTTGCGCCCCTTGGGGGCGCGGTCGAGCCACTGGTACATCCCCCAGAGCCCGTCCAGTCCGCGCGCATAGGTGGAATAGGTGTGGTAGACGGCGCCGTCCTCGAGCACGAACGCGCTCATGCCAGGCCGCTCGCGCGTGTACGTGGCCACGTCGGTTCCGGCCATGGCCGCGTTCTGGGCGACCGGCTCCGGAACCGGCGTCACGTCCATCGCGTGGCCGCCGCGCTCGTAGTTGTATTCGACCGCCCCAGCGCGCTGTTGCTCCTTGGTAACCGAGACATTGAAGTCGAAGTTGAAGTCGCCGCCGAGGGAGGAGGCCCAGGGAAACGTCCACCCCATCCGCCGCTTGTACGCCTGCAGCTTCACGAGCGGCGCCAGCGACACCGCCGCAAGCGTGACGTCGTGGTTGGCGAGGTGGACGGCGAACCCGTCGAACCCGTCGGCAATCGTCGAGCAGGTTGCACACCCCGCCGTGTAGTCAGGCCCGAACATGAAGTGGTAGACGAGGAGCTGCGAGCGCCCTCGGAACAGGTCTGCCAGCGAGGCGCTCCCCGCGTCGGTCTCGAATCGATACTTCTTGTCGATGCGAACCCACGGCAGGTCCTGCCGCCGCCGCGCCAGCTCGTCGCTGCGCCGCGTGAGCTCCTTCTCCGCCTTGAGCAACTCGAGCCGAGCTGCGAGCCAATCCTTACGTGTCCCGGTCATATGTGTCGTCATCGCCCTTCTCTCCTTGTTGGTGGTCGTGGGATAGACTAGGACCGGATATCGAATGGTGAGAGTGACAAATGTGACGGGATTCCGATGGACTCGCTGATCACCGCTGCGGGGCGCGCACTGGCGGCGGGTGATCCCCTCGGCGCATTGAAGCGGGTCGCCCTGCGAGACGACGCGCCAGCGCTCGCGCTGCGAGGCATCGCGATGGCGCAGCTCGGCGATCTCGTTCGGGCAAAGGCTCTCCTGCGAAGTGCTGCGCGTGCGTTCGGTCCGAAAGAGGCGGTGGCCCGCGCGAGGTGCGTGGTCGCCGAGGCCGAGATCGCACTCGTCACGCGCGACTTGGGCTGGGCCGCGAAGGCGCTCGAGGCAGCGCGGATGACACTCGAAGCGCACGGCGACCGCGTAAATGCCGCGCATGCGCGCACTCTCGAGGTCCGGCGCCTGCTCCTGATCGGCCGCCTCGACGAGGCCGAGCATGTACTAGCCGAGCTCGACCCTGCGCCCTTCCCGCCCGCGTCGCGGGCCGCCCACGAGCTGGTCGTTGCGGGAGTCGCGATTCGGCGCCTGCAGACGAAGGCGGCACGCGCTGCGCTCACTCGAGCCGAGCACGCCGCGCGGGAGGCGGACATCCCCGCGCTGACGGCGGAGGTCGAAAGCGCATCCCTCGTGATGAACATGCCCGCGGCGCGCTTGATCGCGCGTGGCGAGGAACGCCCCCTGCTGCTCGAGGAGGTCGAAGCGCTCCTGGCGTCAGGGGCGCTCGTCCTGGACGCGTGCCGCAATGTCGTGCGCTACGCAGGCGTGGTGGTCTCGCTCGTGACGCGCCCGGTGTTGTTCGCGCTTGCACGCGCGCTGGGTGAAGCCTGGCCCGGAGACGTGCCAAGGAGCACGCTCGTCGCACGCGCCTTCCGGGCGAAGCACGCCGATGAATCGTATCGTGCACGGTTGCGAGTCGAACTCGGGCGTCTTCGCGCGGAGCTTCGGACGCTGGCCGACGTGAGCGCGACGAAGCGAGGGTTTGCGCTGGCGCCGCGCCGGGCACGCGAGGTCGTCGTGCTGGCGCCGCCCGTCGAAGAGCAGCATGCGGCGGTGCTCGCCTTGCTCGCCGACGGCGAGTCGTGGTCGAGCTCGGCCCTGGCGATGGCGCTTGGAGCCAGCCCGCGCACCGTGCAGCGGTCACTCGACTCGCTTGCGGCAGCGGGCAAGGTGCAGCCGGTCGGTCGCGGGCGAGCGCGTCGTTGGGTGACCCCGCCCGTGCCGGGTTTCCCGACAATCTTGTTACTCCCCGGTCCACTACCGAGCGATTAGGATGGCGGGATGAAACGAGCTGCAGCCGAGATCCTCCGTGAATATGGACCCTTTCCGGGTGTCGAGCACGTGCATGGGGTTACGTTTGACGGCCAGCACGTCTGGTTTGCTACCGGAGACAAGCTGAACGCCCTCGATCCGGCGAGTGGGAAGGTGCTGCGCTCGATTGATGTCGCCGCGCACGCAGGAACAGCCTTCGACGGTCAGCACCTGTTTCAGATCGCCGAGGATCGCATTCAGAAGATCGATCCGAAGACCGGCCGCGTGCTCGCGACGATCCCGGCGCCTGGCGGCGGCGGTGACTCGGGGCTCGCGTGGGCCGAAGGGACGCTGTGGGTGGGGCAGCATCGGGGCCGGAAGATCCATCAAGTGGATCCCCAAACAGGGGCGATTCTTCGCACCATCGAGTCCAACCGCGTCGTCACCGGGGTCACCTGGACCGACGGCGAGCTCTGGCACGGCACCTGGGAAGGCGACGAGAGCGATTTGAGGCGAGTCGATCCTCGAACGGGAGAGGTCCTGGAGAGGCTCGACATGCCGCCCGGAGTGGGCGTGTCGGGGCTCGAGTCCGATGGCGGCGATCAGTTCTTCTGCGGAGGAGGAAGGACCGGGAAGCTGAGAGCCGTCCGCCGGCCCAGGCGAGTATCGGGATCAACGACGTAGCCGATCTCTTGGCCCACGACTGCGGCGAGCGCGATCCGACCACGCTCATACCGCTGCGGCCGCGCTCACGGCGCAGCCTCGTAACGTAGGCGCGCTTTTTGCCCTGCGCGGGGAAGGGATATATTCGCGCCTCACGCTCGGTCACAGGGTGCACGTATGCCGTATCGACTCAATATCAATGGCACGAGTCGGCGAGTCGACGTTCCGCCGGACATGCCGCTGCTGTGGGTGCTGCGCGACGAGCTCGGACTGGTCGGCACCAAGTATGGATGCGGAAAGGGGCTCTGCGGCGCCTGCACCGTCCATGTGGATGGGGCAGCGCGACGCTCCTGCCAACTGCCGGTGAGCAGTGTGGGCCAGGCCAAGATCCACACGATCGAGCATATCGGCGCAACCGCGATCGGCGCCCGTTTGCAGCAAGCTTGGCTGAAAATTGATGTGATGCAGTGCGGCTACTGTCAGGCCGGGCAGATCATGTCCGCGTGCGCGCTGCTCGGGCAGACACCCCAGCCCAATACCGAGCAGATTGACTCCGCAATGGCCGGCAACATCTGCCGCTGCGGCTGCTACAACCGGATTCGAAGTGCGATCCGGATCGCTGCGGGTGTGGAAGTGGAGGCGGATCGTGTCGCATGAAAACACCGCCGCCGACCCCAGCCGGCGCACCGTACTCAAGGCGTCACTGCTGGCTGGCGGCGGCCTGGCGCTTGACGCCCTGATTCCACTTCCCGCTGCAGTCTTGGATGCAATGGAGAGAAAGACCGCCGCACCGGCGCAGCTTTCCGCCTTCGTCTCCATCGCACCCGACGGGACTGTCACCATCGTGTCCAAGAACCCCGAAATCGGACAAGGCGTAAAGACCTCGCTGCCGATGATGGTGGCCGATGAACTGGACTGCGACTGGAGCCAAGTACGCATCGCGCAGGCGGACGTCGATCAACAGCGCTACGGGGAGCAGTCGGCCGGCGGCAGCACCGCAACGCCCAAGAACTGGCTACCGATGCGTCAAACCGGTGCCGCGGCGCGCGCCATGCTGGTCCAGGCTGCGGCGATGAAGTGGCACGTGGACACTGGCGAATTGAGCACCGCCAAGGGACGCATCTTCCATCGCGCCACGGGACGATCTGTCAGCTACGGCAAGGTTGCATCCGTCGCGGCCACACTGGCTCCTCCGGACCTTGAGACCGTACCACTCAAGCAACCCGGACAATTCACCATCATCGGCAGGCCGCTGGTGGGCATCGACAGTGCCAGGATCGTGGAGGGTAAGCCGATCTTCGGTGTCGACACGCGGTTGCCCGGCATGCTGTACGCGGTGTACGAGGTCGCGCCGGCGCACGGCGGCCGGCTGGTCAAGGCCGACATCGAGGCGGCGAGACTCTCGCTCGGTGTCAAACATGTCGTGCCGATCATCGGCAATGGCGACGCCGACACAGGCTTGGCGGATGGTGTTGCGATTGTGGCCTCCAACTGGTGGCTCGCCAATCAGGCCCGATCAAAGCTCGCAGTCGACTGGGATCTGAGCGCTGCGAAAGGTCATAGCTCGTCCGTGTATCGAGCCAAAGCCGATGCCGCTATGGCGGCAGGCGCGGGCACCGACCTGCGCCGCGACGGTGATCCGGAGGTGAAGCTCGCCTCATCCGCAAAGCGAATCTCGGCACGCTACGACTATCCGTTCATTGCGCATGCGACGATTGAACCGCAAAACTGCACGGCTCGCTACCAGGAAGGCAGACTCGAGATCTGGGCGCCCACCCAAACACCGCAGCGGGGACTGGAGACGCTCCACAATGCCCTCGGCATCGCACCCGACGCTGTTACCCTGCATTTGAGACGCGCCGGGGGCGGCTTCGGCCGCAGGCTCATGAACGACTACATGGTACAGGTTGCGGCGATTGCGAAGGCGGTTCCGGGCGTACCGGTTCAGCTCATCTGGTCGCGCGAGGACGATATCCGCCGCGATTACTACCGTCCAGGAGGGTGGCACAGTTTCGAGGCGGGCATCGGCGCGAACGGTGACCTCGTCGCATTCAGCGATCACTTCGTGACCTTCGGTGACGGCAAGACTCCCGCCAGGGCCGCCGGCTTCAACGTTGCGATGCCGCCGGCCGGACTCATCCAGCACCTTCATTACAGCCAATCCATGCTGCCGACCGTCGTGACTACCGGTGCGTTGCGCGCGCCCGGCTCCAACGCGCTTTGCTTCGCATCGCAATCGTTCCTCGATGAGGTCGCGCTTGCGGCTGGAACGGATCTTCCGCAGCTCATGTTGAGCCTGCTGGGCGAGCGCCGCGAGATTGCGGCGCCGGATAACCGTTCGCCATCGTTTGACACCGGACGCGCACGGGACGTGGTCGAGAAAGTCCTGCAAACCTCGAGGTGGACGCAGAGGCCAATCGAGCGTGGCAGGGCCAAGGGGTTCGCTTTCTATTTCTCGCATCGGGGCTATTTCGCGGAGGTCGTCGAAGCCAGCGTCTCAAGCGCCGATGTTACCGTCCACAAGGTATGGGTCGCGGGAGACGTTGGCAGCCAGATCGTGAATCCCATGGGCGCGGAGAATCAGGTGCGCGGAGCAGTGATCGATGGTCTGGCGCAGGCACTGACTGGTCAGGCAATCGAGTTCATCGACGGAGCAGTGCAGCAGAGTAACTTTCATGATTTCCCGCTCGCGCGGATTCCCATGACACCGGAGATAGAAATCGCCTGGGTCAAATCCGACAAGCCGCCGACCGGGCTGGGTGAACCGGCATTGCCTCCGGTCATTCCAGCCCTGACCAATGCGATCTTCGCTGCCACCGGCACGCGGATCCGCTCGTTGCCGGTGCGACTGGGGACCACTTAGAGCAACGCCAAGGGCGAGCCGACTATCGCCGCGCCGGCGCAAGGCATGATCGCGAGCCTGCGCAGAGTCGTCATCGTAGTTGCGATCGCGAACCTCGCCTACTTTGGCGTCGAGTTTACCGTTGCCGCCGCCACGGGTTCGGTCTCGCTGTTTGCCGACAGCATCGATTTTCTCGAGGACGCATCGGTCAACATCCTGATCGCCTATGCGCTGCGCTGGAGTGCGACCGGCCGGGCTCGCTTGGGAATGGCGCTCGCTGGGATCCTGCTGGTCCCCGGTCTGGCAACACTGTGGACAGCGTGGGGAAAGTTGGTGGCTCCGGTGCCACCGGCACCCCTGCCCCTCTCGCTGACCGGCCTGGGTGCCCTGGCGATCAACGTGGCGTGTGCATTCATGCTGGCGCGCTTCCGGGGGCACAGCGGCAGTCTCACGCGAGCAGCGTACCTGTCAGCTCGCAACGATACGGTAGCGAGCCTCGCGATCATCGCGACCGGGTTGGTCACGGCCCATACACATTCTGCTTGGCCCGACTTGCTGGTCGGAATCGGCATCGCAGCGATGAACGTCGACGCCGCGCGCGAAGTCTGGCGGGCGGCGCGCACCGAGCACCGGGCTGCCGCATGATGCTACAGACTGGCGTGTGAGCGTCCGCGTGGGCTCAATCAGGTCCGATCCCCCCCCGAAATAGGCCATATTGACCGGCATCGGCTCGGCCTCGCGTACCGAGACCCTGACCGCAGTTTCAGTTTTTGCGTGCTGCGACACCGCAGCGCAGCCATGTCTTGCTACATTCGATTGGTGCGCAATCTTCTCCATCGTTGGGCCCGAAGTACCCGTTATTGGCTGGCCCGGCGCTCGCGGCCCTTGCGTCGGGTGGGTTGGATACCCGGTACATTCCGAACGACCCAGCGCGCCTCTGCCACGGAGGCCTCCAGCCGACAATCCTGCGACTACTTCCTTTATGTGCCATCGGGATTGACGACCACGGACACGGTGCCCCTGCTCGTCATGCTGCACGGATGCCGGCAGGATGGACCGAGGCTCGCCAGCGGCACTCGGATGAATGCCCTCGCCGATCGGCACCGGTTCATCGTGCTGTATCCCGAGCAGTCGCTACGGGTAAATCCCTTTCGGTGCTGGCGCTGGTTTGACCGCGACACGCTCAATGGGGCCGGCGAGGCTGCGTTGATCGCCGCCCTGATCAAGAAAACCGTGAGCCGCTATCCCATTGACGCCTCACGGGTGTATATCGCCGGCATCTCCGCCGGCGGGGCAATGGCCGGTGTTCTCGCATATTGCTACGGAGCGATGTTCGCGGCGTGCGCCATTGCCTCCGGAGTCATGTACCGGGGAGCCGAATCGCTCAGGGAGGCGGCAGCTGTCATGCGCGGAGGGTCTCGCGCGGCGCCTGAATCGGTGGCCCGGGAAGCGGCACAGAATTCCTCGGGCTGCGTCGCATTCGTGCCCGCGCTGGTGATACACGGTGATGACGACTCCACGGTGCATCCGCGCAATGCCGAGCAGATCGTTGAACAACTTCGGGCGTTTGCCCAGCACGTAGGCAGGTCTTCCGGCCCCCTCACCGAAGCGCCGGAGTTGCGGCTCTCGAGCGCGGATCGCGCCTATCGCCAGAGGGACTATCTGCACCACAAGCGCATCCTGTTACGCAAGATCATCGTGGAAGGCCTGGGCCACGCCTGGAGTGGCGGCGACGAGCGTCATCCTTTCAACGATCGTGCGGGCCCCGATGCGAGTCGGCTGATTTGGGAATTCGTGTCGATGTTCCGTCGCGATTGAGGCGGCACGGGAGCGCC
>Ga0209471_1000244_pt1 | contig 39318 bp, 37 predicted proteins | sample GraSoiAngelo_128_FD_185885 | JGI IMG/M metagenome (GOLD analysis project Ga0209471, IMG submission 185885) | Grasslands soil microbial communities from the Angelo Coastal Reserve, California, USA - 14_0927_12_20cm (SPAdes) (version 2) | ecosystem: Environmental > Terrestrial > Soil > Grasslands ... | reverse complement strand
CATCTGCGCGGGAGTGCAGCTAACGGGTGCCGCTCCCGTGCAGCTGTTATTCGCCGCTGCGCCGCCGTACGCGTTGCCCGCACCGTCGCCCGCGCGCCGGTTCGCGCGGATGCGGTCGGCGAGATCGGTAGCCAGGTTCACCGCCTGCATGCGGGTGATCGCGCTGCTGCCGGAATGCAGGGAGATGCCAAACAGGCTTGCCACTCCCAACATACCCACGGCCAGCACGACCAACGCAACCAGCATCTCGATCATCGTGAATCCACGAGGCCCGGCAGGGCGCTGTGGCATGCGTCGTGGTTGCAAGGTGGGGTTCATTTGCGATCTCCTACGGGCAGGTGCCCGCGGCGAGCACATCCGCACTGGTCGCGCTCACGCGAGCGCGTCCGCTGGCCGGGATCAGCACTGCGCGCTCGACGGAATTGGTGCCGACCGCCTGATTGCCTCGGATATCGCACAGCAGGATGTTGCGCGTCGGGTTCTTGACCCCGGCGGGGCTTGCGAATCCGGTCGCGAGGTACATCTCGATGCCGTCATTGTCGGTTTTGACCGTTATCGAGCTGTCGAGAAGCACGTGCCGCTCGAAGATGGGCTCGCCGGCATCAAATTGCCAGTTGCTGGGGGGGCCGCTGGGAGGGCCATCCTGGAAGACGATCCATCCCTTGAACGGGCCGTAGCTGCACACGGGAACCGCCAACGTGGGGTCGGCCACGGCGCACACGACCACGTTCGCCTGGTGCTTGATCGCCTCCGTGCGTGCCAGGTTGAACGAGCGGAGCAGATCGTTCGAGGCCGAGCTCAGGCGATTGTTCTGGAGGAACGTGCGCATGTTAGGCACGGCTATCATCGCCAGGACACCGGCAACTGCCAGCGTGACCATGAGCTCCGTGAGCGTAAAGCCCCGTTGCGTTCTCACGCTCGCCGGGCCGTCGCTCGATCGGTCCGTTACCAACATGTTTTCCTCAAGCATCATGCGCAGGGCTCACTCGCAAAGTGGTCGCTCGCCAACTCATTGGCGGTGCAATCTACTGGACGGACCCCGAAACGGGTGAGTATCAGTTCACGCTCGCGGGACCGGTCCGACGAGCGGTTTCATTCGAGTCCCAGGCGGTCGCGGGCACGGACATAAGCACGCGCGTTTCTGCCGTCCCGTGATCTAGCGCACGGTACGGTTCAAGTGCGCGCACCGGGCCGGAGATCCGGCCCGGGCGGGGGAGGGGGCGGGAGCCTACTACTCGCCGAGCGGCGGTGTCAGGCCGGTGAAATCCCCGACCACCTTCGCGTCGTAGGGGCCATTGAGGCGGTTGAAGCCGTTGCCCGGCGTGCTGAGCAGCCCCTGCGTGAACATGATCTCCTTGGCGGGCGTGACCTCGATGACGCGCTGGTTGAACTGATCGCTGATGAGGGTGTTGCCGTTGGCCAGGCGGACCGCGCGCGTCGGCAGCGGAGCGGAGTTGCTGCCGGATTCGGTGTTGGTGAGATATTCCCACACGGGTGCGTCCGCGGCATTGACCTCGACGATGCGATTGTTATTCGCATCCGTGATCAGGGTATTGCCGTTGCGCAGCCGGCTGGCGAACGCCGCACCGCTGACCGTGCCTCCCGCGGTGAACTGCCGCACGAGCTGCCTGGCCGTCGTCACTTCGATGACGCGGTCGTTGTTCTCGTCGGCGATCAGGACGTGACCGTTCTCGAGCAGTTCGGCGCTGTTCGGGTTGTTGAGCTGATTAGCTCCCGCCCCCGGCACGAGCGTCATGCCGTACTGCCAGACGATCTGGCGCCTGAGATTCACCAGAATGACGCGTGAGTTGGCCTGATCGGTGATGAGCACGTGCGGCCCCCGATGGCCGGGGAATGCGGTCGTGACGAGGGCGTGGACGGGCGTGTTCAGCTCGTTGGGGCCGAAGCCGGCAACGCCGGCCTGGCCGTACTGCCACACGATGCGGCCGGCGGGGGTGACGATGATCACCCGGTTGTCCGGACAGCCATTGACCGCATCGGAGCAGCCCGGCAGGGGCGGGCTGGCCGGCGGGATGCCGGTTCCCGAGATCAGCGTGAGGGGTCCGAATCGCTCGGCGTCGTTTGTTCCGACGATGCTGTGGGGACCGGGTCTGTCCGAACCGTTCCCGAACTGCCACACGATGGCGTGCGTGTGCGGATCGATCTCGATGACGCGGTTGTTGAACTGATCCGCGATGACGATGTTGCCCCGGTCGTTGAAATCCGCCGCTGCCGCTCCGGCCGCACAGAGCAGAGCGGCCAGGAACGCACACATCAAGACCCCGCGGCGCAAGCCCCGCACCAGTACGTTGCTCATGATTGCCATCTCCCGAATTGATTATTCCAGCGCTTGAGCCTGAACGCCGCCGCGTGCGCGGCGGCATCCCCTGCTTGTGAGTAGCGGCGACTCGCGCGGCGGTTCCCGCACCCGACGTTCCCGGCCGATGCCATGCCCGTTCCACATCCGGCCCCGCGCAGATAGAGTTCAGGCATTGCGATTTGCAGCCTTAAGCGCCAAGGTTGACCTGTGGGTTTCAGGTCACCGCGCTCACCGTCGCGAGGAGGCGAACCATGAGCAAGGGTATGGACAGGAAGAAGGAAGCGAAGAAGAAGCCGGCCAAGTCTCTGCAGGAGAAGCGCGCCGCGAAGAGGGAGAAGAAACAGAGCCGGGGATTTCAGGTCTGAAGAGGTCTGCGGCGCAGGCTCGCGACCCGCAGCGGGTCGAAGTGCGTATCTAGATTGCAAATGATGTATCGCGTGTAAGCTGCTGAGTGCGTTGTGATCTCTAGGTGCGCGCATGGGCGCAACACCCCCTGCGCTTGAACGCGCCGCCAGAGTGGAATGGGGCTGACTGCGTATTGACGCAACCCTCGGACACCGAGATCTTGGGGGTGCTTGACCGCTATCGCACGTGCTCCGGAACGTGAATCCTGTCACGCGCCGGTGGGACCGTGCGCCAGGACACAGCGGGCCTGCTTCACAGGCTCTCCTGGGGCTTTCACCGACCTGGTCACACGCCATGAGACAGCCAGGGCGGCCTCTCGCATGACCCGTCCAGCCTGCGCAGTCCGTCCACATCCTGGCGGTCCATGCTGTGAAATGCATCCCCCGCCACGGCGCCGGGAAAGCGCCAACATGAGCCCGTGAACGCACCGCATTACATCGACCTCCAAATGGTGTGGGAGTGCCGCCGATGATCCCGATCATCCTCGTCATCTTCGGGGACATGGACTCAGCCGCTAACGCCGCGCTGACCGTCGCGCTCGACTGCCCGCGGCAGTATGAATGCGGCGGGGTGATCTATGAGGACTCGGGGCACCATTACCACGTGAGCGCCCCGCTGACGTCCCACAAGCACTTCGGGCTGGTCATTCCGCAATACACTGAAGGTGTACCCGAGAGCGGCTGGCGGATCGTGGCGGACTATCACACGCACATCTGCTCTCAGCACAACCGCCTGTTCGCCAACTTCTTCTCTCCCGCTGACGCGATTGTGAACGGGGCCTTCCACACGGTGGGCTATATGCTCAGCCTCTGCGACGGCAATGTGAGACGCTATGACCCCTCGCAGGACGACCGGGATGATGAGGTCGTGCACTTCACCAGCGGGCGGGAGATCTACCTCACCTGCGGGCACATCTCGGGGTGGATAGAAGAGGCTCGAGCGCCCGCTCTCGATGCGTGGGCCTTAGCGGCTCACGCCGCGCGACATCCTGCGGATACGCCAGAACTCGCCGATGGACCTCTCGGCCTCTGGCATGCTAGTTCGCAAAATGAATACAACGGTCACGACGTTGACGTCGCTGACCACGACGGTGACGGCGAATAACAGGGCGCAAGCGCTGCACCGGTAGAACTCCCTACCTGGGTACTTTTCAGTTCAATTGAGAGTTTGGCGCTGCCGCCGACACCGCACGGCCATACCTATCTAGTTCGCATAATGTATATTATGTTTAATTGGTGATCTCACCCGGTTGTTACCAACGCGTGACACGCTAACCGCTTGCACCGCAACCCTCCACCCGGCGCGCACCCGAGAGCTGTTGGCCTGTGTGAGCCTGACGGTTCACCGTTTTGGCAACTCGCGTCGCCGCGACTGAGACAGCTCGATCAGCGTTTCGATGCGAATCAAACGTCGCTCGTGATCCTCGAACCGGAGTGTAGCCTCCTTCCGATGCACCATGAGCGCATCCACGCGCTCGCCGAGGAGCACAATGTCCTTGCCGTATTTGATGACTTCGCTAAGCAGGCTCATGCGGCCGGCTCCGGCGCGAAGAGTTCAGCGATGGCTCGAGCCTGGTGCGGATGCGCTTCGAACCAGGCTTGCGTCTCCTTGCGGACCTGGGCGCGGAAGGTTCCATCGGCAAGGGCGCGCTCCCGCACGCGGACCTCGATGAGGCTCGCATCGATTCTTTTGAGTGTGGCGCGCACCTGGCCGTGAACGTCCTCGAGCAGTGCTCGCGCGGCCGCTTCCTCTTCAGACTCGGTGAGCACTTGGCCCGAGGTATACGCCGCGATGGCTCGTCGGGCGAGCTCACCGGCGGAGACGCCCTGGCGACGGCTCATCTCGCGAAGCTTCTTCACGCTCTTGCGCGGCACCAGGTACTGCTGGCGCTGCAGATCTTCGGCCTTCGCAGACATCGGACTCCTCCACCCAAGTCGTGTACTCCGGACACTATAACCCGGACGCCCGCACATACACAACTAGATACACAAGACAGTGGATGACAGTGGATGGGAATTGAATCTCGCCCCAGGCGGACTTTTTACCCGCAAAGCTGATCCACCGCCCACCTGCGCGGACGAGTCTCAGAGAGGGGTTATCTTGATAATCGCCTTCAGGGCGTCAAAGTCGGAAGGATTCCGAGTGTAAAGAGGCAGACTGTTGCCTGCGGCCGTGGATGCAATGAGCAGGTCCGCCAGCCGTGAACGGCTTGGCCGTCCCGCTGCACGCGCAGCCGCAAACATCTGCCCGTATATGCGCGCGGCTTCCGCATCGAACGGCAATGGGTCCCATGTGGCGGTGGCCCAGTTCGGCGCCGTACTGGAACGGGTTACTCGTTACTATTCCACTATTAGGGAAGTACCCAACCCGCCAGCTTGCCAGGGCGTTAGCGCAATTCTGGATCAGGGTTTAGCCCGCCGTTGTTGACGCTGCGCGTAGGCGCGCCGCCGCTCGGTGATGAGTGTCAGAATCTGCGGCCAGCGTCGCCTACGAAACTCCTCACTCGGAACACGGTCTGCCGGTACCACGGTGAGAAGATCAAGTCCGTAGCCGTAAAACACACTCTCCAGGCTCTTCTCCTGGGCCATGCGAGCCACACGGTCGATGGCATTGAGAAGCCGTCGCGGAGGCCCTTCGCGCAGCAGTTGCTCCAGGAAACACCCTACGACATCGATCGCCAAGTGCGCCTGTGCGATCCCCTGGGGAGCGCGTTTGGAGGGTAGCTCGGCCAGATTTTTCAGGCGGCTCTCGAGCACATCCAGAGGATGCAACACGCGGATGCGCATGCCGTCGGCGAGACTGAGCACGGTCGCACGCTGCTGGATGCCTTCGGTCTTGAGCCCAACGATCCCGCCAAGAAAGTCGATCTGCTTGATGCCCTGCCCCTCGATGCGCTTGGTGAGCTTCGCCGTTTGGGATGTCGTATCGTCAGCGGAGGGCTGCCAGTACCTCCAGCCCATGGGTTTCAAGGACCGCGAGAGGTCGCGCGCCACCTGTGCGGGACCGACGAAGTCGACGTCGCTGGTGACGTTGACCGCGAGCACTCCTGGGGGCTTGACCTGGTAGTGCTGCGCCCAGAAGGCCAGAGCCTGTCCGCCAACGAGCAATGCCCGTCCATCGCAGCTGCGCAGAATCTGATCGATCTCCTCCTCCGTGAGAGCGATCTCGGGCAGTGGCTCAGGCATCGATCAGAGGTGCATCCGGCCACTCGATGCGTGCACCTTGCAGACGCCGGGGCCGCAGCAACAGCATCGCCTCTGGTAGCACCTCACCGCGTGCGGCAAGCGCATGATCGCGCGCCTGCGCCTTGCGCTTCATCGCCCACATCTGCTTTCCCGAGACCACCCGCACACCGGGGTCGCGTACCGCAAAAGGCAGACCACCGTGGCGCACGACCTGCCGCAGAAAGAGCCGGATGGCATCGCTGAGCTCGAGGCCATTGGCCTTTAGCACCGCCGCGGCCTGCCCCTTGAGCTCTACATCAATTCGAGCGCGAACAACCGCTTCTTTCATGATACCCCATTGTAGCTACACAACGGCTCAATATTCAAATTCCAGCCGGCCCGGAGAGCGGGTATCGCTATGCGGGCCCCCTTCAGCGGTTGGGAGGCGATACGGGATGCCGCCACGCGGCCCGCACGGGCAATGTGAACGCGTTCGCGTCGCGCACGCTCGGACGACCTGATGCCCGGAGGTGCGACCTGGTTCGCTGTTCCCGGGAACTTCCGGTGGTGGAATCCCCATCGCACTTGTCCAAAGGCCCCCCGCGCCAGCGTTCGGCCGCCAGGGAGATGCGCGCCAGAGACTCTCTCCTATGACCAAGGTCTCATACCCGACATTCCCCGGTCCGAGGCACCGGGCGCTGCGATGAAGCTCGCAAGCGCCGAGACCGCTCTGCTTCCCGCTCTCACGGAGCCGCTGGAGGCACCCGCGCACTTCAGGCAGGTGGACGCGCTGTTTCGCAACACCGTCGAGCATGCGCCGGTCGGCATTGCCTTCGCGAACCCCGATGGGGGCTTTCGTCACTGCAATCGGGCATTTTGCTCGATGCTCGGATTCAGTGTCGAAGAGCTCAGCCGCAAGTCGATCGCGAGCCTCACACTCACAGAGGACCGCGAGTCCACGATCGCCGGTCATGCGCGCTTGTGGCGCGGCGACATCGCGCACCTGGACGTCGAGAAGCGCTATGTTCGCAAGGACGGCAGCGCGCTGTGGGTTCGCGTGAGCACCTCGCTGGTTCGCGACGGCGGCGCGGAGCCGGTGTGCTCGGTCGAGTTCCTGCGCGACATCTCCGCGCGCAAGGACATGGCAGCGGCCCTGCTGCAGAACCAGACGCTGCTCGCGACCGTGATTGCCGAACTGCCGCTCGCACTGCTGGCCTGCGATGTCACCGGACGGGTGACGCATTACAACCGCGCGGCGGTCGAGCTGTTTGGAATTCCCGCGGAGGACACGACCGCCCTCCCCTTCAGCACCTACCCCGTCACGTCTCAGGTCTATCAGCTGGATGGCACGACGCCGGTCCCCCCCGAGGAGCGTCCTCTGGCGCGGGCGCTGCGCGGTGACAACGTCAGCGACGCCGAGTTCGTGGTCGTCACACCCACCGGCGCCGTGCGTACCGCGCTCTCCAGCGCGCGCCGGCTCCTCGGTCCGGCCGGACAGGCACTCGGCGCCGTGGCGGTGGTCCAGGACATCACCGAACGGCGCCTCGCTGAACAGGAGCTCGAGCACGTACACAAGCAGCTGGTGGTCGCGTCCCGGCAGGCCGGCATGGCCGAAGTGGCCACCAACGTGCTGCACAACGTCGGCAACGTGCTGAACAGCGTGAATGTCTCGGCCAGCCTGGTCTCGGAGCGCATCACGAAGTCCAAGTGCACCAGGCTCGGGCAGGTCGCGGCGGTCCTCGCCGAGCATGCCGGCGAGCTGGCGAGCTTCCTGGCGGGAGCTCGAGGCAAACACCTGCCGGGCTACCTGCGCGAGCTGGCCGATGATCTGCTCGGCGAGCGTGATACCGCCGTCGCGGAACTGTCGGCGCTGCGCGGCAACGTCGAGCACATCAAGGAAATCGTCGCGATGCAGCAGAGCTATGCCCGCCGCGGCGGCATCATCGAGACACTGGACGCACGTGTGCTGGTCGACGACAGCCTGCGGATGAACGAGGGAGCCTTCAGTCGCCATGGCGTGACGACCATGCGTGATTACCGGGATGTGCCGCTCATCCAGGTCGACAAGCACAAGGTGCTGCAGATCCTGGTGAACGTGATCCGCAACGCCAAGTACGCCTGCCAGGAAGCGGCCGAAAAACGTGTGACCGTGCGGATCCGCGCGACCGACTCGTCGGTGCTCATCTCGGTGATCGACACCGGGATCGGCATCCCCAGGGAGAACCTGGAGCGGATCTTCAACCACGGCTTCACGACGCGCCCGGACGGCCACGGCTTCGGACTGCACAGCAGCGCGCTCGCGGCCAGGGAACTGGGCGGCTCGCTGCACGCGGAAAGCGCCGGCCCGGGCAAGGGCGCCACCTTCACCCTGGCGCTGCCGCTCACCTCGCCGGAGTCGCCCGATGTCCGGTGAAGCCGACTCCCTCATGCATCGCGTCCTCGTGATCGATGACAACGCGGCCATTCACCAGGACTACCGCAAGATCCTGGTGGCCGCCGACAAGACGCTGATATCGGCCGCCGAAGCGGGGCTGTTCGGGGAGCAGGCGCCCCAGACCGGGCGCCCGACCTTCGACGTGGATTCCGCGCTTCAGGGTCGCGATGGAGTCGAACGCGCCCGCGCGGCTGTGGCGGAGGGCCGTCCGTACTCGGTCGCCTTCGTCGACATGCGCATGCCACCGGGGTGGGACGGGCTCGAGACCGTCGAACACCTGTGGAAGGTGGACCCGGAGGTACAGGTGGTCATCTGCTCCGCCTACACCGACTATGACTGGCTGGAGCTGCTGGCACGGCTCGGGCACTCGGACAAGCTCATCGTCGTCAAGAAGCCCTTCGAGCCGATCGAGATCCTGCAATGCGCCAGCGCGTTGAGCCGCAAGTGGCAGAACGCCCGCGCACTCCAGCGCCACGTCGAGAGCCTCGAACTGGTCGTCACCGACCGCACCAAAGGCCTCGAGGCGGCCAACCGGCAGCTGCGCCATCTCGCCTCCCACGATGCGCTCACCGGCCTGCCGAACCGCCTGCTGCTCGATGACCGCATTGCCCAGGCCATCATTCAGGCGCAACGGCATTCGCATGAATTCGCGGTTCTGGTGGTCGACCTCGACAGATTCAAGCTCATCAACGACTCGCTCGGACACCGGGCGGGCGACGAATTGCTGCGCGAGGCCGCACAGCGCCTCAGTCACGCGGTTCGCGCCGTGGATACGACCGCACGCCTCGGGGGCGATGAGTTCGTGATCCTGCTCGGGGGACCGGTGACGCAGGCCGAAGCGGTCGAGATCGGCAAGCGGGCGATCCAGCAGATGGAGCCCTCCATGCAGCTGCTCGGCATCGACGTGCACATCTCCCCCAGCATCGGCATCGCATTCTTCCCGCGCGACGGGACGAGCGTCGACACCCTGATCGCGCGAGCCGACGCCGCCATGTACAGCGCCAAGGAACGAGGCCGAAATAACGTGCAGTGCTATGCCGAAGGCATGAGCGCGGTGACGCAGGAGCGCGTAAAGCTCGAAAGCGACCTGCACGAGGCGCTGCGCAGCGGGCAGTTCGAGCTGCACTATCAGCCGAAGGTCGATACCTCGAGCGGTCGGGTCAACAGCGCGGAGGCCCTGATCCGCTGGCGGCATCCGCAGCGTGGCCTCGTGCCACCCAACGATTTCATTGCGATCGCCGATGAATGCGGGCTGCTCGATGCCATCGGTGAATGGGTGCTGTTTGAGGCCTGCCGACAGGCGAAGGCGTGGCAGAACGAAGGGCTGCGTCCCCTGCGCGTCGCAGTCAACCTTGCGCCCTCGCAATTCCGGCTCGCCAACCTGGTCGATCAGATTCGCCGGGCGCTCGAGGCCGCAGCCCTGCAGCCGCAGTTCCTCGAGATCGAACTCACCGAGAGCGCGGTGATGAGTGACGCGGAGGAGTCGATACGCATCCTCGAGGCCATCAGTCGCATGGGCGTTCTGGTATCGGTCGATGATTTTGGCACCGGGTACTCGAGCATGAGTTACCTGCGGCGCTTTCCGATTGACAAGCTGAAAATCGACCGCTGCTTCGTCGAGGACATGACCCGGCGCCCGGAGGACGCATCGATCGTTCGCGCCATCATCTCGCTGGCGCACAGCCTGCATCTGAAGGTGATCGCCGAGGGTGTGGAAACCTCCGAGCAGCTCGCCTTACTGGCGGAGCTGGGGTGCGACCAGTACCAGGGATTTCACTTCAGCCCGGCGCTGCTCCCGGAGCGCTTCGCCGCTCTCGTGAAACAGGAGCCGGCCCTGCCGGAGGACGAGGCGGCGCGCACGCACAGCAAGCTGGCCGCTCTGGCACGCGCCGCCGGCTGAAAGCCCGCTCCATCCCCTCCCCCTTCCGGCCGGGCGCGCCGCAGTCTGTTGCTCGGAAGCATCATCTGACCGACGTACGTGTGAGGCGCGACTGCAAAGGTAGCGCTTACGCCTGAAGGCGCACTCGCGTCAGCGCCCGAGCTGCCTTTTCGCCGGTTCACGACCGGCAAGCCTTCCTTGTAAGCCGGTACGTGTGGAATACTCCGCGTGCTTGCTCTGTGTGGTAGTAGCGTTAGAACGACAAATCCACGCTCACCCGAGGCACCTCCCGTGGCCACGACCAACCTGCCTGCGTACGAATCGGGAATCGACCGGGCGCATCGGCGTGCGTCGAGCCTGGGGACGGGTGAAACCAAGGACTGTGCAGTGATCTGAAGGGAATGGCGTGGTGCCGTACGGGCCGCGCATGGTGTTGAGCTCATCCACTGGCGATCTCAGGGGAGGACTGACAGTGAGTTACGCGAACGCGTGTTGTGATGAGAGTGCGTCCCGAGCCCGCCGCGGCGCGGGCATCGCCCGTGTGGTAGGTGCGTGGGTGCTGGCGGCGTGCGGGTGCGCTGGGACGCTCGCGCAGGCACAAAGCGCGGCCCCGGCGGCCAAGGCGCCCGACAGCAGCCTCACCTGGAACGGGATCACCCTCTACGGCATTGTCGATGTGGGGGTGCAGTACCAGACGCACGGGGTGCCGGCAAGCGATTACTTCCCCGCCGGCACCGAGGCGATCATCCTGCCAAACAGCAACGGCTCGATCACCGCGGTCACCCCGAACAACCTGAGCCAGTCGCGACTGGGCCTGTCGGGCAAGGAGCCGCTGGCGGGGGACTGGTCGGCGGTGTTCCGGCTGGAGATGTTCTTCAACCCCCAATCGGGGAATATCAGCGATGCGCTGAAGTCGCAGGTGCTCAACAACGGCAAAGCCCTGAGCGCGCAGGGCACCAACGTCGATTCCAGCGTGGCGGGGCAGTTCTTCGCCGGGGGGGCCTACGCCGGCTTCAGCTCCCCGAGCTACGGCACCCTCACCTTCGGGCGGCACGTAACCCCGCTCGCCGATGGCGTCGGCAAGTACGACCCGCTGGGGGTGCCGCAGGCCTTCTCGCTCATCGGCTTCTCCGGCACGACCGCCGGAGGCGGTGCCACCGAGGATCGGCGGCTCGATCAGTCGCTGAAGTACTCGGGCAAGTTCGGCGCGCTGCACCTGGGGGCGTTGTACCAGTTCTCAGGCTCCAGCGGCACCACCAACACCGCCGCGCAGCTGCAGCTGGGGGTCGAGGGGGGTGGCGGCTCGATCGATGCCTACTACGCCAAGAAGTACGACGCCATCGCCACCGCCCCGCTGACCGCGGCGCAAGTGGCGGGGCTGCCCGCTCTCGGCTACTCCCCGAGCAACTCCCTCCGCGCCACCATCTCCGACAACACCACCTACGGGGTGATGGGGCTGTTCGGGCTCGGGGCGCCGACGCTGTTCGCCGGCTACGAGCACATCAAGTTCGCCAATCCCAACTCCCCGCTGCCGGCCGGCTCGCTCACCATCGGCGGCTATGTGATCGCCGTTCCCAACAACACCGCCTTCAACAACGAGAAGACCCTGCAGGTGTACTGGGCGGGGGTGAAGTACGCAGCCAGCTCGGAGGTGGACCTGATGGCCGCCTACTACGGCTACAAGCAGAACAGCTTCGCGACCGGCACCAACGCCGGCTGCTCCGATAACCGCAGCAGCGGCTGCAGCGGCCGCGAGGACTCCTTCTCGCTCCTGGCCGACTATCGCTTCGCCAAGCGCTTCGACGGCTACATCGGCACCTTCTGGACCAGCGTGCACGACGGGCTCGCTGGTCCAGCCAGCGGCTTCCTCAACACCTCCACCCTCACCACCACCGCAGGGATCCGCTTCAAATTCTAGAACCACACATGCAGAGCGAATTGCGGCACGGAAACCAAACGAACCAGGGGAATACTATGGCCGGGCAGATCCCACAGAACTTCCGCCGTGTAGTGCTCGCCGCCGCCGTGGGCAACGTCATCGAATGGTACGACTTCTACATCTTCGGTAGTTTGGCCGCGGTCCTGTCGGTCAAGTTCTTCGACAAAACCAACCCGGTGGCGGCGCTGCTGAGCACGATCGCGCTGTTTACCGCCGGCTTCCTGGTTCGTCCACTGGGCGCCTTCCTGTTCGGCTGGCTGGGCGACCGGGTGGGCCGCAAATACACCTTCATCGTGACTCTGAGCGGCATGGGCCTGGGGACGGCCGCCATCGGCCTGATACCCACCTACGCCTCCATCGGCGTTAGCGCCGCCTTCATTCTGTTCGGCCTGAGAATGCTGCAGGGGCTGTGCCTGGGAGGGGAATACGGCGGCGCGATCACCTACGTCGCCGAGCACGTCTCCGACGAGCGCCGCGGCTACTACACCGGGTGGCTGCAGACCTCCCCGACGCTCGGCATCGTGGTTTCGCTGGCGGTGATCGTGGGTACCCGCGGCTACCTGGGGAAGGACGCCTTCCAAGACTGGGGCTGGCGGGTTCCGTTCCTCATCTCTTTCCTGCTGGTGATGATGGCGATCTACATCCGGCTGCAGCTGGGGGAGACTCCGGTCTTCCAGGAGATGAAGGCCCGGGGCGGGATGGTGCGCAATCCGTGGAAAGAGGCGTTCCTGAGCTCCAACATCAAATTCATCCTGGTCGCCATCGCGGTTTTGATCGGCCAGGGCGTCGTGTGGTACAGCGGCCAGTTCTGGGCCCTGTACTTCCTGCAGACGGTGAAGAAGCTCGACGTGCTGACCTCCAGCTACATCGTCGGCGCGGCCCTGCTCATCGCCTCCCCGACGTTGATCCTGTTCGGATGGCTCTCCGACATCATCGGCCGCAAGCCGGTCATTCTCGGGGGCATGCTGCTCGCAGCGGTGACGTATTACCCGCTGTATGCGTGGCTTGGTGACGTCACCAACCCCGGCGCGGTGAACTACCCAATCGCCATTCTCATCATTTTCATCCTGGTGTCCTACGTCGGCATGGTGTACGGCCCGGTCGGGGCGTTCCTGGCCGAGTATTTTCCAAGCCGCATCCGCTATACGTCGGTCTCCGTGCCCTACCACATCGGCAACGGTTGGGGCGGGGGCCTGGTGCCTTTCATCACCTCGGCCGCATTCCTGTCGACCGGCAGTGTGGGCCGCGCCCTGATCTACCCCATCGCGGTGCCGGCGGTGTGTTTCCTCATCTGCCTCTTTGTGATGCCGGAGACGCGCCGCAACAGTATCTGGGGTGCCGAGAAGGCCCAGGCTATCGGCTCGTGATTCGGTTGCCTCCGGGGTGGGGCTGTCCTTGGGGCCCACGTTCCCGGGCATCACATCGGTAGTCGCGCGACCGCCGACAGACCCCGAGCACGCAAGTTCGCGAGTCCCGCGGCTGCCAGCGGCTGCATGACGGCCATGGCATCATTCGCGTGTCCCCCGGGAGAATCGACCGATGTGGATCGTCAGGCTGGCGCTCAGGCGCCCGTATACCTTCCTCGTTCTCGCCATCGTGATCACGCTGTTCGGCGCGTTCGCGATCTGGCGCACGCCCACCGACATCTTCCCCAATATCCGCATCCCGGTCGTGGCCACGGTGTGGAAGTACACCGGGCTGTCCCCGGAGGAGATGGCGACCCGCCTCATCCTCAACGGCGAGCGCACTGCGCAGACCACCGTCAACGACGTCGAGCACACCGAGTCGCAGTCGGTGAGTGGAACGTCCGTGGTGAAGTACTTCTTCCAGCCCAACGTCAACGAGGAGCTCTCGTACGCGCAGATCACCGGGGTGTCGCAGACGATGCTGCGCTTCGCGCCCCCCGGTACCACCGCGCCCTTCGTCCTCGCCTATAACGCCTCCTCGGTGCCCGTTCTGCAGCTTGCGCTCTCGAGCCCCAGCCTCTCCGAGGCGCAGCTGTTCGATCAGGGCAACAGCATCATCCGCACGGCGCTCTCGACCGTCGCGGGCGCTTCCATGCCCTGGCCGTACGGCGGCCTGCAGCGCCAGGTGCAGGTGGATCTCGACCCGGACGCCCTGCGCGCTCACGGCCTGTCCGGCAACGATGTCACCGCGGCATTCAGTGCCCAGAATTCGATCCTGCCGGCGGGCACCGAAAAGATCGGCGACCGGGAGTACTTCGTCTCGGTCAACGCCAATCCGAAGACCGTGGCCGAGCTCAACGACCTGCCGGTCGCCACCCGCAACGGCAGCGTGATCTACGTACGCGACGTGGCGCACGTGCGCGACGGCTACCCGCCCCAGACCAACATCGTGCGCCGCGACGGTCACCGCGGCGTGCTGATGAGCGTGCTGAAGACCGGCAGCGCCTCGACGCTCGACATCATCCGCGGCATCAAGGAACGGATGCCACGGATCCGCGACGCGCTGCCGCCGGACTTCAAGATCGACCTGGTGGGCGATCAATCGATCTTCGTGCGCGCCGCGATCTCGGGCGTCGTGCGCGAGGCGGTGATCGCAGCAAGCCTGACGGCACTCATGATTCTCCTGTTCCTCGGCACCTGGCGCAGCACCCTCATCATCGCGATCTCGATCCCGCTGTCGATCCTCGCCTCCATCATCTGCCTGTCGGCGCTCGGGGAGACCATCAACATCATGACTCTCGGGGGACTCGCGCTCGCGGTCGGTATTCTGGTCGATGACGCCACTGTCACCATCGAGAACATCAACTGGCACCTCGAGCGCGGCGAAGACGTCGAGGCCGCGATCCTCAACGGCGCCCGCGAGATCGCCGTTCCCGCCTTCGTCTCGACGCTCGCGATCTGCATCGTCTTCGTGCCGATGTTCCTTCTGGCAGGGATCGCGCGTTACCTCTTCGTGCCGCTCGCCGAAGCGGTGGTGTTCGCCATGCTGGCGTCCTACCTCCTCTCGAGGACGCTGGTGCCGACCTTGGCCAAGTACTGGCTGCAGCGCCACGATGCAGCGCACCCGACGGAGAGCGCGCGCGGCCCCCTGTGGCGCCTGCAGCTCCTGCAGCGGCGCTTCGAAGAGTGGTTCCGCCAGGTGCGCGAGGACTACCACAAGCTCCTCGAGCGGGCCGTGGCGGCGGGTCCCCGCTTCGCCGTGCCGTTCCTCACCGCGATGGCCGGCACCGCCCTGCTCGCTTTCCCGTTCGGTCGCTACCTCCCCGGCCTTGGACAGGATTTCTTCCCGAGCGTCGATGCCGGCCAGATCAAGCTCCACCTCCGCGGTCCCACCGGCATCCGCATCGATGAGACCGCGAGCCTGTGCGATCGCGTCGAAGAGACGATCCGCGAGCTGATTCCGGCGCGCGAGATCACGACCATCGTCGACAACATCGGCATTCCCTACAGCGGCATCAACCTCGCCTACTCGACCTCGGCGCCGGTCGGCCCGGGCGACGCCGATATCTTCGTGAACCTCACCGCGGATCACGCCCCGACCGCGGGCTACGTGCGGCTGCTGCGCAGCAAGCTCAGGGCGCTCTATCCCTCCACGAGCTTCGCGTTCCTGCCCGCGGACATGGTCAGCCAGATCCTCAATTTCGGCCTGCCGGCGCCGATCGACGTGCAGGTGTCAGGCTTAAACGTCGCGGCCAACCGCGCCCATGCGCAGGCGCTCCTCGCCCGGCTCCACGGCATCCCCGGCGTCGTCGACCTGCGCATCCAGCAGGCCCTCGATTACCCCCAGCTGAACGTCGAGGTCGACCGCAGCAAGGCGGCGCTCCTCGGGCTCTCGGAGACCGATGTCGCCTCCGACCTGCTGGTCTCGCTCTCCGGCAGCTCGCAGACCACGCTCTCCTTCTGGATCGACCCCAAGAGCGGCACCCAGTACGCCATCGCAGCCCAGACGCCGCAGTTCCGGCTCGCTTCCCTCGGGGACCTCGCCACGACGCCGGTCACCGGCACCGGGGCGGCGGCCGGGGGAGGCGGAGCAGGCGGCGTGAGCGGTGGAGGTCGCGCCGCGCAGCTGCTCGCCAACCTTGCGAGCTTTCACCGCAGCGTCGCCCCGGCCGTGGTGAGCCACTACGACGCCACGCCGGTGGTCGACATCTTCGGAGCCGTCGAAGGAGCGGACCTCGGCTTCGTTGCCGCGCAGATCCAGCGCGTGCTCGCCGAGTCGAAGAGCTCGCTCCCGCGCGGCTCACAGGTCGCCGTGCACGGGCAGGTGAAGACCATGACCGATTCGTTCGCGGGCCTCCTGCTCGGGCTTGCGGCCGCAATCGTGCTCGTGTACCTCTTGATCGTGGTCAATTTCCAGTCCTGGCTCGACCCGTTCATCATCATCACCGCACTGCCCGCGGCGCTCGCGGGGATCGTATGGATGCTGTTCCTGTCGGACACACCGGTGAGCGTCCCGGCGCTCACCGGTGCGATCATGTGCATGGGGGTCGCCACCGCCAACAGCGTGCTCGTGGTCAGCTTCGCGCGCGAGCGTATGAACGCCGGCGATGATGCGGCTCACGCCGCGGTGCAGGCGGGTGTCACGCGCTTCCGACCGGTGTTGATGACCGCACTCGCGATGATCATCGGCATGGTGCCGATGGCGCTCGGCCTCGGCGAGGGCGGCGAGCAGAATGCGCCCCTCGGGCGCGCCGTGATCGGCGGACTCATATTCGCGACCCTGGCGACGCTCTTCTTCGTGCCCACCGTGTTCAACCTCATTCACGGACGCCGGAGCCACTGATGGCCGACCTGCCCACCGCTGCGCACTCCGTCCTGGCCGATGCACGCGTGCGCCGTTACGCGCTCATCGGGCTCGCCGTCGCGCTCGTGCTCGCCGTGTGGGGGATCGTCAGCCGGATCAGCGCGCGCAACGCGCTCGAGCGCGAGGCCGCCGCCGCCGCGGTGCCCACTGTCGCGACCGTGACGCCGAAACTGGGTCCGGGCTCCGACACCCTGGTGTTGCCGGGCAGCGTCCAGGCCTTCTACGAGGCGCCGATCTACGCGCGCACCAGCGGATACCTGAAGAACTGGTACACCGACATCGGGACGGCGGTGAAGAAGGGACAGGTGCTCGCCGAGATCGACACGCCGGAAGTGGACCAGCAGCTGCGCCAGGCGCAGGCGGACCTGGCGACGGCCGATGCCAACTACGAACTGGCCCGCACCACCAACGAGCGCTGGAAGGGCCTGCTCGCCACGGAGTCGGTCTCGCAGCAGGACGCCGATCAGCGCGCCGGCGATGCGGCCGCCAAGGCCGCGGCGCGCCAGTCGGCCGCCGCCAACCTGGCACGGCTCAAGGACCTCGAGTCCTTCAAGCGCGTCGCGGCGCCCTTCGACGGTGTGGTCACCGAACGCAACACCGACGTCGGCGCCCTGATCAACGCCGGTCAGACCCCGGGGAGCGCCCTGTTCCGGGTGGCCGACACGCACCGCCTGCGCATCTACGTGTCGGTGCCTCAGGCCTATGCGGCGGCCGTCCAGCCAGGCCTGAAAGCCACCCTTGAGTTCGCCGATCGCCCGACGGGGCGCTACGAGGCGACCGTGGCCTCGACCGCTCACGCGCTCGATGCGATCTCGCGGACGCTCCAGGTCGAGCTACAGATCGACAACGCCCAGGGCGAGCTGCTGCCGGGCTCCTATGCGCAGGTGCATTTCACGCTCGCGGCCGGCAGCGCGAGCACGCTCCGCATCCCGGTCAACACGGTCCTGTTTCGCGCCAACGGCCTCGAGGTGGCGACTCTCGCCGGGGAGCATCGCGTGCACCTGAAGTCGATCACCCAGGGGCGGGATTTCGGCACCGAGATCGAGGTGCTGAACGGGCTCGACGCGGCTGACACCCTGGTGGTCAATCCCCCCGATTCCATCAGCGAGGGGGCCGCGGTGCGCGTCGCGCAGCCGCGCTCGCCGCCGCATGGCGCGGCGGGACCTTCCTGATGCGACGCGCGGCATCGCTCACCGTGGCGGTGCTGGGTGCGCTGAGCGGCTGCTCGCTCAGCCCGCGCTATCAACGCCCGTCGGTGCCTGCTGCGCCGGACGCCTACAAGGAGGCCGGCGAGTGGAAGCTCGCCACGCCCGCGGACGGTAGGCCGCGCGGCCGCTGGTGGACGATGTTCAACGATCAGGCCCTCGATGACCTCGAGACGCAGGTCACCGAGGCCAACCAGAGCCTGCGGGCCGCGCTCGCGCGACTCGAGCAGGCCAGGGCTGAGACCCGCATTGCGCGCGCGGCCTCCTTCCCCACTCTGACCGCCGAGGCGAGCGCTACCCGCCAGCGAACCTCGCTCAACGCGCCCACCTATGCTCCCGGCAGGCCGACGACGAGCAATGTCTTCATCGCCGAAGGCGTTCTCGGCTACGAGCTGGATCTCTTTGGCCGCGTGCGCAACACCGTGGCCGGGGCGCGCGCGAGCGAGCAGGCGAGCGCCGGAGATGTCGCGGCGCTCGATCTCAGCGTGCACGCCGAGCTCGCCAGCGACTACTTCACGCTCCGGGGGCTCGATCTGCAGCAGCAGCTTCTCGATCGCACGGTCGCCGACTACGCCAAGGCGCTCCAGCTCACCGAGAATCTCTATCGCGGCGGCGCCGCGGCCATCGCCGACGTGCAGCAGGCGCAGGCCCAGCTCGAGACCGCCCGCACCCAGGCCGAGGACACGCGCCTGCGCCGCGCACGGACCGAGCATGCGATCGCCGTCCTCATCGGTCGCGAGCCGTCGGATTTCACCCTTCCCCCGCGCGCCGAAGGCGCCGAGCTGCCGGTGCCGGACCTCGCCCCGGGCCTCCCCTCGCAGCTGCTCGAGCGCCGGCCCGACGTCGCGGCGGCGGAGCGCCGTGTGGCGGCGGCCAATGCCGCTATAGGTGTGGCGCGCGCGGCCTACTTTCCCGTGTTCAGTCTGCTCGGCACGGCGGGCGTGGAAAGCACCGCGGCTTCCGACTGGATCAGCGCCCCGAACCGCTTCTGGTCGGTCGGCCCGCAGGCGCTGATGACGCTCTTCGACGCCGGAGCGCACGCGGCACAGTCCGCCGCCGCACACGCCGCCTACGACGAGCAGGTGGCCAACTACCGCGGCACGGTGCTCACGGCCTTCCAGGAGGTCGAGGACGGTCTCGCGGCGCTGCGCCAGTTGCAGCGCGAGAGCGTGAGTCAGGCGGCCGCCGTCACCGCGACGCAGGGGGCGCTCGATCAGGCGAACCTGCGCTACAAGGGCGGGCTCGTGAGCTACCTCGAGGTCGTGTCGACCGAGAACGCCGCGCTCGCGGCGCGCCTGGCGGCGGTCGACATCGGCATCCGCCGCACCAACGCCGCCGTGCTGCTGGTCAAGGCCCTGGGCGGGGACTGGCAGCCGCGCTGAGCCGCTCCCTTGCCCGCCCTCCCCCGCCTGTATCCGCCGCTGTTGCCGGTCGTTACCTGGTGTACTACACTTACTCCATATGAGTCAGACAATCACAATTCGTCTTACAAAAGAGCTCGCCGCGTGGCTCGAGCAGGCCTCGAAGCGCTCCGGCATGCCGCGCGGACGCATCATTCGCGAGCAGCTCGAAAAGGCACGCGAGAGCGGCGGCGAGCAATCGTTCATGCGGCTGGCAGGAACCGTTCGGGGCGCCCGGGATCTGTCGGCGCGCAAAGGCTTCTCGCGCTCGTGAAGGGAATTGCAGACACCGGCTTTCTGGTTGCGTTCGCCAATGCCAACGACAAGCACCACAGCTGGGCGGTGCAGCTCGCGACTGGGATCACCGAACCGCTTCTGACTTGTGAAGCGGTCCTCGCGGAGACTGCGTTTCATCTGGAGAGCAGCTCAGTGGCCCTCGCCATGGTGAACGACGGGCTGGTGGCGTTGGCCTTCGACTGCCGCGAGCACCTGGTGCAGCTCAGCCGGCTCGCGGACCGCTATGCGGACCGAAAGCCCGACCTCGCCGATCTGTGCCTCGTCCGGATGAGCGAGTTGTTCCCGAAGTATTCCGTGATTACGATCGACCGGACCGACTTTCGAGTGTACCGGCGCAACAAGCGCGAGACGATTCCGATCCTTTGTCCGCCGGAGCGCTGAGCCCCCGATCTGCCGCTGGTCTGCCGGGGTCTCGTCAGGCCTGTGCTGCAGCACGCCGCCGCAAGCCGGCGCGCGGCCGGTGGGGGGCTCCTCGAGCCCCCCACACCGGTCCGCCGATGGCCGCGATCGGCGCCGGATCAAGCCCCGTGTGTGGGAGCCACCTGGCTTTTTCCAGGCGGCTGCGGCGCGGGGCGGGCTTGACTCAGCCCTGCGGCGAGCGCGTGTCGCTGCGCGCCTGTTCCTCGGCCTTACGGACCTCGGCCTTGACGTTTGCGTCGGGTTTCAGCTGGTGAATTGCCGCACCGAGCTTCGTTCCGCCGGTCACTCTCGACTTCAGGTCCGGGAACGCAATGTTGAGATTCTGCGAGGCGTGCAGGGTCGCCGCACATTCCTCAACGTTCCTGAACCCCGCGCAGGCTTCCTGCGTCGACATGCCCGAGGGCACGATGGCCGCGAGCCGCGTGCTCTGCAAGCTCGATACGCTCGACTGTGCCATGGCCGAAGGGTCGGTAGCGTACGGCGTCGTCGGGTCAGTCGACGGCATCGAACGCTGCTCCGCAGGCGATGGCTGGGCGCCCGTCTGATCCTCCGGTCCGCCGGCGGAAGCAAGCCCTGCCAGCCCCAGCGCGGCGGTTGCCGCAATCAACGTCAAAAAGCGCTTCATGTCATACCTCCATTGATACGAGACCCGTCCGTTTCGAAGCGCCGTAGTTAAGCGCCTGCAAACTCGGCAGGGCAAAGTGTCTGCGATCTGCGTCGTGTAAATTGTCGGTGTCGCCGCGTCGGACTGGGCGCAGGCAAGCCGTGGCCTTGTTGCCGCGGCGCTCAGGCGCGCACGAAATCGATGTAGCCGCGCTCGATGTCGGTGTGGGTGAGCTGTACGCGCAGCGCATCACCGACGTCCGCCCCTTCAAACCCCTTCACCAGCCGTCCTTCCGCAACCGGCTGGCGGATGCGCACCCACACTCCCCTGTCGGAAGCGCCGGTCACCAGGGCATCAAACTGTTGGCCGATGCGCGGTTCGAGCAGCATGGCGGCGGCGCACTTGCGCACCCGGCGCTCGACCTTCGCGGCATTGCCTTCCTGCTCGGTGCAGTGTGCCGCGAGGCTGCGCAGCTCCTCCTCGCAGTAGGGCGCGGCGCGCCCGGCGAGCGCGGCCTTCAGCAACCGCTGCGTGATGAGGTCCGGGAAGCGGCGGTTGGGCGCGGTGGCGTGCGTGTAGTCATTCACCGCCAGTCCGAAGTGCCCTTCGGCGGCCTGTCCGGGGCGCTTGAGCACGTACTCGCCGGCCCCCAGCAACTTCACGATCGACAGCGACAGGTCCGGAAATTGCGCCGGCGCCGCCTGCTGGCGCCTGACGAGAAAGCCGCTGAGCGAGCGCGCGTCCGGCGCCGCCGGCAGAGGCTCGCCCAGCCCGCGGGCCAGCTCGACGATCCGGCCCCAGCGCTGCGGCTGGCGCAGCACGCGGCGCAGCGATGCGCAGCCGCGGCGCTCCAGGTACTGCGCCACCACGGCGTTGGCCGCGATCATGAAGTATTCGATGAGCTCCTTGGCGCGATTGTCCTCGTCGGGCCTGAGGTCCGCGAGCACTCCGCCGTCGTAGACCGCCCGCGCCTCGACGGTGCTCAGTCCCAGCGCGCCCTGCTCGTGCCGCACGCGCTTGAGCAGCTGTGCTGCGCGGTCCTGGATGCGCAGCTGCGGCTCCATGCCGCTGACCGCGGCGGCGCGCGCGGGCATCGGGCCGGTGCCGCGGAGCCACGCCGCCACGCTGTCATAGGCCAGTTTGGCGCGATTACGCAGCAGCGCGCGATAGATGTCGGATGCCACGAGCGCGCCATCGGCAGCACAGGTCATTTCGATGACGATGCCGAGGCGCTCCTCGTCCTCGCCGAGCGATGTGAGGTCGGTCGACAGCCGCTCGGGGAGCATCGGGAAGATCTGTGCGGCGGTGTAGACGCTGGTGGTGTTGGCGCGGGCGTGCGCGTCGATCGGCGAGCCGGGCGCCACCGCGGCATCGACATCGGCGATCCCCACCAGGACCCTGACCGCACCGCCGCTGAGGGGCTCGGCGACCGAGAGCTGATCGAGGTCGCGCGAGTCGTCGTTGTCGATCGAGCACCACAGCAGGGCACGCAGGTCACGCAGCTGCGGGCCGCTCTCCAGCGCGCCCCGGCCGAGGCCGCGTAGCTGCTCCACGGCGGCGGCGGAGAAGTCCGGCTCGAGTCCTCGCTCGAGCATCGCGCGCCGCGCGATGCCCCTGAGCTCGTTGCTTCGGTCGGCGGCCACCGCGGCATGATACCCGCGATGGCCCGCAGCCGCGGACCGCTGCGTGCCTCGAACTCCCTGCGTCTAAAGACTCGGCAGCATGCCCGTGAAATACACCACCACGTAGGCCTTGAGCGAGCCGGCCTGCGGCACGCCGAAGACCTGCACGGGCGTGCCGGCCACCAGCCCGGCGCTGAGCGCCGCCAGGCCGCTGCTGGTGGTGACGTCGATCGGGCTAATGGTGATCACGCCGTTCGAGCGGTCGACCTGATAGACCAGCGTGGCCGACTGGGCGGTGGTGCTCACATCGACCGTGACCGGCATCGTGATCGAGCCGCCCCGCACCGTCATGGCGAAGGAATTGCCCGCGAAGGCGGTCGTGACCGCGCCGAGCGGCACGGGCGTCGGCACCAGCACCGCGTTCCTGAGCGACCAGCCGGTGGGGTTCGCCGCGTCGCCCCAGGTCGCGCCGCTCACACCCCACGCGCCGAGCGCACCCACCGTGCCGCCGAAGTTCACCCCGCCGTTGGTTGCAGCGACGAAGGCCGCAACGGCGCCGCTGCCCTCGGTGGCGAGCGTCGGGAAGGTGAAGTCCCACCACAGAAATCCCATGACCGAATTGCCGCTGGGATCGGTGTTGGCCGTGGCGCCCGAGATGTAGTCGAGCGTCACGGTGTAGTCATCCGTGGCGCGGGCGAAGTGTCGGGTGTAGGTGAAGCCGGTGGTGTTGGCGCCCGAGATGCGCCCCGAATACGCAGCGGTCTCGATGTCGATGGTCTGCGCCACCAGCGGGGTGGCGAGCGGATCGACTACGCCCACATGCACCTTGAAGCCGCGCACCAGACCGTGGCTGGCGAGGAAGGCGGTGCCGGTGGCGATCGGGGTGGTATCGGTGCGGAAGAAGAACTGGGTGTTGGCGTCGACCGTCACCGGGACACCGGCGCCGGATTCATCCGCCACCGTGATGACATCGGTCGTGGCATCGACGTGCAGTACATGTCCTTCCGGGCTCAGCCAGACGTTGCTGAACTGGCTGCTCGCCCACACGCGCACCGCTACCAGCGTGCCGTCGACCTGGTAGCGCGGGGCGACGCGCACGAACTTGCCGGGCAGGCTCATGGCTTCGGCCGTGAAATCCTTCACGACCGTCTGCGTCTTGGCGTCGAGGTCGTAGAGGATCGTGCCGTTGGTGGCGTCGGCGAAGAGCTGCAGCGACAGCGAGCTCGCGACCGCGGTCTCCGGGTTCGTGACCGGCAGCACCGGAAAGTCCTTGGTGATGGTGAGCGACTTGCCGTCGGAGGCCACCTGCGTCACCGTGCCGTAGGTGTGTCGCAGCACCAGGCGCGTGAGGTCGCGCAGCGGATGATGGCGCACCGGCCCGTTGAAGTTCACCGCCCACAGCGTGGCGCCAGCCGCCGGAAGCGTGTGGCCGACGATGAACGCCGGGTGGGCAAGATCGAACTCCAGGTCGAGCGCGTTGTTCTGACTCGTGCTGACGGTCAGCGGGGAGTCAAAGGTGACGTTCACGGGCACGGTGAGGTTGCCGCTCGCGCCTTGCTTGCCCTGGATATGGATGTCGCCGGCCGGGATGCTGGTTCCGGGGGCGAGCGGAAAGCCGCTTTCGGGGTCTGCGGCGACCGTCAGCAGCAGGTCACCGGGATTGGCGCCGATGGTGAGCACCGCCCCGGTATAGGTGCCGACCGGCACGCTCACATTGCCGAGGATCTCGCCCAGCTGATCCAGCTGCTCGAGATTCACGTACGGCGCGGGGGTGGGTGCGGTCCACACCGTCACCGCGCTGCCGCCACCCTGCGGCACGAATGCGATGCTCAGCAGCTTCACGCCGATGGTCGCCCAGTCGTCCGAAGACGCATCGCTGATGGTCAGCGGCATGGTGCCTGACATGGGGGTTGGCGTGAGGGTGGAGCCCGAGCCGCCTCCGCCACAGGCGCCAAGAGCCGCTGTGAGACCTATCAGGAGCGCGCTGTAGAGTGCGCCTCTCAACATAGTGCGCTGCATAACCCAATCCCTCTGTTGGTTCGTGCCGCCGCCTGCGTCGGCTGCCATTCATAGCGAGCGAGCGCCGCATTGGTTGACGCGCGAAAGTCGCACCACGGGGGCCTGTCGCGACGCGGCGACAGCTGATTGACCCCGGAACCGGTCATTGGCCCCGTTGCAGCAACTCCAGCACGTGTCGCTTGGCGCGTGCGCAGGCTTCCCCGAGCTCAAGACCCGCGGCGAGTCCGGCGGCGATCCCCGAGGCCAGAGCACAGCCGGTCCCGCGATGCGTCCTCGCGCTGCGTGCGCTGACCAGTCTGCGAGGCGATCCCCCGGCGCTCACGAGCAGATCGACGGCCTCGTGTGCGCTGCCGTGCCCGCCCTTGATCAGCACCGCCGACGCCCCGAGCGCGAGCCAGGCGTGCGCCTGGCACAGCAACTCTTCTTCGGTGGTCGCGGGCTGCGTACCCAGAAGCGCCGCGGCCTCGGGAATGTTGGGCGTGACGAGCGTGGCGCGCGGCACCAGGCCCTCCCGCAGCGCTTCTCTCCCCCCGGCATCCAGCAGCGCAGCTCCCGAAGATGACGCCAGCACCGGATCCAGCACCATCGGTATCTGCTCACGCGGCGGCAGGCACGCGGCCACGGCGCGCGCGATGGCCCCGGTGCCGAGCATGCCGATCTTGATGGCCCCGACCCGGCCCGTGGCCAACGCCGCCTCGATCTGCGCCCGCACGGTGTCCGGCGCAAGCGGGTGTACCGCGATCACGCGGGAGTCCGATTGCACGGTCACCGCGGTCACGGCACACATCGCCTGGGTGTCGAAGCGGGCCAGGGTGTGCAGGTCACGCGCCAGACCCGCGCCGCCGCTCGAGTCCGAGCCGGCGATGACCAGGACCGCGCTCACTCGCCCATCGCGATCAGCGCGACGTTCGCGTGCCCCTGGCTCTGCAGCGCACGCGCCGCACGCCAGGCGCGTACCCCGGTGCGGCAGCACAGCACGATGCGCCGCTCGGCGGGGAAGCTCATGCGGGCCTGCTCCAGCGCCTCCACACCGATGCGCATCGCCGACGGAAACGGCGACACCGGCGCTTCGGCGAGGCTGCGCAGGTCGATCACGAGGTCCGCAACCGAGACTTCCGCCGGCGCGATGAACGCAATGGCGGTGCCGGCGGGCTCGCGCGCGTCGGCAAAGGAAAAGCCCCCGAAGTGCAGGGTGCGAAAGTCCACCGAGATCAGGCGACCGAGCGGGGTGGGCTGCCACTTCAGGAGCACGGCCAGCGCGAGGTGGGCCTGCAGCGTACCCATGACACCCACCGCGGTTCCCAGCACTCCGGCCTCGGCGCACGAGCCCGCGGCGCGCGGCATTTCGGGAAACACGGCCCGATAGCTCGGCGCGCCGCCGCAGAACGCGCCGACATAGCCGGACAGGCCCAGCACCGAGGCGCTCACCAGCGGGGTGCTCGCGCCCCGGCAGGCATCGCTCAGCACGTAGGTCACGGCGAAGCTGTCGGCGGCGTCGATGACGACATCCGCGCGAGCCACCACGCGCGCGGCATTGGCAGGGCCGAGACGCTCCTCGAGCGTGTCGATGCGTACTTCGGGATTGGATTGCAGGAGAGCTGCACGCGCCGCGTGCACCTTCGGTCCCCCGAGGTCGCTCATGCGATACAGCGGCTGACGGTGCAGGTTCGATTCCTCCACGCGATCGTGGTCGACGATGGTTAGACGCCCGACTCCGGCGGCGGTGAGGTACTGCAGCACCGCGCAACCCAGCCCACCGGCCCCCACCACGACGGCGCTCGCGGCCGCGAGACGTGCCTGACCCTCGGCGCCGACCTCGGGAAGGATCGACTGGCGTGCGTACCGATCGCTCATGGCGGCTCCGACCCTCAGGCGGCCCGCGCCGCGCTGAGCCACTCGCGCACGCGCGCCTCGGGGTTCAGATGGCGCACGATATCGGTCACGACCGCCGCGACGTCGGCGCCGGCGGCAAATACTCCCGGCAGGCGCTCGAGCGTCAGGCCACCGATCGCCACCAGTGGAATCGTGCCGATGCGCCGCTTCCACTGCGCGATCCGCTCCAGACCCTGCGGCGGCCAGGGCATCACCTTCAGCAGCGTCGGATAGATCGGACCGAGCGCCACGTAGTCGGGTTGCAGGCCGAGCGCCCGTGCCAGCTCGCCCTCGTCGTGCGTGCTGACACCCAGGCGTACGCCGGCGCGTCGCAGAGCGGGCACATCCGCGCCGTCCAGATCGCCCTGCCCGAGATGCACGAAATCGCAGCCCGCCTCGAGCGCGAGCTGCCAGTGATCGTTGACGATGAGCTGCATACCGGCCGCTGCGCAGCACTCGCGCGCCTCGCGAATCTCGCTGCGCAGCCTCTGCGGCGGCTGCTCCTTGATGCGCAGCTGCACCAGGCGCACGCCGAGCGGCGCGAGCCGCCTCACCCACGCGGCGCTGTCGACGATCGGATAGACGCGCGAGAGCTTCATCTGCGGAAGGCCGTGCCGATCACGGGCGTCGAGGGTGCGGCGAGGTCACGCGGCTCGATCGGTCCTGCCAGCCGCGCTGCGCGTCCCGCTTCCACCGCCTGGGCGAATGCGGCCGCCATCTGCGCCGGATCGCCCGCCTGCGCGATGGCGGTGTTGATCAGCACCGCGTCGAACCCCAGCTCGAGCGCGCGCGCGGCATGCGAGGGCACGCCGATTCCGGCGTCGATGATCAGCGGCACAGCGGGAAAGTGGGCACGCAACGCCGTGAGGCCAAACAGGTTGTTGAGACCGCGGCCGGAGCCGATCGGCGCGCCCCACGGCATCAGCACCCGGCAGCCCGCCGCCAGCAGCCGTTCCGCCACCACCAGGTCCTCGGTGGTATACGGAAACACCTCGAAACCGTCCGCGCACAGGATGCGCGCGGCCTCGGTGAGCCCGAACACGTCCGGCTGCAGCGTGTCCTCCTCGCCGACCACCTCGAGCTTGATCCACGCCGTAGCGAACACCTCGCGCGCCATGTGCGCGGTGCTGACGGCCTCCCTCACCGAATGGCAGCCCGCGGTGTTGGGCAACACCCGCACTCCCAGCTCGCGGATGATCGACCAGAAGCCCTGCCCGGCGCGCTCACCTCCCGACTCGCGCCGCAGCGCCACCGTCACCACCTCGGCGCGCGCTGCGCGCACTGCCGCGGTCAACACCGCAGGCGACGGGAAACGGGCCGTGCCGAGCAGCAGCCGCGATCGGAGCGAGGTTCCGTAGAGCTCGAGCATCAACCCCCCTGCATGGGCGCCAGCACTTCCACGCGATCACCCTCGGCGAGGCGGGTGCCTGCCCGCACAGCGGCCGCCACGAATTCGCCGTTGACGGCGGTCGCTACCACCGCCTCGCCATAGCCGAGCTCTTGCAGCGCCGCGGACAGCTCGAGGGCGACGGTCTCACGCCAGGCGCCGTTGACGATGATCCGCATCCATCACCTCCGGGAAATGACTGCCGTGCAACAGCACATCCGCCGCGCGGCGGGCGAGTGCCGGCGCGACGAGGAAGCCGTGCCGATACAGGCCGTTCACATACAGCGTCTCGCCGTGGCGGCGCAGCCGCGGCAGGTTGTCGGCAAACGCCGCCCGCACGCCGGTGCCGATCTCGACGATCTCCGCCTCGCCGAATGCGGGATGCAGCGCGTAAGCTGCCGACAGCAGCTCCAGCATGGAACGCGCACTGATGCGCGTACCCTGATCGCTCTCGATCATGGTGGCGCCCACCATGAAGAGCCCGTCCGGCCGCGGCACGACATACACCGGCACGCGTGGATGCAGCAGGCGCACCGGGCGGGAAAGCGACACCTCCCGCAGGCGCAAGAGCAGCATTTCTCCCTTCACCCCGCGCAGGTCCGTAAGCTGCCCTCGTGCGGCGAGCCCGGTGCAATCGATTACCTGCCGCCCGGCGGGACTCGCCGCGGGGGCGTCGACGCCGTAGCGGATGGCCACTCCGAGCTCCCCGAGCCGTGCGGCGAGCCCCGTGAGGGCCGAGCGCGGGTCGAGATGTCCCTCATCCCTGAAATACAACCCCTGAGCGAACCGTCCGGCCAGGTCCGGCTCGAGCCCCGCGATCTGTGCCGGGGCGAGGCGCTCGAAACGAGCGGTGCGGGCGGCGAACTGCATGAGATCCGGCGCATCGCGCCCGTGCGCCACCACCAGCGTGCCGTTGATGAGCGTGCCGGCGAAGCGCTCCCGCCACCAGGGGATACTCTCCGCACCGAGGCGCGCGATCAGGGGATCGCAGCTCTCCAGCTCGCACCAGGGCGCCAGCATGCCGCCGGCAAACCAGGAGCACGCACTCGCGCCGAGCTGCGCGCCGCGCTCGAGGACCTCCACGGCGACGCCGCGCTCGGCGAGCTCGAGCGCGCAGGTGAGCCCTGCGACCCCGGCCCCGATGACGGTGACGCGCACGGCTTTCAGCGCTCCCGCGGAGCCGGCGCCGGCACGTACAGCTCGCTCCCGCCGGCACGGAACCTCGCGGCCATCTCGCGCATGCCCTGCGCGCGCGCCTCGGCGCGCACCTCGTGCGAGATGCGCATGGAGCAGAACTTCGGCCCGCACATGGAGCAGAAATGCGCCACCTTGTGGCCTTCCTTCGGCAGCGTCGCATCGTGGAAGGCGCAGGCCGTGTCCGGGTCGAGCGCCAGGTTGAACTGATCCTGCCAGCGGAAATCAAAGCGCGCACGCGACAGCGCATCGTCGCGTGCGCGCGCCCCCGGGTGCCCCTTGGCGAGGTCGGCCGCGTGAGCAGCGATCTTGTACGTGATGACGCCGGTCTTGACGTCGTTGCGATCCGGAAGCCCCAAGTGCTCCTTGGGCGTCACGTAGCAGAGCATCGCGGTACCGAACCAGCCGATCATGGCCGCTCCGATCGCGGACGTGATGTGGTCGTAACCGGGCGCGATGTCGGTCGTCAGAGGACCCAAGGTATAGAACGGCGCCTCACCGCAGGTGGCGAGCTGCTTGTCCATGTTCTCCTTGATCTTGTGCATCGGCACGTGCCCCGGTCCCTCGATCATCACCTGGCAGTCGTGCCGCCAGGCGACGCGCGTGAGCTCGCCCAGGGTCTCGAGCTCGGCGAACTGCGCGGCGTCGTTGGCATCGGCGATGCAGCCCGGGCGCAGACCATCCCCGAGCGAGAAGCTCACATCGTAGGCGCGGCAGATGGCGCAGATTTCCTCGAAGCGCTCGTAGAGGAAGCTCTCGCGGTGATGCGCCAGGCACCACTTCGCCATGATCGAGCCACCGCGCGAGACGATGCCGGTGACGCGTCCGACCGTGAGCGGGATATAGGGCAGTCGTACGCCGGCGTGGATGGTGAAGTAATCCACGCCCTGCTCGGCCTGCTCGATGAGCGTGTCGCGGAAGACTTCCCAGCTGAGCTCCTCGGCGACCCCGCCGACCTTCTCCAGCGCCTGGTAGATCGGCACGGTGCCGATCGGCACCGGGGAGTTGCGCAGGATCCATTCGCGGATGGTGTGGATGTTTCGCCCGGTCGAGAGGTCCATGACCGTGTCGGCTCCCCAGCGAATCGCCCAGACCAGCTTGTCGACCTCCTCGGCGGTCGAGGAAGTCACCGCCGAGTTGCCGATGTTGGCGTTGATCTTCACCAGGAAGTTCCGACCGATGATCATCGGCTCGGACTCGGGGTGATTCACATTGGCCGGAATGATGGCGCGTCCGGCAGCCACCTCGGCGCGCACGAACTCGGGTGTCACGTAATCCGGAATGCACGCGCCAAAGGCCTCGCCGTCCGCCGTGCGCGACGCATCACCATGCTCGCGGCCGGTGTTCTCGCGCAGCGCGACGTACTCCATCTCCGGGGTGATGATCCCGGCGCGCGCATAGGCGAGCTGCGTCACGGCCGCCCTGCCCCGCGCCCGCAGCGGCTCGCGCCGCACCGGGAATCGCGGCGCCGCCTTCGCCCCGGCGGTGAGCCCGTTGTCGAGTGGCGTTACCTGCCGGCCGGCGTAGCTCTCGACATCGCCGCGCGCGGCGATCCAGGGGGCGCGCGTGCGCGGCAAGCCGTGGTTGATGTCGATGGTGACGGCCGGGTCGGTATAGGGGCCGGACGGATCGTAGACCGTCAACGGCGCCTCGCCCGCGGAAGGATGCAGCGCGATCTCCCGCATCGGCACCCGCAATCCCTCATGGAGGGCGCCGGACTTGTAGACCTTGCGCGATGCCGGCAAGGGCTCGGAGACGACCTGCAGCAGCTGTGCATTCATCGGAGTACTCCAGGGAGGCAGCGGGGGCCCGACGCGCACGAGGCAACCGGGCCTGGATGGCCCGGCGGGATTTCAGTTGGCAGCGCGGTCGGCACGGGAAACTTTCCTACGCCAGCATTAACTGGATCAGGTTCAGAGGGTCGCCATGCCGCGCCGCTGCAGCGCCCGATGGCCTCTCAGCCCCCTGCCGGGGCTCCCCTAGCTCGCAGTGAAAGTAGTACGGTGGATGCTTCGGGTCAATGGGAGCGTTGCCGTGGCGTCGTGGCAGGTCTGGGCACTGATGTCCGCGGCGTTCGCCGCCATGACTGCGATATTCGCCAAGCTCGGGGTCGAGCAGTTCAACCCCGACGCGGCGACGCTCATCCGCACGGTGGTGATTTTGATCGTGCTCACGGGCGTGGTCGCCGCGACACACCAGCTCCCGGCGCTCGCGGCCGGCTCGCCGCGCACTTACGCGTTTCTCGTGCTCTCCGGGCTTGCGACCGGGGCGTCCTGGTGGTGTTACTTCCGCGCGCTACACATCGGCGACGCCGCGCGCGTGGCGCCGCTCGACAAGCTGAGCGTCATTCTGGTGGCGCTGTTCGGAGTCGGATTTCTCGGCGAAAAGCTCGCGCCGGTGAACTGGCTCGGCATAGTCATGATCGCCGCCGGCGCCTGGTTCGTGACCCTCAAACCCTAACGGGCGACGCCGCGCGCGCGGCGTCACCCGATGCACCGTCTTTCGCTCTGAGCCCTTCGAACGGGGTCGTCAGGCCGGCCGGCTGCTCCCGTGACTCGCCTGTCCGCCCTTGCGGCCTGCCTCGGCCGCAAGCTCCGGATGCTGCGAGAAGCTGCGCTTCTCATCGGGCACGCTCTGTCCACCCTTGCGCCCGGCGACCGCCGCGAGCGCGCGATTCTGCGAGAAGCTGCGCTTGGAGCCGGGAACGCTCTGCCCGCCCTTGCGTCCGGCCTCTGCGGCGAGTCGCCGGTTCTGCGAGAAGCTGCGTTTCTCGTCCGGTACCGCCTTGCCACCCATGCTCGCTATCTGCCGCTGCCGCTCCGTGTTCATCGATGCGAACCCACGGTGCGAGATGCGCCCTTCATGACCTGTTCCTTGAGCCATCACTCTCTCTCCTTATATGCGCGAAGCCCGAGGGATGCCGAACCCGCGACTTGAACGCGACGTGTGACGCCGTCGGCCCCAGCATACCTCCGCTCCCCAGCTTAGGTAAAACCTCGGCAGCGGCGCGGCGCTCGCGGTGTCGCCGCTAAGCGACGGATGGCATGGATTTTCTAGGGCATCCGGTGATCGATGACCAGGCTCACGAGCCCATCTCGGCCCACCTGGTAGGTCACCTCCCCCAGGGGATCGCCGCTGGCGCCCACGGGGTTCCCGGAGCGCGCAATCCGCGCCACCACCTGCACGCTCTGGCCGGGCGCGAAAGCGCGACCGGGAATCATGGAGTCGGAGGGGGCGAGCGAGACGATCTGCGGGAAGCGGCTCTCCAGACGCTTCACCGCGAGCGGCGGACCGGGGTGCGCCGGGTCGCGCACGAAAACAAACAGGGGCGAGGCGCCCACTGCGGCCGCGAGCGAGGGTGCCACCTGCACGTTCACACGCACCACAGCGCCCGGGTTCGGCGCAGACGGCTGCGGCGCGGACGCGGCACTCGCGGGCGCGACCCCGCCGCCGAGTTGGCCGTCGATGGCAGTGATCTGCTGCTCGATGAGCGGGCGGACGTTCGGCGGCGGATCCATCCCGAGGAGCTTCACGAAGCGCGCCCGCGCCAGCGGCAAGTCTCCGCGGCGCGCGGCGACCGCGCCCCCGAAGAACAGCGCCTTGCCCGAGTCCGGCGCCAGTACCAGCGCCCGCTCGATGAGCCGCCCGGCGCGCCCGTTGAGCTCGGACTCATCCGTGAGCACCAGTGCCTCGGCCTCGCCGGTGAGCGCCTCGGCGTTCTGGCCACCGCTCAGGCGATCGGCGCGCTCGAAGGAGCGCAGCGCGAGCGGATACTCCTGCAGCGCGATGTAGGAGCGGCCGAGCATCAGCCAGCCGTCGAGGTTCTGAGGATCGCGCTCGAGCTGACGCGCCAGGCGGGCGACCATGCTCTGCGGGGAGTCAGCGGGGATGACGGCTCTCCATGGCCAGTTGCTCCAGCTGACATACAACACCGCCGAGCCGATCACCAACAGCACCGTCGCGGCGAGCGCCGCCCATGGCGCCGGCGTCGTGGGCGAGCCGGTGCCGCGCCGCAGCAGCGGGATCGCCACCGCGATCACGCCGGCCACGGTCAGCGCCGCCGCCAGCAGAACGAACGTGATCATCAGCGGCTCAGGTCCTCTTCCAGCGGCTCGGTGTCCAGCGGCACGAGCGCACTGCGCGCGCGCACGATGCGCCACGAGACGAGCGCGCCGATCAGCAGCAGAATCCCCGGCGTCAGCCACACCCACGCGGTCTTCGGCGCAAAGCGCGGACGGAACAGGACGAAGTCCCCGTAGCGCGCCAGCATGAAGTTGCGGACATCCTCATCGGACTTGCCGGCGAGCAGCATGTCGCGGACCTCGCGCCGCAGATCCGACGCAATACCCGCCGGCGAGTCGGCAATCGCCTCGTTCTGGCACTGCACGCAGCGCAACTCGTGCGTGAGCGCGAGATAGCGCTCCTGCAGCTTCGGGTCAGGCAGCTGGGTGGGGTCGACCGCGTAGACCTTGGCGCCGACCACGAGTCCGGCGAGCAGGATCGCCCACACGACGAGGGCTGTGTAGCGCCCGGGGCGTGGCGCCGTCTCCATGTCGATGAGGTCGCGCCTCATGAGGTCGCGGCCTGGCGCTTCTGCAGCCGCGGCAGGATTTCCTTCTCCCACACTTCGGGCGTGAGCTCGCCCATGCACTTGTACACGACGATACCCTGGGGATTCACCAGGAAGCTCTCCGGCGCGGCGTACACGCCCCAGTCGATGGCGGTGCGGCCGTCGTGGTCGACCGCGACGACCTCGTAGGGATCGCCGAGCTGAGCGAGCCAGGAACGAGCCTGCGCGTCGTCGTCTTTCCAGTCGAGTCCGACGAGCGGGACGAGACCTGACCGGCGCACCTCGAGAAGCATGCGGTGCTCCTCCCGACAGGTGCCGCACCAGCTGCCCCACACGTTGAGCAGGTACCAGCGTCCACGCAACGTGGTGGTGCTCACGGTGCGAGTGGCGTCCGCCAGGCTGGGGAGCGAGAACTGCGGCGCAGGTTTGTCGATGAGAGGCGATGCGATGACGCCCTTGTCGGGCGAGTGCTTGATGCCGATGGCGAGAACCACCACCAGCAGCGCGAACAGCGCGATGGGCAACGCGAAACGGTTCATGGCGTCGCATCCCCCGTCGCGACGCCGGCCGACACGGCCTCCGGCGCGCGGGCCGTGCGATAGCGGCGGTCGGAGGCAGCCAACGCCCCGCCGATCGCCATGACGAGCGCGGCGAGCCAGATGAAGCTCACCAGCGGCCGGATCTGGATGCGCACGCTCCAGCGCCCGGCCCCGAGATCGTCACCGAGCGCCACGAGGATGTTTGCGCCGCGGTGCATCTCGATGTTGGTCACGGTCTTGTCATTACCCTGCACCCAGTAGTGCCGCTTCTCGGGCTTGAGCACCGTGACCGGTGCGCCGTTGCGCGTGACGGAGATCGTGGCCCCCACCGCGTCGTAGTTCGGGCCCTCCAGCGGACGCACCCCGTCGAAGCGGAACTCGTAGCCCCCGGCGCTCGTGCTCGCGCCCGGGGCGAGCGCCACGTCCTTCTCGATGGTGAAGGACTGCACGGTCGTCAGGGCCAGGGCCGCGAGCGCGAGCCCGAGATGCGCGACCGTCATCCCGACCACCGCGCGCGACAGCGACAGGCCGCGGCGCCAGCGATCGATCGGATCCACCAGCGAGGCCAGCACGATCCACAGCGCCAGCGTCGCCCCGACGGGTGTCAGCATCCGCCCATGCGAGTAGATGCCGAACACCACGCCGCAGGCGAGCACGGCGGCCGCGACCAACGTGTACAGCAGCGTACGTTGTTTGTCCTTGAGGCGCCCGCGCTTCCAGTTCGAGTGGATGCCGACCGACAGCAGCGTGAGCAGCGGCAGCATCGACAGCATGAAGACGGGATTGAAGTACGGCGGGCCCACCGACACCGTACCGAGCTTGAGCGCGTCCGAGATCAACGGCGCCAGCGTGCCGGCGAACACGGTGGCCGCGGCGATCACCAGCAGCACGTTGTTGAACAGCAGAAACGATTCGCGCGCCCCGAGCTCGAAGCCCGCCGTCGACTTCAAGAGCGGCGCCCGCCAGGTGTACAGGCTGAGCGCCCCGCCGATCATCACGACGAGGAACGCCAGGATGAAGATGCCGCGTGCGGGGTCGGCCGCGAACGAGTGCACCGACACCAGCACGCCCGAGCGCACCAGGAACGTGCCCAGCATGCTCATCGAGAAAGCCAGGATTGCCAGCAGCAAGGTCCAGCTCTTGAAGAGACCCCGCTTGTCCGTCACCGCCAGCGAATGAATGAGTGCGGTGCCGACCAGCCACGGCATGAAGGAGGCGTTCTCGACCGGATCCCAGAACCAGAAGCCGCCCCAGCCGAGCTCGTAGTACGCCCAGAAGCTCCCCAGCGCAATGCCGCAGGTGAGAAAGCCCCAGGCGGCCGTGGTCCAGGGCCGCGTCCAGCGGGCCCAGGTCTGGTCGAGCCGCCCTTCGAGCATCGCCGCGCAGGCGAACGCGAACGCGACCGCAAAGCCGACATAGCCCGTATAAAGGATGGGGGGGTGCACCGCCAGCGCCGGGTCCTGGAGGATCGGATTCAGGTCGCGGCCGTCCGGGGCGGCCGGATCGAGCCGATGGAAGGGATTGGAGGTGGCGAGCGTAAAGAGCAGAAAGCCGAGGCTGATCACGCCGAGCACCCCGAGCACCCGCGCCGCAAAACGCGGCGGCAGGCGCGCCGCCCCGATGCTCACCGCCACGGTCCAGGCGGCGAGCAGCAGGATCCACAGCAGCAGCGAGCCTTCATGAGCGCCCCACAGGGCCGTGACGCGATAGAAGAGCGGCAGAGCGGAGTTGGAATTCTCGGCGACGTAGAGGACCGAGAAGTCGTTGCCCACGAACGAGGCCACCAGGCACCCCACGGCGGTCGCAATCATGACGAACTGGCCGGCCACCGCGGGCGTGACGGCCGCGATCCAGCGCTCGCGACCCAGCATCGCGCCGCCGATGCCGAAGAACGCCTGCAGCGCCGCAAGCAGCAGCGCGAGAATCAAGGCGAAATGACCGAGTTCGGGAAGCATGTCAGGTACCTGCTGAGGATGGCGGCGTACGCGGGGCGGGCGCGCCCGGTGTCGGCGCCGCCGTGGCGTCCGCCCGTGACTGCCCGTGTCGCCTCTTCAATGAGCGGGCGACCGCGGGGGGCATGTATTTCTCGTCGTGCTTGGCGAGCACTTCGTCGGCAACGAAGGTGCCGTCGGGGCGCATGTGCCCGTGAGCGACGACCCCGGCTCCTTCGCGGAACAGGTCCGGCAGCACGCCGGTGTAGCTGACCGGGACGTCGTGGCTGAAGTCGGTCACCACGAAGCGCACTTCCAGGCTCCCGGGAGCGCGGTGCAGGCTCCCCTGCGTCACCATGCCGCCCAGCCGGAAGCGCTCGCCCGCCGGCACCTCCCCGCCGACGACCTGGGTCGGATCAAAGAAGAAGGTGACGTTCTGGCGAAAGGCGCTGAGCGCGAGGGCGCCGGCGATACTGACGCCGCCGACGATGCCGAGCACCAGGGCCATGCGGCGCCGACGCGGCGTCACGGCCCCTCCCCCCGCACGGCCAAGCGCCGCCGCGCTTCCTCGCGCGAGCGTGCCAGCGCGCGGCGCGCCCACACGATGTTCAACACGATGGCGGCGAGCGTGACCGCATACGCGGGCCACACGAAGGCGGCATAGCCGCCCATCTCGAAAAACTGACTCATACGTTTACGATCTCACGAATCCAACTGGCCGAACGTTCACGGCTCAAGACCTCCCCGCGCAGGCGCACCAGCAGTACCGCCCCGAAAAACAGCGTGAAGCCCAGCAGCATCATCAGCAGCGGCACCAGCATCGATGCCGCCATGGTGGGCTTGGCGAGCCGCATCACCGAGGGCGCCTGGTGAAGCGAATTCCACCAGGTCACCGAGTAATGAATGATCGGCACGTTCACCACGCCCACCACCGCCAGCACCGCGCTGGCGCGATCCGAGCGCTGCGTGTCCTCGAGCCCGGCGCGCAATCCCATGTATCCCAGATACAGAAAAAGCAGAATGAGTTCCGAGGTCAGGCGCGGATCCCACTCCCAGTACGTTCCCCACATCGGCTCGCCCCACAGCGCCCCGGTCACGAGTGCCGCGAAGGTGAACGAGGCGCCGATCGGAGCACAGCTGGCGGCGACTGCGTGCGCGACCTTGATGCGCCAGATGAGGCCCACCGCGGCGGCAACTGCCATGGTCGTATACACCATGAGCGACATCCACGCACTGGGCGCGTGCACATAAATGATGCGAAAGCCGTCGCCCTGCTGGTAATCCGGGGGGGCCAGCACCAGCCCGCCCCACAGCCCGCCGATGATCAGCAGCGCGGCAGGCCAGGCAAACCACGGCGTGAGCCGGGCAGCCAGCGCGTAGACATAGGGGGGTGAGCCGAGCCGATGAAACCAGGTCCAGGTCATGATGCGCGCCTTGCGCTCCTATTTATTCCAGGCTGATCCGCACCGCCGCCGCCGCCGCGAGCGGCGCCAGCGTCACCCCGAGCACCGCCAGGGCCGCCAGCAGCTCCAGGGGCGCGAGCAGTGGGCCGCCGGTGATCGCCAGTTGCGTCGCGCGCGCGCCGAAAATCAGCACCGGGAGCGACAACGGCAGCGTGAGCAGCGACAGCAATGCGCCGCTGCGCTTTATCCCGAGCGTGAGCGCCGCGCCGATCGAGCCGATGAGACTCAACGCCACACTGCCCACCGCGACCGAGGCGACGATCCCGGGGACCGCCGCCTCCGAGACCCCGAGTGACAGGGCGGCGAGCGGCGCCATGAGGGCGAGTGGCAAACCCGTCAATAACCAATGCGCCAGGGTCTTGGCGAATATCAGCCAGGTGAGCGACTGACCCGATAGCGCGTACTGCTCGAGCGTGCCGTCGTAGGCATCGTCGCGAAACAGAAACTCGAGCGCCAGGAGCGACGCCAGCAACGCACCGGCCCACAGAACCCCCGGGGCGATTTCCCGCAACCGCGCGAGCTCCGGAGAAATCGCCAGCGGGAACAGCATGGTGACCATCGCAAAGAACGCCAGCGGCTGCACCAGCTGGCCGCGCTTGCGAAAGGCGAGCTGCAGGTCGCGCGCCAGGGCCAGGCGGGCCGCATCGAGGAGCGGCGCCTGATGGCTCCCCGCCCACACCGTCGCCTGCGCAGGCATCGGCGCCGCCGGCACCACCACGCCCGCCGCGGGAGAGCCGTAACCGCTCATGCGAGCTCCAGGCGCCGCAGCTCGCGCAAGCTGGCGGGCAACTCGTGATGCACGGCCGCCAGCACCATGCCGCCGCGCGAGAGCTGCTCGCCGATCAGACTTCCCACCAACTGTTGTCCCTCCGTATCGAGATTGGTCGTCGGCTCATCCAGCAGCCACAGCGGCACCATCGACAGGGCCAGCCCCGCGAGTGCCACACGCCGCCGCTGCCCGGCCGAGAGCGTGCGCACCAGGCGTTCGCACCAGGGGCTCGCGCCCACGCGCTCCAACGCATCCTCGAGCGCCGCGGCGCCGAAGCGGTGTCTGACACCGATCCAGTAGCGCAGGTTCTCGCGCGCGCTCAGGTCGGCCTTCAGCGGCGGTTCGTGCCCGAGGTAGACCAGCGCGCAGTGAAAGGTACGCAGATCGCTGCGCACATCCCGGCCCTCCCACAGCACCCGCCCGGCTTCCGGGTACATCAGCCCGCAGACGGTGCGCAGCAGGCTCGTCTTGCCCGAGCCGTTGGGTCCGGTCACCTGCAGGCACTCGCCGCTCGCGAGCGAAAAGCACACGCCCCGCAGCACGTGACGATCACCCCGCCACAGGTGCAGGCTCTCAACATCCAGGCGCTCATCGTGCATGCGTAGGCTGCGGCTCGCTCATCCCCAGGCGTGTCGCCTGAGCACGGCGCGCGAGTCTCGCAAATTCAGCGGCTTACCGCCACACCCCCCGTGTCGCTCATCCGCGCCAGCCGCAGCGCGCGCCAAATCGCCCCGGATCACTGCACCGCGGGTACAGATTCCGCAGCGGCTGACCTTGCGCGCCGTGCGAGTCGCGCAGCTTGCGCTCATCGGGCGTTGTACCGCGCAGTTGACGAATCACTTCCGACTACTTCCAACATGAGCGTGCGTTCAGTAAGGATGCAGGCGTCGCAGTCACGCGTCACAGTTTCCGAAGAAAGTTACAGCGGCGACGCGAATTCAGCGACTGCAGTTGGCGACAACCGTGTCGGTGGCTCGAGACAGGGTTACCAACGCGCGGATCATGTGTATTGTCGCCTCCGCGCCTGACTGCACTTCGGGTCAGTGATCGCGTAGTTGGGGGGTCTTATCATTTCTTTTGCTTCGTGGCCGAAGCGTCGGCGGGGACTGCTGCAA
>Ga0209471_1000243_pt1 | contig 39368 bp, 33 predicted proteins | sample GraSoiAngelo_128_FD_185885 | JGI IMG/M metagenome (GOLD analysis project Ga0209471, IMG submission 185885) | Grasslands soil microbial communities from the Angelo Coastal Reserve, California, USA - 14_0927_12_20cm (SPAdes) (version 2) | ecosystem: Environmental > Terrestrial > Soil > Grasslands ... | reverse complement strand
CCGCCGAGCAACGACACAACCCAGAGCCCACCGGCCAGCGATGCGAATGCAACCACCGCCAAGGCAGGACGTAATGCGGCGGGAGCTAACAACGGAAACCTTCCCCAAACCGGTTCCGAGCTACCCTTGGCCGGACTGCTTGGTGTTGGCTTCCTGATCGCAGGGCTAGCGAGCTCTAAGAGACTAAAACGTGGAGTCCGCACGATCAGCTAACGATGTCTCCTAAACGCCCTGGAGCGAATGCGCACTGCCAGAGTTCGCTAAGCGCGGACTTCTGGCAGCCTGCGCATTTTTTGTTTAGCCCTTGTGAGCGCACGTTGAGGAGGCTTGGAACTCGGCTGCGTGTGACCAGCTTCGCCGGCGGCCATGCCAATTCCACATCCCTCTATGTTCGGTTCCTGCCTGCGCTGCTTACTCTCGTCGGACTAATCCTTTGTTGCTATGTAGCTGCGGATTACGCCTGGATGCTGGTTGAACAAAACAGACTAGCTCACGAATGGCAATCCCAATCGACGTCCTCCCCGACACATGTGTCTAGCGGAAGCCCAAGTTTGGCACGCCTGGTGATTCCCAAGATCAACTTAAGCGCAGTGGTGGTGGAGGGCACGTCTCGGAAGGCGCTGCTTGTTGGCCCCGGGCACCTGGCCCATACTGCCGCTCTGGGAGAATCCGGCAATTCCGTGGTGGCGGGACATCGTGATACTTTCTTCCGTCACTTGGGGGAGTTAGTTTCCGGCGACTCCATCTACGTAGACCGTGGAGGCAAGCTTTATCATTATCAGGTAACCGATACTAAAATAATTGAGCCAAACGACATATCCGTGCTCAAGAGTTCGGGCGGAAACCGTCTGACTCTTATTACATGCTATCCGATTCACTACTTCGGCCCGGCTCCCAAACGGCTCATTATTACCGCAGAATCCGTTGACACGGGTGCGGGGCAAGCCTCTTCGTCAGTCCGCTAGATGTGGGAATCCTTCGATCAGCAATGTCTTCACATTCCCGACCTTACAGCAAGGTTCGCCTCACGCTACGTGGTGTACCGGATGGAGTTTGTTGTAACCATTCCTGATGCTGACAGCTGATCCCAGGGCTTACGAGCACCGTGGAATTCAAGAGGAGAGTGTTATGAGACTGAATTGGAGAGCTATTCCGGCGATTGCTATCGCCGTTGTTCTGCTTGCCGGTGCCGGTTGGGCCGCGGACAAGTCAGAGAAGAACGTGTCGGATGAATTGAAACGGATTGAATCGGCAACAAATGTTCTGGACGAGATAATGGGAGCCCCGGATAAGGGAATTCCGCAAGACATTCTTGGGTCAGCCAAGTGTGTCGCGGTCGTCCCCTCTATGTTGAAGGCCGGGTTTATTGTGGGCGGCCGCTATGGCAAAGGCGTAGCGACGTGCCGCACAAGTTCTGGCTGGAGCGCACCAGCTCCGTTCACAATTGCAGGTGGTGACTGGGGATTGCAGATCGGGGGAGAGGCCATCGATCTTGTAATGCTGGTCATGAACGACAAAGGTATGAAAAATCTGTTGGCCAGCAAGTTCAAGTTAGGGGCCGACGCCTCAGTGGCAGCCGGACCGGTAGGCCGCCAGGCGGAAGGAACTACCGACTGGAAATTGCGGTCGGAAGTACTGACCTACTCTCGCGCCAGGGGAGTATTCGCCGGCATTACCCTAAACGGAGCGGTAGTCAAGCAGGATGAAGACGAAACTCAGGTGCTGTATGGCCGGATGGTTCCATTCGGGGATATTCTCACCGGCAAGGTGGCTGTTCCCAAGGGTGCTGAACAATTCGTTGCAGCGGTCCGGAAATATGCCGCGGAAGCCAAGGCTGAGCGTAGTTCAAGCGAGCGGCCACAGCGGTAGGCTGAAGGTCGCGAGTTCGATGCTTAGAATTTAGAAAGGGGGGCCATTCCTGGCCCCCTTCTTTTGTTGAGGTGTTCTAAATCAGTAGGTGACGGGCTGCAGACGGAGCGGTTTGTCGAGCTTAAACTTCAATACGGTTTCGGCAGGAACTCTAACTTCCTTGCCCTTGGTTAACACCTGTGCCGTGCCGCCTGCAGCGGCCCCGGCGACAGCGCCGATCACCGCGCCTTTTCCGCCTCCCGCAATCGCGCCGAGCAAAGTACCTAAGGCTGCTCCACCGCCGACCATCTCGGCCGTGCGCTTATTCTTCCCGATGCCCTGATTTCCGCTCTCCTTGATGTCCGCTGTGCTGACTCCGTAGCGGCGACCCTGAATGGTCACTGAGTTGATGTCAAGCGCGAGATCGGGGCTGCTAACCGTGCCACCGCTCGATGCTTGGCGAAGAATGAGTGACGCATCCGAACCCTTCGGAATCAGTACTTCTCCCGATGGGCCCATTACATCCTGGGCGACTTGCGCATTGTATGTCTGGCCCACTCGGCCTGTTTTCGAGTCGATGGCCTCATTGGTTTGGATGGCGATCTCGGTGCCTGCCGGGAGCACTACTCCGTTGGCACTCCGAGAGCTCGAATTATATTGGGCAGCGGCCATAGACGGGGCAGCGGCCGCTAGTCCAAGTAAGAGTAACAACACAAGAATTTGTTTCACGATGAAACCCCTCCTGGCTTGCAAGTTTTTCTTCGACTCTTCTGATGGTGAGTGCTGGAGGTCGTCGTCACAATCGGTAAAAGAAGGTATGAACGGGGGAATCCGACGGTAGCAGGGAGTACGGGATTTTCCGGCATGAACTACACATTTTTTTGGATAGCCCCATCTTGTGATTCACTGTATCGTGGTAGGGGAGACTGTCTGCAGATGCGGATGGAAAACCTGGTTTTTCTGTAGGAACATGTTCTTAACTGTGCCATCCGGCACGGCTACCTCGACGGAGAAAAGCGAGCTTTACCGTGCGCCTTCTGAGTGTTCGCCTGATCATTTCGTTAATTGTGGGCATCACGCTGGTGTCGCTCGCATTCTCTTATTACGAGGTGCGATCGGAAAAACGCGGTCTCACCCGGGATCTGGAGAGGCGCGCGGAAGTCCTAGCCGAAAGTCTGGCGGGGAATATCGAACCTCACCTCGCCAAGGGATCGCAGAAGGAACTACAACGCATAGTCGAGCGCTTCGGCAACCGGCAGCATTTGGATGGAGTGGCAATTTACAACCAGAAGGGCGCGCCTATCGCCGTAACCACGGGGCTTGCCCATCGTCTCCCAGATCAGCCGGTTGTGGTGGCGCAAGCCGTCAGTAAGGGCCAGGGTGGCGGTCAGTTTGTCCACCTCGATCATTCCTATGTTCATATCTACGCCTGGCCCCTTCATCAGCAAGATCAGATTGTTGGAGCGTTGGCGATTGTTCACGACGCCAGCTACATCAAGGCACAGACGATCCAGATTTGGCGCGAGAGTTTCTTACGCGATTTGGTCCTGGTACTTCTGATTTCTTCGATTACCCTGCTGATTGTTCGTTGGAGCATCGTCGGTCCCATCGCCAAGGCGGCTCAATGGATGAAAGCCTTGCGAACGGGCAAAGGTTCGGTTACGGCAGCGGTGCCTGATATTGATCTTCTGCGTCCCCTTGCCCGAGAGGTGGAAACATTCGCCAGGAGCCTATCGGCAGCGCGCTCGGCTGCGGAGAAGGAAGCGCAGCTCCGCGATGCGGCGGAATCTAACTGGACTGCAGAACGTCTTTCGGTTCACGTGCGCAACCGGTTGGCGGAGAGCCGCTTGTTTGTCGTCTCCAACCGCGAGCCCTACTCGCACACGCGACGCGGCCGCTCCCTTGAGGTGGTAGTGCCTCCCAGCGGTCTAGTAACCGCGCTCGAACCAATTTTGCGCGCGTGTGATGGAACCTGGGTTGCGCATGGCAGCGGTGATGCCGATCAGGAGACAGTAGATAAGCACGATTCTCTTCGAGTGCCGCCCGAAGACCCTCGCTACACTTTGCGGCGGGTCTGGTTAAGCAAGCAAGAAGAGGAAGGATATTACTTCGGCTTCGCTAACGAAGGGCTGTGGCCACTTTGCCATGTAGCTCACGTACGGCCGCTTTTTCGGGCTTCGGACTGGGAACATTATTTGCATGTCAACCAGAAGTTTGCCGATGCCGTACTGGAGGAAATGGCGGGTACCGAGCACCCCTTCCTGCTGGCCCAGGATTATCACTTTGCCTTGCTGCCACGCATGATCAAGAAAAAGCGCCCGGACGCTAGAATCGCCATTTTTTGGCACATACCGTGGGCCAACCCGGAGAAATTCAGCATCTGTCCATGGCAACGTCAATTGGTCGATGGCTTGCTCGGAGCGGATTTAGTTGGATTCCATATTCACTCCGATTGCAACAATTTTTTGCAGACGGTGGATCGCACCCTAGAGTCGCGCATCGACTGGGATCATTTCGCGGTGGAGCGGGAAGACCATCGCACCATCGTGAAGCCGTTCCCGATCAGTGTGGCGTTTGATGAAATCCAAGGCGATGGGGTGGGCAAAGAGTCCATCTACACTGAAAAAACTGCGTTGTTGCGGGAGCTTGGCGTCAACACCCTTTTCCTCGGAGTTGGCGTTGATCGGGTGGACTATACAAAAGGTATTCAGGAGCGGTTCCGGGCCATTGAGCGTCTCCTCGAGAAATATCCTGACTACCTGGGTAAGTTTACTTTTGTCCAGATAGGCGCCCCCAGCCGCACTCACATCAAGCGTTACCACGATCTTTTGGGAGAAGTTGAGGCAGAGGCGGACCGCATTAACTGGCGCTTCCAAACCGGCAAATGGAGACCCATCATCTTCCTCAACCGGCAGCATAGTCACAAGGAAATTCAGAGGTTCTATCGCACCGCGGATCTTTGTATGGTGACGTCACTTCACGATGGCATGAACCTGGTTGCCAAGGAGTTCCTGGCGGCCAGGGAAGATGAGCAGGGAGTGCTTGTGCTTAGCCAGTTCACGGGAGCGGCTCGGGAGTTGCGCGATGCGCTGATTGTTAATCCCTATGACGTGGAACAAGTAGCGGACGCAATCCGTTTTGCGCTGGAGATGGAACCGGATGACCGGCAAAACCGCATGCAGCGAATGCGTAAAGTGGTGAAAGAGAATAACGTCTACCGTTGGGCAGGGAATCTGATCACCGAACTTTCCGAGATTCGCGTCGAAAAGCCGGGTCATTCCGAGGCAAACGGAAATCGGGTTGCGTCAGCCATCTGATGGTTGCGTTTTTGAAAAATCGTCCATCCGAATGGCCATCAATCTCATCGTAACTAGGGTCGCAAGCCGCGTTCCAGCCCTCCCTATGCTGTGACTGGCGCTGGAAAATACCAATCAGAGCAGTTTTTATTGAGGTCATCATGATTTCTTCGGCCACCCCTGACGTGTTCACCCGTGCGGCGCCATCCCCATTTCATTTCAACTCCTCCTCGCATTTGCTGCGTATTGAACGAGAGCGTGCGGATAGTCTTGGAGAATTGCTTGACGCTTTGCGCTCCTGCCCGGATGAGTCCATATTCCAGCATACGTTCCAGACGCTCCAAGAGCACCACTACATCCGGGAAGGCTTCTCGAATGACTTTGCCCATTGGGCCTACACGGAGTGCAATGAGGCGGGCTTGGCCGAGCGGTTGGCGGCCATTGATGTTCGCACTTTTACTTCGCTCGCTTCATTACGCGAACAAATCATCAGGATCGTGGAAGATTATTTGAAGTGGAATCCACTTTCGCGCGATCGCGCAGCGCTTGAGCCCTTCTATTTCTGTGCTTCTGAAAGCGTAGTGATTCCCACCCCATTTAAGGCTCAAAATCTTCGGGAATTCATTGAAGCTCTCAAACGAGTGAGCATTCATTCCATCCACCACCACTTTATTGAGGCGAGATTACGGTTGAAATTGGCGTCAAACGATTTTTCTGCCTGGCTGGAAAAGGAGCTTGGATTACGTCAAGCCGCCGCCAGCCTCAATCGCATTGATATCTATACGCTGACCCTCGAGGACGTGCGAAACCAATTGATTCGCATGCTCAGCAGTGCGAGGGCATGACTTTTCATAAGGTAGGGTGATGAGCGAGACTCAAAATTCCGGAAATATTAGTTCTGTAGCCGAAACAGCCTCCCCGAGTGCCGAACATAACGGCGTAGGCGGATCATCAACTATCTCTGTTGAGCCGGAACCAGCCACGGCAGTACCGAAGCGCGAACGGCGCAAACAACCGCGCATTTCAGATACGCCTCCGATGGCGCCTCCTCCTCCCCGGCTGGACGACTATGAGCCAATCATCGGCAAGCCCGAGCTTGACGAACTCCGCTTTCTGGCAACGGTCCTGAAGGGCAAGTCAGTAAAGATGGTGAACTCCACCGCGGTAGGCGGCGGGGTCGCCGAAATGCTAAATCGCCTGGTACCGTTAATGGCCGAGCTCGACGTCACCACCCATTGGGACGTAATTACCGGTGGCAATGATTTCTTCGAGATCACTAAGGCCTTTCACAATGCGCTGCACGGAGGAAGCTACGAGCTCTCCCGCCAGGCTCAGGAAGCCTTCCTGGCAACCAATGAGCAGAACCGCCAGCGGATGGCATTTGAAGAAGATGTCATCGTGATCCACGATCCCCAGCCCGCGGCGCTGGTTTCTTCAAAGAAGGATCATCCCGGGAAATGGGTGTGGCGTTGCCACATTGACCTGTCGAATCCTAATCCCGGGGTATGGGGTTTCTTGCGGCCGATGATCGATCAGTATGATGCGGCGATTTTTTCCTCGCCAAAATTTGCCCGCCAGCTCGCCATTCCGCAATATCTGTTCTATCCCTGTATCGATCCGCTCTCGGAAAAGAATAAGGAACTGGATGAGAGCTACATCCAGAAGGTTTGCGATGATTTTGGCGTTGACCGTTCGCGTCCGATCGTCACACAGATTTCGCGTTTCGATCGTCTCAAAGATCCAGTCGGAGTTGTTCAGGCTTACAAGATGGCGCGGAACTACGTTGACTGCCAACTGGTCCTGGCTGGTGGCGGCGCAAGTGACGATCCTGAAGGCGCTGTCGTTCTGAAAGAAGTGCAGGAAGCAGCAGGGGACGATCCCGACATCATTCTTCTTGAGCTGCCACCCTGGTCAGCCCTCGAAATCAACGCGCTGCAACGCGCTTCGACCCTCATCGTGCAAAAATCACTTAAAGAAGGCTTCGGGCTGACAGTGACTGAGGCATTATGGAAGTCTAAGCCGACGATCGCGGGCGCCGTCGGTGGGATTCCAACTCAGGTAATTCATAAGCTGACCGGCGTCCTCGTGCACTCGGTGGAAGGCTGTGCTTATCAGATTCGATATCTGCTCACCCATCCAGAATTCGCCAAGCAACTTGGTAAGAACGGCCACGAGCATGTGAAGGAAAATCTGTTGATGACCACCAACGTTCGGCGCTGGGTACTGCTATTCCGCATTTTGCTTGGTTTAGCCTAAGCTCATGGCCCAGCGATGCGAAATTCTCGACTCCGAAAGCGGTTCGGCCGGAAGCTCCCAAAATGATCCTATCCCGCAGCACCTGGGTGCCAGGTATCTTGGGGACGGCCGATGTCAGTTCCTGGTTTGGGCTCCTACTGCCAAGCAGGTTGAACTCAGATTCGTGAGCTTGGGCAACCGTTTCATTCCCATGAACCAGGCTGGCCGAGGCTATTTCTACGCGTTGGTTGAAAACGTTGAGCCCGGTTCCCAGTATGTGTTTCGGCTGAATAGTGAAAAGGAACGACCTGATCCCGCTTCAAAGTACCAACCGCAAGGCGTACATGGACCATCTCAGATAACCGGGCAATCGGTATTTCGCTGGAGGGATGGCGACTGGTCGGGGTTGGCGCTTGACGATTATGTGATGTATGAGCTGCACGTCGGGACGTTTATGCCAGAAGGAACGTTCGACTCCATCGTGCCCCGGCTGGATGGACTCAAAGATGTGGGCATCACAGCGATCGAGTTGATGCCGGTGGCTCAATTTCCCGGCAATCGAAACTGGGGTTACGACGGCGTGTATCCCTTCGCCGTGCAGAACAGCTACGGCGGGCCGGAAGGGTTGAAGCGGTTAGTTGATGCTTGTCACCAACGAGGAATGGCAGTCGTGATGGATGTGGTCTACAACCATCTCGGGCCGGAAGGCAACTACTTGGCGGATTTCGGTCCGTATTTCACGGACGCGTATCGCACGCCCTGGGGTCAAGCCATCAACTTTGATGGGCAACAGAGCGATGGCGTAGTGCGCTTCTTTACGGAAAGTGCTCTTTACTGGATTGACGAGTTCCACATAGACGCCCTTCGGCTCGACGCGATACATGGGATTGTGGACCGCAATGCCCAGCCTTTTCTGCAATTACTCGCTTCTGCGGTCCAACAATTTGCTCGCCAAGCCGGACGAAAAATATTTCTCATTGCGGAAAGCGATCTGAATGACGTTCGTTTCGTGTTGCCACACCACCTTCACGGTTACGGGTTGGACGCCCAGTGGAATGATGACTTCCATCACGCTGTGCATAGGTTGCTCACCGCCGAATGCAGTGGTTACTACCAGGATTTTGGCAACATGCATGATCTCGAGAAGGCGTTCAAGGAAGGTTATATCTACTCCGGACAGTTCTCCGAATTTCGACAGCGCCGTCATGGCAATTCATCCCGCGAAATTCCGGCTGACAAATTTGTGGTGTTTTCCCAGAACCACGACCAGGTAGGCAACCGCATCTTGGGCGAGCGACTTTCCACGCTTGTCTCGTTCGAAGCCACGAAGTTGGCGGCTGGATTGGTGCTCTTGTCACCGTTCGTTCCACTCCTTTTCATGGGGGAAGAGTATGGGGAAACGGCCCCGTTTCTGTATTTCACGAGTCATTCAGATTTGGACTTGATTCAAGCTGTCCGCCGAGGCCGGAAGGAAGGGTTCGCGACATTCGGGTGGCAGCAGGAGCCCCCCGACCCTCAAGATGAGGCCACGTTCGCAAGGTCAAAGCTGAACCATGACCTGGCTCACTGTGAGCCGCACCGGAATCTACGGGATTTTTATCGCGAGTTGATCCGATTACGGCGTTCCATTCCAGCTCTTCGGAACCTGAATAAAGAGCAGATGGAAGTTAAGGCGTTCGAAAAAGAAAAATTATTCTGCCTCACTCGATGGAGTGAGACCTCGCGGGTGTTCATGGTTTTCAATCTGAGTGACGCAGACGTTTCGCCCAGCGTCCCGATACCGGGTGGAAAGTGGCAGAACTTTCTGGATTCCTCGGACCAGCGCTGGGGCGGCAACGGCGCAACCCTTCCCCAGACGTTGAACTCAAAAGACGCGGCAGAGCTCAGGATACGGCCGAAATCCTTCTGCGTCTTCGCCCGAGTGTAGGCCCGTGGAGAACATTATGAACTACCTGTGTATTCACGGTCATTTTTATCAACCGCCGCGGGAGAACCCGTCCCTTGAGTCGGTGGAGTTTCAGGATTCCGCGTACCCCTATCACGACTGGAACGAGCGGATCACCGCTGAGTGTTACGCGCCTAATGCGGCGTCGAGGATTTTGGATTCGGAAAATCGCATCACCAGGATCGTCAACAACTATTCCAAAATCAGCTTCAATTTCGGTCCGACTCTCATCTCCTGGCTACAAGAAAAAGCGCCGAAAGTTTACCAGGCCATTCTGGAAGGCGATCGCAAGAGTGCGAAGGTGTACTCGGGTCACGGCTCAGCAATTTCCCAAGCCTACAACCACATGATTATGCCGCTGGCCAACCACGCTGACCGGGTCACGCAAGTGCTGTGGGGAATTCGGGATTTCGAACATCGTTTTGGACGCCAGCCTGAGGGCATGTGGCTTCCTGAGACTGCGGTCGATCTGGATACTCTCGATATTCTCGCCGCAAATGGCATCAAGTTCACCATTTTGGTGCCTCGGCAAGCATCGCGAGTTCGCCGCCTTGGCGGCCGTTCGTGGAAAGATGTCAGTGGAGATCGCATTGATCCGACAAGAGCCTATGAAGTGCGCCTGCCCTCCAAGCGAAAAATCGCCGCTTTCTTCTACGACAGCCCGATTTCGCGCGCCGTCGCCTTTGAAGGATTGCTCAACAACGGCGAACAGTTCGCCAGCCGACTGGTCAGCGGATTTTCCCAAGAACGAGATTGGCCCCAATTGATGCACATCGCGACCGACGGCGAGAGCTATGGTCATCATCATCATCGTGGTGAGATGGCCCTTTCCTATGCGGTGCAGTATATTGAGGAAAACGAGCTAGCTAAGCTGACAAACTACGGCGAGTTCTTGGAACAAAACCCTCCTACCCACCAGGCGGAGATTTTTGAAAACAGTTCATGGAGCTGTGTCCATGGAGTTGAACGCTGGCGGAGTAACTGCGGTTGCAATTCCGGGGGCCACGCCGGCTGGAACCAGGAATGGCGCGGCCCATTACGTCAGGCTCTGGACTGGCTGCGCGACACGCTCGCGCCCAAGTACGAAGAGAAAGCGCGTTCCCTGCTAAAAGACCCTTGGGCCGCACGCAACGATTACATCAACGTCATTCGCGACCGCTCGGATGAAAGCGTTTCACGTTTCTTTCAACAGCACGCGGTTCGCCCTCTTAACGAATCCGAGATTGTCACTGCATTGAAGCTTTTGGAACTTCAACGTCACGCCATGCTCATGTACACCAGTTGCGGCTGGTTCTTTGATGAACTTTCCGGCATCGAGACGGTGCAGGTAATCCAGTATGCAGGCCGCGCCGTTCACCTGGCCAACGAACTTTTTGAGGGGTCGGTCGAGCCTGAATTCCTGGAAAAATTGGCGCTGGCCAAGAGCAATGTTGCCGAACATCGCGATGGCGCGCTCATCTACGAAAAATTCGTGAAACCGGCGATTGTTGATTTACCCAAGTTGGCGGCCCACTACGCGATCAGTTCAATGTTCCAATCCTACCCCGAGCGGGCCCGCATCTATTGCTACACCGCGGAACGTCTCGAATATACGAGTCAGGAAGCTGGGAAGATGAAACTGGCTTTGGGCAGGGTCAAGTTCACTTCAGAAATCACCCGAGAGTCATCGACGCTGGGCTTCGGTGTCCTCTACCTTGGCGGCCACAGTATTACTGGAGGTGTGCGTGAATTTGCCGATCAGCAGGCCTATTCCGCTGTGGTAAAGGAGCTGAATGAAGCCTTCTCTCGGGCCGACACCCCGGAAGTCATTCGTCTGTTGGACAAGGACTTTGGCAAGAATATTTACTCTTTGAAGTCGCTCTTCCGCGATGAACAGAACCGGATCATCAGTATGATCCTTGAATCTACGTTGAAGGAAGTCGAGACCACCAACCGGCGGGTCTATGAACAGCACGTACCACTGATGCACTTCCTGGCGGACATGGGAGTTCCACAACCTCGGATTTTCCATCTCATGGCGGAGTTTGCACTCAACAGCCAGATTCGGGAGGCGCTCGAACAAGAGAACTTGGATATTGAACGCATCCAAGGGTTGCTTAAAGAAGCGGCCACCACGCGTATTCCTCTCGACACCCCGACGCTCGAGTATGTCCTAAGAAAAAGGGCTGAGCGCAAAGCCGAAGAGTTGGGTTCGTCTCCCGACGATCTCACTACTTTGGAACAGCTCGAAAACGTAGTGAACCTGGCGCATTCAATGCCTTTCGCGGTGAACTTCTGGCAAGTGGAGAACCTCTATGCCCAGAATATGGATGGTGTCTATAGCCGGAACCGTGCCCGCGCAGAACAAGGGGACGAGACAGCCCGTGCCTGGGTAGAACACTTTACCCATCTCGCTGAGAAGCTCCACCTGCGAGTCCAATAGATGACCCAGCCCAGAATCCCAGTCGCATCCTATCGTCTGCAGTTTCATTCGGGAATGCGATTTGAGGATGCCCGAGCTCTGATTTCGTATTTCCACGATCTTGGTATCACCGATCTATATGCGTCTCCCATTCTGCAGGCGCGACGCGGCAGCACCCACGGTTACGACATCACCGACCCAACCAAGCTGAATCCGGAACTCGGCAGCGAAGAGGACTTTGAGAACCTTGCTCGACAGCTTCAGGCCCACCGAATGGGCCTACTGCTTGATATTGTGCCCAATCACATGGCAGCAAGTAGTGAGAATCCCTGGTGGATGGATTTACTCGAAGACGGACCGGCTTCCGCCTCAGCTTCCTATTTTGATGTTGACTGGCACCCTCCAAGCCGCTCTCTGGACAATCGGATTCTTCTTCCACTCCTTGGCGATTCGTACGCTAATTCGCTCGAAAACCAGCAACTCACTCTGGTCTTCGAAGAGGGCAGCTTCTACATCCGATACTTCGATATTAAGCTGCCGGTCGCCGCCAAACCTTATCGCCAAATCCTTAGTCACCGACTGGACAAACTAAAGCAAAAAATAGGTGACGCATCCTCGCCGATCCAGGAGTTGGAAGGAATTCTTTCCGCACTGGATCGATTGCCGGAACGTTCCGCGCTCCTGGTCGAAAAAGCGGGCGAAAGACGACTCAATCGCTCCGCCATTAAAGAGAGACTATGGCGACTGTATACCACCTCGGCGGACGTGCGGCGCTTTGTTGACCAGAACGTGCGAATCTTTAATGGCAAGAAAGGAATGCCATCTAGTTTTCTTCACCTCGACCGGCTACTTTCCGACCAGGCGTACCTGCTTGCCTTCTGGCGAAACAGTAATGAGGCCATCAACTATCGTCGCTTCTTTACTATTACGGACCTCGTTGGAATTCGCGTGGAGGATCCGGTGATCTTCGACTCCGTACACGCAGTGATTCTGCGCCTGGCTGAAAAAGGCCTGATCACCGGCCTACGCATCGACCACATTGATGGGCTGCGCGATCCCAAGGGCTATCTGAAACGTTTGCAGGATCATCTGTTCCCGGGCACAGCGGAAAACCAGTCCGCACCTTTTTATGTGGTAGTTGAGAAGATCCTCGGCAATTGCGAATCGTTGCCACCGGAGTGGCCAGTCTACGGCACCACCGGCTACGACTTCGTCAATATCGTGAACGGCATTTTTGTGGAGAAGAGCAATGCCACAGAGATCGATCGCATCTACCGCGAGTTTACAGTCCTGAAACTCGCTTACGAAGATCTGGTTTACGAAAAGAAGAAGCAGGTCATGCAAACTCTGTTGGCAGTCGAGATGAATGCCCTCGGACGCCATCTTAGCCGCCTTGCCGAACAGGACCGTTACGCTCGCGAGCTGCAACGCGGCAATTTGGCGCGGGCACTGGTCGAGACCATCGCTTGTCTGCCGGTATACCGCACCTACATCCGGAGTTTCGACGTGAGCCCGCAGGACGCGCAGTACATAGAAACGGCTATCGCTGCGGCACGCGGGCGCAATCCAGATTTGAATTCCGATTGCTTTCAATTCGTAAGGCAAGTGCTACTGCTGCAGCAGGGACCGCAACTATTTCCCGAGCAGAGAGAAGCCCGGCTGGCGTTTGTCATGCGCTGGCAGCAATTTACCGGTCCCATTATGGCGAAGGGGTTCGAGGACTCTCTTCTCTATGTATACAACCGCTTGGTGTCTTTGAATGAGGTAGGCGGCAATCCACATTCACCGGGCATCGCCTTGGCGCAGTTTCACGAGCTCGGGCGTGACCGCCAAAAATCGTCGCCCTTTACGCTTAACGCCACCTCCACTCACGATACCAAGCGTGCCGAAGATGTGCGGGTGCGAATCGATGTGCTTTCAGAAATCCCTGCGCAATGGGAGAAGCATCTCCAACGCTGGCGGCGGCTCAACCAGAGAGAAAAGCAAGTAACAAATGGGACGGCGGTTCCCACCCCAAACGAAGAAATTCTGCTGTATCAGACTATGATCGGTGCCTGGCCGCTGCAAGATGACAAGATTCCAGCCTTCCGTCAACGTCTGCAAGACTACATGATTAAGGCGACTCGCGAGGCCATGGTGCACACTAAATGGACGGTGCCGAACGCCAGCCACGAGAAGGCCCTCATTGCCTTCGTGAAAGCCATAACCGAGCAGTCAAAAAATAATGAGTTTCTGAAAGACTTCCTACGTTTCCAGAAGGATATTGCCTATTGGGGAGCGTTGAATGGATTAGCGCAGGTGCTGATCAAAATCACCTTCCCTGGTATTCCCGACTTTTATCAGGGATCAGAGCTTTGGGACTTGCGACTGGTGGACCCTGATAACCGCGGGCCCGTGGACTTCGCGCAACGCATGGGGATGCTCGACGAACTGAAGAAAAAACAGCGTTGTTCTCCACAATGTTTCCGCGAGTTACTGGATCACTGGCAGGATGGCAGAATAAAGCTCCACGTGATTGCAAGATCTTTGAATTTTCGGACCGCTAATTCCGACCTGTTTCTTCACGGGGACTACCTCCCACTTGAGGCGAGCGGAGACAACCGCGACCACGTCTGCATATTCGCACGACGCACTAAAGATAACTGGGCGCTGATCGCAGTACCGCGGCTTCTTACGAAACTGGTTTCGCCGGGGCAGCCGCCCATGGGCGAAGATGTTTGGGGAAACGGCACCATGGTCCTGCCCCGCAAGGCGCCGAAGCAATGGCACAACATCCTCACCGGAGAAGAAATAACCGCCGCATCTTCCCGGCGCGTCAGCGTGTTGCATCTTAGCGACCTGTTCAAACATTTTCCGCTAGCGCTACTCTCCTCCGGCGCGACACAAGTGCTTTAGTTCTTCTCCCCCGTCCCGTCGAAGCGGCCGCACCCGAACCGCGATCAAACCTCACTTATGCGGCTATATTCGTGACCTTCGTAACTTTATTCCGGCCGTGCTACAGAGCTACTGTCAGTTCTTGCGCTCCTCGCGGAAAACTGACTTCTTATGAAACACCTTAGCCTCATCATTATTACTACCGTCCTCCTACGGGCGATTAATATCTCTGGGCAAGCGCCCGCCCCCAGTTCTTCGGTGGCGGCAAATGCGTCCGTTTCCCCGCTCGTTCTTAAAGACGGAACTGCAGTTAAGCTGAAAACTGGACGATCAGTGTCTTCCGTTGATGCCCGGGTCGGCGACATCGTCAATTGCGAAGTCATCGAAGAAATCCACCTCGAAAACACAGCCATCATTCCTAAGGGCGCCGCGGCGCTCGCGACCGTGACGGCGGTGCAGCACAAGCGCGGAATCGGCCGAGGAGCGAAGGTGGATATAAGCATTGAGTACGTTCAACTGGCGAATGGCAACAAAGCGCCTCTGCGCGCGGCGCAGGACATGAATGGGACGGCTCAAACCGCCTCTCGAGTCGTGATTAGCCCTGTCTCTCTCCGCGGTAAAGAGGTAACCATTCCGCAAGATACGGAGTTCACGGCCTACGTGAATGGAGAATTTCCAGTTAACGCAAGCGCCACTCCGGGCGCTGGTCTTAGTCCTGGCCCTTCCTTCAACAGGACCACCGAGCTGAATATTTCATCCATCCCAAGCGGAGCGGAACTCAGCGTTGACGAGAGAATTGTAGGCGCAACCCCTCTGCGGGTGATCGTTGGCCCTGGGGATCATACGATTGCGATTCGTCAGTCAGGATACATGGGCTGGACACGCGTCATTCACGTATCTGGGGAAAATATGAAAATCGATGCGACCCTAGCCAGGGGTGCTAATGCCGATTTCGGATACGATTCGTCAATTCCCCTTCCCACTTGTGCTGTGGCATCGGGTTGTCCGAACTCGTCCCTCGGCGCTGCCGGACGAATGGCCAGGGCCAAACGAACCCAACAAGGCAATCAAAGCGAGAGTAAGCCGAAGCAATAAGGGCAGGACACCACTGACGTTAGCCGTTTCATGTAGGCTTCGATTAGGGAGTGGTGTCTCCCATTTCAAACATTTCCATTTCACGGTGCCAATCGGATTCATCATGGCCGTGAATCAAACGCACACAGCGATTCCAGCGCAGAATTGCTTCATCATTTCCTGTCGGCCGAATCTTTTCCGCCTCGCCGTAACAGCGCATCGCTTCCTCCAGAAGCACCATCAAGGTGTGCGGTGGTCGGCCGGCGTGAAGCTGGGCTTTGGCTCGCCTCTCATGCAGGAGTCCCGTGTAATAGAGCTTTTCATAGCGGTCGGTGAGCTGTTGAAAAATGGTCTCCACTTCGGAGTACCGATCAGACGAACTGCCGGTGAACTGATCTGTAATCGCCAGGCCCAGCATGCGCAACGCCAATTGGTGTCCAGGGTCTACCGCCAGCACGTCCTGACAGATGGATTCTGCCTCTTCCGGTTCATTTAGAAAACGATAAAGTTCAACTTTTGATAGGGCAGCGTCCACACTTTCCGGGGAGATCGATTTCAGCTTGTACTCCATAAAACCTCCTTCAGTGTTCTGCGACGGACTTGCTCACCTTCTTCCCAAGTTTTCGCAGCAACCAATGCCAGGGATCGTAGAAATCATCGACCACGCGTTCTTTGAGAGGAATGATTGCATTGTCGGTGATGCGGATTCCCTCGGGACAAACTTCGGTGCAGCACTTGGTGATGTTACCGAGGCCAAGCCCGAGTTGGTCTTTGAGCAGGTGGGTGCGCGAGAGGCCATCGAGGGGGTGCATTTCCAAGGCAGCCACTCGCACAAAGAATCGCGGACCGCCGAATTGCTCCTGCTTGCCGTGCTCACGCAGAACGTGGCAAACGTTTTGACACAAGAAACATTCAATGCACTTGCGAAATTCCTGCACCCGATCAATGTCGGGCTGGTACATCTTCCATTCCGTCCCAGCACGGGGCTGGAACGGCGGAATTTTCTTATTCACTCTGTAGTTCCACGACACGTCCGTCACCAGGTCTTTGATGACCGCGAAAGCCTTCATGGGCAGGACGGTAATGGGTTTATCCTGCGGCAACGCATCCATGCGAGTCTTACAGGTGAGGCGCGGCCGCCCGTTGACTTCTGCCGAGCACGAACCGCACTTCCCTGCTTTGCAGTTCCAGCGCAAAGCCAGGTCAGGCGCCTGATGCTTCTGCACGTGATGCAGCGCGTCGAGCACTACCATGCCAGGGGCAACTGGCACTCGGTACTCCGCGAGTTCGCCACCCTCACGCGTGCCACGGAAGATTTTCAAGATGGCCTCAGCCATAGCTAAGCTCCGGCTCCCTTTTCGTCAGCAAGTAACGATTGCAAATCCCCCGGCATCTGGGGCACCGGCATCTGGCGAAGTTCCATGCTCCGCCCTCGACGCGATATAACATTGTTTTGCTTTCCCCAAGCGGCGTCGAGGTTGGGGCAGTCAATGCGGCTGTGCGCTCCCCGACTCTCCCGCCGTGCCAGGGCGCTGCGAGTCGCCGCTTCCGAAACTGTCAGCATGGATTTCAGATCGCGGGCGAGATGCCAGCCCGGGTTAAACATTCGGGAGCCACTGACCGCCAGCTGCTCACTTCGTTCTTGTAGCTGCTCGATTTTCTTCAGCGCCGAATGCAGGTCTTCTTCGGTGCGAAAAATGCCAACCAGATTTTGCATGGTTTCCTGTAGATCGCTATGAAGCACGTATGGACTTTCCCCATCTCGCCGTTCAAAAGGGGCCAGCAGGTCTCGCCTCCATAACGGCGGCTTGGATTTTCTGCCACCGAGCAGGCGGGTGGATCGAGAAAAAAAGCGCGGTAGTAGGCTTTGCGATAGTAATAACAAGTGAGCCGGAAGCTGAGCGGCCCACCCAGAATCAGCAACGCCGGAGAAAATGGCCAGTAGTGATGATGCACATCAATGAGTGGGGAGTAAAAAGGAGACAGATAAGGTCCCCACTGGAAGTAAGCTCCCTCAAACGCCCTGAAGGTCGCGTACGCACCGAATCCCCCCAGTCCTACAACCACCGGGACGATCTGGAGCCACCAAGCACTCGGTCCCGATGTGCCTTCCACTCCGGCGTTTCCAACAGAAGCCATGGCTCCTCCTGCCCCCACCAGCTCTTCGTGCCCATGAATGGCCACGCCGACCGCACTAGCCGAAGAACGGGCATTATAGTCCGCGCGACGAAGGAAAGGGAAAGGCAGAGATCAGGCTATCCATCTATTTGGGATGTAACCGTTCTGAGGAAGGGCGGTTAGCGCAACAATGCGATGTTATGCGCCACGATAGCGCCTTCTCCGGCAAGAATGAGGCGCATAGTGATGCGCTCGGCGCGGTAATGATGCATTACGTGCAGCAGATACACGGTGCCCAGGCCGGCGCCGAAGCTCAGCGCGGAGGCTGTCGTCTGCCCGACCACGCCTCTGGTGACCAGCGGACGCATAAGCGGATTCGCTTCCCTGAGACCTTGATTCAAGCCTCGCTGAGTCGTGATGGCATCAGCCGCAACTTGTGCCGCCAATATCGAGAAGTTAATCTTGTTTTCCGTGCTCCAGTATTTTTTTTGTGTGCTGGGAGTAGCCGGTAAATAATCTGTAACCACGGCTCTTTCCTGGCCTTTGGCGGCAGGCATGGCAGCCAGAAACAACCCAACAACCAAAAAACTGCTGATTCGGCGCATCATAGCATCTCGGTTTCAGGCCGGTCCGGTGGACTCGCTGCTGTCTCAATAGCGTAGGCCGCACGTTCCAAATGGCGGAGACTATTGTGTCGGGGAAGCCCGATGCTAGCCCACGCTTGCTGTCAACGCAAGTGGTCACATCGATGCCAGCTTCGTCCAAAGTTCATGACCTAACGTGTTGTGGACAGTCTCGGGCGTGCGATTGCGTTCGCTTCGGTAGGAATATGAGAGAACTGGCCTGAAAAGACTTGGAGGCGCGGGTGGGAATCGAACCCACGTATAAAGGTTTTGCAGACCTCTCCCTTACCACTTGGGTACCGCGCCCTATCCTCTAAATTATCGCCGCATGCGGAAAAAGTCTATGGCGCACCATGCTTGGAAAAGCGCCATAGAAACGAATACCCCGCCATTGCGGGGATCTTTTAAACCTTGGAGCGGGAGACGGGATTTGAACCCGCGACTTCGACCTTGGCAAGGTCGCACTCTACCACTGAGTTACTCCCGCTCGGCAGCTCGATTATAAACAACCCGCAAGTTTCCCCGCAAACCTGCTGCTGGAATCACGCTCGACGCGAGAATCGCGCGCGAGAATCCACATCGCCGCCATCGCCGGGACGGCGCCCTAATACTGTGAGGGTACGCCGCGCTCCTTCATATCGGCACTGGCCTTGGCGGTGATTTGGTTCCTGACGTCCCACAACTCCTTGTATAACAAGTGCTCCATTCGCTGGTGCAGCACTTCGACCGGCGTGCCCATCGTTCCCACCACGCCGCCACCAATGATTCGCTGTGCCAACTTCAGATGATGAAAGCGAAACAGGTGCATGCGCTCGTCAAAATCCAGTAGTCGTTCGGCTACGTCATGCAATCCGAAGAATTCGGCGTGGCGGCGGTAGAGATCGTCGAGGGTAAGCTGCGCCCGATGCACTTGCTCGTAGAACACCTTTCCCAGGCTCGTGCCGGTGTGCAGGAGCGCAAGAAACCCCGGCGAATCGAGCCCGCTGCCGTGTCCCAGTCCAGCTCGGATCAGGTGGTAGTCGTACGGCGTGATCGTCTCCAGGACGTGCAACAAAGAGATGGGATATTCCAACATCTGGTTGGCGCGGCGAAGCAAGCGCCCAGCATTGGCGAAATCGCTTTCTACAATCAGATCGTGAGCGCGCTCCAGTTCGAACGCCGCGCCCTTCATCAGAAGCTCCGAACTCTGGTGGACGACTTGGAATGTCAACTCATCTTGGTGCAGCAGTTCTTCCCGCTGCTTCTGTAGGGCCAGCAACTCATCCGTGCGCAGATAGCGTTCGTAATCCGACGCGCCCTTTCCCGGAAGAATCGGCCTTTTCAAATCATCCATGTTCGACATTACTCATGTTTCGATATCGCTCAATGTATGGCCCACTGTGGATCTTCTTCGGGCGAGACAATCTGGCCATCACGCATATGAATAATGCGATCGGCATAGCTCGCGGCCCCCGGGTTGTGGGTAATCATGAGCACGGTCTGTCCCAGGTCGCGATTGGTTTGACGCAACATGCCGAGCACAATTTTCGAGTTCTTGGAATCGAGGTTGCCGGTGGGCTCATCCGCTAAGACGATTGCCGGCTTGTTGATCAGGGCCCGGGCCAGCGCCACCCGCTGCTGTTCTCCCCCCGACAGTTCCGACGGCCGGTGGTGCAGCCGTTTGGCCACTCCCAACAATTCAGTAATTTTATTGAAGTACGTCGGATCGCCGTTCTTGGTGCCCGCAATGTCCTGCGCAATCTCAATATTCGACCGCGCGTCCAGCGTGGGCAATAGATTGAATTTCTGAAAAACAAATCCAATTTTTCGTTTACGCATGCGGGTGCGTTCGGCGTCGGAAAGTTGCGCGAAGTCATCCCCGTCCACCACTATGCGGCCTGAATCCGCGCGGGTAAGCCCACCCAATAGATAGAACAGTGTAGACTTACCACTTCCCGATGGGCCGACCACACTTACGAATTCACCCTTCTCTACACCGAAACTAATCCCGCACAGCGCCGGCACTTCCAGTTTTCCGATGCGGTAGGTCTTGCGCAAATCCGCGGCTTCGATAAAAAGACCCATCCAAAACGACGATAACACAGGCTGAACGGTCTTGCCGGTGGCCTGCTGGCGGAAGTTTTCGTTTCAGGCTGCGCTGGGTTGGGAAGGTGTGCGTGGCGTGCGCTGCGTGCTCTTGGGGCCACGCTTGCGCACTAACAGAAGACGGATGCGTTCCAATAGTTCAACCGGTGCGTACATGCCTTTGGGCAGGAATACGTCGGCTTGGGTGTCGCGGTCGTAAATCTTGACCTTTCCGGAAAGCAGGATGGCCGGAGTCTGCGGTGAAATTGTTTTGATTTGCTCGATTAACTTAGTGCCGTCCAGGCCCGGCATAATCAGATCGGTGAGTACCAGGTCAATTCCGCCACGGCGAAAACATTCCAGGGCTTCTTCGCCACTGGAGCAGGCGATGACCCGGTAACCGCGGGTTTCGAGCATGATTTTGCGAATGGAAAGAGATTGTTCGTGGTCGTCAACGCAGAGGATTGTTCTTTTCGGTTTCATTCGTGCTTCCGAAGTCGTGATTGGCCTCGCGGCCAGCTGGAAAAGTGTTAACTATTGTTTGGGAGATTCTTGATTTCCAGAGCGTCAGCATCCTAAGGCTCAGAGCACGGGCCTGTAAAGTGACGCGCATGCTAATGGTAGGTTGGCCCCATTGATTTTTTTTCTACTCTGTGCCTACAGGTATTTTTCGCGGAGAATTCAGTCGGCCGCTTAGAAGAAAACTTCGCCGCGCATCACTTCGACTACATTTCCACCGACCCGCACATTAACCACTCGGTTATCCAACTTCGAGGCGCGCACAAAAATCCGGCTCGGCCTCTTCATTTCCATCCCTTGTTCAATGAGAACGCGCTCCTCAGGATTCGCCACGCCATGAGCCACCATCCAGGCGGCTGTGCAGCCGGCGGCCGACCCGGTGGCCGGATCTTCGCCGTTATAGAACAGCATGCGGGCATGCAGTCGCGCTGCCGGATCAACCGTTTCTCGTGTCACAAAATAAAAAAACTTTCCACCGGTCTTCTCCAGGTATTCACCAGTACGACCGTAATCCATGCGCAAATTGCGAAGTGCCTGTAGGGATCGTACCGGCGTGACGGTGAACGGCACACCCGTCGACACCGTCTGAATGGGCAGCGAATCATCCAGATCTGTTTTTTCCAGGCCCGTAACCTTGGCCACTATCTCTTGCTCATGCACTGTTCCAAATTTCGGATCGACCTGGGTCATCTCGCCGAAGCCCGGTTGGCCAGGTCCTTCTTCGAACCGTACAGGCACCGTTCCCACGTTTAAATTGAGCCTGACCTCACGCGCACCGTTCGACCCGCGCAGCACAAACGCCGTTCCCAGCGTTGGGTGTCCAGCAAATGGCAATTCTTCGTGGACGGTGAAAATCCGCACTCGCACTCCGCGTTCACGCTCAACTGTGGTATCGCCTGGCAGAATGAAGGTTGTTTCTGAAAGATTCGTCTCGCGCGCCAAGCCTTGCATCTCGGCGTCGCTCAGTCCACGCCCGTCCGTGATGACTGCCAGGGCATTGCCTTCGAGAGGTTGGGAACTGAAAACGTCCACTTGTACCATCGCGAGCTTTCTCGGCTTCGTCATGCGCTTCCTTCCTAATTATGGAATGATCGGTCGACGCTTAGGGTCCATCATTGCTGTCTGATTTCAAACCGGTTACGCCGGATGCAAAAGTAAGCGCGGACGAGGAGTCGAAAAGAGCTTCGCTGGCCCATACTGCCCATTTGACAGCCATTTTGCCCGCCGCGTATTCTAGTAAAAGTATGCGCCAACACTCCATGCCGAGCGCCCTGTGTTGTTGTACGTGGACGCCGGTGTGTGGGTAGCGCAACTGACCTTTTCCTACCCACCCGGCACACAGCGGGTGGGTTTTCGTTTTCCTAGTCTTTACTCATCCGATTAAGAGCTTTGGCGGGTACTAATTTTCGAGAACTCCCGAACGGCTTAGCCCGGGAAACGACCGACTTTCAGCGAGGAGAAAAAATCATGAGCACTGCAACCGTAACTCCGATTGACAGCACGCCCCGAATTCCCCGAATCAATGACACCGCTCCCGATTTCACTGCCGAAACCACCCAAGGCACCATCCGCTTCCACGAATGGGTTGGCGACGGCTGGGCGATCTTATTTTCCCACCCCAAAGACTTCACCCCCGTATGCACCACAGAACTCGGCTACATGGCCGGGCTCCAGCCCGAATTCGCCAAGCGCAACACTAAAATTATCGGGCTGAGTGTGGACCCAGTGAGCAGCCACGGCAAGTGGGCAGCCGATATTGAGGAGACTCAGGGCCACAAGATCAACTACCCGATGATTGGCGATCCGCAACTCAAAATCGCCAAGCTCTACGGCATGTTGCCGGCCGAGAGCGGGACCACCTCCGAGGGCCGCACCGCGGCCGACAACGCCACCGTACGTACGGTATTCGTCATCGGTCCCGACAAGAAGATCAAACTGCAGCTCAGCTATCCGATGAGCACGGGCCGCAACTTCGACGAAGTGTTGCGCGTTCTCGATTCCATTCAGCTCACGGCCAAGCACAAAGTTGCTACACCGGCAAACTGGAAGCAAGGCGACGATGTCATCATCCTGCCCTCGGTGCCGGAGGAGGAAGCGAAACAGAAATTCCCCGGCGGCTGGAAGGCGCCCAAGCCGTATCTGCGCATCGTCCCCCAGCCGAAGTAAGGGAGTTGGGATTCAAAGGGCCGCCCTCGGGCGGCCCATCTTTTTGCGCCGGCTAACCTTTGCCGCTGCCGCGAATTTATCTCTTCAAAAGCAACCACGCGCACCTCCCAGCTAACCCGGACGCATGTTTTCGCACCTAAGCTGCCGAGGTTCCAGAAACGCACGGTACCTCAATTGTTCACGCTTAAGGAGGCCTTATGGCGAACCCCGAGCAGAAGAAATGCGCCCACCCATCCTGCGAGTGTCTGGCGCCAGCTGGCGAGAAGTACTGTAGCCAGTTGTGCGAAGATGCAGGCGACGATGAAGTCGAAATTGCCTGCGACTGTGGACACACCGCATGCGCCGCATAGCGGTCGCCTAGCCAGTTGATCTCGCAACCTTCATTGACATTGCCATTCTGAGGCGGAGCCACGCCGAAGACTCTGCCTCTTCCCTCACGGGCCTATCAGGCCACATCTGGGGGTCAGCACCAACAGCTGCCGGCGGGGTGCCTCCGTCTTCGGCGGAAAACTACCTAAGAAAGTATTTCGTAATGCCGAACGAATTCGTCGAAACTGACCAGTACAGCTTTCGCTTCCGGTGCCACGACGGCTCGTTCCGCCTCCGCACCTGCAAATTTTCGGATCGACGTCATCGAGTCCCAAACCGTCATCACCAGGAATTCGATCCTCTCGCCGATTGGACGACATAGGACGTACGCTGCCTTGTGGCCTTCAATTTCCTTCAGTTTCGGAATCACTTTCTCCCTAACGTGGCGATAATAGGCTTCGGCTTCCTGGTGTGTGGTCTGCCCCGTCCAGAGTCGAGCAATGTTCGGTTCATCTTTCATAGCGACTCATCCATGGTTCTAATATAGTAAAGGCGTTGGCGAGCGGCGCCGATAATCACGACCACGTATCATTCTTAGCGGATTTAGGAACCAAAATGCATCTCATTTTATTTTATGAGGTTGTTGACGATTTCGTCGCCAAGCGCCAACCGTTTCGCGCAGAACACTTGAAGAAAGCGAGAGAGGCGTACGATCGCGGCGACCTGGTTTTGGCTGGCGCACTTCTTGACCCGGTGGATTCCGCTGTGCTCATCTTCAATGGCAGCAAGCCTGAAGTAGCCCAGCGCTTTGCGTCTTCCGATCCGTACGTTGCCAATGGGTTAGTGAAGAAATGGTACGTGCGGAAATGGATGACGGTTGTGGGCGAAGGGGCAACTATCTAATCCATTCCCGCCGCCCCAATGAAAGGCAGTTTGCGGTTTTTCATGGGAGGCCGGCCAACTCTTCCGCGTCTCGGAAGGGTGGGTAGCTTTCGACCTTAGGCACACTCGATTTCCTTTCACTCTCGAGCCCCTTTCCTCTCCCCGGTCATCACTTTCCGTAACGCCCGATTGATCCGCGTTTGGTACCCACGCCCTTGCTTCTTGAACCACGCCAGGACATCAGCATCCAGACAGAATTGCCAACCTGAGAGCCGCAGCCGGTACAGTTCCCCGATCTCCGCAATCAGATTAGGAGAGCGTTTCGACCCACCGGCTGCGGCTCTCAGGTTGGCAATTCTTCTTCCGGCAGTTTTTCTACCGGCAGTCTTTCCTCTGCGACCCTTCGTAACTCTTGTTCGTAGTTTCACTTAGCGATAATAGACGTACATAACTGTGTGTGCAAACTTGCCGGTACAATGTTCCACGTGGACCACTTTGACGCAGCGACTCTCTGCCAGACCTAGGCAGCAACGAGGACTCCAGCTAACATGGAACCGTAAGCCGTTGACACCACGGAAGCGCATGGGGTCCGGTGATCCTCCCGGTCTTCAAAACCGGCGGGCGGCAGGTTTCCTGTCGCCGGTGCGTTCGACTCGCACACGCTTCCGCCAACCCTAATCGCCTACTGCGGCACCGTGACTGGAGCTGGGGATTCTTTTGTTGCCCCGGGGTTGGAAACTGGAGTGCGGGCATCGGCTCCCGGACTGCTCCCGACCCGGGTCCCAATCACGTCGCCAGAAACAATCATTTCCACGCGGCGATTTAGTTTCCGGCCGGACGCGGTGGCATTATCAGCGATTGGGCGCGTCTTCCCCAAGCCGCGGGCGATGATATTGTCGATTGGAACTCCCGAGGTGAGCAGGTAATCCCTGACGGTGGCGGCGCGTTTCTCTGAAAGAATCTGATTGAACTCATCACTGCCGATGTTGTCGGTATGCCCTTCGATTTCCAGTCTCAAGTCGGGATAGGCAAGCACAATCCCTGAAATTCTCGCCAGGCGTTCGCGGGCTGCCGGTTTCAGGGTGTACTGTCCGCTGTCGAAAAGCACATCTGGCATGCTGACAATCAAACCGCGGGCGGTATCCTTTGTCTCCAGTACCTGGTTGAGTTGCTTGAGCAGGCGCGCCCGCATTTCTTCTTTCTGACGAATGGCTTCGTCGGCGGCCAAGCGCGACTTTTCGGCTTCCGCCTGCGCCTTCTGCTGTTCCGCCAAGGCGGCACTGCGGGAGGCCTCTGCTTTTGCTTGCTCCAGTTGCGCTTCTGCCCTGGCTTTCTCCGCTGCTGCCTGATCTGCTTCGGCCTGCGAACGCCGACGGGCATCTTCTTCTGCCTGAGCTTTAGCTTTGGCTTCCGCCTCGGCGGACGCCTTGGCTTCGGCCTCAGCCTTCTCCTGCGCTTCCTGCATGGCCCGCTTTTCCGCGGCGACTCTTTCCTGTTCCTTTCTTTGCAGAGTCAGGACACGAGCGTCTTCGGCCATTTGCGTGGCGCCACGAGCCGCAGTGCCAATTGGAGTTCTGCCCTGTTTGCGGCGAAGGTAGTCTTCCGCGCGTGTGAGCATGTCGGTAGCTTTGGCCAGGCTATCGGCCGCATAACGGTCCGCCCCAGCGGCCTTAGAAATGGCAACAGCGTTGCGGGCTTCGAGCAAGTCCAAGGGTGTTTTAGGAGCCGCCTTGGCCGAGGGAAGTTGTGCCGCAGGCACATCAATGGTGTACTGTCCGCCTTCGAGCATGTCGAAGCGGGCGTCGATGGGCTGCTCGAATCCCTTAGTCTCCTGGCGAATGATATTTTCCACAACCACCAGATTGCTGGGCCGGGTCACAGCGAAATAAGGCTCAGCCGTGACGATCATGCCGAAGGCTTGTAAGTCGGTGGTGACGTCGATGCCGTTTTTCCCGCCATTATTGGGCACGATCTCGCCCAGGTTTACCGAACGACCTTCAGGAGTAATGGCCCAAAGCACGTAGGTTAGATACTGAGCCCCAAACTTGCTCGCAGGCTGCAGGTGGGCAAAGTCAGCACTGATCTCCAGGCGTCCGGCTTTGCTGTCCACTTTCGCCCGGCCGCTGGCTTCCGGCATGAGATTGGTTCCTTTGAAGTCAACAGTGGTCGAGCCGCCGCGATGACGATAGTTCACCGCTTTCGTCGTCCGAGATACCACGTTGACCCGGAACACCGGGGTCTGATCCATGGGCTCAACGGGAGCCGTATCCTGCTGGGCCACGGCCCATCCAGCCATCAGCGCTATGCAAATTGAAAGTAGAAGCCTTTTCATGATGCCATCCTACTGTGCTTTAGTTGCCGGGTCGAGGCCGACGCTTTGATTCAAACTCTAATATTTCCACATGCAAACCCTGCCCGGAAGTGTCTCGTGAGTTACGAGGCTGATGCGATGGAAAATTCTTATTGCTGCAGGTCCAGGTATTAGTTTTGAGGAAATTTCGGGGGCCCTCCAAGGGAAGGGCGCGATTTTGAGCTGCGAAATGGCGGATCGAGAAAATGTAATCCACGCGGAACCTTACGCGCAAGGTGCCACGTGGAACACCTCAAAACTGCACAGCAACAGCATTAGTCGGTCTCGACTCGCAGATTGTTGGTGACTGAGAAAACTCCGGGGACGCTCTTGGCCTGCATCTCCGCAATCTGTCTGTCCATCTGGCGTGCGACCACACCTTCGAGAGTGACATTTCCATTCTTGACGATGACGTGTATCGGCGGTACCGCTCGCAGGGAGTACTGGCTCAAGACTTCGTTTCCATAAATGGCGCGATAGGTGTCGCGCCTGATCCGATCATCGTTGGGGGAAGTGGGTAGCACTTCAATCTGATTGTCTACACGCTCCACACCTTCGATATGTTTCACTGCCCGCTCGGCGTCCGTCTTCAACGTGGGGCGGGAAACCTGTCCCAGGAGCGTGACGGTGCCATCCGGCGTGACCTTGTAGGCGAGGTTATCGAACACGCCATAAAACGGCAGCAGCACGAGCTCGTGATGCACTTCCTTGATAATGCGGTCAATTCCTTTTTGAGTCAGACCCTGGCGGTTCTCCGCGCTCGTGGCGTTTGGATTCTGTTGGGGAGCGGTGGAATTCGTGCCGCCGGCAGCATCGGAATTCTGCTGAGGCGTAGCAGGGGAGTCTTGTGCGTAGGCGGGTAAGACTCCGAGAAGCAATGCTAGAACAAAAGTTTTCATCGAGTGTCCTCCTTCAGGGGACGGCGACTGCTCTTGGAAGTCAACCGCGACGACGTGACTGCGGGGGCGATTGCTGCCTAGGAACCTTTACCGCATTGTTGATGCGGTGCCCGCGGTAAACGATCTTACTCGTTTTAGGCCTTCCGCCAGAGCTTCTTACCCGAGTGTACCATGCGGGCCCGGCGCAAGGGGTTTGATTAAAAAGGGCTTAAGCCGAGATATGGGGCGCAAAATTTCGCCCACTTAAACAGAATTTATCAGGGTTGAAACGATTTAATAGCACAGCTGTGCTATAGGTTGGCCTTATAGTGCCATTCACATCCCGTCGCGCCTCTGAGAGAATCATTCCGCCGCTCGTCTGTAAGATCCATCCATTCCAATCAGTCCGTGGAGGCGTGTTGCCCGCACGAATCCTGATAGCAGATGACAATGAATTGGTCCGCCAGCAGGTACGCAATTTGCTGGGACGGCATCCCGACTGGGAGGTCTGCGGTGAAGCTGTCGACGGTCGTGACGCGGTTGAGGAGGCACGCCGTTTGAATCCCGATCTTGTGGTTCTGGATTTTGCCATGCCGGTAATGAATGGCCTGCAGTCGGCGGCTGAAATCGCCAGAACGATTCCCCACATCCCGATCTTACTTTTCAGCATGTTTCTGTCCAACCAATTGATTGAACTGGCGCGAGGGGTAGGTGTCCGCGGTGCGGTCTCGAAGGCGGATGTGATTCGAGATCTGGTGCAGGGCGTTGAAGCGTTGCTGCGTGATGAAACTTTCTTCCCGCAATTGGTGAATGACTAGATTCCCCGCATAAATAATCAATTCTTGATCGTCTTCAGTTTGGTTCCCTCCTACCTGGCAGAGAATTTGTAAATCGTGGTGGATTTGAACCGGGTTCCTGGTTTCAGGATCGTCGAGGGGAACTTGGGCTTGTTGGGGGAATCGGGAAAATGCTGTGTCTCGAGACAAAATCCCGAGCGGCGAGGGTACGTCCTCCCCGCTTTGCCGTGGGCGGTACCATCCAGGAAATTTCCGGTGTAAAACTGGATGCCCGGTTCGGTGGTCCATACCTCCATCGTCCGACCCGAGGTGGGTTCGTAGACTTCGGCAGCCAGCACAGGCTTCCCTCGAATGTCGTCATCTAATACGAAGTTATGGTCGTATCCCTGACCCAGCTTCAGTTGTTCATCGTCCTGGCCGATGCGAGAGCCGATCGCTGTTGAGTGCGTGAAGTCGAAAGGCGTACCTTTCACACTGCGAATTTCTCCGGCAGGAATCAAAGTGGCATCCACTGGAGTGAACCGGCTGGCATCTAGCCGGAGCTGGTGCTGGAGGATATCGCCTTGTCCTTGCCCGGCCAGATTGAAATAGGAGTGATTCGTCAGGTTAACAATGGTGTCCTTGTCCGTGGTTGCGGCATAGTCGATGCGCAGCTCGTTGTTATTGGCCAGAGTGTAGGTGACCTGCGCCGACAAGTTGCCGGGATAACCTTCTTCTCCGTCCTTACTTAGGTAGTTCAATTGGAGCGCGGCAGCCGCGGGCGTAGAAACGTCTTTAGCGGTCCAAAGAACTTTGTCGAAACCGCGAATGCCGCCGTGCAAGTGATTTTCACCGTTATTTTTGGCGAGCGTGTAGGTAGTTCCATTCAAAACAAATTTGCCATGAGCGATGCGATTGGCGTAACGGCCGACGGTGGCGCCAAAATGGGCTTTATCGGTGACATAACCGTCAAGATCATCGTAGCCAAGGACTACATCAGCGAACTTTCCCTGACGGTCGGGGACTTTCAGCGACACCACAGTCGCACCGAAATTGGTGATGGCTACCTCGACGCCGCTGTTGTTGGTGAGGGTGTACAGATCAACCTCTTGGCCGTCGGTCTTGCCAAACGCCTTTTTGTGCATTCTAGACTTCGCTTGTAACATCTGCTGGGATGCAACGATGAAGAGTATGCCCAGCAATGGAATGGCGAGTACTATGCGAAATTTCATTCTCGTCCTCCGGACGGCAAGGCGCGGCTACATTCTCAATACTCTATCCCCGGGTGCCACCGAATATTTTATGAGATCAGTTGGTGTCCGCTCCGGCTGGAAATGTTCGTTTGTTTCGCCAAGTGGACGCATAGTGAGCTTACCGCTTCTTGCATCTCGGCGAACAGTTCACCCAACGTCAGCCTGGCCACGCTCGCGCCAACCCTCAATGACCAGGTAGAGCACGGGGATGAAAAAGAGGTTGAGGATGGTGGACATAATCATGCCGCCGAACACGGTGGTGCCGACGGAATGACGTCCTTTTTCTCCCGCGCCGCTGGCTATCACCAGGGGTATAACGCCAAGAATGAATGCGAACGACGTCATCAAGATAGGTCGCAGACGGATTCTAGCGGCTTCAATGGTTGCTTCTACCAGCGGCATGCCGCGGTGCCGCAACTGCTCGGCAAATTCGACGATCAGAATGGCGTTCTTGCTGGATAGTCCCACCAGCATCACTAGTCCGATCTGGCAATAAACATCGTTCTCCAAGCCGCGCATCCACTGCGCGCCCAGAGCCCCCAGCATTGCCATGGGAACCGCCAGCAGTACGATGAAAGGCAACACGAAGCTTTCATATTGGGCGGAGAGCGTCAGGTATACGACCAGTGTCCCGAGGCCGAACAGGATGAGGGATGTCGCCCCCGACTGCAATTCTTCCAGAGAAAGTCCCGTCCATTGATAAGTGAATCCCTGCGGGAGCGTCTTGTTGCTCAAGCCTTCCATGGCAGAGATTGCCTGGCCGGAACTGAACCCGGGCGCGGCCGACCCGTCAATTTCAGCCGAACGGAACAGGTTGTAGTGACTGATCACTTGGGGAGTTGTGGTCTGAGTGATCGAGACCAGGTTGTCCAATGGGATCATGGCCCCGCTATCGGAGCGAACATAGAACTGGCGCATATCCTGCGGGCGCGAACGGAACTGCTTGTCAGCCTGCACGTAGACGCGATAGGACCGGTTGTTGAAGTCAAAGTCATTCACGTACGCCGATCCCATATAGATTCCGAGGGTATCCGTGATCTGCTGCAACGGGACGTGCAGGCTCTTAGCTTTTTCCCGGTCGATGGTTATCAGAAACTGGGGATCATTGGCGGTGTAGCCAGTGTACAAACCGGCTAGATCTTTGCGAGCGCTGCCCTGATGAACGACATCGGATGTGACCTTAGCGAGTTCCTCAAGCGTATGATTGCCCTGGTCCTGCACCTCAAATTGAAAACCCCCGAAAGCACCCACACCGGAAACGGACGGCGGAGAAAAGGGAATCACGATAGCACCGGAGATTCCGAATAGTGGTCCGCGCAGGCGGGCTAGCACCGCGTCAGCAGTATGCTGATTTCCCTTGCGCGCGGAATATGGGCGAAGGGTGGCGAAGGTGACCCCTCGATTCGGTGCGCTTCCGGCAAAACCAAAGCCGGAGATCGCGAAAACGTCCCTTACCTCCGGCGCCTTGGAGAGGACCGCTGTGATCTGTTGGCCGATATTCTTGGTGTACTCCAGCGCTGCTCCAGAAGGCGCTTGCACAGCAATGATCAAGTAACCCTGGTCCTCGTTGGGGACGAAGCCCTTTGGCACACGAACCAATACAAAATAGGTCACTGCGAGGCCGGCGAAAAACAGAATCACCGCAACTACCCGGTAGTTGAGGAATCTGCGCAGGGAGCGCCGGTAGCCTTCGGTTATGCCAGCGATTACTTTGTCGACCTTGGAAAAGAACCAACCGTGCTTGCCACGCTCGCGTCCCAGCAGGATCGCAGAAAGCGACGGAGCGAGAGTCAATGCATTGAAAGCCGAAATGGAAATGGAGAATGCGATAGTGAGTGCGAACTGCCGGAAAAGAATTCCCGTCGTGCCGGGAAAGAACGCGACCGGCAGGAACACGGCCACCAGCACCAGTGAGGTTGCGATGACCGCTCCGGTCACCTCTTTCATGGCAGTTGAGGCTGCTTTGTGCGCGTCCCGCTCGCCTTCCTGGATGTGGCGCTGGATGTTCTCAATCACCACGATGGCGTCGTCGACGACAAGTCCTGTAGCCAGGGTGATGCCAAACAGAGTCAGGGTGTTAATGGAAAATCCGAGCAGTTTGACGAAGGCGAACGTCCCCACGAGCGAAACCGGGATAGTCACGGCCGGAATGATGGTACTGCGCCAGTCTTCCAGGAAAATGAAAATCACCAGGATAACCAGCACGATGGCTTGAATGAGAGTGCCGAGCACATCTTTGATGGACTCACTCACCGCGTCGGTGGTGTCAAACGCCAGGTTATAGACCATGCCCGGCGGGAAATGTTTGGAGAGCCTTTCCAGTTCTGCTATGGCTGTCCGATCCACCTCTAGCGCGTTGGCAGTGGAGAGTTGGGTGATGCCTATGCCTACTGCGTCCTTCCCGTCGAACTGGAGTTCGGAGCCGTAGTCTTCCGCCCCGAGTTCGACGCGCCCCACATCTTTCACGCGTACCAATGTCCCATCGGCGTTAGTTTTAAGGATGATGTTCTCGAATTGAGCCGGTTCACTGAGACGGCCGATGGCGCGCACGCTGATCTGATAAGCCTGTCCCGATTGCGTGGGAGGCTGCCCGACTTGTCCGGCGGCCACTTCGACGTTCTGTTCGGCGAGCGCGTTAACCGCATCCGGCGCGGTTAGGCCACGACCCGCCATGCGGACCGGATCCAGCCACAATCGCATGGAGTATTTGCGCTCGCCAAAAATGAGAACGTCGGCAACGCCGGGCACGCGCTTCAGCGAGTCCTTGACATAAACGTCCAGGTAATTACTCATGAACAGGGGATCGTAGCGACCGTCCGGGGAATAGACAGCGGCGCCGAAAACGAAGTTCTGCGAACTCTTGGCGATGGTAATGCCGGTGGCTTTGACGGCGCCGGGCAGACGTCCCTGCGCAGTATTCACACGGTTCTGGATGTCGACGGCCGCTAAGTCAGGGTTACGATCAAGATCAAATGTGGCGACGACCTGACTCACGCCGTTGCTGCTGCTCGAGGAGGTGATGTATTTCATCCCCTCAGCGCCGTTGATCTGTTGTTCGAGCGGCGTTGTGACCGCAGTTTCGACCGTCTGGGCACTGGCGCCGATGTAGACGCTAGTTACGCCCACCTGAGGCGGAGCCAGAGTAGGAAATTGCGCAATGGGAAGCGAAGGGATTACGACCGAGCCCGCCAGTATGATCAGTAGGGCGCAAACCGTGGCAAACACCGGACGTCGTATGAAGAAGTCAACGAACATAGCAGCTTGTAGGAACGTTCGGGTGCAGCCACAGCAGAATCAGCTTTGCGGAATCACCGGCATGCCATCTACCAGGAACTGCGTGCCGGAGACAACCACTTTGTCCCCCGGCTTAATTCCGTCCAGCACGACGTAGTCATTGCCTGCTATTTCCCCAAGCTTCAGTGGTTTCTGATGTGCGACGTAGGAGCCGTTGTTTTGCTCTGCGACGAATGCGAAGTACTGGCCCCCGACTCGCGATACCGCCAACACAGGCACCACCGGTCCATTGCGGGTGCCCCAGATAATGCGGGCACGAATGAACTGAGACGTTCTCAGAATGTCTTTGTTATTGTTATTTGCGATTCGGGATTTCACGAGGACTGTTTGGGTCGTGTTATCCACCTGGGGAGAGATGAAGCTGATGCGACTTTCAGCGATTGCATGTCCCGAAGAATCCATTATCTGCACCGGCATGTTGAGGCGCAGCTGCGACGCACGCTCAATGGGTACGTAAATGTATGCCTCCAGAGTGCCGGGTTTATCTACCGTGGTGAGCGGTGTAGTAGTGGTTACGCGATCACCGACTCGAACAGGGATGTCGCCGACAATTCCTGCGGCGGGCGCCGCCACGCGGTAATAGTGAAGCTGCACCCGCTGTTCACGCACACTGGCATCGAGAGCGCGCAACTGCGCTTCCGCTGCATCCAGCGCTGTTTTGGCTTGATCAAATTCTTGTTTGCTGGCGACGCCCGCCGCGTACAACGAACTGATCCGATCATACTGCTTGCGGGCCCACTTCAAATTGGCTTCCTGCGCTGCCCGCGTGTCCTCCTGGCTATTGACGGTGGCTTGCTGCTTGGCCGGATCAATCTGCATGAGGGGCGCGCCGGACGAAACTCGATCGCCGGAATGCACGTAGATCTGCGTAATTTGGCCTTCGACCTGAGGCATGATGACGGCAGAATCGCGCGACTTCAGTGTGGCCACGTACTCCGTGGTGTCGTTCACCGCCACCGAGCGCGCCGTCTGGACTTTGACTGGCATGGCTGGAGGCCCCTGTGGTCCTGCAGCCTTGGGGTCTTTTCCGCCGCAGGCAATGGTGAAACTCATCGCTGCGGCCGCCACCGTCCACAGGAAACTTATTGGCCTGCTCCGTGCTTTGCGCTGGCCGTAAATATTGAGGTTTCTATTCATTCTCAGTGAGCCATAAAACTACCATGCGGACGCGCACGGCTTCCAGTCCTCTTGAGTGGGCGCCACCCTGGCGGGCAAGCGCAAGCGGGTTGGGTCTGCTAAATTGTTTGGGCGATGAAACCTCTGCGCAGCTTTGCCAGCGACAACAATGCAGGGATTCATCCCGACATTATTAAGGCGATTGGTGCTGTTAACCAGGGCCATGTCGTGGGATACGGTGACGACGCCTACACCCAATCCGCAGTGAAGAAATTTCGTGAGCACTTTGGCGAGGACATCAATGTGTATTTCGTCTTCAACGGGACTGCCGCCAACGTGCTTAGTCTCAAGTCACTGACGGAGTCATACCATGCGGTGATCTGCTCCGAGGCCGCCCACATCTATACCGACGAGTGTGGCGCGCCTGAAAAATTCACTGGGTGCAAGCTCATTCCCCTCGCGCCGCGAGATGGGAAATTGACGGTTGAATCTGTGGAGCATGCCTACCATGGAATCGGCGACCAGCACCATGTACAGCCGCGGGTGATTTCTATAACACAATCCACTGAAGTGGGAACGGTTTACCGGCCGGAAGAGATTCAGGCACTCGCAGGCTTCGCGCATGATCGCGAGATGTTTCTGCACATGGACGGGGCGCGGATATCGAATGCGGCAGCTAGTTTGGGACAGACGCTGCGTCAGGCGACAGGTGATCTAAGGGTAGACGCGCTCTCTTTTGGTGGGACCAAGAATGGGCTCATGGGTGGGGAGGCAGTCGTCTTGTTCAATGAAAACCTGGCGGAAAGTAAGGTCGGTCGGGATTTCCTCTATTTGCGAAAACAAGGGATGCAGTTGGCGTCGAAGATGCGGTTTATCGCGGCGCAAATGGAGACCCTACTTACCAACGATCTATGGCTTACCAACGCCCGGCACTCGAATCGGATGGCCAAGCTGCTGGAGAAAGAAGTCGGCCAGATTGCGCAGGTGAAGATTGTTTACAAGGTCGAAGCCAATGGGGTGTTCGCGCAGATCCCTAAGCATGCCATCCGCAAGCTGCAAGAGCGGTATTTCTTTTACGTGTGGAATGAGCAGGAGTCGGTAGTGCGCTGGATGTGCTCGTTCGACACCACAGAGGAGGACGTTAAGGATTTCGGCAAGTTTTTGCGGGAGACAGTTGGCGGTTGAGCCTAGTTATTCTTCGCGTAAAAGTTTGCCGAGGGTTGGCTTGTGTTTGTCCTGCATCGTTTTCTTTTTCTTGCGGTCTGGGACTACGCGAGCCGGCGGCGGGCTGCCGATGTGCTCCCGCGCGGCAGCTTTTACGGCCTGCACGGCGCGAAACCGTTTCACTTTGCGCTTTTTTGCCATCTTGACTTGCTACGAAAGTGTAACCGAATCAGGATCCTTGAAGCTGTGAATAGCATTTGGCTGGTCAGGAGTGTGCCATAATTCTGTACGGCTCGGTGCGCGTGAGTAATATGCGGTGCTCCAGCCTGAAAGTGAACGCCTGCTCATGGAAGAACGCGACTTTTTTGACGAACGGCCGGAAAGAAAAATGGCCACGCTGAATTGTCCGCACTGCCAGCAATCGGCAGAGTATGAGATCAACTGGCTGGTGCGTACGAAGAAGCGGAATGTGCCTCCCCGGGCGGATGAGCGTGACCGCGCCCGCTTCGCCAAGGCCCGATCCTACATGATCCGCAAAGATGACCTGCTGGCCTGCAAGAACATGCGCTGCCGCAAACGCTTCGAGATTACCAGCGTACAATCGGTAGTTTTTACGGAGTAGAGTGAGGCACAATCACAATTCCGGCAACTCCAACCCGCCATTTTCCGACCTTTGCCTGCTCGTTTATACTTGCTAGTTTGCCTACCGACTCTGAAGCGACCGATACAAGGAGCTTTTGATTGAAGATTCTGGTCTGCATGAAGCAGGTGCCACAGAAAGACGCGCCATTGAAGCTGAATGAAAGCAGCGCCTGGATTCGCGAAGACGTTTCCTACGAGGTCAATGAGCCGGACGCCTACGCGCTGGAAGAAGCTTTGCGGCAGAAAGAGAAGCATAGCGGCGAGGTCGTGGTAATCACGGCTGGACCGGCGCGGTCTCGGCAGGTGTTGCGCGAGGCGTTAGCGAAAGGCGCTGATCGCGCCATCCACCTCGAAGACCCGGGTTTCGTGGGACTCGACGCGGTTAATACAGCGCGGGCGTTCGCTGCGGCCATCAAAGATGAGAAGTTCGATCTGATCTTTACGGGCCTGCAATCGGATGATTATGGCTATGCCCAAACTGGCGTGATACTGGCCGAGTTGCTGGGGTGGCCGCACGCCACCATCATCATGCAGATCGAGAAGAGCGATTCCGGCATACGAGTGAAGCGCGAACTTGAGGCCGGATACTTTCAATTCGTTGACATGCCACTGCCAGCGGTTCTGACTATTCAATCTGGAATTAATAAACTGCGCTACGCGACGCTGATTGGGATTAAGCAGGCCAAGAACAAGCCGCAGCGCAAAGTTCCGTTAGCCGAGGTGCAGCCAGCCCTTGGAAGCAATATGCAGAAAATCGAGCGGCTTTACATCCCGCAGAAGACGAAGAACACAGAATTTTTGGAAGGCTCTCCCGGCGAAGTTGCGAAGAAATTGGCAGAGAAGCTGCGCAACGAAGTACGAGTGCTGTAAACCAGACGGGCCGCTGCCCCCCCCAAATGCCAACTTAAAGATGAGGAACCGGAACTGAGACCTGCAAAGTATGCCTGACACAATTCTGGTGGTTGTCGAACAACGCGAAGGTAAGCTCAACCGCGTCTCCTGGGAAACGCTGACGGCGGGGCAAGCGATCGCTGCCGAAACCGGGTGGACTCTTGAGGCCGCGGTGGTCGGCGGCAGCGTGGCCACGTTGGCTAGTGAGGTAGCGACCAAGAAGGTGGCGAAGGTCCATGCCGTCGAGTCACCCCGGCTTGAGCCATATACCCCCGACGCGTTCGTGGCTGCTCTGAAGCAGTTTCTCTCATCGAAGAAAGCGAAGCTCGTCTTGATGCCACATACTTATCAGGTTCGCGACTTCGTCCCCAAGCTCGCCACCGCGATGGATCGCACGGTTATCAGCGACTGCATCGGTTACAAGAAAGAAGGCGACAAGCTGGTGTTTACGCGGCAAATGTTTCAGGGCAAGCTTGCGGCAGATGTCAGCTTTGCCTGCGACGTGCCCTGGTTTGTGACTTTCCAGAGCGGAGCTTTCCGCGGCGACAAGGTTGAAGCCGCCGCGGCAGTCGCGCCGGTCGAGACCGTAAAGGTCGAAATCGCGGAGAACGTCGTTCGAAATAAACCGCACGAAGTTTTCAAAGAGGCCAAGCAGGCGGTGGATCTCACCCAGGCCGAGATCATTGTGTCGGTCGGCCGCGGCATCAAAGAACAGAAGAACATTGAACTCGCCAAGCAGCTCGCCGAAGCTTTGGGCGGAGAACTCGCGGCTTCGCGTCCCATCTGCGATTCGGGATGGCTTCCAATGGACCGCCAGATCGGCTCATCGGGGCAAACGGTTGCGCCCAAACTCTATCTCGCGCTAGGCATTAGCGGCGCTATTCAACATATTGTAGGCATGAAGGGCGCGCGCACGATTATCGCGATTAATAAAGATGCAGAAGCGCCAATTTTTGAAATCGCAGATTACGCCGTCGTGGGAAATTTATTCGATATCGTGCCGCCGTTGATTGAGGAAGTGAAGAAGGCGAAAGTAGGAAGCTAGAAGCAAGATCCCGAGTTCAGGTAGAAATGCTCGTTTTCCGCAAACCTCTCTCCGGCATCGCACGCCCCCAAATGGAAGCCGACGTCGTGATTATCGGCGGCGGACCAGCCGGCATGGCTTGCGCTTTGCGACTTTCGCAACTCATTGACGCGCACAACGCCGACAATCCGGGTTCGCAGCTCAATAAAGAAAACATTTACGTGCTGGAAAAGTCACGCGAGATCGGCCAGCATTGCCTCTCGGGCGCGCTGCTCGACCCGCGTTCCATGCGCGAGTTGGTGCCCGGCTTCGAAAAGGAAGCGCCAATCGATGCGCAGGTCAGCAAAGAATCCGTCTACTTTCTGACCAAAAACAGCAAACTAAAGTTTCCGATCACGCCCCCTTCCTTGCGCGATCATGGCAATTACGTGATCTCCCTCAATCGTTTTGTAAAGTGGATGGGGAGCAAGGTGGAAGAAGCTGGCATTACAGTGTTCACGGGTTTCGCGGGATCTGAGTTGCTGTTCGACGGCGACCGCGTCGTCGGAGTCCAAACCGATGATAAGGGCGTGGATAAGCAGAACCAGCCTAAGCCGAATTTCGAGCCTGGCTACGAGCTGAAAGCGAAAGTCGTGGTCCTCGCCGAAGGACCACGCGGCTCGCTTACCAAGCAGCTCGTAGCGGGTATCAATCTTGACAGTGATCGTAATCCGCAGACTTATGGCGTGGGAATAAAAGAATTGTGGGAAGTGCCTGGCGGGCGCATCGAGCCGGGCGAGGTCATCTACACCATGGGATGGCCGCTGACTTCAAAGGAGTACGGCGGCGCATGGATTTATGGCGGAAAAGATAATGTGGCGTCACTCGGATTTGTGACCGGTCTTGACTATCCCGACCCCCGACTAGATCCGCAACGTGTTCTGCAGGAATTCAAGCTGCATCCCTTCGTTGCTGGACTGCTCCAAGGCGGAAAGATGATCCGTTACGGCGCGAAATCGCTGCCCTACGGCGGCTGGTGGGCAATTCCCCCAGTTGCAGGCGATGGCTGGATGATTCTCGGCGACTCTGCTGGTTTTCTCAACTCAGCACGCTTGAAGGGTATTCACCTCGCGATCAAGAGTGGAATGTTGGCCGCGGAAACCACGTTTGAGGCGCTGCAGAAGAGTGATTTCTCCGCAGCGACGCTGAGCCAATTTCAAACTCGCGTTGAGAATAGCTGGATCAAGGATGAGTTGTGGAAGGTCCGCAACTTCCACCAGGGTTTCGAGCACGGGCTCTGGGCAGGCATGTTCCACGCGGGATTGCAGCAGATCACCGGCGGCCGCGGACTGCGCAACCGGTATCCGTCGGAGCCCGGACACAAACATCTGAAGAAGTTGTCCGAACTTCCCCCCGATGGGGGCGACGAAGCCCCCCTGCTCGGGCCCTACAAGGGCGACGGCAAGCTTACATTTGACAAGCTGACTGATCTTTATCATTCCGGCACCAGGCACGAAGAAGATCAACCCTCGCATCTGGTTATTCACGATACGAATATCTGCGAGCAGCGCTGCATAAAAGAATTCGGAAGTCCCTGCCAGAATTTTTGTCCGGCGAACGTCTATGAAATGGTAGACGACAGTTCGG
>Ga0209471_1000238_pt1 | contig 39608 bp, 31 predicted proteins | sample GraSoiAngelo_128_FD_185885 | JGI IMG/M metagenome (GOLD analysis project Ga0209471, IMG submission 185885) | Grasslands soil microbial communities from the Angelo Coastal Reserve, California, USA - 14_0927_12_20cm (SPAdes) (version 2) | ecosystem: Environmental > Terrestrial > Soil > Grasslands ... | reverse complement strand
TTCAACAGCAGGCGGCACATTTCGGCTTTTGAGTTGCAGACAAACACCTTGATGCAATCCAGAAACCGCTTCTTCTCGTGATTGAGTTTTAACAGTTTTTCTCCGGCGTGTGCCTCGTCAAAGCGGACTTCCGACGGCAGTTTGTCCAATTGCTCATCCGCCAACAGAATCTTACCCTCGATCACCGTGATGTCGTCCATTCTTCCGTTCCCAACCCGCACTCGTACAACTGCACAATCGCCAGTCGCGTGCATCCTTCATCCCCCGACTGCCAACGCATATACCGTTGGCCCTTCACCAGCACCTGGATCAGTCCGTTGCCTTCAACTACTTGGACGGACTTGGCTGGCTGCCATCCCGGAAAGTCGAGATCATCCATTGCACGGGCCGTTTCTGGGCAAGCTCATATCAGAAAACGGCCCGGCCGAAAACCCACCAGAAATTATTTTAAACTCTCCCCCGTGTAAGTGCTTGTTTCTGTGGGACCTATGAAGACACCGTTTTCAGCCTGATTGTTTGCTAAGACCTCTGAGCTCATCGCCAAGGTTCGGAGCAGGGACGATTCCATCCAGGCGGCGATTAGCCGTCCATTCGGAATTTGCTGGCCAAGTCCAGGCACGCGACGGCAGGAGACTACCACCAATCCTCGCCAGACAAACGCACGAGAGGCCGGACAAACACAAGTCAAGCACACCGCGCAACTGCGATTTGCCGCAGACGGCCTTCAGTTCGGACTTGCCTGCGGGCCAGAGTCGATCTCCGGTAATCCTGAAGCTTTGAGCTGATTGTTGAATGCGTGTAAATCCGTCCCGAGAATCCTTTTAAGGCTCAACAGAGCGTCGTCGAGTTCCGCCGAAAGTTCTGCGAATACGTCGACTTCCTGCTGCGTAGGCCGGTAATCCCCCTGGACAGAGCTGGCCAGGGCCGCAAGGCGGTTATTCAGCTTCAGTGGATAAATCAGCGTCTGATCGTCGAATCCGGTGAATCGCGGCTCATACAATTTGGAAACCACTCCATTTAGCGCGTCGTTCAATGTTTGTTCGGCGTCCATCAGTCTGCGATTTGCCCCGGCTTTCTCTGCAACAGCTTTTATTTGCCGCTGCAGATGATGAATTCGATTGACCGCATCATCTGCGTCTGAAAGCTTGTCGCGCAGAGCGAGAAGCAGTTCAATCTGTTTTCCGTAGTCCTCATCGGAGGCGACGATTCCACGGTCCTTTCTAATCGTGAAGTCCTCGGTCATGGATTGCGTCCCAGCCGTCAACTTCACCCGATATCGCCCAGGAATCACTTGAGGTCCACGCAGACTGCCGCCTAGAAAAAACGAGCCGCCTTCGATCCCACGGGCATCGGGGTAACGCATGTCCCATAGGAAGCGGTTCATGCCAGCTTGCGCGGTCACGGATGAGCCGGCACCGCCTGACAATCGTCCGCCACGAGCTGCAGCAGTAGGCTGCATTTGAGTTGCGCTGCTAAACGCTTTGATGGTTTTCCCTGCAGCATCCTGAAATTCGATGATGACGGGTTGAGCTGGCGCATGGTCGAGCCAATAGTCCACAATCGCACTCCTGAGGGGACCACGCTCTTCCGCGAATCCGCGTCCGCTTCTGCCGCGATACGCATCCCGAGGCTTATACAGTCGCACTTCGGAGGCGGGGTTTGCTGCGACACCCTGTTCCAGTGAAGCCATGTCGTCCAAAATCCAAAATGCCCTTCCCTGTGTTGAGGCTACGAGGTCACTGTCGTGAATCGTCAGATCGGTTATCGGCACCACGGGCAAATTCAATTGCAGACTCTGCCAGTGATTACCGTCATCGAACGAAACATAGACACCCGTCTCTGTCCCTGCGAACAACAGGCTTTTCTGTACCGGGTCCTTCCTGACCGTGCGCACGAAGGTATCGTCCGGGATCCCTGCAACGGTGAGTGTCCAGGTTTTGCCGTAATCTTGCGTGCGATAAATGTAGGGTCGAAAATCGTCCATTTGATAGCGGTTTACCGCTGCATACGCCGTGGCCGCATCGTGAGGCGAGGCTTCGATCACGTTGATTCGCGTCCAAGGCTGAATTTCCGGCGGCGTTACATCGGCCCAGGACTTTCCGCCGTCGCGCGTTATGTGGATCAGACCGTCATCCGAACCTGCCCAGATCACGTTTTTGTCAAGCGGTGAAGGGGCAATCGTGAATACCGTGCAGTAGATGTCCTCGAGCCTTCCCCCGTTTTCCTTTTGTTTATCGTTCCTGGTCAAATCCGGGCTAATGGCTTGCCAGCTCTGCCCTTGATTGACAGATTTGAACACTACGTTTCCCCCGACGTAGATCGCGGCGGTGTCCGCAGGCGAGATGGCAATGGGAAATGTCCACTGGAAGCGATATTTCAATTCAGCGCCGGTACGCCCGCCCGGCAGATCCGGCCACACGGTAATGTTGCGCATGCTTGTCGTCGCTTGGTCAAAGCGCGTTAGCAGTCCCCAAAAGGCCCCAGCATAAACGATGGCTGAATCTACTGGGTCGGGCACGACGTATCCGCTCTCGCCGCCTCCTACTTCGGCGAAATTGGAACCGCCGCTGCGCGCGCCCTGGGGCTGGCTGGAGATTGCCACGGTGGTGTTGTCCTGCTGTGCGCCGTAGACGTGATAGGGAAAGTCGTTGTCGGTTCGCACCGTATAAAATTGCGCGGTTGCCTGATTGCTCTCCGGGCTCCAACTCCTGCCTCCGTCGAAAGTCACGGTTGCCCCGCCGTCATTACCGTTGATCATGCGCTGGTTGTCGTGTGGGTCGATCCACAAGTCGTGAAAGTCACCGTGCGGCGTTTGAATTCTTGTCCAAGTCTTTCCGCCGTCCTGGGACTTGTAAAAATCCTTGGAGGAAAATGTGTATACGGTGTCCGGCTGCAGGGGGTCCGCGAAAATGTGACCGTAATAATACTGGCGAGCATGCATTTCGAAGCTTCCGTCGATCAGCTTCCACGTTTTCCCGGCATCGTCGGAGCGATAGATTCCTCCGTCATTACCCCCGATCGTTGCGTAAATGCGATCCGGGTCGGCTGGCGATACGGAAATCCCAATCTTCCCCATTTCGTTTTGTGGTAGCCCCTCCTGCAATCGGATCCAGGTGTCCCCGCCGTCTGTGGTTTTGTAAATGGCGCTCCTTGGACCAAATTCATAGATGTCCCAAGGATGCCGCAGCACCTGCCACGTCGTGGCGTACATGACTCGTGTATCTCGCGGATCGACGGTCAGGTCAGCTGCGCCAGTTTTTTCGTTGACATACAGGATTTTCTTCCAAGTCTTGCCTCCGTCTGAGGTACGGAACACGCCCCGCTCTTCGTTGGGACCATAGGGATGTCCGATCGCGGCCACATAGACCAAGTCCGCATTGTGGGGATCCACCCACACCCTCCCGATTTGACTCGTGTCGCGCAGTCCAAGATTTTTCCACGTCCGCCCTGCATCGACAGATTTATACACGCCATCCCCATGAGAGATATTCGAACGCAAGCAGGCTTCACCCATTCCCACGTAAACAACATTCGGATCGGATTCCGCCGCCGCAATCGCTCCCACGGAGCCGGTCTTAAAAAAACGATCGGAGACCGGCACCCAAGTGATCCCCGCATTGACGGTCTTCCAGACGCCGCCTCCAGTCGCACCCATGTAATATGTCGACCGGTCATGGACCAGCCCGGCCACGGCCGTCACGCGCCCGCCGCGATCCGGCCCTATCGAGCGCCATTGAAGTTCCTGGAACAACGCAGGATCAACTTGTGCATGGGCAATCGGCACCGCTGGCAATAGCACTGTGCAAAGGAAAGGCATCAAGCGAAGCATCCGTCGCAGGTTCATGGCGCACCTCTTACGAAGTAACTCGGAATATCGTTTGTATACGCAAAACATATCGGTGGGCGGTTAGGCACCGTTAACGAACGCGGATTATAACAGCCTGAGTGTTTCTCGCAAGATGGCGCGCATCAAAGGCATCAAAGGTTCGTGTAGCTGCAGCATTTGAGGCGAAAGCGCGCCATTCCTGGCGCTAAACAGGAAGCAATTCGAGAGCTTTGTCGGATCCGGCGGCCACTTTCAATCCAGGGGATCAGGCGAATTCATGGTCGCCACTAGCTAACCTCAGTACCTTGCGCCGCGATTGAATGATGTGTTCGTACATCAATCGGCGCGCCCGTTCATCGTCTTGTTGACGAATTGCCCGAATGATCTCCGAGTGCTCCTGCACCGGCGCTTCACCGTAATACCCAATGTCGATCGCGGCATACATGATGCGTTCCATATGGCAGCGCATATCAGAAACGGCGCGCACCAACATGGGGTTTCGCGTCAACTTGGCGATCCCGATGTGCAGAGCCGTGTCTGCCTTGATGAACTTCTCGTAACTCACGCGATCATTCGTTTCGTATTCCGTCTGAGCAAGACGGGTCAGTTCTTCCAGGAGCTTCGAATCATTGCCCTTATGGGCTGCCAATTCGGCGCAGGCCCCTTCGACAGTAGCGCGAAATTCGTAGATTTGGTTTAGCCATTCGAGTGTAATGGAGCTCACGAAGTAGCCGCGGTTCGGAACGACACGGAGAAGGTTTTCCTGCTGGAGGCGAAGTGCAGCTTCACGCACTGGCGTGCGACTACCCTTATAGCGCCGGGATAATTCCTTTTCGCCTAGAGCTTCGTCCGCTTTGTGGAATCCGCGGACGATGTCGTTCTTAAACGCCTGGTAAACTCGCTCGCTAAGCGTACTGCGGCCGTTTTTCGCGGAAGCTGCGTGTTCGCCTGGCGCGGAAAACAATTCTTGCCCCAACCGCGACTCTGAGGACCAGCGAGGCTTTCCTGAGCGGACATGCCTTCCCCGAATTTGCCTCGTGGTCGCCACGCAACACCCTTCATATCGATGTGCCGCAATTTACGCGATGAAGTTTAACAGCAACCGACACGCTCGTCGAGCACTCATCGCTTTCCCGAAGGTCCATGGATTTGAGTTCTAACTAACGGTGAATTACCCGACCGGTTCGTTAGACAGGAAGCAGTCTGAAATACACTCGGTATACGATTAACATTTAACCCTAGCTGTGATAATCTCCGCGCCGCGCGGCATGCGCATAACGGGTTCCTTGGCTCCTGAAGAGAGCCTGAGGAACATTGGTGTGGAAGAAGTGAGGGCATGCTTTCAGACGCCGAAATACGGGGAATACGGGCCAAGATCCTATCTTTATAAAGAAGGTTTATCTGAACTCGTGCTCTCAGGGTGCCCTTTCCGACTCTGTGGAGGCGAGTTTTCACGAACACCTGAAGAGCTGGCACGAAGGGTTCACCCTGGGACCTGTGGGTACAAAAGTATGAGCAGGTGCGCGCACAGTTTGCCAGCTTCATCGGCGCCAGCTCGGATGAGGTTGCGGTTGTGGCAAGCGCATCCGCTGGTATCAACGCGATTGCCAGCGCGCTGGATTTCGGCTAGAGACGAAAAGTTGTTCTCGGTGAGTTTGAGTTCCCCACGATGGGACATATCTGGCTTGCGCAGCAACCACGGGGTGCGAAAATCGAATTCCTGACCGCGCGCGGTGACGATCTTCCCGTAGAGCTGTACGCGGAAGCAGTAGATGAAGATACGTCCATTGTGCCAGTGACTCACGTGTGTTTCAAAAACGGCTTTCGCTCGAACGTGCGAGAAATTTCCCGCATTGCGCATGCGAACGGTGCGCTTGTCTTGATGGACGATTATCAGGACTGCGGAACACGGCCAGTGAATGTCAAAGAACTCGATGCAGATTTCTACGTGACCGGCTCACTGAAGTACCTGCTGGGGCCTTCCGGCGTCGCATTTCTCTACGTGCGCAAAGAACTGATCCCTTTGCTCGAGCCGAAAATTTCCGGTTGGTTCGCGCAGCGCAATCCCTTCGCCTTCGATGTGCGTCATTTGGATCTCGCACCGAGTGCCCGCCGATTTGAATCAGGGACGCCGCCGATTCCGAATATCTACGCAGCTAGCGCAGGGATAGAGCTGCTCCGCGAAGTGGGCCTGGAAAATATCGCCGTCCAAATTCGCTGCCCAGCTTCTAATCGAAGGAGCCCGCGGCCTGGGAATACGGATTAAGACGCCATCGGGACAGCATGGGTCCGCTCGTGGTTCTGCAATCCGGCAACGTGGAGGCCATTATTGAGCGCCTGGCTGCCGAAAATGTCATCTGCTCCGGGCGCCACGACGGCTTGCGGATTTCGTTTCATGTGCACAACACGCGGAACGGCGTGGGGACTGTTTTGGAACTGCTCAAGAAGAATCGCAAGCTCATGGAACCAGGTGCCAACGCTGCGTAGCCGCCATTATGAGCAGCTAACTTTGGTGGAGTATGGAAAAGGAAAGCTGGTCGCCGCTGCGATTGTTATTCCGTCGCCTTCGCAAGGTGGGCAAGGGCAGAAAACCGAGAGATTGGAGTGGGGGACCGCCGAGAGAGATTGACTAGGGAGACGAAAATGAAACAACTCAAAAAGTGCATCCTGATGATCGGCCTGATTTTTGGTTCGGTTTGTACCGCCTCAGGGCAGACCACGCAGGGAGAAATCGTAGGGACGGTGCACGACCCTCAAGGTTCGTCCGTACCGAGCGTCTCCGTTTCGGTGACGAATACGAGTACCGGCCTGACACGCACAAGTACAACCGCGGACAACGGCAGCTTTCGCTTTCCGGCGCTGCCGACGGGTGTCTACGAACTCACCGCTGAGAAGGCGGGATTCGCAAAGCTCCTTGTCAAAGACATCAAGGTTTCCGTGGATGAGACGCGAACTGTGGACGTGAACATGTCGATTGCCTCTCAGTCCACGACGGTTACAGTGGAAGGCGCCGCTTTGCTTGTCAATACTGAGTCACAGCATCTCGGCGACGTCATAAGCGAAACGCAGGTGACTGCGTTGCCACTCAATGGACGGAACTTTGCGCAGTTGGCGCTGCTCAACGCCGGCGTAGCAGCATTTGGTGGTGGCGGAGGCCAGCAGGGTGGCGAAGGCGGTATCTCCGGATATTCGTCGAACGGGCAACGTTCGAGCTCCAATAACTTCATGGTCGACGGGATCGACAATAATAACTATCAGGGAGGTTCCGTATCGCAACTCCCGTCCATTGACTCGATCCAGGAATTCCAAGTGCAGACCAACAACTACTCGGCCGAATACGGACGTAACAGCGGCTCGGTGGTAAATCTAGTCACAAAATCGGGGACCAATCAATTCCACGGTTCGCTCTACGAATTTCTCCGTAATGATGCGTTTGACGCGCGAAACTTCTTTGCTAACCCCAACGCGTCTAGTCCAGAGCTGCGGCTTAGTCAATTTGGCGGTGCGCTCGGCGGGCCGATTCTCAAAGATCGCACTTTTTTCTTTGGCAACTACGAAGGCTTTCGCCAAATCGCTGGCATTTCCCGGCTCACGATTGTGCCCACGGATGCTCAGAAGCAAGGTATCTTCACCGATGCGAAAGGGAATAGCGTTCAACTCCCGCTGGATCCGGTCGCTGCTCAGCTGTTCAAGTTATATCCGGAGCCTAACACGACACAGGCAGGAGGAAATTTCATCTCCTCACCCAGACTTACGGACTCGACTGACCAATATCTCCTCAAGATTGACCATCGTACGGCACGCAACGACACGATCACGGCTCGATACAGCTACACACGCTATAATATTTTCAATCCTTTCACTCCGGGCCAGGAAACCACGGCTATCCCTGGCTACGGCGGGTTTGATACGGGCGGCACCCATCTCTTCTCGGCTGGCTATACGCGAATTCTGAGCGCGTCATCCCTGAACGAGTTCCGCCTTGGCTTCACACGCAATACGGACAGCCAGTACAACGAAAAAGGCCCTCAAGCCGCCACTTATGGCTTCAACACCGGCTGGCCGGCAAACTCACCTCTGAATCTGGGCAATATTCCCAACCTAACGATGGCTGGCGGACTTGTGTCCGGCGGAGGGGCATTTTCGAATCTCGGGTCAAACAACAACAACCCGACAGCTTCGGCGCAAAACACTATTCAAGTGATTGATCACTTCTCCCGGACGACAGCCCGCCACGAATGGAAATTTGGAACCGACATCCGCAACGTCCGCGACAACATCCTTTATGACCTCGACTTTATCGGACAAATCACCTTCACCGGAACGCTGAATCCCCAGGGCATCGTCAATCCGTTCGCGGATTTCGCGGCAGGCCTTCCCAGCGGCTCGCTTCACTTCGTTGGCAACGGTGCTCGCAGTTACCGAATCACGAGCTACGATTTCTTTGCTCAGGACACCTTCAAGCTCCGCTCAAACCTTACGCTCAATTACGGCTTGCGCTATGAATACAATACCGTCATTCACGACGCCACCGGGCGCGCTACCACCTTCCGACCGAACCGTTTTTCCCAATTTCTCTCACCCACCGCGGATCAAACAGATCTTTCCGTACTCGAAGCATCGGGGATGGTTACCGAAAATCAAGGCGGGCTATACAATCCGGACTACAAGAATTTCGCGCCGCGCGTCGGGGTTGCGTGGACTCCCGGGCAGAAACATTTGACCGTTCTGCGTGCCGGGTACGGCATCTTTTACGACACAGTCCTCGGCCAGATTTCAGGCAACGTACTCCTAAATCCGCCTTATATGCCGGACTATTTCGATCTGCCTCCCACGCTCGGTTGGCCGAATTCTTTCGCACCTTCGGGCTTCCCAGTGATCACCATCACGCCAGCACGATTCGAGACGCCCTATTCGCAGGCCTGGAATCTCGACGTGCAGCGCCAACTGCCAGGGGCCATGCTCTTTGAAATTGGATATGTGGGTTCAACGGGGACGCACCTGCCTAGATTCCGCCAAATCGACCAAGCATACATTACGCAAGCTCAAATCAACGCGCTGACACCCGATGTCGTTACGCGCATGGAGCTGATGGGCATTCCCGCACCGGCGGCGCAATTCCTCGCTTCTCAAGGGCCCGGAGCCATCCCGAGCATTGCGCGAGTGCCTTATTTCGGCTACGCACAAATTTTCCAGGCAGAAAACTCGGTTAGTTCCGCCTACAACGGGCTTCAGACGAAGCTAGACAAGCACGCAGGTCACGGCTTGAGCTTTGGTCTGGCTTATACGTTGTCGAAATCGATCGATGGCGCCTCCGTCTTCTACGGTTCTGGAGCTAACGGCACGACGATCTTTCCGCAAGACAACTACGACACTCGGGCAGAACGCGGGCTCTCCGATTTCGACATTCGGCATCGCTTCGCGGCTAATTACGTCTACCAGATACCCTCTCTTCGGCATCTCGTGTCCGCAATGCCTCGCTTGATCGCCGATGGCTGGCAGACCACCGGAATCGTGACGCTGCAAACCGGTCAGCCGCTTTCTGTATTGACAGGCGCTGATCAAAGCAGCACGGGACTTGGGACCGACCGCCCGGACCTCATTGGGAACCCAAACGCCGGCCCTAGGACGGTCGCGGAATGGTTTAACACTGCGGCGTTTACGCTCAACCAGCCGCTCTCGTTTGGCGACGCGGGTCGAAACATCGTAAAAGGCCCGCCTTTCAAGAATTTTGACTTTGCCATGATGAAGGACACACGGGTGGCGGAAACTGCCACTATCGAATTTCGCGCAGAGTTCTTTAATATTTTCAATCATCCAAACTTTGCGCTGCCCGGCAACATTTTGACCGCGCCAAATTTTGGTGCGATTTTCCAGACCCCCGACGTCGCCCAGAACAATGTCGGTCTGGGCTCGGGCGGACCCCGGCTAATCCAGTTTGGGCTGAAGCTTAGCTTCTAGGAACCCGGGAATGAGCAGACGGATGCGGCGCTCGGCATACGCAACAGCACTCCTACTTGTCTGCGCGCTGGCGCCATGCGCAAGCCCGCACGTGCAGAAATTGGCGCCGGATCTTTACGCTTACATCAGCGAAAACGATCACAGCGCCAATTCCACATTTCTAGTTGGGCTGCATGGCATCCTCGTTGTTGACACTGGTTTAGACAAGGCGGAAGGTCTGAAGCTGCTCGCGGAAATACGTGCGATCTCCGCGCTGCCAGTTCAATTTATCATCAACACGCACTACCATCCCGACCATCAGGGTGGAAACGGGGTTGTGGGGCCGGAAGCCATAGTTATCAGCTCGGCCTTCACGAGAGAGAAAACCCTTCAGTTGATTTCGAAAACGCAACGTACCGAAGCCCAATCGGCCGTTGGCGACGCCCCGCAGCTGGCATTCCGGCCTGCGACGGAGGCTCTGGACCATAAACTCACCATCTTCCTCGATGACATTCCGGTCGAGGTTGTGATGGTGGGACCAGCCCACACCATGGGCGACGTTTACGTTTATTTTCCAAAACAGAAGACACTGGCCACTGGTGATCTATACCTGACAAATAGCTCACCAGCAATGGACCAGGGAAGCGTCTCCAATTGGATTCAGGCTCTGAATTCGATGCTGCGTCTGCCGGTAGATTATTTTGTGCCGGGACATTTTGACGTTGGGACGCCGGCCACGTTGACCCGCTTTCGTGACTATCTAGCGGAGCTTTATGCGCAAGTTGAAAAATTACAGCGTTCCGGAGTTTCCGTCGCGGAGGTTCGCGCACACATCAACATGAAGAAATATGCCGATTTCCGTCAGTATCCGCAATTCCATGCAACCTTTGCGGACAATGCCGGGACAATTTATCAGCAACTATCCGTTTCGCATGGAGACGGGCGCGTCCATTAGGAATTCACATCTCGATTGACGGTTGGAGGAAACATGTCGGCTCGCCAAGCTAAGCGAACGGAATTCATACTCATGGCTGCCATACTGATGGCGCAGGGACTCGCGCAATGCGCTCTTGCCCAATCCATCCCAACCAACCTGTACGACGGCATGAAATGGCGCTTAGTAGGTCCGTTCCGTGGGGGCAGAGCGGAAGCTGTGGCCGGAATTCCGGGAAATCCAAATGTCTACTACTTCGGGGCGGTAGCGGGCGGTGTGTTCAAGACATCCGATGGTGGTGCTTCTTGGACTCCCCTGTTTGACCACGAGCACGTTTCCTCTATAGGAGCGATCGCGCCAGCTCCTTCAAACGCCAACATTATTTACGTAGGCACGGGAGAGCAATGCCTGAGGAACGACATTTCTTTCGGTGATGGAGTCTATAAGTCGCTCGATAGCGGAAAGACCTGGGCTAACATCGGATTGCGGGATACCCAGCATATCGCTTCCATACTTATTGACCCGACTAACCCCGAGCATGTTTTTGTTGCGGCCATAGGACACGCTTTTGGCCCCAACGAAGAGCGGGGTGTGTTCCGGTCCATGGATGGAGGTAAGACCTGGCAGAAAGTTCTTTATGTGGATGACAAGACGGGCGCCACGGATCTCGTCTTTGACCCCAATAACCCGAACATTCTGTTGGCCGCCATGTATGAAGTCCGCCGCTCCGCGTGGAGCATGGTCAGCGGTGGACCCGGCAGCGGACTTTACAAATCCGTGGATGGGGGGACGACTTGGAAGCGCCTCGAAGGCCATGGTCTCCCGCCAGGAATCTTGGGCCGCATAGGAGTTTCTGTCTCAAAAGCGAATTCCAATCGTGTCTACGCGATCATCGAAGCCAAGGAAAACGCGCTGTATCGCTCCGACGACGGGGGCGCGAACTGGCAGATGATGAACAACGATCCCATGTGGGTGCGCCCCTGGTACCAGAATCACGTCTATGCAGATCCGCAGGACGAGAATACCGTCTATCTGCTCGATCTCGGCCTTTTTCGTTCCACGGATGGTGGACGAACCTTCGAGTCGCTGCCTGTTCCTCACGGGGATAACCATGCTCTGTGGATTGACCCCGCCAATCCCAAGCGCATGATTGAGGCGGATGATGGCGGCGTGACGATTACTGTTGATGGCGGCGCGACTTGGACACCACAAGACAACCAGCCGACTGCACAGTTTTACCACGTTGCCATAAACCACGAATTCGACTATCGCCTTTATGGCTCACAGCAGGACAGCTCGACCGTAGCGATTCGCAGCCGCACGGACCATGGCGTAATCGATGTAGGGGATTGGAGTCCTGTTGGCGGCGGCGAATCGGGGTATAACTGGCCCGACCCTCGCGATTCACAGATCGTCTACGGTGGGGATCATGCTGGTCATTTTACTCGATACGACAGCCACACGGGCCAGGTCATGAATATCGCTCCTTGGCTCGGCGGACGAGCGCATCCCGCTGCGAATCTCCGGCACCGCTTCCAATGGACGGCTCCCATGGCCCTATCCCCTCATGATCCGAATGTTCTCTATTTGGGCGGCGAAGTGCTATTCAAGACTTCGGATGGTGGTAGGAACTGGACAATCATTAGCCCGGATTTAACCCGAAACGACAAGTCCAAGCAGCAATCCACTCCAGGACCTCTGACTCCCGACAACTCCAGTGCGGAGTACTACGACACGATTTTTGCAGTCGCGGAATCCCCAATTCAAAAGGACCTCCTTTGGGTGGGAACCGATGATGGCCTGATTCATCTTTCAAAGGATGGTGGAAAAAACTGGACCAACATCACTCCAAAGCAGCTGCCCGAATGGTCTCGCATCAATTTGATCGAGCCTTCTCCGTTTGATGCGAACACCGCCTATGCTGCAGCCGACCTGCATTTTTCCGACGATTTTCATCCCATGATTTTCAAAACCGCGGATTTGGGCAAAACTTGGACGGAGATCACGAACGGCATTCCAAAGGACGCCTACGTCCACTCCATACACGCTGATCCCCAGCGAAAGGGTTTGCTTTATGCTGGAACCGAACTCGGTATCTACGTTTCCCTTGATGACGGCGCCGATTGGCAATCGCTTCAACTTAACCTGCCCATCACTCCAGTGTATGACACCGCCATCCGCGGCAATGATCTAATCGCTGCGACCCATGGGCGGGCATTCTGGGTGCTAGACAATATCACGCCCCTCCTTCAAGCAAACTCGCAGATTGCCTCTCAGCCTGCTCATCTGTTTGCACCGGCAATCGCGTACCGCGTACACACGCAGGGTGGATTTGGAGGCGGTTCTCGGAAAAATGTCGGACATAATCCTCCGGCGGGCGCTACGATTGACTACTACCTTCGTTCAGTGCCTGGAGTGGTCACGCTCGAAATTCTCGATGCCAAGGGTCGCCTTGTGCACAAAGCTTCCAGTGAGCAACGAGCAGAATCCGCCGGCGCCGGCGCTCAGCGGAGAGTTTCAGGCCGAGGCGAAGACTCGCTGCCTGCTCGCACGGGGATGAATCGTTACGTATGGAATTTCAGGGAAGAAGGCCCGGCTACAATCCCGGGCATCTACATTCTGGAACTTGCCAATGGCGGCGGACCGGTCGTTCCTCCCGGCATGTATCAAGTGAAGCTCAGTGTCGGTGGGAAAGACTATTCGGCTTCGCTTGAAATTAAACCAGACCCCCGGGTGCATATCAGCCAAACCGATTTCGACAAACAGTACGAGTTGGCCGTGAAAATTCGAGACCGCATCAGCGAAATTCACAAGACCGTCAATGAGATTCGTGCCCAGCGGGGAGCGCTGGAAGCTCGGCGCAAAAACCCGAATGGTGGAAACGATCAGGTCGTTCAATCCATTGAACAAAGGATGTCGGAGATCGAAGGCCGGCTTACGCAGGTCGCCTCCGTTAATCGATATGCCGCGCTTGTCGAGCCAATCATGTTGGATGCTGCCCTGGCCAACGTTGCCGACGCCGTGGAAAGCGCAGATTCCGCTCCCACTGCGCAGGAATACGTCGATTTCCAGGAATATGACAAGGAAGCACAAGATCTGCTCGGACGTTGGAGAGCACTCGTCGGCGAAATCAGTAGATAAAGGGCCAGTAGGAGGTTGCCGTGAAGGCATTGCCGCAGGTCTTTTGTCACGGAGCGAGATAGGTCGCCATTGGCGGTAAAGTTCCGCGCTCAATGTCGCTTGAGGCTCTGCAACGGATTCAGAACTGACGAGGACAGCGCTCTTGGCAGAGCTGGTGGTAAGTAAGGCACAGATCGTGCGACAGGAAGGGACAAGGATGGCTGAGTTTCCGATCGAGCGCGTGCGGCGAATGTTTCCCGCATTGAATCGCGGCAGCGGCACGGTGTTTTTCGACAATGCTGCCGGCGCGCAAATCCCCCAGCCGGTATTCGCTGCGATGAATGACCATCTGCTCTGTAGGAATGTGCAGAGAGGTGGCCCTTATCGCGAGAGCCAGGAAGTGGACGCCGTCATTGCCCGCGCCAGGCAGACTGTGGCTGCCCTTCTGAATGCCGCCGATCCGGATGAGATTTCTTTTGGCATGAACGCTACTTCGTTCATCCGGCTGGTAAGCCTGGCGCTCGGCCAGAGCCTTTCTGACCGCAGGGAAATCATCGTCAGCGAACTTGATCATGAGGCCAACGTCGCTACCTGGCTGGCATTAACTCGCGAGGGCGCCGTCATCCGATGGTGGAAGGTACGCGAGGACGGCAGTCTGAATCTCTCAGACCTCGAGCAACTTCTGTGCTCTCGCACTCGGCTTGTTGCCTGCACCGCAGCTTCAAACGCACTGGGCACAATTGTCGATGTAGCTGGCGTGGCGCAGCGTGCCCATGCCGTGGGTGCGGAGGTATTCATCGACTGTGTCCATTACCCACCTCACGGCTCCGTGGACGTTCAGGACTGGGGATGTGATTACCTCGTTTGCTCCGGGTACAAGATTTTCGGTCCTCATATGGGTTTTCTCTGGGGCCGGCGCAAAGCCCTTGAGGCGCTGCCCACCTTCCGCGAAGATTTCATTCCCGATGTTCCACCTTCAAAGATCGAGGTTGGGACGTTTGTTTACGAAAACGTTGCCGGAATGAGTGCCGCGGTTGAATACTTGGCCGGCCTCGGAAAGGAGCCCGGCCAGAACGATCGCCCCGATAGTCTGCGCGCACGGCTGGTACATTCGATGGAACTCATTCGCGCATACGAAGCCACACTGTCACAGGCGCTTTTGAACGGATTACACGCCATCAAGGGCGTCAAGGTATATGGCGTCAACGATCCCTCCGCTGTCAACCAGCGAGTCCCTACAATCTGTTTCAATTGGGGGGACGTCCCGCCAGCCACACTGGCCGCCAAACTTGGAGAAAAGAACATCGCTGTCCGCGACGGCCATATGTATTCGCCACGTCTGATGAAGCGCCTCGGAATCTCGCCGGCCTGCGGCGCTGTAAGGGCCTCGTTGGTTCATTACAACACGCATGAAGAAATTCGATTATTCCTAAATGCTCTCCAGGGGATCGCAGGCAATTGAACTGTACGGCGCTCTCTCGGATGCCCGTTTTGCAGCATTCGCCAAAGTGCTCCTGTATCCGGTAGGCCAGCAATGACGATTACGAACGAGTCGCTCCAGAACGGATCACCAGCGAACGCGGCGGTGAGCTCCTCCCATCTGCAGCGAAAGCTTTCTGAGCGGCAGCTATCCATGATCGCCATCGGCGGCGCCATTGGGGTGGGCCTTTTCCTCGGCAGCAGCGTCACCGTAAGCCTCGCCGGACCCTCCGTCATTCTGACCTATATCTTCGGAGCGTTCCTGGCGCTCATCATGGCCTACTCGCTGGCGGAGATGGCTGTGGTCCATCCGGTTGCCGGATCTTTCGGCATCTACGCACAGCGCTATTTGAATCCCTGGGCTGGCTTCACCGTTCGTGCGACGTACGGCCTCGTGCAAATCATCGCTATCGGTGCAGAGGTGACGGCGGTTGCCATTTATTTCCAGTTCTGGTTCTCGTCCATTCCGCAGTGGGTCTGGGTTTCCGTCGTATCCCTCGGGGTTGTTTGCATCAATGCGTTGCACGTAGGCAACTTCGGAGAGTTCGAATACTGGTTCTCCTGGGTAAAAGTTGCCGCGATCATTGTTTTCATCGGCGTGGGAGTCGTCCTGATCACAGGGCTGTCGCCGCGCCCCGCTAGGGGACTTACGAACCTCACCGCGTTTGGCGGTTTCTTCCCTCATGGGCTTCGAGGCATGTGGCTTGCGTTCACCCTTACCATGTCCAGTTACATGGGCGTGGAGGTATTGGCCGTTACCGCGGGAGAAGCCAAGCGTCCTGAAGAAGCTATTCCCCGAGCGATGCGCACCATGGTTTTTCGCCTGATCCTTTTTTATGTCCTGGCTATCGCGGTGATGGTCACGGTCACACCCTGGAATCAAACCGGTGACGGAACCCTGTCCGGAAGCCCCTTCGTGCGGGCGTTTGCATCTGTCGGAATCCCTTACGCCGCTTCGATCATGAACCTCGTAGTGATCGCAGCGGCCCTCTCCAGTGCGAATACAAACCTCTATCTTTCCACCAGAATGTTGTTCTCACTTGCGCGCGGGAGTCTAGCGCCGGCTCCGCTGGGCGCCTTAAGCTCTAAAGGCGTCCCGCATCGCGCGCTCGCAGTTTCGAGCTTGGGTATGGTCATTGCGATTTTGCTTGCGGTCTACGCGCCGCAGCGCGCCTTCCTCCTTTTGTACGGTTCTGCCGTGGCCGGCATGTATTATGTGTGGATCGTTATTCTCGTCACCCATCTTAGGTTTCGCCGGGCCATAGGAACAAAAGTCAAGGAGTTGCCTCTGAAACTTCGCTTCTTTCCGGTGTCCAATATTCTGGGTATCGCTGTCCTGATCGCAATTGCGGGCAGCACTTTCGTCGTCATGGGTTTGCAGTATTCCGTTCCCGCGTTTCTTGTGCTTCTGGCGCTTATGAGCCTGGAATACCGGAGAGTACGATTCCGAAGAGGACCCCGTGCTGTATCTCCGTTTGAAACGAGTCCTGAGAGTCTTCCACCAGAACTTTAGATGGCGTGCCGGATGCAAGAGCGAAGCGACCACATCGCCGCTGAACTTGGTGTCACGGTCGAACAGGACGTAGCGGTAGGGACAGGGAAGCGGCAGAGCCTCGCGCAGTTGCTGTACGATCCAGTCGCTGGCCGGATGCTCCGTGACGTTGAAGTGTAGGATCCGTCGGCGACCATGCTCGATAACAAAGAAGCAGTAGAGGATGCGAAACGTCAGGCTCGGAACCGTGAAGAAGTCGAATGCGGCGATTACCTCGCGGTGGTTGTTGAGAAAGGCCAGCCAGCGCTTCGCTCTGCCCTCATTCCGACAACCGTTTAGGTTGTGAAGATAACGCGAAACCGTGGGCTCGGAAATCTCGCACCCGAGCTGGAGCAGTTCGCCGTGAATGCGAGGCGCACCACCGAGTCTCCGCCTTCATGCGTGGAATCAACTGGCGGATCTGCGCATTCACCTGTGGTCGCCCCGGTCGACGTCGCTCTAGACCGCCACCGCCAAAACCGCCGGAATCCGGCGCGATGCCAGGAAACCACGGTCTCCGGCTTGACGATGATCAGGGCTTCGGACCAGCCCTCCCACAGCCGGCGGAGCACAATCCAGAACAGCCGATCGAGGCGATCCAGTTTGGGCCGGGGCTGCTTCCGCTTGAAGACGGCGAGTTGCTGGCGAAGAGCGACGGCTTCCAGGGCGAGTTTGTGAGGTGGCAGAAAAAGCGACCGCAGGTAAGCCACCACCGCACAGGCAAGGGTAACCATGGTTCGATCATAGTTGAAGGGCGCCCCGCAAGTAACAGATAGAATGGTGCTGCTCCAACCGCTTGATTTTCATCCGTGATGGCATTTTGATGACCCACAGTTGTTGTAGTGTACCAACCTGTGTACCAACTGAGGCAGGATTTTTAAATAGGGTGCGGCCCGTAAGTGCGACACCTGCAAGGCTTTAGAATCTCCCCCCTTCCCAACTACGAACCAGAAGGTCGGGAGTTCGAATCTCTCAGGGCGCGCCACCGCCTTCTGGTTCTTGTTTTCAACAACTTCAAGCGATACCCTTTACCTCGTTTCGAACTCAAGTCCAACGCTCGGCCAGGATGAGACCAATCCAAATTTCACTTGTCCGGTCGTCCAAGTGGACTGTTTCCGAGTGTGCCGTCGCCAGAGGTCGGGATCATTTCATCAGTTGACACCCCGCTGATCGCAGATTAATTTTCTCACGTCGGCTCCGAGAAACGCGGCTGTCTAGTGACCGCCAAATGCGCTTACGCCACTTACGATTTGTTTGTTTACGTGGTCTGATTTTCGTCTTCGTCCGCCCTACGCTCGGCGAACCGTCGCTTGCGCCGCGCGTTGATCCGCGTGTTGAATTGCTCAGCATCGTTTTCCGGCTAGCTGGAAATTCCGAGTACAACATGAGTCCGCTCAAGACCTATACAGCGGACATCGATGCGTATTTCTCTCCCTATAAGGAGCACCCCGCTGTAGCCCTGGCGAGGAAGCTGGCCGGCGAAAGGGAGGTGGGTTTTGACGCTGTGATGGGTCTGGCCGTTCATTTGTCGCCCGCACCGGCGCTGAAGCCGCTTGTTGCCTTTACGGATGATATTCCGGACGCTCGCTTCGGTAAGGACAACGCGATCCTCTTTGCCCAACGGCTGGCCGATTTCTATCGCGATACTCATTTTGACAAATTCTTCGCGGCGCATCAGTCCTTCTATCATCTCGCGACGGAACGCTTTCGAGTGGTGTTAAACGATCTTGATCTGGATTGGTACAAGAGTTTTTATGGGGATGTTCGGATGGGTCAGTACCATTTGATTCTGGGGATGAATAACGGTGGCGGGAACTACGGCCCTAGAGTTGTTTGGCCCAATGGACATGAACAATTTTTTTCCATTATCGGATGCTGGACTCAAGATGATTCGGGAACTCCCACCTATAGTACGGATTACCTGGACGCGATCATTCACGAGTTCAACCATTCCTTCGTGAACCCGGCGTTCGCAAAACACAAGAGCGAGTTTGCTTCTGCGAGGCAGGTCTTTGAGCGTGTCGCCGACAAGATGCGAGCACAAGCCTACGGAAACTCAGATACTATGGTCATCGAATCGCTCGTCCGGGCAGCCGTAATTCAGTATATGGAATCGCGGGGCCATGAAAGCCGTGAAGTCCGGTACCTTATGCGGGGAGAGCAGTTGACTGGCTTCGCATGGATGGACGAGCTTGTTGACTTGCTCCATCAATACAGCTCACAGCGCAGCCATTACCGAACATTTGAGAGTTTCATTCCTGTGGTAGCTCAGTTCTACCGTTCGCTCGCGCCGCGTATCTCGGAAAAGATTGCCAGATTCAGTCAGCGCTGCGTTCACGTAAGTGGTATGCAACCTTTCCCGAATCACTCTGAGGATGCCGACCCGGCAATCAAAGAACTCGTAATCACTTTCGATAAGGCGTTGGATCCACAAGCCGGGCCTAAACATCACGGTTATTCGATTAGCTTGGGACCGGACGGAAACGAGCATTTCCCAATCAGCGGCGCGCCGGAATTCCTGCCTGGCAATCTGTCGATTAAGCTACCTGTTGTATTGAAACCGGATTGGAACTACAGCTTCGTGCTCACCCCGCTGGCATTCGCATCGCAGGATGGCTATCCGCTCGAAAGTTATACGGTCGCTTTCAAGACCAAACGCTGAGCGCGGCTGCGGCTTCAGATGCCTTGCGCGATGCGGCTCAGTCTGCTAGTGCCTGATCGCCCTTCCGGACAAGTGGCGCAAGTCTGTCAATAGGAAGCTCAGCCTGTGGCGCGCTTGACACGAATTCGCTAAGAAAAGTTCTGAAATCGTCCCCTAGGGCGCGCCATATTTTTCAATAACTTGCGTCATGTACAGTGTCCGTGTTGGTGCAAGTGTAGGCACGTGCGCCAAGGCAATCGGATCTTGTTTCCTTCGCAGACGGAGGCAAGAAGGAACACGGGAGCAGTGCGGTGTTGAGAACGACTGGGCGGCCTGCTGAAGTATTACGAGAGGGAAGCGGCATATAAAGTCGACGGGACAGCTGGCGATGGGCTCACAATGAGCACAAAGGATGCCGGGAATCTCCCCTGGCAAAAGACCTCCCGCGCCTGATTTATCATCGACGGGCGCTGAGCAATGAGTTGTTGCTCAGGGCATTGACCGGGACGAGTTTTTCCACCATACGCCAGCCTAAGCCAGCCGAAACAGAGAGCGCTTTTCGTCGATTCTTTTGGCTGCTGTAGGCTGGCTGTCGCTTGGCGTAGTGTGCAAAATGCGCCTGTGAACCAGAAGGCCGGGGGTTTACCTTATCCGCTTTTTGGGGCCGCTTTGAAGGCTCTCACTTGATCCCGAGCACCGTGAAAAACGTGGAGGATGTCTGTCCCGCGGCTGGTCTTACGATAATAGATTAGATATTTTCCAGCAGGAAAGCACCTCACTCCCGGGGCCATGTCGCGTGCGAGCTTACCCACACCTGGGTGCTCTCCGAGCAGCCAGAAACGCTCGGTGATCCGCTCAACGACCCGGTCTGCAGCTTCCAGATTCACTCGCGTGGCCCAATATACGAAGATCTCATCTAAATCCCGCTCAGCATGCTCCGAGACACGGTACCGCATTACCGGCCAGAGCTTTCTCCACCTACGAGCTTGCGCCCCCTGGCCTTCACCCCATCCGCAATCTTCTTCAGCCCTTCACGTCCCTCGTATTCGACGAACTTGCCTGCCTCGATATCCTCAATGCTGGCACGCACGTGCCGGCGGATGCCGTCAAGCTGCTCTTCAGTAAGATCGGTGAGAAGGTCCTCTGCTGTCGGTTTTGCTAGGCGCAATGCGCGGTTGTCTTCGTCTTCCATGCGCCGCAACGCTTCGCGGACGACTTCGCTGGCGTTGTTGTAGCGGCCACTTTTCACTTTCTTTCGAACGTAGTGGGCAAGCTCATCGGTAATCGAGACGTTCATTTGGTCCATGGACAGCGTTCTCCCTCCGAACCGTCTTCGCACCAAGCTTAGCCCCGGGATCTGTTCATGTCAATCTTTGACATGACACACCGGAGCGACAGGTTCGCCCGACAAAAACCACACTTGCCTTCACAAAATGAAAGTATGTGTACCAACTGAGGCAGGATTTTTGAATAGGGTGTGGCCCGTAAGTGCGACACCTGCAAGGCTTTAGAATCTCCCGCCTTTCCAACTACGAACCAGAAGGTCGGGAGTTCGAATCTCTCAGGTGCGCGCCATTCTAAAATTCGCCCAGTCATTCACTTTCGCAGCGTCAATCTACACAACGTTTTGTAGCCCAAGTAGCCCAGCCAGCGAAAAGCCCAAGCCCGCCTTATCGCATATTCCCTCCGCCATGCGGAATCATTCTTCAATCCATCCGCATAGAGGTCAGTAACGGTTTCCTTCGCGTGCCCCAGCCACAAACGAACAAGGTCTTCGGGGACCCGCGCCCGCCGCAGTACCTCGGTGCGAAATCTGCGGAAGGCGTGATGTCATGAAGCACGCCAAGAACGTTGCGCTGCATTAGCGGCCGCCCCGTGGATGCCGCGAAGAGATAGCCCGTTTTTGCTGGCGCGTGTTCTTGCAGAACCCGCGCCAGAAATTCGGGCACGTCCACTTCGGGCACAGCGTTGGGAGTCTTGGGTAGCTGTTCTTTGCCGCCCCAGATTGAGCGCCAAACATAAATAACGCGGCAATCCGGGGATAGGTCCGATGCTTTCAGAGCCAGCGCCTCCCCGATCCAGGGCAGACGGAAACGCGAGCGAGGTCAGCGGTGTGACGCTGATCATATTTCTACGGTATAATATACCGTAGGTAGCTTATGAAAGCAATCGCCAAAACCAGATTGGCTGCCCTGATCCGTTCCGATGCCCAACGCTTTGCAGCTCTCAAACGGGAGATCGTTCACCTGCACTACTTCTGTAAGGGGACGCTGCTGAAGCGAATGATGAAATGCGGCAACAAAAAGTGCGCCTGTCACCGCGGTCCCGCCAAGCGTCACGGTCCATATTTTGAGTGCACCTACAAAGTTCAGAACAAGACGGTCAACCTAAAACTCTACCCTGAGGCGCTGCATCTTTATCGGGCTGCCATCCACCAATCTCGTAAGTTGAAATTGCTTCTCGGCCGGATGGAACGACTGTCGAGATCTGCGCTCGCGCGCTTGGCCCAACAGAAGCTGACAGGCGCCGATTGAACGAAAAGCCGGGGCTATTTTCATAGCCCGGCATTTTGAGGGGCCCTACCGAGCCACTTATCCTGCTATCCCACTGATTCCCAGCCACTTCGGCGTCGTCGAAAAGTAGTCACACCCAAATGAGCTTCCATCCGAGCGAGATCAATTCCTGAACCTCCTTCGACGTCTGTCGTCTCCCGACGGGCCTCCTGACCTTGGAGAGCAACTTCCAATACAAACGGAATCCGCCCCTGTGCCAACGCACCACGGTTTCCGGCGTGACCGCCATGAGGGATTGTTGCCATCCGGACCAGAATCGGCGGACGGCGACCTAGAAGAACTTGTCGAGCAGGGCTAGTCTTGGTCCTGGATGTCGACGTTTCAGGAGCGCGAGTTGTTGACGGCATCCATACTGACTGCGTTAGGGTGATGCCTTTACCGCCGATTAGGGGATTAGCTGGATTGGTGCGAAGCCAAACTTGTGTCAATTGGAAGAATCGTTTGTTCGAACTACTGTCCCGAAAGACTTCACGATATCCCGGAGATTGCTTATGCGCCTGCCCAGGACAAATACGCTCTTTCCGCACACCGCAGCCAGGGCCAGCAAACGCGCCTTTTTCTTCGCAGCCGCTCTGTACCTCTGTGTGTCTGTCAAGGCCGCACCGCAGGAGGCTCGTGCGAAGCTTGGTGGTCGCGTTACCGACGCGCAGGGCGCCGTCGTTACAAGCGCAATAGTGACCGTGACCTCCGATGACACGGGCGTAAAGTACCACACGCAGACCAACACCCAAGGGAACTGGATCATTGAATTCTTACTCCCGGGTCCTTACCGCTTCACCGTGACCGCGCCTGGGTTCAGAACTGCCGAGCGCCGCGGCATCACGCTGCAAACGGCAGACGACAAAGAGATTGATGTCCAACTCGAAGTCGGCGCCACGACAGAGAGAGTCGAAGTCAGTTCGGGAACGCCACTCATTGATACCACCTCTGCCACATCCGGCACGGTCATCACTTCCGAGGAATTGAATGAACTGCCGACAAGTTCGCACGTGGTCACGCTGTTCGCGACACTGTCTCCCGGTCTGGTCGCGCAATACCAGAACAACAATGTGGCGCACTTGTGGTCGTTTAACGCGGCGTCACAGTTCGAGGCGAACGGTGGCCGCAACAACATCTACTCCAATAACTACCTCCTGGACGGCATGCCCGATACGAAGTCCGGGGGCAACATCGCGTTCATCCCGCCCATGGATTCCGTGCGGGAGTTTCGTATCCTGACCAACGCTTACGACGCTTCCATCGAACGCCAAGCTGGATCCACGATCAACATCCAGACCAAAACCGGGGGCAAGGATTACCACGGCAATCTCTACGAATACAATCAAAACAACCTGCTAAACGCCAACTATTTCCAGAATAATCTCGCGGGCGCCCCCGAACCCGCGGTACATTTCAACGAGTTCGGAGGCACATTCGGCGGGCCCGTGTGGATTCCCAAGGTTTATCGCGGAAAGGAGAAAACGTTTTTCTTTGTCGCGTATGAGGATACGCACAACATAGACCCACGCGGCGGGATTCGATCCGTGCCCACCGCGCTCGAGCGGCAGGGGGACTTCAGCCAATCGTTCGCCATCATCGGGGGTCAGAAATTCTACACTCATCTTTTTAACCCCTTCGATGTGGATTCGAACGGCAACCGCCAGCCGTTTAAGTGCGACTCGGCGGGCAATCCTATTGTGCCCGACCCCGCCACACATAAACAGGTAGGCGGCGTGGATTGCTGGATTTCGGGAGTGCAGGGTAGCAAGATTCCCCCTCAACTGTTCGATCCGATTGCTCAGAATATTCTCAAGTACGTTCCGCTCCCGAATACGGCCAGCCTCCCCAAAGGCAACGCTGTGAACAACTATGTCTCTCCTGCCACGCGCCATGACACCTTCCCGGTACTTTCCGTGCGCGTGGATCAAGGGTGGAATAATTCGAACCATAGCTTCTTCGCCGTGCGCTGGGCCCACCTGCACGAGTTCCTGGACGACCATTTCCAAGATATCGCCACCGGCAGTTTTATGGAGCGCATTATTGGAGCCGTGGGCCTCGATCACTCCTGGCTTCTTTCCAACACCAAGGCCCTCGACCTGCGCTTTGCCGTTAACCGCTACGGAAATCCAAATCACGACCAGGGCGCGGGCTTCGACCCAACGCAACTCGGTCTCCCGCAGAGCTATGGGGCTCAGTTGGTCAAACCTTCTTTCCCTCGGATTACAGGTTTTGCAGGTGATTTCGGGACGTCGCAAGCGGACGGCTATATCAACAATACCTATTACACGTGGGCCGGTAACTTCACCCAATTGCACGGGAACCACACGCTTCACTACGGCGCCGAATACTGGATTCTCCAGGAAGCCGATGGCAACATCGGGGTCCAGGGCGACTTTGATTTCAGCAACGTTTGGACGAGGAACAGCGCCACGTCGGGCGCGGGAAACGGTGTCGGCTCCGCATTCGCTTCGTTCTTGCTGGGTCTCCCTTCGGGCGGCAACGTGCCCGTGAATGCCACAGGGTTCTACTCCCAGCGTTTCACCGGGCTTTATATTCAAGACGATTGGCGTGCCACCAGAACGCTGACTCTGAATTTTGGTCTTCGATGGGATGTTGAGCAGCCGGTCACTGAACGGTATAACCGCATGACCGCTGATTTCGACTTGAGCGCTACCAATCCGATCAGCCCGGCCGCACAGGCAGCCTACGCGAACATCTTGGGGTCCCCGCCTTCCTGCGCAAGTGGTGTTCCGGCAGCCGAGTGCGCCATGGTCTTTCAAACCCTGGGTTCGCTTCTCCCCGCGAGTGCCTTCCGGGTTCCTGGCGTGCAACTCTTCGCCGGAGTTAACAGGCAACCTCGCGCGTTCTCAAACACCGATTGGCACGAATGGGGGCCGCGCGTTGGCTTTGCCTATCGCATCGAAAACAACACGGTTATTCGAGGAGGGTTCGGCCGGTTTACGCAGGCGACATATGAAAAGGGCGGCAAGAACGGCTTCAGTCAGACGACCACTCTGGTGTCGTCGGCGAACAATAATTTCACGCCATGCGATACGCTGGCAAATCCCTTCAACCCAAGCTGTCCAGGCGGTTCGGGGCCAGCTGGCGTGCTCCAGCCGACCGGGTCATCCCTGGGAGCGCTCACCAATCTCGGGCAGGGTGTGGACTTCAATAACCTAAACCCGAACCGGCCGTATTCGCTCGAATACAGTCTGCACCTCCAGCACCAGTTGAAAACATGGTTGTTTGAGGTCGGCTACTCGCACAACAAGACCTACGGCATCTATGAAGGACGCGTACAGGATTACTATCCTTTCCCTCTTTGGCAGCAGTTGCGAGCGCCACTATTTGACCCCAATGGGCGGCCCTATGACACCCAGCCCTGGGATGTGCAAATCCCCAATCCGTTCAATCAACTGGTCTGCCCGAACGGTGCGAAGTGTATCACGGGGTCCATCGGCCGCACCTCCACCACCAATTTCGGCCGCTTTGTCTACGGGGATCCTCTGCTTGGTGCCGTGACTGAAAACGACAACCCATTGGGTAAAAATCAGTATGATGCCTTGCTCACAAAAGTGGAGCACCGCTTTAGCAAGGGCTTTAGCGTTCTCAGTTCCTTCACCTGGTCTAAACTGTTTGAAGACACAGCTTTTTATCCGGACAACACCGGTACCAATCCTAACCTAGCCGTCGAGCACAAACTTGGCGGGGAAGATCGTCCTTTTGTATATAGCGTGGCGTCCGTGTGGGCATTGCCGTTTGGCCGCCGCAGGAAGTTGGGAACATCAGTGCCGAGGCTCCTCGACGCCCTAGTCGGGGGTTGGGAGCTGACCGGACAATACCAAATTCAATCCGGTATTCCCGTCGTGTTCGGCACCAACTCGTTCTTCAGTGGCGTGGATCCGGCCCTTCCCGGAGGCGGCACGCTGAATGAGTGGTTTGACACCTCGCAATTCTTGCCCTTCCCAAGTCGAAATACCAACATCTCTAACTACCCATCCTGGACGGGCATCCAGAATCTACCGGGCTACAATTACCAGCCCGCGGCCACCGATAGCATCAAGAATGGCGTGTACCAGGATTTCAATAATTTTGTTCGGACCTATCCGACCCGTTTTAGCAATGTCCGCTCAAGCCGGGTGAGCGAGGCAAATATTGGAGTCCACAAGGATTTCAAGCCCACGGAGCGTATGACGCTCCAACTGCGCATGGACGCCTTCAACGCCTTCAATCATCCGCGGTTCGACGTGCCGGACACCAACCCTGGATCCGCGACATTTGGAGTTGTCGCGGCATCCCAGGTGAATCAACCGCGGGCAATTGAGCTGGCGGCTCGACTGGCCTTCTAGCACAACCGTTCGCGCCGCGTGGCGGCGGTAACTTGCCCGGTATGTCATCGGACAATTCTTTGTGCGAATTCTCTAGATCTAACTAGAGGGCTGAAGCCTTAGCTCTTCGGCGGCCAGGCGATCTGACCTGTCATTCGCCAAAACTCCGCAACGGCTGAATGTTCCTCCATGTAACAAGTAACACAGCCTCCTCGTATTTGATTCATTTCAAATGTGCTTGTAATTTTGGCGAGGCGCACGATCACGTGCCAGATTTCTTGGTGTCCGGCCAAAGCGGCGATCTTAATTCGGCTCTGGCTCCGGGCGGGCCACCAGTTCAGTTGGGCGAGGACGGTGGCAACGATGGCGCGGGCGCGGACATTTTCGACCCCACATCCGCTTCCACTTTTTCGTGAAGTTCTCGAACCTTGGCGAATTCCTTTTCTGACGCCGCGATATTCCCCATGTCCCGGTATAACCGCGCGAGCCGGTAATGGGCTTCCGGTTGCTCCGGATCCAATTTCTCCGCCCGCAGCAGCGCTGCCAGCGCCTCCTTGTTTTGTTTTTGCTGCATCAGGATGGTCCCTAGATCCAGATACGCGATTCGAATGTCATTTTTCAGCTTCACAGCTTTGTTGAGCACCGCCAGCGCTTCCTCCGGATGATTCGCTTTCAGCTCGATGTCGCCCAGATAGGCCAGTGACTGCGCGTGGTTCGCATCCACGGCCAGTTCGCTTTCGAACGCGCTCTTCGCGTTTTCATATTGATGCGACCTCCAATAAAGATACCCCAGCCCGAAATTCACTTCCGGCTCGCGGGGAGCCGCCTTGGCCGCCGCTTGAAACTCCGCAATGGCCTCCGGCGTCCTGCTCAGGCCGTCCAGCGCCTCTCCCAGGAGGATATGCGTGGCCGCGGAATCCGGGTCCCGCTGCAGGATCTGCCGAAATTCTTCCAACGCGCACTCATATTCCTTCGCCAGCAGGCAACTCTGGGCCAGCGCGCGCCGCAACTCCGTGTTCCCAGGGTCCGATTTTGCCGCTACTTTAAGCTGTTTGGCAGCCTCTGCAAATCGCTTTGCGCCGTAGCAGCTCAGGCCCAGCAGCGTACGCGCCTGTGCATTTTGCGGCTGCGCCGTTAGCGCCGCACGAAACGGGGCAATGGCCGCTTCGAAATTTCCTTGTTTAAATTCCGCCAGGCCCAGGTTCAATTGCACTCCAGGCAGCTTTCGGTCGAGCGCAAGCGCTTTCTTGTACGCGGCAGCCGCTTCCGGATACTTCTGTTCCTTGGAGAGAACCACGCCAAGACTTGCAAACGCTCCCGCGTCCCGGGGATTCTGCGCCGTCACTGCCCGCCAAGCCGCCGCGGCCTCTTCCAGCTTCCCCTGCTGTTCCAGCGCAATCGCTTCCGCCGGCTTTGCCGATTGTCCGCGTGTCATGAGTCCAGGCAACAACACAACCAAAACCGCGACGAGAGTTGCGCTTTGCCGTAGGCGCACGATACATCGTGCCTTTTCCAACGCCACAAATACCTTGAATTGGAAACCCACTTGACTGTTTGTAACACTCCCGGCACCAGTCTAAAGAAAACGCGGCGAGATGTCTCTCGCCGCGTCCTTGACTTGCACGCAAGGGGCGTTTCGACTTCAGGGCAACCTGCTACGTTTCCGTTCGAAACTAGAAGTAAATCTTCCCTCCGAGCTGAAGGATTCTCGGATCGAATGCGGAATTAAATTGGCCGAAGTTGTTCACCACACGAGTGCCCGTCTTGTCGAAGGTTACAGTATTGTTGACACCATTGAACTGGGTATGGTTCCAGGTGTTGAAGGTTTCCAGGCGAAGCTCGAACCGGCTGCCGCGCGATTCACTGAAGGTGAAGCTCTTGAAGAGCGACAGGTTCCAGTTGTCTCGCCCCGGTCCGCGGACCGCATAGTGGCCGAGATTACCCCAACTGCCCATTGTCGGCGCCGCGAACACAGTGGGATCGATATACTGGATCACGTGATCTCCAGATTGCACGGCATTCGGATGGGTAATCTTGCCGACGAGGTTCGGACGATTGCTGGCATTTGGCAATCCGTTACTGCTCTGGATGCCGCCCACGTGGATGTCCACCGGCACGCCGGACTCCATGGTGACGATGCCTGAGATCTGCCAGCCTCCGACTGTCGACTTCACCAGACGGCTCGCACTATTGCGTAGTAGTGGGATGTCATAGATGAAGTTGACGGACGCGTTGTGGGTGCGGTCAAAGCCGCTCGGGCCGATATCGTAGCGCCAGCCGAGGTACGGGTCGGTGGTTTGCGAAAGGTCGGCGCCGCCTGGGCCACGAGAATCGGCTGCGGAATCAATTGCGCGCGAATACGTGTAGAAGGCACGCAACTGCAGATCCTTCCCGACTTGCGAGTTCAGGTCGGCTTGCAACCCGTGGTAATGGGAATTGGCCTGATTCGTCGACATGACGATGGAGTTGAAGCCGCTGTACAACAAGCCCGGTGCAGTGTTGAAGTTAGCGCCATTGATGAGGGCAGGAAGGTCAGATTGAGGAGGCAAGTTCGTTTGCGTACGATAGCTCTGGTAGCGGTTCGTATTGCCTACGTAGGTCAGAGACAAAACGGTTTTAGCGCTTAGCGAGCGCTGAACGCCGAGGCTCCACTGGGAACTCCTGGGCAGCTTATAGCTTTTGCTGTCCAACCCGGTGATACTAGCCGGGTTGATTGGAAATGTGGCGGCCGTCCCGCTAGCCAGCGCTATCTTAGGATTATCCATCTCAACTGGACCGGGGGTATTGACACTCAAGCTAAAGGGAATGTTCGGGCCGGCGTCATACATATCGTTGCCTTGGATGCGTTCGTACATGATACCGAACCCACCACGAACCACGGTCTTCCCGGCGCCGGTCATGTCATAGGCAAAGCCAAGGCGTGGCCCAAAAGCCGCCCAATGGTTGTTCACAAGTCCCTTGGGGACGCCGTTTTGGCCCGGGATGCCGATGCCGTTCAGGTACAAAGGAATGCCAGCGAGAATCGAGTTCGGGCTCGTGCCCAGTCCCGGACTAGGCGCGCTGCAATTATCGTTAGGTGGTCCGGCGCAGATCGTGCCGTTGTTGTTGAAGGTAGCCGCCTTGGCGGGATCGTAAAGAGCGGGGTAAAAATTCCCCATACGGTTGTTCGCCTCGTAAGTGTGGGGCACTCCATCCCAACGCAGGCCTAGGTTAAGAGTGAGGCGATGGCTCACGCGCCAATTATCCTGAACGTAGGCTGCCCAGGACACGTTGTTCCAATAGCCGTGGTCTTGAACGGCGAGTTCGTTATAACCGTTGGCGGTGCCAAGGAGAAAGTCGGCAAAATCGTTGCCCGTGAACAACCCATTGAAATTAAAGGCGCCCTGCGTCGTGCCAAACAGATCCTGGACTTTCTTGTAAATTGCCCAGCTTCCGCCCATTTTGAGCTGGTGAACTCCTTTAGTCCAAGAAACATCGTCGCGGATCTGGTAATCATCTGCCTTGTTCTTCCATGGCCAGCTAGCAATCTCAAATTGCGTGCCAGTGGACCCCTTCAAGTCAATATTAGGAATGCGGCTCATATTGTTGGGCCCGGTAAAGAGCCTCGAATTTGTTGAGATGTAGCCAGTCGGGAGACCTAGGCTCTTCAGCCCTTGTGCAGCAAACGGAATGATGTTAATGCGATTGCCGTTATAGTTGAACGCCACCTCATTGATAAGCGTCGGGTTAATGGTATACGTCGTGTGAATTACGCCACTATAAGAAGGGTTTCCGAAGGTATCGCCAACCGTGGGAACGTTATCGCCGCTCCACTGACTGGTGGCGAACCCCTGAGAAACCTGCTCAGCGACGAAGTGTCCAAACACAGAAAACTTACTGGTGAAATTGTGGTCGATGCGCACAATTTCTTCCTTCAGGTTTGTAGGCACATTGGCGCTACCAAAAAACTTGTTGCCATTCGTCGGTTTCGGGAAGATACCCGCAGTCAGCAGGGTACTGGCATTCGGATCAATCATGCAACTCGGAATGGTGTTATTGGGGAAGGGCTGGCCCTGCGCAATGTTCGCGGGAGCCACGCCACCGGGACAGTTTCGAAAAAGAACGCTTGAGGCAACCTGCGACTGGGTGGGCACAGTGATCGCAGTCGTCCCGAAATTCGCGCCATTGACACCCGGATAGGTCGCGGGATCGGGAACCTGCTGGCCGCTACTAATGTTACCCTGAATCAGTCTGCGCCATTCCATATTGTAGAAAAAAAAGGTCTTCTTCTTATCCAGGTTGTAAAGATGGCCGAACGTCACCGGGCCGCCCACGTTGAACCCGAAAACGTTGAGGCGCAACTCGGCCGCAGGATTCGGAGCTCCACCCACCTTGGTAGTGGGATTAAAGAAGTTGCGCGCATCAAAGGCGTCATTGCGATTGAACTCCCAAGCGGAAGCGTGGAGGGTTTGGGTGCCGGACTTAAGCACCATAGTCATCGTCGCTGCAGAAGAAAGACCGAAGTCGGCACTATAGTTGGAAGTCAGGGCGCGGAACTCCGCGATCGCATCACTGGAAGGAGCGATGCTCATCCCCCCAGCGCCGCCGCGGTCGTCATCCTCGCCGCCATCCAGCAGATAAATGTTGTGGTTCTGTCGAATGCCGTTGAATTCCACGTTCGCGTCGCCGCCAACCGGCGTGTTGACATAGTTATTGATCTGGCTTGAGGCTCCCGGTGCCAACGCCGCGAGTTGGTAAATACTTCGTCCGTTCACGGCGATCTGCGAGACCTGCAGATCGGTAATGACGTTGCTCACTTCGCCCGTATCCGTCTGCACGCGGATCGGGGCGGCCTCCACCGTTACGGTCTCCGTCGCTCCTCCCACCTGCATCTGGAAGTCTACGCGCGCCCGGTCCCCAACCTGCAACACGATGCCTTTCTGCTCCGCAGCCTTGAACCCCGTGGCTTCGACCTTTACGTCATAGTGGCCTATGTGAAGATCGGGCAGCACATACTGACCCGCCTCATTCGTTGTAATCGTGTGCACCAATCCTGTTTCCACGTTCTTCGCGGTGATTTTTGCGTTGGCAATCACTGACCCACTCGGATCTGTGACCGTGCCCACTATCGTCGCTTCTTGTGCAGACGCCTGGAACGAAATCCCCAAAACCATAACGAGGAGAGCCACGGCATGCCGCAAACTGAATTTTTTATGGAAAATAGACAAACTACGAATGCTCAGACCGAAGGTATTCCACATGAGATCCACCCCCCCGCTCTTTAAATAACGATTTTGTTGCAACGTTAACGTTCACGGAGCATCCTCCTCTCCCGCTCTTTGTGTCAAGCACTTTTTTCAATCAGTGCTGTCCCAAGAAAGTCCGAGTAGTTCACCGTAACTGCTTGATGGAACGAAAGTAAGGGGTCTCCGTGAGTTTTTTCGATTTCAATTTTTTGCTTCTCTTTTGGCGCCATCCCACTGCCTTTCCAGCTTGTTCCGGAGGCAGTAAATGAATCTTGGCCGAACGGTTTTCTCTCAACTCGTGGACTTCCTCCCCGCCTACCAGTTTCAAATTTGCGCCGATCGCTACCAGGGCAATCGCTACGTCAAAGATTTCTCCTGCTGGGATCAGTTCCTCTGTTTGGCCTTCGCTCAGCTCACCTATTGCGAAAGCCTCCGCGATATCGAAGCTTGTCTTCGTGCCGAGCAACCCAAGCTCTAGCATATGGGCTTCCGGGGACAGGTTTCTCGCAACACCTTGGCCCACGCCAACGAGCATCGCGACTGGCGGATCTATGCCGATTTCGCTCATATTCTGATGCCGCCGCTCGCGACCTCTACCGCGACGAACCTTTCGGCGTGGAGCTGTCCGAGACCGTGTATGCCCTGGACTCCACGAACATCGATTTGGGCCTGTCGCTTTTCCCGTGGGGAAAATTCCGCCGCCGCAAGAGCGCGGTGAAACTGCACACGCTGCTGGATCTGCGGGGCAGCATGTGACTGGAGGCCAAGTTCACGACGTCAACATTCTCGACGAGTTGCTTCCCGAAGCCGGAGCGTTTTACTTCGATCGCGGTTATGTGGACTTCGCTCGCCTGTATGTCTTGGCCCAAGCTTGTGCCTTCTTCGTCACTCGCGCCAAAAAGAATATGCAGTTCTACTGCCGCAACTCACGTCCCGTCGAACGATCGGCAGGATGGCGAAGCGACCAAACCATTCTGTGACCGGATCGCGAACGGCCCAGCGCTATCCCGATCCCTTGCGACGCATCCACTATTTCGATGCCGAGAAGGATTCCCGACTGACCTTCCTGACCAACAATTTCCTCCTTCCCGCTTTGAGGATCGCCCAGTTGTACCGGGCGCGTTGGAAAGTGGAATTGTTTTTTCGTTGGATCAAACAGCACCTACGCATCAAGGCTTTCTACGGCACCTCGGAGAACGCGGTGAAGACCCAAGCTTGGGGTGGCCTTATCGGTTTACGTGCTTGTGGCGATTGTCAAAAAGCAACTGGGGCTCGATCTAAGCCGGTACAAAATTCTGCAGATTCTAAGCGTGACCGTTTTCAAAAAAACCCCGATTTTAGAGGGGTTTTCCAACTTCAGCGACGAGTTCACTGATACCGAGCCCTGCCTCCAGTTGAATCTATTCGACTTTTAATGGGACAGCGCTGTTTTTCAATCTCTTAAATCACAATCGCTGATGTGCCCTAGAGCAGCGGGCGGAACGATTGGAAAATCGGCCTTATTTTGGCTACTAAACTTAGCCGAGGTAATGAGCTATTCTCACCAATCCCGGATTGGAGGAAATAGAGCCAGCTCCGTGGGACTCGCAGTTCCAGGGGAACGTATCCTCGTGCCTAGCGTAAATCGAGAGCATCTGGACTCGGCGATCGATTTCTCGCAAAGGCCTTCCGCAGTTGTCGCAATTCAGCTCGGCCGGATTTTCCCGTCCGCGCTCAAGCGCTGCAGCCAGCGGCGCGCGGTCGCCGCTTGCGGATGGTCTCCATGTTTTTTCAAGAAATCGCGCAGAACTTGCGCCGAATCCTCGTAACGCCCCACCGCCGTCAGTGACTGCGCAACCAGCAGTTCAATCTCCGGCGCTTTCCCATTCGAATCGGTGAGCGCTTCTTGCGCCGTCTTCAAAGCCGCGTCGTATTGCTGCTGATGATAGTAAGCCTTGGCCAGGACCCACCGCGTATCCCAGGCGCTGCGATTGAGCTGCAGCGACTTCTCCAGTGGCGCAATCGCCGCGTCGTATTTGCCTTGATCGGAAAGCGCCATCCCCAGCGCACCAAAAGCCTGCGCGTGACTCGGATCGATCTGCGTGGCTTTTTCCAAAACGGTTTGTGCCTGTGGCCAGTTGTGCCGCCGGAGATACACCACTCCCTGCAAATACAAAACGTCGGGGTGCCCGGGCGCGAGCCTAATCGCTTCGCCTGCAAACTTCTCTGCCTCATCCAGCTTATCTTCGCTTAAAGCTTGCAAGCCCTTATCGAAGGCTTCTTTCGCCTTGGGCGCCAGCAGCGGTTTCCCCGGTATTTCCGAGCCGTCTCCCGAGGCAGTTTGCCGCGTCAGGTAAACGTCGATCTCTGCTCGCACGGCCACCGGCACGGAGACGTCCTTCTGAGCCGTCTTGTAGCCGGGAGCTTCCACTACGAGTGTGTAGTCGCCGAGAACCTGCAGGATGAAGAACGCGCGGCCCTTGGATGTGGCGCTCTGTCCACTGGGCATGCCGCCGCCGCGAAGGAGTTTCACCAAAGCGGGGAAAGAAATAGGTTCTCCCGAACTGTCGCGCACAGTTACGGCGATCTCCGCGCGATTGCCGCGGAGCGTTGTTCCTTCGCCTCCACTGTCCTGGCAACGTGCGGGAATGATGAGAACACAGGGCAAAGCGGGAAGAAGAAGTCGCACGAGGCTGAGCGTCGAACGTGGATGAAAGTGACGCATGAGATCACCGGAGATTCGTTCGAAGGTTAGTTCGCGGAATGTGCGACGTCAAGAAAAGGTTTCGTGAATCAGCGATGACGCATACCTGTGGGTCATCAAATGGCAGCGCATGAGGTCCCGCTCGTGCCAGTTCAGCTCTCGCCCGGTCGGTTGCAAAGCATCGGCGTTCGGATGGCCCGGGTGGAGAGCAAGATTGTCGACGAAACGCACCTCTCCTGCCTGCAACTGCGGTTTTTCGGGCTACATACAGTCTTCGCGGATGCAACGTACCATACCTGAGTAAAGGACAGCCGCTTTTATGATTTACAGTCCGGACCTCGTAGCAACCGAGCGCGAATATCTGGTAGCCAAACAAAACCAGCAGCGCGTGGCAGGGAGCACGGTTCCCGGCGCGCCGGCTGTGGAAGGGTTGCCGATTATTCGGGATAATTCTTCTGCTACCGGCTGGGGCTATAAATACAACGTGACGGGTTGCTCGTTCCACCTCTTGCGGTGACGGATCACCCGGAAGAGCAAATAGGTGACAAGGATGATACACGCAAAGACCAGGGCTATAACCCAAGGATTGCTGAATGTCGAGTCTGTCGGCAATTCGGTCCATCCATGTTGTTTGGCGAGGGCGTGGATAATCTCCAGACCCAACGCTTTGGTGTTCTGCCCATTGGTCATCAAGACCGCGCCATCTCCCTTCTCATATGCGAAGAGAAAGGCTACGAATCCGGCATTCACTCCGGGGTGGGAAAAATAGCGATTGGGGCCATTTCCCGCGATAGACCCTAAAACGGAAGGCGGGGCCGCGCCTTTTAATCGCGGTCCCGATATTCTTCCGGAACGTTGTCCTCGGGGACTTCGTACGTTTCTACTTCCATCTCGTCCCTGTTTTTAGCGTCTTCCACGCCTTTGACCACTTCCGCTTCGTAGGCATTGCCTTCTTCCAGCAATTCTCCGACACTCTCCGAGGCGGCGCCCTCGACGCTGGAGAGTCCCTGAACGTCCCCGGCTTGTCTTCCCGAGCGAGCGCCCAGGTCGCGCGGTTCGAACGACACCATGTCTGCCCCCGCGGCTTTACTGCGGACTCTTTTCTTTTTTGAAGCTTTTTGGGGAGAAGGCTTGCGCCGAGCCAGCACCAACTTTGCAGGAGTCTTCTTCTTGGCCGCTGAACTAGGACGCGAGGTTTTCTTAGGCTTTTTCCTTTTTTTTGCGGTAGGCATGGGGCCTCCGTCGCTTGCCGCTTGTATTCTTACATTTCCCAGGGCAGGCAATCCAGCCCTCTCTGTCTAAATGAATCAATCGAAGGCCACTAAACCTTCAGTTCCACAAACTCGACTTCCTATGGTGAATGGTGCGTGTACCAGCTTCAAGCGCGCCACACAAACCGGTCACTAAAACCTGCGCGGTCCGGCACTCCCCGGATTGATGTATGGGACGTCATCGCGCTCGAACTTTCCGGGCTGGTGCGAATGGCCGCTCACGACGTGAAATCCGGCGGCCGCCGGATCCAAATCGAGACCACGCACATGGTGTGAGACATAGACCCTGATCCCGGCGAAGCTGGTGCGGCCGGTGTTGTAGATGAGTACCACATCCCCAGGCGCCATCTTCTCCCACCGGGATTCGTTCATTGGGCCAGCGACCGCGCCCCACACAATGAAATCTGAGCCGTGGTAAATCCGCTCCAAGTTCTCGATCTCTCGGGACGGCAGAAATCGCCTGACTTCCTCCAGGTTTCTCTTGGGCTGAATCGTGTCCTCGAAATGTCGATGTGCGGGGGGATTGCCTCCGCCGGCGACTACGAGAAACACTTTTCTTGAGTTTCCGTGGGGCATCGGCGACATCATACGGCTAGTCCTGCAAACTTCAAGAAAGAAAATGAGTCAAGAGTCAACACAAGACGCATCGCAGCGGTGATTGCGGAGGGCCGCCCGGATGCCAGCGAACCAGAGCTTGTCGGCTTTGGCGGTAGAGCGCTAAAGTCGATTTGCCGGGGCCGGCCAAATGCATATTGTCTTGAATGCTGGTAGGTCGGGAAACAAGAAACTTCGTTCATTGAGCCTTCCAAGGCTGGAGCCATGTGGAAATCGCACATTGACCGAGTCTGGCTATCCTTTGTTCTGGGTCCCTTTGTGTTGTTTTATATAGTCCGGGAACGTGCTTCGTATTTCTGAGCAGTTAGTCCGCCCGTTAGGATTTTCCGTCCCATTTCCGTCCAACTTAAGGGCAGAATAGGTGGCGCCTTTGGCTCGTAAGCGATCACCAGATGCGGCATTTAGAAGTTTTGGCCGATCTGCCTACGAACCAGAAGGTCGGGAGTTCGAATCTCTCAGGGCGCGCCACCTCCCAATTCTTTGGGTTCAGCACTTTGCGGACATATCCTTTCTTCGCTTAGAACCCCGAACCGAAATCTACGATCTAACTCCAGTTTTTTTTCCGTCTACCAACCGCGTTGTTTCATTTTCTCGACCGAACCATTTCCAATCGTTGAGCGTATCCACGAACAGCTGCCGATCGTACCGGCGATAGCGATCAGAAAGGTCTGAAGCGCAATATCCAGCTTCTATTCGGCTCTCCCTTGAGTTCTCACGGTCGTCGATTCTTCCGAATACCGTGACTTTTGGCCCACCGAAGTCGATTGCACAACCCTCGTAGAATTCAACTTCGCCGTCCTGCCGCACTAAGGTGAACGGAATCACGAGCGGATTCCTAAATCACTCGCGGCCTGTCGCCAAGCATCCATCATTTCTCGGTCGAGCGATCTGTCAGCAGACTCGCCGTTTGCGCCCATCGGCCACCCGTTTCGTCTCAATCCAGTGGTCTCACCAAACAGGGCTGGGCTGATGATATGGTGAAGCGGACGCGAACTCGCTCAGAAAGGTTCTAAGATCGTTCCCTTGAGCGTGCCACTGCTTTCCTTTTTTTACATTCAGAAACTTGTGGAGGCAGCCTTCGGAGGCTTTGAAGTACTCCACAGTTTCGGATTTCACCTTCCTGCTTAGGCAGCGCTCAGGAGGCCGGCGATGGTGCGGGATGTACTTGGCGCTCGATCTCGGAAACCTTTCCCGAACGCCTGGACACTTCTAGATCGTAGAAGTTCTGCAGATTGAGCCAAAACTCAGCGTTCGTATGGAAGTATCGCGCCAGACGCAGAGCAGTCTCGGCAGTGATCCGGCGGCGCTCATGAACAATTTCCCCTATGCGCGTCGCAGGCACATGCAGTTCGAGCGCGAGCTTGTTGACTGTCAGGCCAAGCGGCTTCATGAAATCCTCACGGAGGATTTCACCGGGATGCACAGGGGGCATAAGCGTTTCGGTCTTGTTCATCTTTAGCTCCTTGCTAGTGATAGTCGACGATTTCCACGTCGTAGCAATGGCATTCGCGCCAGACAAAGCAGATGCGCCATTGATCATTGATTCGGATCGAGTGTTGTCCTTTCCGATCTCCTCGCAGCGTCTCCAATTGGTTCCCCGGAGGCGAAGCCAGGACCCGCAATTCTGTCGCGGCGTGGAGTTGGAGCAATTTCCGCAGGGCAACGCGCTCGATGGCGCGAAAACGCTTGCTGTGATGATAGTAGAAAAGCTCCTCTGTTTCCTTCGAGCCAAAGCTCCGGATCACACGCCAAGGGTACCACGCAATACGTTGTACGTCAAGCGTTTACTGAACCTAGAGCCGCGATGGAAATCAGATGGTTGGAAGCAAGGCTGGGGTCGATGACCGCGAGCGCTGCGAACGGCTGCTCAGATCAGATTCGATCCGAATGGAGCAGACTGTGATCCGGCCACTCACAACCTCCCCTACGATTTTCACCCGATGTATACAACGTCCCGTGAGCGCGAACTCCATGGGCAGCTGCTTCGGGTAATATCTCGTTCAGCCAAGAGCTAGGCCATTTCGAGTATTGCGATGCGGTCGACGCGGAAGGTGGAAGTTGCACTCAGGCCAGCATCAACGACCCAGGAGGTGTAGATGTGGACGACCAGGGCTGTTTCGATGCCAGCTTCGCCGCTTCTTTTGGGCTCGTTCCGATCGGCGGTTGTTTCGGTGATGGCCGGGACTATGGGGATTTCAGTTGTGGAATCCGCCGAATCCGCTTAGTTGATTATTACCGGCCAAGTGCCGCGAGTTCCCAATAGGGAGCTCAGCCTGTGGCACGCTTAACACGAATTCGTTGAGAAAAGTTCTAAAATCGTCCCCTTGGGCGCGCCAGATCACTTAGGTCCCACTTGTTGCACTATCAATCCGGCCGCAGCGGCGGCTGCAATCTGCCGGTGGTCGGCGCTGATAAACGGCACACGTGCTTGTAAACGCTCGGCAAACGCCTGCGCTGACGCGATGTGGATTGCGTCCAGTGTTCGGACCGTATGACTCGCGACGATCTGTTCAGCACGCTCCAGAATCTCTGTTGACACGGCGAGCAAGTTCCATTGGGTACGGTCCTTAGCGAACTGCTGCAGTGCCGAGGGGAGGCGGGAGCTTTCGATCACATTTTCTGCTGCACCTCGGCGCAGGGCGCCGCGAATCTCGACGGGCAGAATGGCGGACGCGACCACCTCATGCTGGCGCAGCAGCCGCAGCACAGCAGCTCGACCAGTCTCCTGTACATAAACTTTCACAACTGCGCTGCTGTCGAAGTAAGCCCACACTAGAAGCGTTCCTCGCGGTCTGTGCTGATCGCCTCCGCTAAGGTCCTTCCTCCAGTAACCTTGAGCGGCCGAAAGCGCGACAGCTTCATCGGTCCTTTCTGCCGCGCCGGCCGGATTAAACCCTCTGTCACCATCGCCTGAAATGCCTTTTCCCGCCCACGATGCTCCAGTGGCTTCACGACGGCAATTGCTTCGCCGCGGTCAGTCAATACGACTTCTTGTCCAGCACGAACGGCCCTCACGAGCCTTGAGAACTCCTGGTTCGCTTCTCGCAATCCGAGTTTCATGTAGGTATGATACTACATTCACAAGCAAACGTCCACAGTGAAGATTTCCGGCCTCCCAGACGGGTGGTCAATTGATCCCCGTCGAGCTAAGATGGCGGCGACCGTTTCATTCTGTGGGGGATGGTCGTGCAAAAAGCCACGCTCGAAGGCCTCCAGCGGTTCCTCAATTCGATGGGCTTCCAGTCGCTCGAGCGCACCAAGCGTTCTTCCTCCCTCGGCAGCGTGCTCGAGCTTGACTGCGTCGAACCCGATCATCTCTACTTCGCGAGCGTGCGTGGCGAGCGGGTTTATGAAGTGCAGCTCGAGTTTGCGAACGGCAAGTGGGAGGCGGATTGCTCTTGTCCCGTCGGCGTGCGTTGCAAGCACATTGCCGCCGCGATGCTGGCATTAGAGGAGCTCGAGT
>Ga0209471_1000236_pt1 | contig 39872 bp, 31 predicted proteins | sample GraSoiAngelo_128_FD_185885 | JGI IMG/M metagenome (GOLD analysis project Ga0209471, IMG submission 185885) | Grasslands soil microbial communities from the Angelo Coastal Reserve, California, USA - 14_0927_12_20cm (SPAdes) (version 2) | ecosystem: Environmental > Terrestrial > Soil > Grasslands ... | reverse complement strand
CTCGCTCAATTCGACGAAATCGTCCAGGCGCAGTTCCGCGTTCCGCGTTCCGCGTTCCGCGTTGGTCCGAGTGTCAACCAGTATCTCCGTGCAAGGCCCGCACGGGCCGGTTTCGCCCATCTGCCAGAAGTTGTCCTTGTCGCCCAGTCCGTAGATGCGCGACTCGGGGATCCCCGCGATCTGGCGCCACAGCCGGCGGGCCTCGTCGTCGCTGTAGTGCACCGTGACGTACAGCCGGTCGGGGGCGATGCCGAGCCAGTCCTTCCCCGTCACCCACTCCCAGGCGTACTCGATCGCCTCCTTCTTGAAGTAGTCCCCGAAGGAGAAGTTGCCCAGCATCTCGAAGAACGTGTGGTGACGGGCCGTGTGGCCGACCTGCTCCAGGTCGTTGTGTTTGCCGCCGGCCCGGACGCACTTCTGGCAGGTCACCGCGCGCGTGTAATCCCGCCGCTCGAGCCCCTGGAACACTCGCTTGAACTGCACCATCCCCGCATTCGTGAAGAGGAGCGTCGGGTCGTCCGCCGGGACCAGCGAGGAACTGGGCACCGGGTGGTGCTTCCGGGCAGTGAAGTAGGTGAGAAACTGCTGGCGGATTTCCGCGGCACGCATGCGCGCAAATATAGCGCGGCCCCGCGCCCAACTCAAAGGTTCATCGGGAGTTACCGACCTAAGCGGCGGATTGCACCTGGCGTTCCGGAACGGCGTGCTTCAACCCGAGCGGTCGCTGCATTGCCGCCTCCAACAGCTCGAATCCGAAATGCGTGGGAGAGATGTACCACGGCGAGACCGGCTGCCGCTGTAGATGGAAGGCATCGGCGCCCCCCGCGACCAGCCCGCCGTACGCGGAGAGGCAGCACTCGAAGCCCCCCATCCGCACGACGGCGCGATTGGCCTCGGTGATCTGATCGTGTTCGCCGAACGGATAGCTGAAATGTCGCACGGTCGCGCCCAGCTCTCGCTCTAGTCGACGCTTGGAACCCAGGATTTCCCGTGTCGCCACGTCCCCAGGCGTCCGGCTCAGATCGACGTGCGTCATGGTGTGGGACCCGATCTCGAAGCCCCGGGCCGCCAGTGCCCGCACCTCGTCCCAGCTCATCCATACCGGTTGGACGCCCCCCGACGTGGCCCACGATGGAGCGGCGCGGGAGCCGAGCAGCTCCGTTGTGACGAAGAAACAGGCCGGCAGGCGACGCAGCGACAGCTCGGCGGCGGCCACGTCGTGATTGTCGCGATAGCCGTCGTCGAACGTGATTACGAGGCAACGGCTCACATCCTTCCCGCTGGCCAATCGATCGAGCAGCTCCCCGAGAGAGATGACGCGGAAATACTGCTCGAAGAAATCACAGAAGTCGCTGAACGCTTGCGCCGTGGACCACAGTCCGTCCTTCCCCGAGCGCTCACCCACCCGGTGAAACAGCACGATCACTGCTTTCTCGCGCAGCAGCACCCGGTGCAACCCTGTCCCGAACGCCACGGCCCCGAGCAGGCTTTTAACGCGGCGGTGGACCACCCGGCCCCACGCGTCGCGCAGCCACGCCACACCCGCGCCCAACGGAGCGAGGCCGAGCCGGCGCGCCACCGCGCGGAGCGCCCGCCCGGCGAGCCGTCCACTCATTCGCCACAGCGGCCGCAGGTCGTCCCGCGCGAACCAGGCCCCCTCCTCCACACCGCGCAGCGACTCACGCCAACCGCGCAACGTCAGCCGCCCGGCCCGCACCCGAGCCAGGCTCGAGTCGAGGTCCGCGTCTTCGACGATCCATTTCCGTCCGGCGCGCATCGGCGCCAGCCATACCGGCTGACCCGTGAGATCCAGATAGAGGAAGCGCGCTACGTCCATCCCCTGTTGGTCTACGAACAGCCGGAACGTCGCCCCGATGCGCGGATTGGGATCGAGCAGCTTGTAGAGGCCATCGCGGCCGTCATACCGGAAGCCGATGTCGAGCACGCCCTGGTAGCGCAACGCCCGCATGAAATCCATCGTGAGCCGCGCGACGGCCGCATTCTCCGCGCACACGCCCAGACTGGTGGCGCCGCCGTACGCCGGGTGCTGCCGCAGCTTCTGGCCCGTAAACGCGGCGACGCACTCGGACCACTCGTTGAACACCCCATTGAACATCCAAACGGTCGTGTCGTCCCCGGGGACGTACTCCTGCAACATGAGGTTCGGCGCGTCGGTCTCCTCCCACGCGGCGTACTGCCGCAGCAGGTCCTCCGGCGTGCGCGCCACGAGGAGGCGGTGACCGGTGCGCCGCTCCAGGCGCGTCGGGTTGATCGCCTTCAGCATCACCGGGAACGCGGCCCGCGACAGGAAGGCCAGTACGTCGTCGCGCGACTGGGGGAAGACCACGGCGGGCGTCGGCACGCCGTGTTGCTGGGCCAGCCGGAACACCTCGCGCTTGTCCGTGAGCGCCCGGACCAGGCGTGGCGACGGTCGCGGAAACAAGAAGCGCGGCGCCAGCTCGTCGGCGTGCTCGGCCACGAGCACCGCCGCCGCGTCGCTGGTGGCAATCAGCACCGCCGGCCCGACGCGCTTCCCGAGATCGTCGAGGAAGCTCAACGTGTCGGCCACGGGTGCCTGCTCGCAATCCCACACGTGCGCCGTGCGGCAGTAGCGCGAGGTGAGGCCGGGCGCTCGCCGATCCCGATCCACGCCGTGTACTCGTACACCCAGGCGCCCGAGGCTCCGGGCCACGCCCAGGCCGCCGTAGTGGAACCCCAGGACGACCGCCGGTACCGACGCATTGATACGGGTCACGCGGCAGCCCCGGCGGTTTCCCGGACGGCGACGACCTCGCCATCCTGAACCTGGAACACCGTGGAGAGGTCGTGCATGTGCCGCAGGATGAAGTCGAGGTCGTCGGCCTGTCCCGTCCGCCGCAAGTAGGTCGCACTGTGACTGCCGAGCCACGCATCGGCCGGCGCGTCGCCCCAGCGCTCGACCAGCTCGGCAGTGGTCCGATCCTGCGGCGCGTACCCGGCCGCGATGAGCGCCGCGGCGATCTGGGCACAGCACATCTGATCCTCTTCTCGAAACTCCCCACGGCTCGCGGCGCCGAGCACCGCAATACGGCGGTGCCGACCGACCAGCCAGCGGCCGAGAAACCGGCTGTTCCGAAAGCACCCCAGGTACGTCGGCCCGCACGCGCCGGCCCGCTCGAGCAACGGCGTGCCGGAGGACGAGACCAGCACGACGGGCCGGTCGACGTCCGTGCGGCGTGCCAGCTCGGCCGGGCTGTTGCCCAGCTCGAACCCGGCGGGCATTTCGCCGCCCAGTTCTCCGACGAGGAGCGGCCGCTCGAGGCGGGCGGCGCGCCCGAGCGCGGCGGCCACGGTCGGCGCGGCAAAGCAGCGCCGCCCCAGCGCGACCGCAGTGACGGCGGTGGTCATCGCACGCACCACATCGACCGCCACGAACGCGTAGCCGTTCGTAAAACGGCCCAGGGTATCGCGGAAACAATCGATCGCCACCGTGCGATAGGCCGGAACCATGCCGTCAGCCTCCCATCGCTCGGGTCGTGACGCCAGCGTCGGGGCTCGGGAGCCTGAGACGCGGTTGCGCGAACGCATCGGCGTGCAGGCCCCGGCGATAGATCTCGACCCGCAGCAGCTCCTCCAAGCGGACGTTGCCGAGGCGCACCTCCGGCCCAAAATGGTCGAGCAGGGCGAATTGGCTGGGCTTGGTGGGGGCTTCGAACGTCACGACCGCCAGGCCGAAAGCATTGGCGAACCGATCCGCCAGCCGCAAGCTCAGCCGGCCGCTCTCGTCGAACAGCCCGACCCCTTGCGCGCTCTCCCGCGCCTCCAGCACGAGCTGACGTGCCCCGGCGTCGAGCCACATGCGTCCCGCGCTGATCAGGCGGTTCACCGCCTCCGGCGTAAAGGCGCCGCCGAACTTCTCGCCCAGCTCGAACTGGACCTCGAGCCCTCGCTCCAGTGCCATCCCCACCACGCAATCGGGGTTGAGCTCGCGGGCGGCGAACCCCGTGCCGCACTCGACCCGCGTCACGCCCAGGTCGGCGCACAGATCGAGGTAGGCAGGTAACTGTCTCTGCGCCACCGCCACCTCGAAGGGCCCTCCCCCGGTGACGGTCGGGACGCCGTGCCGCCGCGCAGCGGCGATTTTCCGACGCGTCGCGCTCTCGTCCGCGATGAGCCAGCAGGCCATCGAGATCTTGAGGGTCGACATCAGGTGGCCACTCTGCGCCAGGTGAGCTTCCAGCGTGACCGGGTCGTACCCAGGGTCGAACGGGCTGGTCGCTGGCTCCAGCTCGGGAACGCCGATCATTCTAAGGAAGGCGGCGGTGTGGCGTGCTCCAGCCATGACTTCGAGACCCCCTTCTGTGGCGCAGCGGCTGCGTTGCAACCGCTCGTCATCCGATCGAGCAAGACGGGGGCCAGCCAACCGAAATGGACACCGGAGCGCTGGTTATGTTGCATGCACGCCACAGACGATTGATCGAAGCCACAGACGTTTTACCGCTCCAACAGCTCCCGCACGACCTCGAGCGCAGCCGCCCCCGCATAGCCCCGCCGGGCGAGGAAGGCGAGCAGGCGCCGTTTGCGAACCATCGGAGGAAGGTCCGCCAGCTGCCGCACCCGCTTCGCGGCGACGGCCCGTGCTTCGATCTCGGGCGTGAGGCCCTCATCTTCGAGGGCCCGGCGGACCGACTGTTCCGCGACGCCCGCGTCCACGCCCTGCGCCAACAGGTCTTTCACGAGGCGCGCCGGCCCGCGCCCCCGGGTGGCGCGCACCGCCGCGTACTGCTCCGCGAAGCGGCGGTCGTCGATCAGGCCGCGCGCTTCCAGGCGCTCGAGCGCGGCCTCCACGGCCTCCGGCGGATGCTGCTTCCTGACCAGTTTCCGACCCAGATCGCGGCGGGCGTGCGGTCGCCGGGTCAGGGCGCGCACCGCGGCTCGGAAGGCACCTTCGATGTCGGCGAGCTCCCGCAGCCGTGCCAGCACCGCCGCAGGGATCTCCCTCCCGATATCGAGTCGCAGCGACGTGAGCGCCTCACCAGGGAGGGACGCAAACCGCCCCCGATCCACTTCGACCAGCAAGTAGCCTGACTGGCGGAGATCGGGGGCGAGGCCCGTGAGGATGGGCACGTGGGTTACTCCTCGGAGGAGGCGGCCTCCTCGTCGGCGGCGACCTGGACGGGCTTCACGCCGATGTGCTCCTTGACCTTGGCCTCGACTTCGATCGCGAGATCGGGGTGGTCCTTGAGATAGAGCTTCGCGTTCTCGCGCCCCTGTCCGATACGCTCCTTGCCGTAAGCGTACCAGGCGCCGGACTTCTCGATGATCCCCGCTTCCGCGGCGATGTCCACCAGCAGCGACTCGTGGCTGATGCCCTCGTCGAACATGATGTCAAACTCGGCCTGCCGGAATGGCGGGGCGACCTTGTTCTTCACCACCTTCACGCGCACGTGGTTGCCGATCACCACTTCGCGCTCCTTGACCGGTCCGATGCGCCGCACGTCGAGCCGCACGGAGGCGTAGAACTTGAGCGCCCGGCCGCCGGTGGTGGTCTCGGGGTTGCCGAACATGATCCCGATCTTCTCACGCAGCTGATTGATGAAGACCACGGCGGTGCGCGAGCGGTTGATCGCCCCGGCGAGCTTGCGGAGCGCCTGGCTCATGAGGCGCGCCTGCAGGCCGGGGAGCGAATCCCCCATGTCCCCCTCGATCTCGGCCTTGGGCACGAGCGCCGCCACCGAGTCGATTACCACCACGTCCACCGCCCCGGAGCGCACCAGAATCTCCGTGATCTCGAGCCCTTGCTCGCCGGTGTCGGGCTGGGAGACGAGCAGGTTGTCGATGTCCACGCCCAGCTTCTTGGCGTACTCCACGTCGAGCGCGTGCTCGGCGTCGATGTACGCGGCTGCGCCCCCCTGCCGCTGCGAGTTGCCCACGATGTGCAACGCGAGCGTCGTCTTGCCGCTCGACTCGGGCCCGAAGATCTCCGTTACCCGGCCCCGGGGGATGCCGCCGATGCCGATCGCGGCGTCCAGGTTGATGGCGCCCGTCGGGATCGCCTCCACCCGCACCCGCGGTGAGTCGGCGCCCATCCGCATGATGGCGCCCTTACCGCATGTCTTCTCGATCTGCGTGATGGCGAGGTTCAGGGCCTTTTTGCGCTCCTCGGTGAGCCTCGGGGCTTCCTTTTCGTCGGCCGGCATGAGTGTCCTCGACATGGGTTAGGAGCCTCCTGTATGAGGCCCGAATATATACCGAAGACCGGGCTACCGCCAGCCAGGTCGGAACGCGTCCGCCAGGTGCTCCAACTTATTGTCGATGAGTGCGATGCAATCGAAACGGTACACGTCGGCGGGCCGCCCGTGCCGATCCACCCACACCCGTGCGGCCTTCACCAGCTCCCGCCGCTTGGCGCCCGTCACCGCCTCGAGCGGGCTCCCGAACGCCGTCCCGCGCCGCGCCTTCACCTCGATGAAGGCGACAAGACTCCCCTGCCGCGCGATGAGATCGATCTCTTTATGGCCCACGCGGAACCGGTGCGCCAGGATGTGCCAGCCGCGGGACAACAGATACTGGATCGCCTGTTCCTCGCCGGCGAGTCCGCGCTTGTGGCGGTCGTCGGTCCACTCGGTCGGGTCTGAGCGCACACCGTTCGTCACACGCGATAAACTAGCGCCGTGCGCCTGGAACGCCAAACCATTTTCATGCGGAACCACGCATTCCCACGCTGACGCGTGGGCTCCGGCCTCTCTAGTGGACGACGCGCGTCAGGCCGTAGATGCCGCCCGCGAGGCTGACGACCAGCCAGAGGAACCGCATATGCTCCGTGACGTCGCTACTGCCCGGCACGAACAGCTGATCCCCGTTCTGCAGGTTGGCGTCCTCGAGCGTGCGACCGGCGGCGATCGCTTCCTCCACCGGGCGTCCCTTCAAAACGGTGGCGCCGCTGCGCTCAACCCGCAGATTCTTCATCTTCGCGTCCCGTACCGTGCCCCCCGCCGCCATGAGGGCGTCCGATAGCGTGACGTCCGAAGGAACGAAGTAGTAACCCGGCTTCGCCACCGCTCCCTGCACCGAGACGCGCAGCAGCGGGCGAGCGCGGACCGTCGGGTACTTGAGATACTGGCTCAGCTCCTGGCCGAGGTGATCTTGCAGCTCCGAGCGCAGCACGCCGCGCAGCGAAATCGGGCTCCCGCCCCCGACCGGCAGGACGACGTCCCGGTCCCGCCCCACCGTGAAGGTATCGACGCGCGCTTGCAGCGCCGCAGCCGAGACGACGGCGGGCTGCCCGGTGACCTGCACCGGAGGAGGAGGTTGCAGTCCGGGGATTTGCACCAGGATCCGATCGCCCGCTTGAAAGTCTCCGGCCGCGAGCCGGTTTCGTACGTAGGCGAGCGTTTCCCCTTGCCCCGAGGAATCCGCGCTCGCCAGCGCCCGCGCCAGGCTGTCGAGCTCGGCGCGCGTGGCGAGGGCGTGGTGCGCCAGAGAATCGGCGGCCGACTGGGCCGGAGCGACCGCAGGTGGCGCGAGTGCGACCACCGCGCACAACGCAGCGCGCCTAATCACCGGGGACACCCAGCACCGGCTTCTCCGGTCCCAAGTCCGCTTCTTCCTTTGTTTCGTAGCCGGGCACATAGTAGGCATAGTACCGGTACGCTCCTTTCGGCCGGACGTCGTTCAGCACCGATCCGACGACGCGCACCGGCATGTCGTCGAAGCTCTCGAGCTTGGCCTGCGCCAGCTCCAGATCGGTGACGCCCGCCCGCAGGACCACGAGCAGGTTTTTCGTGTGGGACGCCATTGTGTAGGGGTCCGCCCCGGCGGCGAGCGGGGCGGTGTCGACCAGCACGACATCGTAACGGCTGCGCAGCGCGGCGAGCAGATCGACCATCGTCGTCGCACTCAACAGCTCGGGCGAATTGTGCATGCGCGATCCGCACCCGATGAACGAGAGATCCTTGTACGGAGTCGCCTGCAGCACCTGCTCGAGCGGGGCGCGCCCCGTGAGGTGATCGGTCAGCCCCGGTCGACGGCTCGCGCGTAGCAGGCGATGCAGTGCGCCGCGCCGGATGTCGCCGTCGATGACGATCGTGCGCAGCCCGGCGTACGCGAACGCGAGCGCCAGGTTCGCCGACACTAACGACTTCCCTTCGCCCACGCCCGGGCTCGTCACGGTGAGGAGCAGCGGGCTGCCGCCATTGCAGGCGTGCTGCAGCTTCACGCGCACCGTGCGCATCGCCTCGATCGCCTGGGTGGTGGCTTCGCCGTTCTTCGCCCGGCTCAGGTGCGGGAGGGCGCCCAGAATCCGGAGACCCAGGTCGCGGGTCACATGCCCGGGATCTCGGAACCGGGGATCGAGGCTGTCGACCACCACCGCTCCCAACACGCCCAGGCCGGCGCTCGCCAGGAACGACATGATGAGCACGAACGGCGCCAGGCTGCCGAGCGGCCGGTACGGCTGGTCCGGAGCGTCGAGGATACGGACATCGGGCACGGCCGACGCCTCGGCGACGCGGGCCTCGTCGTGGTGCTGCTGCAGCGAGGCGTAGAGCTGCCCCGCCACCTGCACCTCCCGCTCGAGCCTGGTCTGCTCGAACAGCAGGGGCGGAATGTTGCTCAGGTAGCGGACCGTGGAATCCACCCGCTGCCCCAGGTCGCGCTCACGCACCGCCAGGTTGTCGCGCACCGCCCGCAGCAGCGCCGGAATCGTGCGGTGCTCGAGCGTCGCCACGGCATCGGCCAGCTGTTGGACCGGGAAGTTCTGGTCGGTATAGGTGTAGCGCAGCGCCCGGAGCTCGGCCTGCTTGTCGGTGAGCTCCTTCAACGCCTGCATCAGCTCGGGGGACTTTTGGACGGCGTCGATCACGACGAGCGCGTCCGCCGACAGTCCCGAATCGGGCTGGGCCAGGAAGCGATCGATCGCCTGGCGGTCGTGGCCCAATTGATCGCGCGTGACCCGCAGCTCGAACGCGTTCGTGAACGCGGGGGACGGCGGGGGCGTCACCACGCCCGCCGGGAGCACGCCGGCGGTGCGGATCCGGAAGTCCTTGAGCGCCAGCTCGGCCGCCGTGAGGCTCGTCTGCGCGTGCTGCACCTGTTGGCCCAGCATGTCGGCGAGCGCGGCCACCTTGTGGCGCCGCAACTCGTTCGCCACGGCGACGGTTCGGTTCGCCACCCCCCGCAGGATCGCCGTGGTGAGGTGCGGATCGGTGCCGGTGAGCTGTACCGTCACGAAGCTGCCCCCCGGGTCCGTCGTCACCTGCAACTCGCCCGCCAACAGCTCCGCCGCGTCGTGCGGGGTGTAGACGGTGAAGTCGATGGTGCGACCCGGGTTGAGCACGGTCTTTCCCGGCACCCACGCGAACCCCAAGGCGGGGCCGACCGAGTCGCCCACCGCCCCACGCTGCACCACGCCACCCCCCACCGCAACCACCGTAAAGCCCCGAGCCTGACGGTCCACTTCGAGGCGGTAGCGGCCCGGGACCACCCGCGCCTTTAGCCCAAAGGCGACCAGCGCGGCGGAGTCGGCCGGGGTTCGGGGGAAGAGATAGAGACGGGCATCCCGGACGACGGTATCGAGCACCGCGTCCGAGCGCACGAAATCGACCCATGCCTCGACGCCGAGCAGCCGGTCGGTACCGGGCAAGGGCGTGGTGCCCCGGAGCGCGTTGGGGTCAGGCTCCGCCGCCCCGACCCACAGGCGGGCCCGCGCGAGGTACCGGGGCCCGACGAACCGGACGGCCGCGACGACCCCCGCCGCCGTGCCGAGCAGCGTGACGGCCAGCACCAGCCAGCGGCGGCGGCGGATGGCGCCCAGAATGCGATGCCAATCGGGCTCGCCCGCCGCCAGCGGACGCGGGGGCTCTGCGTACGGGCGAGCGGGGCGGCGCTCCAGCAACGGAGCCACCTCGTCGACCCGGGCGGACTCGGGAATCAGCAGTGGGTCTTGCGCCATGTCGAGTGCGAGTCGTATCGCCCAGCACTCGATGTGCCGGGATCACACGCCACCACTGCAAGGCCGGGACCGCGAAGACAATACGCCTGAGCGACGGCGACGCGTGGCGCGCGCGCATCAACCGCGCCCGCAATTTCGTAGCGCGTGAGCGGCACGAGTCAGTGCGCGCCGACCGCGCCGCCGCGCGCAACGCGTTGCGGCGCAATCGACTCGGGAATTCACGCGAGCCGCGCCGCGGGACGCGCACGTCATGTGCATCTGGCGCAGCGGGATGAACCCTTCACTACGCCTGCTCAAACGCCTCTACCCCTACCGCGGGCCGCTCACCTGGGCGCTGCACGCCTGCCTTGTGGCACTCGCCTACACGGGCGCGTACGCGCTGCGCTTCGACTTCGCCATCCCGTCGGACGAGCTGCGCCGCCTGGTGGCGACGTTGCCCTACCTCGTGGCGCTCCGGCCGCTCGCGTTTCAGTCGTTCGGCCTGTTCCGGGACTACTGGCGGCACGTGGGGATGCGCGATCTGGTCAACGTGACCGCCGCCGTGACGCTCGGCTCGGCCGCGTTCGTCCTGATCCTGTTACTGAGCGGCCAGGTCCGAGGCATGTCGCGGGCCGTCCTGATGCTCGACTGGCTGCTCGCGATCTTTTTCGTGGGGGGCTTCCGCTTCGCCATTCGCATCAGTCGCGAGGCGACAAGCTTCATCCGGGCGCGGGCGCCGCAGGGGAAACGCGCGTTCATCATCGGCGCCGGCGAAGCCGGCGAGCAGCTGCTCCGCCAGCTGTCGCACGACAAGCGCCAACAGTTGCGTGTCGTCGGCCTGATCGACGACGACCCGGACACGCACGGCCGGTCGTTGCACGGCGTGCGGGTGCTCGGCGGGGTCCGCGATCTGCGCCGCCTCGTGGCGCACCACCACATCGACTTGCTGGTGATCGCCATTCCGTCCGCCGACCGGGCGCAGCTGCGACGCATCGTCGACCGCTGCGCCGAAACCCGCATTCAGTACAAGATCCTGCCGCCGCTCCAAGATCTGCTCGCGAAGCGCGCCGAAATCGGGCAGCTGCGGGACGTGCAGCTGGAAGATCTGCTCGGGCGCGAGCCGGTCCAGCTCAACCTCGAGCAAGTGGAGCACGATGTCGCCGGGAAGACGATCCTCATCACGGGCGGCGCGGGCTCGATCGGATCGGAGTTGGCACGCCAGGTGGCGCGCTTCCGGCCGCGCCGCATCGTGCTGCTCGATCGGGCCGAGAACACCCTCTACTTCGTGTTGGTCGAGCTGCGCCGGGCGCACCCCTCCCTCGAAGTCGTCCCGGTGATCGCCAGCATCACGAATGCCGAGCGCATGGCCCAGGTGCTGCGCACCTACGCGCCGGACTACGTCTTCCATGCCGCGGCGTACAAGCATGTGCCCTTGTGCGAGGCCAACGTCACTGAGGCTGCATGGAACAACGTCGTGGGGACGCTGCGCGTCGCGGAGGCCGCGGCGCGGCACGGCGTCAAGAAGTTCGTGCTGATCTCCACCGACAAGGCGGTGAACCCGACCAGCGTACTCGGCGCGACCAAGCGGGTCGCCGAGCGGGTCGTGCTCGAGCTGCCGTATCTCGCGGCGTCGGGAACCGACTTCCGCGCCGTGCGCTTCGGAAACGTGCTCGGGTCCGATGGCAGCGTGCTCCCGCTGTTCAAGCGCCAGCTCGCCGCCGGCGGCCCGCTCACGGTCACGGACCCCGAGGTGAAACGCTACTTCATGACCATTCCGGAAGCCGTGCAGCTCGTGGTACAGGCCGCGGCGCTGCCGGAAGCCGGCGGGCGGATCGCGATGCTCGAGATGGGCGAGCAGGTGCGCATCCTCGACCTCGCCGAACAGCTCATCCGCCTCTCCGGGTACGTGCCTCACCAGGACATCCAGATCGAGTTCACGGGCCTGCGGCCGGGGGAGAAGCTGGAGGAGGAGCTCCTCGCATCGGACGAAGCCGCGCACCAGACCAGCGTCGAGAAGATCCGCGTCATCGCGCCCACCGTGGGCGACCCGACGGGCCTGCGCCGCGGCTTGAGTCGCCTCGTCTCGCTCATGACGCTGGGCGACGACGCGGGCGTGCTGCGGGGCATCGCGGCGCTCGTACCGGAGTACGTACCCTGGCAGGGTTCGGCCGCGGCCGAGGCGGTCGCCATCGTGCCCACGACCGGTCAGGTCGCGTGACCGCCGGCGGCGCGCGCACCGGCGTCGCGACGCCAGTTGCACCCGCTCCGGCGCGGCGGCGCACGTTCCTGCCGTTCGCCCCGCCGCAGATCGGGCAGGCGGAGATCGATGCGGTGGTCGACACGCTCAAGTCGGCCTGGATCACGACCGGCCCGAAGACCCGGACCTTCGAGCGCGAGTTTGCCGCCTTCGTGGGAGCGCCCGGCGCGCTGGCGCTGAACTCCTGCACCGCCGGGCTGCACACGGCGTTGGCGACGTTGGGGATCGGCCCGGGCGACGAGGTCATCACCACTCCGATGACGTTTTCCGCGTCGGTCAACGTGATCGAGCACGTCGGCGCACGTCCCGTGCTGGTCGACGTCGAGCCGGACACGCTGAACATCGACCCGCGCCAGATCGCGGCCGCCGTGACGCCGCGGACGCGGGCGATCCTCCCGGTTCATTACGCCGGCCATCCGGTCGATCTCGACGGCGTCGAGGCAGTGGCACGAGCGCATGGCCTCACGGTGGTGGAAGACGCGGCGCACGCCATCCCGGCGCGGTACAAGGGACGGTTCATCGGCTCCGGCCCGAACCCGGTGGCGTTCAGCTTCTACGCGACCAAGAACCTCACCACCGCGGAAGGGGGCATGCTCACCGCCGAGACGGCGTTCCTCGATCGGGCGCGCGTGCTCAGCCTGCACGGCATGAGCCGGGACGCATGGAAGCGCTACGATCAGGGCGCGAGCTGGCGCTACGACGTGCTGCTCCCGGGCTTCAAGTACAACATGACCGACATTCAAGCCGCCATCGGGTCGTGCCAGCTCCGCCGGCAGGACGCGTTTCAGCGGCGGCGGCGGGAAGTCGTGGCGCGCTACAGCGCGGCATTCGCAGGAGACGCAGGCCTCGAGCCCCCGGTGGCGCGGCCGGAGGTCGAGCCCGCCTGGCACCTCTACGTGCTGCGGCTGCGGCTGGAGGCGCTTCGCATCGGGCGCGATCGATTCATCGAGGAGCTCACCGCCCGGAACATCGGGACGTCGGTCCACTTCATCCCGGTCCACTTGCACCCCTACTACCGGGACAAGTACGGCTACGCGCCCGACGCGTTCCCGATCGCACACGACAACTTCCGGCGCCTGCTCAGCCTGCCGCTCCACCCGGGATTGTCCGACCGTGACGTCGCAGACGTGATCGAGGCGGTCTTGGACGTGGCGCGGACGCACCGCCGCTGACGGAAGGGGAGACCGATGCGCTTTGGCTGGGTCGGCTGCCACGCGGAAGGGCTTCCCGCGCTCGAAGCGTTGCTCGACGCCGGAACGCCGATCAGCGGCCTCGTCACGCTGCGGCCCGAGCTGGCGGCCCGACGCAGCGGTGCCGTCGACTACGCGCCGCTCGCCGCCCGGCACCACGTCCCCCTCTACCGTGTGGGGAACATCAACGATGCCGACGGCCATGAGGCGCTGCGCGCCCTCGACGCCGACATCGTGTTCGTGATCGGCTGGAGTCAGATCCTGCACGCTCCGGCACTGCGGCTCGCCCGCACCGGGATGATCGGGGCGCACGCCTCACTGCTGCCGCACAACCGGGGCAGCGCCCCGGTCAACTGGGCGCTGATCCGGGGGGAGCGGCAGACCGGTAACTCGCTCATCTGGCTCGCCGAGGACGTGGATGGCGGCGCGGTGATCGATCAAACGGCGTTCTGCATCACCGCGTACGACACCTGCGCCTCGCTGTACGAGCGCGTCGCGGCGTCCAACCGGGACATGCTGCTCGGTCTCATGCCGCGCCTCGTGGCGGGCGAGCGGCCCGGTCGGCCTCAGCCGGCGGGGGATGAGCCCGTTCTGCCGCGTCGCCGTCCCGCGGATGGCCGCATCGATTGGGGCCAGTCGAGCCGCGCCGTGTACGACTTCGTGCGCGCGCTCACACGTCCCTACCCCGGCGCGTTCAGCCGGCTCGAAGGGCAGCGCTGGACCGTGTGGCACACGGCTCGCGTCCCGAGCGCGAATGGGACCGGCCACCTGGGCACGCCAGGCGCGGTGCTCGGTCCCGTGGTGAGCCCGCTCGAAGCCGCCTGCGGGCAGCTGGTGGCCTGCGGAGAGGGCGCAGTCGTACTGCTCGAGCTCGAGGCGGACGATGGCGCCGTGCTGCGGGGCCGGACGTTGAGCGAGCAACCATGGACGGGAAAACGCTGGAGCAACGCCGATGAAGCGACCAGTTAGGCGCGTCCTTGTGATCGCCGCCCACCCGGACGACGAGGTGCTCGGGTGCGGCGGGACCCTCGCGCTGCACGCGCGGGCCGGCGACGAAGTCCACGCCGCGATCGCCTGCGAGGGAGAGTCGCTCCGCTACGGGCCTGAGGGCGTCGGCCAATCCCATCACATGGAGCAGGCGGCGCAGACGCTGGGGTTGCAAGACGTGCGGCTGCTGGGCTTTCCCGACCAGCGGCTCGACACGGTCACCCTCACGGACATCATCGCCCCGCTGGAGCAGCGGGTCCGCGACGTGCGCCCGGATATCGTGTACTGCCAGTACGGCGGCGACGTGAACCGGGACCACGAGCTGCTCTTCAAGGCCGCCCTCGTGGCGACCCGGCCCACGGAAAACTGCATCGCGGCCATCTACGCGTTCGACACCGCGAGCAGCACCGAGTGGGCCTTCCCCCGCAGTTTCGTCCCCGACATGTGGGTGGAAATCTCTGCCACGCTCGAGACCAAACTCGCCGCCATGGCGTGCTACGAGAGCGAGCTCCGTGCCTATCCTCATCCCCGCTCGCTCGATGCCTTGCGCCACCGGGCCATCGCCTGGGGGAACCAGAACTGCATGGAGGCTGCGGAAGTGTTCATGACCGTGCGGCGCATCCACCGCCATGGTCAACCGCCCGCTTGACCTAGCGCTCGGGCTGCTCGGCGTGGCGCTCGCGGCGCCGCTCCTGGCGGCGGCCGCGGTCGGCATCCGCCTGTCGAGTCCGGGGCCCGTGCTGTATCGGGCGCGTCGCGTCGGACGCAACGGCGCGGCCTTCACCATGTACAAGCTGCGCACGATGCACGTGCGCGAGGGCCCTGGCAGTGCGATCACCGGTCGGAACGACCCGCGCGTCTTCCCCTTCGGGGCGTGGCTGCGGCGCACGAAGATCGATGAGATCCCCCAGCTCTTCAATGTGGTGCGCGGTGACATGTCGCTCGTGGGCCCGCGTCCCGAGGATCCGGCGATCGTCCTGCGCCACTATGCGCCGGTGCACCGCGAGACCCTGGCCGTTCGCCCCGGCCTGGCGAGCCCCGGCAGCATCTACAACTACACGCACGGCGAACGGCTGCTCTCGAGCGGCCAGCCCGAACGGGATTACGTCGACCGCCTGCTGCCGCTCAAGCTCGCGCTCGACGTGGTCTACGTGCGCCGGGCCTCGCTGCGCTACGACCTCACCATCGTGGGCCGCGCGCTCTGGGCGATCGCGTCCGTCGCGCTCGGCCGATCGACATTCCCCGATCCCCCCGAGCTCGCAGCAGCTCGCGAATTGATGATCGAGGAGGCAACGTCATGCAACCTCGTCGTTCGGTGACCGTCGGGCTCGTCGGCGTCAGCGCCGTTCTGGCCGCGATGTGTCACGACCCGACCCAGACCCAGATCATCCCACCCCCCTCGGCGGTAGATGCCGGACCCGACTTGCGGACGACTCCCGGGTCTCCGGTTACGCTCACGACCCGGCTCGTCGGAGGGGGAAGCCGCTGGACGGTAACCTGGGGCGACGGCGCGGCCGACAGCGGGAAGCTCTCCGGTCGCGACACGCTCTTGACCTTGACGCACGGCTTCAGCGCGACCGGAACGTATGCGATCAAGGTCAGCGGGGCGGGCTCGGACGGCGCGGCGACCTCCGACACGCTCACGATGGTCGTCGAGCCCCCCGGGACCCCACAGGTCTTTGTCGGGGCCGGTGACATTGGGGAATGCGGCCTTCAGCACGCGCGGAAGACCGCCGCGATCGTCGATACCATTCCTGGCACCGTGTTCAACCTCGGCGACAATGCCTATCCCGACGGCACGCTGAGCGACTACGGTCGGTGCTATGCCCCGAGTTGGGGGCAATTCAAGAAGCGCACGCGCCCCGTCCCAGGCAACCACGAGTATAAGGTCGACACGGCCGCCGGGGGGTACTTCGGCTACTTCGGCGTGGCCGCGCACGACGCGCCCACGGGCTGGTACAGCTATGACCTCGGCAGCTGGCATATCATCGTCCTGAACTCGAGCTTCGAAGAAACGGCGACGCTCAGCAGAGTGCTCAATCGCCAGACGCAGCTATCGTGGCTGCGCAATGACCTCGCCGCGCATCCCACAACTTGCACGCTCGCCATGTGGCACCACCCCCGCTTCAGCTCAGGGGTCGTGCATGGAAACGACACGCTGATGCAGGCCTTCTGGCAGGTGCTGTACGACGCTGGCGCCGACGTGATCCTGTCCGGCCACGAGCACAACTACGAGCGCTTCGCCCCGCAGACACCCGACGGCACGGCCGACCCCGCGCGCGGCATCAGGGAGTTCGTCGTCGGCACGGGAGGGGGCGGCTACGACTCGCTCGACGTCACCAAGGTGACCAAGCTAGGCAACAGCGAGGTGGGGGGCGTCGATCACGGCGTACTCAAGCTGACGCTGTCGGAAGGCTCGTATCATTGGGCGTTCCTCCCATCGGGCTACACCCTCGATTCGGCCTCGACTCCCCCCGAATACAGCCACACCGACTCGGGCACGGCCTCATGTCACTGAACCGTCGCAGCACGCTGACCGCCGCGCTGATGGCCGCGCTGGCCTGCGGCGAAGATCGCCCGCCGATCGCCCCCGCCCTCCGCGCCGACGTGAGCGGGCCGTCCGACCAGACCTTGGTCGTCGCCGGCAACATCGCGAGCTGCGCCACGAACGGGGACGAGCTGACGGCACAGCTCGTGGACGCGATCCCGGGCACCGTCGTCACGCTCGGCGACAACGCCCTGCCGCACGGCCGAGCGGCCGACTACCAGGCGTGTTACGACCCGAGCTGGGGGCGCTACAACGCGCGCACCTACGCCGCGCTCGGCGACCGTGACTTCGATAGCACCGGCACCGCAGCCGGGACGTTCGCGTACTTCGGCAGTCGCGCCGGGTCCAGCGGCACCGGTTACTACAGCGTCGACCTCGGCGCCTGGCATGTCGTCGTCCTGAACTCGAACGGCGGATCCCAGCCGTTCGGCGCGGGCTCGGCGCAGAACCGGTGGCTGCAGGCCGATCTGGCAGCGAACCCCGGCAAGTGTCTGCTCGCCGTGTGGCACCACGCATATGTCTTTTCGTCGACCACGCCAGGATGGACCTCGCGCCCGTCGATCAAGGCGCTGTGGAACCGCCTCTACGCCGCCGGCGTCGACCTCGTGCTGAACGGGTCGGAGCATGATTATGAGCGCTTCGCCCCGATGACGCCCGATGGTGTCGCTGATCCGGTGCACGGGATTCGGGAGATTAACGTCGGCACGGGAGGGGAGGCCGTCTGGGCGCCCACGGTGGTCGCGCCCAACAGCGAGGTCCGCGCGGCGACCTACGGCGTGCTGAAACTGACCTTGTCCCCTGATCACTACGGCTGGCAGTTCGTCCCCATCGCGGGACAGAGCGCGAGCGACGCGGGGTCCGCGGCCTGCCACAACGCGTCCAGCCCGCCGCCGCCGCCACCACCACCGGACGTCCCGCCGACGGTCGATGCGGGCCCCGACCTCCGCACGCAGCCCGGTACCACCACCCGCCTCGCGTTCCGGCTCGCGCACGTCGAGAACGACGCGCCCTGGACCTACGCGGTCGAGTGGGGGGACGGGTCCACCGCGCAGGGAAGTGTGTCGTCCCTTCCCCAGCTCGTCGCCGCCAGCCACGCGTACGGCGCGACCGGCAGCTATCCCGTACGCGTGAGCGTCACGGCGGCAGACGGGAGTACGGGGTGGGACACGCTCACGGCCTTCGTCGAGCCCTCCGGCACGCCGCAGGTGTTCGTCGGCGCCGGCGACATGGGCACGTGCGCCAAACCGTATCCGCTCGCCACGGGCAAGCTGCTCGACGGGATCCCGGGCACGGTGTTCCTGTTGGGTGACAACGCGTACCCGGATGGCTCGGATGCGAGCTACCAGAATTGCTTCGCGCCCGGCTGGGGCCGCCACCGCAAGCGCACGCACCCGGTGCCAGGCAACCACGACTACGAACAGCCCGGGGCGGCGAGCTACTTCCGCTATTTCGGGGTCGCCGCCGGCGAGCCCGGCAAGGGCTATTACAGCTACGACCTCGGCAGCTGGCACATCGTGGCACTGAACTCGGAGATCAACGTGAGCGCGGGCTCGACCCAAGAGCAGTGGCTCCGCGCCGACCTCGCTGCCCACCCCGCGCAGTGCACGCTCGCCTATTGGCACGTCCCGCGGTTCAGCTCCGGCACCACGCATTTGAGCTCGACGGTGCCACAACCGCTGTGGCAGGCGTTGTACGATCACGGTGCCGACGTCGTGCTCTCAGGCCACGAGCACAACTACGAGCGTTTCGCGCCGCAGACGCCCGACGGCACTGCGGACCCGGCGCGCGGCATTCGGGAATTCGTGGTCGGGACCGGAGGCTCGGGCGCCTACCCTCTAGGACCCCCCATCGCCAACAGCGAAGTGAGCAGCTGGAACCACGGGGTCCTCAAGCTCACGTTGCGCGACGGCGCCTACGACTGGCAATTCATTCCGATCCCGGGCATGACGTTCACCGACTCCGGCAGCGGCACCTGTCACTGAAGCGACTCGCCCGAGTCCCCGTGCATGGCGAGGGCGTACAACTCGCGATGCGCCCGGACGACTCCTGTTGCGTCCGCGCCACGCTGGCGCTCATGGCCCGCCGCATGCGGAGCGGTCGGCTGCGGCCTGCACCGAACGTCCCGGGGGCCGCCTCGGTCATCTCAGGAGACGCATGACGCTCGTTCAGCGGCCTCACGACCAGCCCCGACCCAACACCCCGGCCGCACCTGGCCTGGTGCGCCGGCTCGGGGACGCCCTCGCGGCGCGCAACGTCCCGTACTGCCAGTGGAAGGGCGGCCGGCGTCCCGAGCGCTGGCTCACCGGCGCCGGCGATATCGACCTGCTGGTCGATCGCACGGCCCAGCCGCTACTCGCGCAGGTGCTGGGCACCCTGGGATTCAAGCGGGTCGAGCCCTCCGCCGGGCGCACACTCCCCGGCACCGAGAGCTATTTCGGCTATGACCCCGACTTGATGCGCCTCGTCAACGTCCACGTGCACTACCGGGTCGTGTTCGGCCGGCCCTGGACCACGACCTACGCGCCCCCCGTGGAAGCGGCCATACTCGCCAGCGCGAGCCGCCGCTTCGTGTTCCAGGCTCCGGCCCCCGAGCACGAGCTCGTGTTGCTCGTGCTGCGACTGGCGTTACAGTGCACCGCACGGGATACGCTGCTCCGACCCCACCCCCCCTGGCTCTTAACGGCTCAGACGACCCTGGAGCAGCTCGAGCGGGAAGTGTCCCGGTCCGAGGTGATCCAGTTCCTGACCGCTCAGCTGCCGTCCGTGGACGTCGCGCTTTTCGACCGGTGCCGCCGCGCCCTCGAGCCGGATCGTCCCGCGTGGGCGCGCTACGTCGCCGGCCGAGCGTTGCGCGCCCGGCTGGCCCCCTTCGCCCGTCGCCCCAAGACGGTCGCGGTGCTGATGGCGTTAGCCGATCGGCTTGGCAGCCTGGTCGGCTACCATCGCCGGCTCGGCGCTCGGCTGCCGCGTGGCAGCGTCGTCGCGCTGTTGGGCGGCGACGGAGCGGGAAAGTCTACCTGCGCCCACGCCCTCACGGCCTGGCTGGCACCCGATCTGGCGACTATGCACGCACACCTCGGTCGACCTCCTCGCTCGGCGGCGACCTACGCGGTGGGTGCCGCGCTCAAAGCGAGCCGCGGAGTGGGTTGGGCCGGGGTCACCGCCTACGTGGATCTGCTCCGTCACGTCTGCACGGCGCGCGACCGCTATCGACTGTACCGCAAGACGCACCGCTTCGCAGCAGCCGGCGGCATCGTCATCGCGGAGCGCTATCCGATCCCGGCGAACTACTTTCTGGCCGGGCCGAGCGCCGCCCAGGGGCTCGGCACGCCCGTGGACAACCGCGTGACGCGCCTGCTGCGACGGCGGGAGGCGCTGTACTACGAGCGCATGTCGCCGCCCGACGCTGCGATCGTGCTCCAGCTCGACCCCGAGACCGCGGTTCGCCGCAAGCCCGAGGAGCCGTCCGAGTACGTCCGGGGACGGGCGCAGGTCGTGTGGCAAACCGATTGGGCGCACGTTGGCGCGCACGTGATCGACGCGGGGCGCGTGCTTCCGGAAGTGCTGCGTGACGTGAAGTCGCACATCTGGGGCCGTCTCTAGCGTGATCGCCCGCGCACCCGTTGGCCCGCGGCGACGCGCCCACGCCCCGGTGCTGGAGCTGATCGGTCCGGCGGCCGCAGGCAAAAGCACGCTCGTCGACGAGCTCCGGGCCAAGGCCCGCAGCATGCGCGGGCCGCTCGCTATCTGGGGACTGCCGCGGTCCCGGCTGATCGCGCATGGCGTGCGCCTGATGCCGACCTTCATCCGGCTCGCGCGGGACCCTCGCCCGCCCGCGCTCGCCGAGCTGGCGCACCTGGTCCGGCTCGAGACCCTGCAGGAAGCGGTGGAACGGGAACGGCCGAGGTCGCCCGGGGCCATCCTGATCGACGAGGGCCCGGTGTTCGCCCTGACCTGGATGGAGGTCTTCTACCCGGATCGCAACGGCCCCCGCTTCGCCGCGTGGCGCACGCAGGCGCTCGCCCAGTGGGCCCGGACGCTCGACTTCGTCGTCTCGATCGACGCCCCGGACCCGACGTTGCTGCACCGGATGCGGACGCGCCCCAAAGGCCACATGGTCAAGAACGCCCCCGATGACGAGGTGCGCGCCTTCACGGCGCGCTTCCGCACCGCCTTCGGCCGCGTGCTGCAGGACCTGCGGGCGCACGGCGGCCCGGAGATCGTCACGTTCGTGACCGGCAACGAGCCGCGTGAGCGTACCGCCGAGCGGGTGCTCGCGGCGATCAGCGAGGCGTGCGATGGCGACTGAGCTCGTCGGCATCCCGACCGCGGCCGGACGGCGTGGTCCCACGCTGACGCAGCGCGCGTCCCTCAACGCGATCGCGTCGCTGCTCGATTACGCCGCGAAGTTGGTCGTGGGCTTCGTGGTGACCCCGATCGTGGTGGCGGGACTCGGCCGCTCGCTGTTCGGGACCTGGGAGATGCTGAACCGGCTGGTGACCTACATGTCGGCGGCCGACGGGCGACCCACCGAAGCGATCCGCCTCATGGTGGCCAACCGCCAGGCCGTGGACGACGCGACGACGCAGCGCCGGTACGTCGGAGCGGCGCTGGCGGTGTGGCTCCTGTTCCTGCCGATCATCATGGCGGCGGGCGGCGTCGTGATCTGGCTCGCTCCCGGCGTGACCAAGGCCGCGCCCCCGCTGCACGACACCGTGCGGATCGCCACGGCGCTACTGCTCGCCAGCTTCTTCATGACGCTCGTGGCTGGGGTGCCCGAATCCGTGCTGCGCGGGATGAACCTCGGGTATCGCCGCATGGGTCTGCAGGCGAGCCTCAACCTGGTGGGCGGCCTGCTGATGATCGCGGCGGTCCGAGCGGGCCTGGGCCTCGTCGGGCTGGGCGGGACGCAGGTCGTGCTCACGTTCATCACTGGCCTCCTATTCTGGTCCCTCGCCCGGCGGTACGTGCCGTGGTTCGGCGTCGCGCGGCCCACCCGCGACGACGTTCGCGCGCTGCTCGCGATGAGCGCCTGGCTGACGGCTGGGGAAGTCGTGGTGAAGCTGCTGCTCGCCTCGGACGTCCTCATCCTGGGGATGGTGCTGTCACCGGCCGTGGTCGCGTCGTACGCGCTGACGGGATACGCCGCCCGCACGGCCATCGGCATTCACGAGTTCACCACCAGCGCCGCGATGCCTGGGTTGGGCGGCCTGATCGGGCGCGGGGATCACGCCCGCGCCGCTCAGGTGCGGAGAGAGCTCCAGACCCTCACCTGGCTGCTCGTCACGGGGATCGGCGCCACGATTCTCGCTTGGAATCCGTCCTTCCTTGCGCTGTGGGTCGGACGGCAGCATTACGCCGGTCCCTGGGTGGACCTCCTGATCGTCGTGGTCGCCGTCCAGACCGCCTTCATCCGCACCGACGCGTACATCATCGACGCGGCGCTGCGACCCCGACCCCGCGTGCTGGTCGGCGCGGCCGCCACGCTGACCACGATTGCCCTCGCCGTCCCCCTCACGCGGGCGCTGGGGATCGCCGGTCTGTGTGTCGGCCTCCTCGCGGGCCGCTCGGTCCAGTCGCTCGGCTACCCCATGCTGGTCCGGTCGTGCTTCCAGCAGCGCTTTCGGCCCTCCCTCGAGGCCGCGCGCCTGCTTGGCATCACCGCGCTGCTCTTCGCCGCGAGCAGCGCGCTCGGCCGGCAGGTCGTCGCAGGGAGCTGGCCGGCGTGGGGAGCAGGTCTGGTGCTGACGCTGGCACTCTCCGTGGGTGTGGCGCTCCTGGTCGGTCCGTCCGCCGCGACGCGACGGGCCATCTACGCCAGAGTGCGCGGGCTCTGGCCGAGAGGGGCCTGGAAGCCATGACCGCCCTCGCCGCGCGTGCCGTCTACGCGCCGAACCCACCCTTGCGTCCCAGGGCGGTCGCAGCGGCAGGGTCGCTCAATCCGGTCGTGCGCTGGGCGTTCTATTTCTTCATCCTCTCGATTCCGTTCGAGATGCCCAACCGCTCGATCCCGCTCGAGATTACGACCATCACCGCCGCGCTATTCCTGCTGACCACGCCGCTCGAATACCGCGCGTGCTTCGGCCGCGTGCCCTCGGCCTTGGTGTGGTTCAGCGTCTGGCTATGGGTGGCCATCGTGTCGGGACTCCTCCAGTCGGGTGAGCACGCCCTGATGGTGCTGCAATTCCTGGCCAATCTGCTCGAGCTGCTGCTGGTGTGCTGGACGGGGAGCAACCTGATGCGCGATCGCCGGGTGTTCCGCGCCGCGCTGGTGACGCTGGTCATCGCCTGTGCACTGCGTGCCGGCATGCAGTTCCTGGGCGTCGGCGTCACCGCCCGCCACGTCTGGACCGGGGGCGAGCGCGAGACCGTGTTCGGACAGAACGCCAACATCAGCGCCTTGATCCTGGCGTGCGGCCTGCTCGCCGCCTTCGGCGTACGGCACGCGGGGGGGTGGCGTGTGCTGCGTTCTCCAGTCGTGTTCTGGCCGCTCGCCGGACTCATGGCCAGCGCGGTCGTGCACACCGGCTCACGCGGCGGCCTCCTCGCTCTCACCGCTGGGCTCCTCGTGCTGCTGTTCCGGGGACACACCGTCTGGCAACGGGTGCGCAGCGGCGCCACCGTGCTCATCGCCATGGCGTTCCTCGTGTGGGCCGCCATGCGCGTCGAGATGATGCGGAACCGGTTCGAGGAAGCCGCCCATGGTGGCTTTGCGGGGCGTGAGCGTATCTACCCGGCCCTGCTCGGCATGTTGGTCGAGCGGCCGGTGCTGGGGTGGGGGCCCATTACCAATCAGTTCGAGCTGGCGAAGCGCATCGAGGAAAAGGTCAAGCTGCGCCGCGACGCCCACAATCTCGTGCTCGAGGTGCTGACGACCACGGGGTTCATCGGTCTGATCCCGTTCCTCACGGGGCTCTCCCTCGTCGCGCTGGCGGCGTGGCGCGGGCGACGTGGCAGCTACGCCATCCTGCCGGTCGCCTTGCTCGCCACGATGTTCATGGGGACGATGAGCGGCACCTGGATCGCTTCGAAGATCCTGTGGCTGGTGTTCGCGTGTGCCCTGGCGTGCGCGCCTGACCTCACGCGAGGCCGGGCGGTGTAGGCGCACCTGCCGTTGCGGGCACGCAACGGACGAACTCCCGTGCCACCGTTAACCGACGACGTGACAAATGTTTAGGCCAGAACCGCCGCCCGCACGCGTTCTGCATGCCCACACGTCGACAACTGCGACCCCAGGACCGTGCGCACATGTGTGGCTTTGCAGGACGCTTCCACCCCATCGCGCTGCGCCCCGAGCCGGATTGGGCCGCCACTGCCGAGGCCCTGCTCGCTCACCGGGGGCCCGATGGGTGCGGCTGTCACTCGGACGAGCACTGTGAGTTCGTCCACCGCCGGCTCGCCCTCATCGATCTGTCGCCCACCGGGCGCCAGCCGATGCCCAACGAGGACGGGACCGTCTACGTCGTGTACAACGGCGAGATCTACAACCATCAGGCGCTGCGGCGGGAGCTCCAGGGCCGCGGGCATTGCTTCCGCGGCACATCCGATACGGAGGTGCTCGTCCATCTGTACGAAGAGCGGGGCGAGCAGCTGGTCAACGAGCTGCGCGGCATCTTCGCGTTCGCGATCTACGATTCGCGGCGCCGGCGCCTGCTGCTCGCGCGCGACCGCTACGGGGTGAAGCCACTGTTCTACGCGCGGCTCGACGGGCAGTGGGTGTTCGCCAGCGAGATCAAGGCGATCACGGCCTTGCGGGAGTTCCGCCCGGCGATCGATCGGCAGGCATGCTACGACTTCATGGGCCTGGGCTACGTCCCCGAGCCGGCGACCGGGTTCGCCAACATCGCCGCCCTTCCCGCCGGCACCACGCTGACGATCACACCGGAGGCGCATCGCCTGCGCCGCTACCACGAGCTTCGCGTCGAACCCGATCCCGCGCGTGAGCTCGCCGGCGCCGTGTCGGTCGTCGAGACTCGACTGCTCGACTCGGTGCGGCGGCAATCGGTCGCGGACGTGCCGGTCGCGGCGCTCTTGAGCGGGGGCATCGACTCGTCGCTCGTCGTGGCGGCGTACGCGCGCGCGACCGGCGGCGCCACGACCACATTCAACGTGCGTTTCCCGGACCGGGGCTACGACGAGACGGGGCCCGCCGTCCAAGTCTCCCGCCACTACGGGACCAGCCACCATACCATCGATCTCGGCGACTGGGCGATGACGCCCGAGGCGGTGCTCGAGCTGTTCCGGCACTTCGACCAGCCGTTCGCCGATACGAGCCTCGTACCCATGTACTGGATTTCCCGCGCCGTGCGGGAGCACGGGATCATCTGCACCCTCTCGGGCGACGGCGGCGACGAAGCGTTCGGCGGCTACGAGAAATTCCGGCGGGCGGGCCTGTTTGCGCTGCTCATGCGCTCGCCTGATTGGTTGCTGGGACTCGCCGAGCAGTCGGGCCGCTGGGCCACGCCGTGGACGCGGGATTGGGGGCGGCGGGCGGCGAAGGCCATTCAGCTCGCCCGCGCGGGACGGGCCAACCCCGCCGTCGTCCTCGCGGGACTCGGCAACTACTTGAGCGAGACGCAGAAGGAAGAGCTCGTCGGGCCGGAGGGCCGCGCGGGGCTCGCGCCCGTGTACCGCCACTTCGACACGGCCGGCCCCTCCCCCACTCGTCCCACGGATCTCGACGAGCTGTCCCGGCGCCTCACGGAGCGCTGCTTCGCCGTCAGCCTGCCGTCGGACATGCTGCGCAAAGTCGACATGATGAGCATGCGGGCCAGCATCGAAGTGCGGGTGCCCATGCTCGACGAGGACGTCGTCGCGCTCGGCGTCACGTTGCCGCACCGACTCAAGACCGGGGCCCGCGCGGGCAAGCGCGTGCTGCGGGCCCTGGCACAACGCTGGCTCCCGCGCGCCGTCGCCGCGCGCCCGAAACGGGGCTTCAGCATCCCGCTCGATGTGATGGTGCCGCGCGGTTTCCACCGCACGCTCGAGGACCTGCTGCTTGCCGGCGACGCTCGCACGCGTCCCGTGCTCAACGGCGCGCTCGTCCGCCGCTGGCTCGCCGGGTTCCGTCACGGGCTGGGGCGCGCCGGCGGATCCGTGAGCCGGGGTGGCCTCTACCAGCGCGTCTTCACCGTGCTCTCCCTCGAGCTCTGGCTGCGCGAGCAGCGCCTCACGTGGTGAACCCGGCATGCTGATCTCGTTCTCGGGACTCGACGGCGCGGGCAAATCGAGCCTGATCGCCTGGCTCAAGGGCGAGCTGGAGCGCCGCCACCGCGCGGTCACCGTGCTGCACATGAATCGCGATGTCGGCCTGTACGCAGTCTTGCGCGCCGTCCGGGATGCGCTCACGGGCGCCCCACCGGATGGTCCCGCGCGGGCGGTCGCGCTCGACGAGGTCGCCCGGCGTCCGGGGCTCTTGGGCCAACTGGAACGGCTCCGCGACGCGGTCGTCTGGAGCCTGTGGCTGCGCCGGCTCATCTACCCGATCGACCTGCTCGTCTTCCTGTGCTACCGACTGTACGTCGAGACGGTGCGGAAGCGCATCCTCATCATGGATCGGTATTTCTACGACACGCTGGTGGACGTAGCCGGCCCCGGCGGCTGGGGCTGGCTCCGCTGGCTCCACCGGATCACGCCGACGCCGGACGTGCCCGTCCTGCTCGAGATCAGTCCCGAAGCGGCGTACGCGCGCAAGGGCGAATACTCGCTCCCCTATCTGCGCGCCCGCGAAACGGCCTATCACACGGTGTTCCGTTGGGTCGACGCGCCGCTCGTCCTCCAAGCAAGCGACCCAGCGGCGAGCAAGCTCGCCCTGACACGCCTCGTGCTGGCAGAGCCCGCCCATGACACGGAGTCTCGGCACGCCGCCTGGCTGCTCCGGCTGCTGCTCGACCGGCGCGCCGCGCCGGATGGCCTGCGCGACGTCGACTGGGACCTGCTCCTGGACATCGCCCGGCGCAACGGCGTGCTGGCGCGCACCGCCGAGCGCCTGACGTTGCGCGATGTCACGGTTCCGGAACCCTTCGCCGAGGCCGTGGCGCGTGAGCAGGACCGCGTCGCCGCGAGCCTCGAGCTGATTCAGCGCGTGCGCCAGGCCTGTGAAGCGGCGGGGATCGCGTTCGTGTTTCCGAAAGCGTTCCAGGACTATCCCGACATGGGCGACGACGTCGATCTGCTGCTGCTCGAGCCCTCCGCCGACGCGGACCACCGCATCATCGCCGAGCTCGACGCCGCGGCGCTGCGGCGCGATGTCGGCGGCCGCATCGCCGGGACGACCACGTACGCCGTCGCCGGCTGCCCGTCCCCCCTCGACGTGCAGCACGGCCGTCTCGGGGTCGTGGGCGAGCACCGCACGTTCCCGCAGGTGCTGATGCAGCACCGGGGACGCCGCCTCCTCGATGGAACCGAGGTCATCGAGCCTCCGGTCGAGGATCAGCTCATATTGCAAGGCCTGCAGCGAGTCTGGGGCCGCCTCCAGATCCTCCTGTGCGACGTGGTCTTCACCATCTCCGCCATCCGCCCGGGCACGCTCGATTGGGAGTACGTCATCCGCACGGCGCGGCAGCACGGGGGGTTCGACGGCCTCTGCTGCTACCTGAGCTACGTGGATCACATCCACCGCGACACGTTCGGGCGGCCCCTCCTGTCGGCGGCGGTGAGGGAGCGGCTCGACCTGCGCGGATGGGGACGAGCCCGGTTTCGCACGGGGGCGTACCGGTTTCCCGTGCTCCGCGTCAATACCAGGCTATACCTGCGCCAGCTCGCCGCGCGGATCGCCGCCGGGGACTGGGCGAGCGCCGGCCGGATCTGCCTGCTCCCGCTCGTCGCACTGGCCCGAGCCGGGCGACGGCTGGCGCCGCGGCCGCCGCACTCGGCCCGGTCCGGCGCGCGAACGCTGCTCATCGAGACGGCGGGTAGACGATGACGTCGCACGACTCCCCGATCCGGGTCCTGATGATCACGAGCGAGTGGCCGGTCCCCGACGGCCGCCCGCGCACGACGTTCTTCATCAAGCGCCAGGCAGAGTTTCTCCAGGCGGCCGGTGTGGCGGTGGACGTGTTCCACTTCAAGGGCGCCAGGCGACCCTGGAACTACTTCAAGGCCTGGCTCGCGGTCCGGCGCCGCATCGCCCAGCGGCCCTACGACCTCGCACACGCTCAATTCGGGATGAGTGGATTGCTGGCGTTGCCGAAACGGCTCCCCCTGGTCGTCACGTTCCGCGGAGACGATGTCCAGGGAGTGGTGGGCTGGAACGGGCGGGTCACTCCGACCGGGAGGTTGCTGCAGCTGTTGTGTCGGGCCGTGGCCTTGTGGGCTGACGCGGCCATCGTCGTATCGGAACACATGAAGGCGTTTCTCCCACGGTCCGTGCGGCCCCGCGTAATCCCGTCGGGGCTCGATCTGAACCTGTTCCGTCCCGTTCCCCGAGACGACGCACGGCGGCGTCTCGGCCTGCCGCTCGACCGGCGCCTCGTGTTGTTCGTCGGGAACCCGGCGGAGCCGCGCAAGCGATACCCCCTCGCCTGCGACGCACTGGATCTGCTGCGCCGCACGCTCCCTGCCGAGCTGCTCCTCGCCTGGGGAACGCCGCATTCGGACATGCCGCTCCTCATGAGCGCGGCCGATGCGCTGGTGTTCACCTCGGTGCAGGAAGGCTCGCCCAACACGGTCAAGGAAGCGCTCGCCTGCAATCTCCCCGTGGTCTCCGTGCCGGTGGGCGACGTGCCCCGGCGTCTCCAGGGCATCGAGGGCTGTGAGCTGTGTCCCGACGAACGGCCGGTTACCATCGCCGCAGCGCTGGAACGCGTGTTGCGCCGGGACCGCCGTGTCGCAGCGCGCGACACCGTGCTGGACCTGGACGAGGGGCGACTCACGCAGGAGGTCATCGCCATCTACCGGTCGGTGTTGGCACGTCGCAACGGCCACCCGCGGATCGTGGAGGCGCCGCGTGCCATCGTTTGAGCGGGTGCTGGTGCTCGACGGTCAAACCACGCAGGGGCTCGCCTGTGTGCGCTCGCTCGGGCGGGCGGGACATACCGTGTTCGTGGCGAGTCCGTTGCGCCGCCCGCTGGCGGCCTGGTCGCGGTACTGCCGCGCCCACTTCCGCTTGGGCGACGAGACGATCGCCGCATTCGCGGCGCTGCGCGCGTGGGCCCAGACGCAGGGCGTGCGCGTCGTGTTGCCGCAGCGGGAGCGGTCCTGCCTCTTGTGCGACGCCGAGCGCGCGCAATGGGAGGCGGCGGGGATCGTCGTCGGGTGCGGCCCGCAGGACATGCTGCTGCACGCCTTCGACAAGGCTCGGACGCTCGAGCTCGCCGCCGCTTGCGGCGTGCGGATTCCGCCGACGCGGTTTCCGCGCACGCTCGCCGAGGCACGCGCAGCCGCCGAGGCGATCGGATACCCCTGCATCCTCAAACCCCGGTTCAGCGATTTCTGGGACGGCGGCCGGTTCCAGGCCGAGCACGGCGCGCGCTACGTGCCCGACCACGCGGGGCTCGAGGCCGGCGTGGCCGCCTGTCGCCGGGGCGAGGCTTGGCCGCTGATCCAGGGGATCGTCGCGGGGCGGGGGAAAGGGGTGTTCGCGCTGTGTGACCACGGCGAGCCCGTCGCCTGGTTCGGCCACGAGCGCCTGCGCGACGTTCGACCGTCGGGATCGGGAAGCAGTCTGCGGCGCTCGATCCCGCTCGATCCACGGCTGCGGGAGCCGGCGGCTCGCCTGCTCGCCGCCATGGCCTGGCACGGGCCGGTCATGGTCGAGTTCCGCGACGACGGCTCCGGCGAGCCATGCCTCATCGAGGTGAACGGCCGGTTTTGGGGCTCGCTCGAACTGGCGATCGCGTCCGGTGTCGACTTCCCGAAGCTGTGGGTGGCGCTGCTCCGCGGCGAGCGGGTCGCGGCGACCAGCGCGTACGAGACCGGCGTGACGCTGCGATGGGCGTGGGGCGACGTCAAACGGCTGCTCTATGTCGTCGCGGGAGCGCCGCCGGGATGCCCCGAGCCATACCCGAGCGTCCTGCAAGGCTTGCGGGAAGTCCTGGGTCCCCAGCCGGTCGGCACCCGGAGTGAAACGTGGCGATCGGATGACCGGTGGCCTGGCGTCGGGGAGTGGATGCAGGGCATCGGCGGCTTGGGCGGGTTGTTCCGCGCGACGTTCGCACGGCGGCTCCGGCGCGCCCCGCCGCCGAGTCTCTCCGATGTCCCCAAGCGCGCCACCCCGACCCCGGGCTCGCAGACCCCGGAGGTGATGCGTCCATGAGCCCCACCACCCCACGCGTCGCGACCGTGTCCGTGATCGTGCCGTGCCGTAACGAGGAGCGCTACATCGCCCGCTGCCTCGATTCGATCGTGGCCGCGGAATACCCGCGCGATCGTCTCGAAGTGTTGGTCGTGGACGGCTTGAGCGAGGATCGCACGCGGGCGATCGTCGCCGACTACGTCACGCGCTACCCGTTCATTCGCCTGTTGGACGATCCCGCACGGACTCCGCCGACCGCCGTCAACACAGGGATCCGGGCCGCCCGCGGCGAGATTCTCGTACGCATGGATGCGCACGGGGTGTATCCTCCGAACTACATCCCCGGGCTCGCGGCGGCGCTCCAGCAGACGGGCGCGGACAGCGTGGGCGGCGTCCTCGTCACGCTCCCCGCCAACCAGACGGCGCTCGGGAAGGCGATCGCCATCGCGATGTCGCACCCGTTCGGGGTGGGCAACTCCTATTTCCGAGTCGGCGTCCGCGAACCCCGCTGGGTCGATACGATCGCGTTCTTCTGCTGCCGCCGTGAGACGTTCGATCGCATCGGCCTGTTCGACGAAGCCCTGGCACGCGACGAGGACAGCGAGTTCAACGGCCGTCTCATCCAGGCCGGTGGACGCATCCTGCTCGTGCCGAACGTGACGGCGCAGTATTACGCCAGGGATTCCCTGCGGCAGCTGGCTCGGATGTACCACCAGTACGGCTATTCCAAACCGCTGGTCGCCAGGAAATTAGGACGCGTGACCACGGTCCGGCAGCTCGTGCCCGCGGGGTTCGTGCTCACGCTGGCGGCGGCGACGCTCGCGACGCCCTGGGTGCCCGCGGCCGGCGCGGTGTGCGTCGCCGCCGCGGCCCCGTATCTCCTGGCCGTCATGGCGTGCGCGATCGGTGCCGGGTACCGCGCCGGGCTGCGCACCGTCGCGGCGTTGGCGCTCGCGTTTCCGATCGTGCATGTGAGCTACGGGCTCGGTTTTCTGCGGTCCACGCTGAAGTTGATGCTGGGGTCCGGACGCCGGGTCCCACCGGTCGAGATGCCACTGTCGCGCTGAGGCCGCCATGTCCAGGCACGCTCCTTGGTCAGTCCCGGCAACGGCCGTCGCCACGTTCGGCTACCACGACGTGACGGACGAGCCGCGCGCGTCGGGGTTCCAGTGGCGCGGCGCCGCCCCCTACACCATCGGCCGGGCCGTCTTCAGCAGTCACCTCGACGCAATGGCGACCGTGTCGCGCCGCCCCGAGCTCGTCACGGCAGCCGATGTCGCGACGCCGGGCCGGCACCTGCTGCTGACGTTCGACGACGGAGGCAAGAGCGCGCTCGACGTGAGCGACGAGCTGTCGCGTCGCGGTTGGCTGGGCCACTTCTTCATCGTCAGCGGTCGCATCGGCGACGCGACATTCCTCGACGCCGCCGGCATCCGGTACCTGCGGCGCTCGGGGCACATCATCGGCAGCCATTCCCACACGCATCCGAATATCTTCCGCGAGCAGACGCGCGAACAGATGGTCGCCGAGTGGCGGACGAGCTGCGACCGGCTCGCCGACCTGCTAGGTGAGCCCTGCACCGTCGCGTCCGTGCCGGGAGGTGACATCTCCCCGGCCGTGCTCCAGTCCGCCGCCGTCGCCGGCGTGCGTTACCTCTTCACGTCCGAGCCGTCGTTCGTCCCGCGCATGGTGGACGGCTGCCGGGTGCTGGGGCGCTACCACGTGAAGGTGGGTACGGCCCCCGAGCGGATCGCGGCGCTGGCGCGCTTCGAGGGGTGGCGCACCGCGCTGATGGTGCGGCGCCTCAAGGATCTGCTGCGCGACCATCTCCCCGGACTGTACCGCAGTTACGTGCGTTATACCACGCGGGAAGCGATGCCGGGATGACGCAGACCGCCGCCGCACGCGCGCTGGTGCGCGAAGCCACCCCCCGCGAACTCGCCGCCTGGGACGAGCTGGTAACCCAATTCACCAACCACCGTCTGGTCCACCGCGCCGCGTGGATCCGCTCGCTCGAGATGTCGGGGCTGGGCCGGCCACTCTGGCTCGTGTTCGAGTCCAACGGCGACGTCGCGGGCTGCCTCCCCGGTCTGCTCGTCCGGCTGGGGCCGATCCGCCTGTTCGGGTCGCCGCTCGAGGGGTGGCAGACCGTGAGCCTCGGCCCGGCGTTCGACCCGGCCCGCCTCACCACGGCCGGCATGATGGAGACGCTCGTCCCCTACCTCGAGCACCGGCACGGCGTGCACCACGTGGAGCTCATGTCGCGCGACCTGGACCCCGCAGATATGGTGGCCGGCGGCTTCCGCGAGGCCCATGTCGTCACGTACCGCGTACCGCTGCACGCCGGCAACCCCGAGGCGACGCTCCGGGCATTCAAAGAAAGCGCGCGCCGCAACGTGCGCCGCGCCGCCAAGCTGGGCCTGGTCGTGCAGTTCGAGGAGGACGAATCGTTCGTGGACGAGCACTATGACCAGTTGTGCGAGGTATACGCGCGCAACGGCGTCGTCGTCCCATTCGGGAAACGGCGCGTGCTGGAGTGCTTCCGCCACATGCGGGCCGCCGGGCAACTCCTGGCCGTCTCGGTCCGGCTGCCGCGCACGACCACGTGTATCGCGACGGGCATGTTCTTCCAGGACGGTCGCGAGCTGCTGCTGTGGACCTGGACCCACCGCACCCGCTACCGCTGGTACCGGGCGACCGAGCTGATGACTTGGACGGTGATGCAGCGGGCGATGGCGGCCGGCTGCACCAGCATCGACTTCATGGGGGGCGGCGATTTCAAAGCCAAGCTCGGCGGCGAGCCCGAGCTCTCCAAATCGCGCTGGATCCGCAGTCGGTACCGCTGGCTCACGGCGGCCCGCTCGGCCGCCGCGCACGGGTATCGCTGGCAGCAGGCGCTGCGCGGCCGCCTGGGGCAGCTCCGCCTCGCCCTGGCCGACCGGCTGGCGGGCAACGGGGAGGGTAGCGGGATGCCGGCCCACGGGGTCGGCGCGTGAGCGCGCCGCGGCCACTGGCCTGCGTGCTGGGGAGCATGGATCTGGTGCGTCCACTCGGGCTGGCCCACATCCGCTGCGTCGTCGCCGCCCGGCCCGGCGCCCCACCCCGCTATTCCCGGTTCACCGACGGGCGGCTCGACTGGACCGACCCGTGGCGTCATCCGGATGTCCTCGCTGGCACGCTGATCGCCTTCGGCGCGGCGCAGGCAGAGTCGCCGGTGCTGTTCTACGAGGAGGACGGCGACCTGCTGTTCATTTCGCGCTGGCGCGCCGCCCTGGCGCGGGCCTTCAGGTTCGTCGTGCCCGACGCGACCCTGGTCGAAGACCTGGTGGACAAGGAGCGGTTCCAGCAGCTCGCGGCCCGCGCGAACCTCCCCGTCCCCCAGGCACGCCGCGTCGATCCCGTGGCCGAGCGGCCGGGCGAGCTGGGGCTGCGCTTCCCGCTGGTTCTGAAGCCGCTGACCCGACGCCCCGCGTCATGGGACCCGGTGGCCGGCGGCGCGAAAGCCCTGCGCGTGGACACGCCGCCCGACCTGGCGGCGCTGTGGCCGCGTCTCGCCGCCGCCGGGCTGCCGTTGCTCGCGCAGGAGCTCGTCGCGGGATCGGAGCGGCGGATCGAGAGCTACCACGCGTACGTCCGCCCCGGTGGCGAGGTGGTGGGCGAGTTCACCGGCCGGAAGATCCGGACTTGGCCGCTCGAACGCGGCGAGAGCACCGCCCTCGAGCTCACCGACGCGCCCGACGTCGCGGCGCTCGGGCGCGACGTCCTCGCGCGCCTGCAGTTTGCGGGCGTCGCGAAGCTCGACTTCAAGCGTGACCTCGCGGGGCGATTGTGGCTGCTCGAGATCAATCCTCGCTTCACTCTGTGGCACCACCTGGGCGCCGTCGCGGGGGTCAACCTCCCCGCCCTGGTGTACGCCGACCTGACCGGCAGCGGTGCCGACGGAGCGCGGCACACGCCCACGCGCGCTCGCCCGGGCGCGCACTGGTGCCGGCCTTGGGTCGATTGGCGCGCCGCGCGCGCCACCGGCCTGCCGCTGTGGCGCTGGGCCCCCTGGGCGCTGGCCTGCGACGCCAAGTCGGTCGTCGCCTGGGACGATCCGCTCCCGCTGCTCGGCGCCACGGTGTGGCGCCAGCTGCGATCAGCGGCGCGCGCTAGCGCCGCGAGCCATTCGTGAGCACCGACCGATAGACGTCGATCACCTTCGCTGTGAGCGCCGCCTCGTCCAGATCTTTCAGGGAGTCCCGTCCGTTGCTGCGTTGGGTTCTGCGGAGCACCCGCTCCAGCCCGGCCGCGATGGTGTCCGGCCGGTCGTCGGGGCACAGCTCGCACTCCGACACGCCCCGCAGCCGCAGCGACACGTCGCCGACCGCAACCGACACGACGGGGAGGTTGCAGGCGAGCGCTTCCTTGACGGCGTTAGGCGAGCCCTCCTGCATGGACGTGAAGACCAGCGCATCGCACGCATTCATGTAGTACGGCATGTCCGCGTGCAGCACTCCCCAGCCGACGATGAGCTCGGCGGGGAGCGACTGGTTCAACAGCTCCATCGCCCGCTGCGCCAAGGGAAAGCGCTTGCGCGGTTCGGTGGGCCTCCCGACCCACAACACCAGCCGCTTGTCGAGCGGCAGCCCCAGGTGACGCCGGGCCTCGGCTCGAGGGATCAGGCGAAACAGGGCGAAGTCGAGGCCCGAAGGGATAGTGTGGACCGGGACGACCGGGCCGAGCAAGGCACGCATGTGCTCCGACACGACGATGACCGAGTCGGCGTGTGAGGCGACCCACTGCGAGATGCGCTGCAGGATTCTTCCCTTGAGCCCGATGCGGCCGTCGACGTCGTCGATGATCCCCTGCAAATCGTCGCCTCGCAGCGTCACGACGAGCGGCAAACGCTTCGGCAGCGCCAGCAGCCCGCTCTGCCCGAATTGGGCGTGCACCAGGTCGTAGCGGCCCGCCCCGAGGCGGGATCGCACCCACGTCCATCCCGTCACGTAGTGCCTGAGCTTCTGGCGCCCGCGGAAATCGAAGACATCGACTTCCACGCCCGCGGCCCGAAGAAACTCCGCCTGGCGCTTGACGAACTGCTGGGTGTGCGGCCGCCCCGGCTCGGGGTAGCCACTGGTGATCATGAGGACGCGAATCGGCATGGACACGCGGAATCAGTTGTTGATCGTGACCACGATCCCCTCGGATGTCGTGGTGTTGCCCGCCGCGTCCCGCGCCGTAGCGGTGAGCCGGTAGCTCCCGTTCGGCAGGGTGTGGGAATCCCATGACAGCGTGAATTTCGTGATCGGTGCCTCCGTCTGCACCTCCGCTCCCACATCCTGGCCGTCCAAGCGGAACTGCACGCCGTTCACCGCCTGGTCGTCCACGGCGGTGGCGGTCAGGGCGACGACGCCGCTGACCGTGTCGCTGTCCGCCGGAGCATAGACCGACACGATGGGCGGCGCGGCATCGACGAGGGCTTGCGGATGGCTGGCCTTCCAGGCCGCCACGGCGCGGTTCCAATAGTCGAGCCCAACGTCACCGGTGAGCAAGGTGTAGCACGACGGCAGGGTCTCCGGGAAAGGACCTGCGCCCAGCCAGATCATCACGTTACCGGAACACGTCTTCAGCTTGTTCGCCGGCGGAATCAGCACGTCGTTTTCCACGATGGGGCTGTCGACCCGGTACACGTTGTTGTAAAGCGCAATCATGGGCGCCCTGGCGTCCCACTTGAAGAATCCGCCATGGCCGGGCTTGCTGTACCCTTGGTCCATGTCCTGGAGTCGAAACAGAGAGCTCTTCACCACCACGAGATTGTTGCTCCCGTCGAGCGTCGTCGTGTACGCCCTCGAGCTGAAGCCTTCGAAGCAGCCGTCGAACAGCGAATTCTCGATCGTGCCGCTGTTCAGGAAGTCGTTCTCGACACAGTCATCGCGGATGAACTTGAAGTACGCGTTCCGCACGGTCCAGTCGGCGTCCCCCTGCGCATCCATGCTCGCCCCGTCGCCATAGTCGAAGACGAGCAGGTCCTCGAGCCGGAACGAGCTCGCCCGCGCCACCAACCCGTACGTGAGGTGCATCGTGTTGTACGGTGTGGCCGGCGGCTCGGATCCCATGATGTGGCCGCCCAGAAAGCAGATCCCCTGCCCCCCCCCGACGGAGATCGCGATGTTCGCGGCCGTCACGAATCGTGCGTCGGCCGCGTCGATCGTGGTATTCTGGTTCAGGCTCGTGTTGGTGAACGCCGCCGTGTGCATGCCGCTCAGAGTGATTGTCGGGTTGGCCCGGGTGCACGGCACTGCGACGGGCGGCGGCTGCGTGACTTTGCCGCAAGCGGCAAGGACGGCAAGGATCGCGGTTGGAGACCACGCAACCGCGAGCTTCACCGTTCGTTTCCGCAGGACGCGCGCGCCGGTCGCATCGATCAGTTGCTGATCGTGACGGGGATGCCGGCCGCGGTGGCGCTGTTCCCCGCGGCATCGTGCGCGGTGGCCGTCAGCGTATGGGTGCCGTTGGCGCTCCCGCGCGAGTCCCACGGCAGCGTGTACTTCGTCGGCGTCAGGTCCGTCGTCGTGGCCGCGCCCAGGTCCTGGCCGTCCAGCTGAAAGCGCACCTCGGCCAGCTCCCGATCATCCACCGCCGTCGCCGTCAGCGTCACCGCGCCCGTCAGCGTCGCGTTCGCCGCCGGCGCAAACAGCGACACGACCGGCGGCCCCACATCCGCCGTCGCCGGCGGATGATTCGCCTTCCACTGCGCCACCGCCTGGTTCCAGTAATCCAGCCCCGCCGCCCCCGTCATCAGCGTGAAGCAGCTCGGCAGCGGCTCCGGGTACGGCCCCGGCCCCAGCCAGACCATCACGTTGTTGGCACACCCGGCCAGCTTCCCGGGCGGCGGCGCCATGTGCTCGTCGCCATCGTTGGACGGCTGATCGGCCCGAAACACGTCGTTGTACAACGCCAGCTGGGGCGACGTGGCGCTCCACTCGAAGAACGCGCCATGTCCCGGCACCGGGCCCGTGTACACCCCGTCCATCGGCTGCAGCCGCACCAGCGTATTCTGGATCGTCATGACGTTGCCGCTGCCGTCCGCCACCGCCTGGTACGGCCGCGAGGCGAACCCGATGAAGCAGCCGTCCAACAGCGCATCGTCCACCGTGCCCGCGAACACGAAATGATTCTCGACGCAGCCGTCCCGCGCATAGTGGACGTACGCCCCCCGCAGCGTCCAGTTCGGCGCGTTGCTGCCGAATGCCACCCCGTCGCCCCGGTTGAACGTGCGCACCCCCTCGACGGTCACGTTGGGCCCGTCGGGCACCATGGCGTAGTAGTTCAGCGCCGTGCTCCACGTCGTCGCCGGCGGCAGGTTGCCGACGGTCTCACCTCCGTGGAAACACACGTTCGCGCCTCCGCCCAGGCGAATCGAGATGTGCGCCGCCGTCCGCCACTGCGCCGCCGACGCGTCGATCCCCGTGTTGTCCGCCAGACTGGTGTTCGTGAACGCCGCCGTCTGCACCCCGCTCACCGTCTGCACCGTCCCCGCCTGCGCCAGGCATGACCCGGCCGCGGTGACCTGGGTATGGATGACGGGCCGCAGCTCTCGCTCGCTTTCACACGCCGAGACGAGGACGAGAAGCCCGAGGAAACGGACAGCACACGGATGCGAACGGAGCCGAGTCATCGATAGCACGTGGTCGGAGTTGGCTGACGCATGCCGGCTAGCGGCGCAGACGGGTCGAGGTATTGCATGGATCGCGCCATTTGACCCCCGGAAGGGGGGCGGCCGGCCGCGTGGAAATATGGTCGGGCTGGCTGGGGGGGACCCCGCGGAGCTCGCGCGTCGGCGCCGATTCCTCGCGACACTGTGGCGCAGCCGCAGCACACGAGGGCTGCAGCCGTCTCACCCGGTCCGTCGCTCACGACAACGGACCGATTCAGTCAGTTGCTGATCGTCACCTGAATCCCTGCCGACTCAGTCGTGTTGCCAGCAGCGTCGCGCGCGATCGCCGTGAGGGTGTACAGGCCGTTGGCCATGCCGCGCGAATTCCACGACAAGACGAACTTCGTGACCGGGGACTCGGTCGTCACCTCGCCGAGCGTGCGCCCATTCAGCCGGAACTGTACACCAGTAACGCCCTCGTCGTCGACGGCGGTCGCGGTCAGCTGCACGACACCACGGAGGGTCGTGGGTGCCGCGGGCGACCACAGTGAGACAATCGGCGGCGCCACGTCCTGCGCCGGCCAAGGGTGATCGGCCTTCCACTGCGCCACCGCCCGGTCCCAGTACTGCAGTCCGGCGGCGCCGATCAGCAGTGTGAAACACCCCGGCCTGGTCGGCAGCGGCTCGGGAAACGGGCCACCCCCCAGCCAAATCATCACGTTGCCCACGCAGTTCCGCAGCTTGTCGGGAGGCGGCATGATGACGTCATTCTCGATGGTGGGGCCGTCCATCAGAAACACCGTGTCGTACAGGTCGATCCGGGGCGAGTTTGACCCCCACTTCCAAAACCCACCGTGCCCCGAGCGGATGTAGCCCTGGTCCATCGCCTGCATCCGGAACAACGAGTGCCGCACCGTCACCACGTTGGCGCTGCCGTCTTTCACGCCGGTGTAGGAGCGCGCGCTGAACCCGCTGTAGCACCCGTCGAACAGCGAGTTTTCGATGGTCCCGCTGTTCAAAAAGTCGTTCTCGACGCAGTCGTCGCGCATGTACTTGACGTAGACATCCCGCCAATGCCAGTCGACGTCGCCCTGCAGGTCCATGGTCACGCCGTCCCCGGTGTCGAAGATACGGACGTTCTCGAGTTGGAAGAACGCGCCGTGCGCGTCCATGCCGTAGCTCTCGTGCATGGTGACCCAGGGCGTTGCCGGCGGTAGTTGCCCGATGATCTGGCCGCCATGCCAGCAGATGTGTGAGCCGCCCTCGACGAGCACCAGAATCTTGGGAGCAGGGCTCAACCACTGGGCGTCGGTCGCGTCGAACTTGGTGCTGTCGACCACGCCGTAGGCGGTCCACGGCTTCGTGTGGAGCCCACGGAGCGTCTTGCTCGGGCCCGGCCGGGTGAGGCACGAGGCGGCCACACCGGCCGAGGCCTGCGAGGCCGCGCTTGTCTGAACGGCGCCTACCCTCCCGACCACCGCTGCCAAGATGATGGCGATGAGCGAGGTGGACCTAAGTGTTGCGTGTACGGGCACCCCATGGAGGTCATGGTAGGGCACGGGGGGCGAGAGCGTCGGCATGCCTACCGTGATCGCGGCGACTGCACGGTCAGTTGCTGATCGTCACCGTGACGCCGGCCGAGGTCGTCGCCTGACCCACACCGTCCCGAACCCGCGCCGTGAGCGCGTACGTGCCGTTCGCCACCGCGTGGGAGTCCCACTGCAGCGTGAACTTCGTCGCCGCTGACTCCGTCGTGACTTCCGCGCCGATGTTCTGGCCGTTCAGGGCGAACTGGACTCCGGCTACCGCCTGGTCGTCCACCGCCGTCGCCGTTAAAGTGACCACCCCGGTGAGTGTCGTGCTGTCCGCCGGCGAGTAGAGCGAGACGATCGGCGGTCCGAGGTCCGCGCTCATCGCCGGATGCTCGGCCTTCCACCGAGCCACGGCGTCGTTCCAGTATTGCAGGCCCTCGGCCCCTGTGAGCAACGTGAAGCAGCCCGCGCGAGCCGGGAGCGGCTCGGGGAACGGTCCCGACCCCAACCAGATCATCACGTTGCCGACGCAGTCTTGCAGCTGATCCGGAAGAGGAACGAGCACGCTGTTCTCG
>Ga0209471_1000232_pt1 | contig 40258 bp, 38 predicted proteins | sample GraSoiAngelo_128_FD_185885 | JGI IMG/M metagenome (GOLD analysis project Ga0209471, IMG submission 185885) | Grasslands soil microbial communities from the Angelo Coastal Reserve, California, USA - 14_0927_12_20cm (SPAdes) (version 2) | ecosystem: Environmental > Terrestrial > Soil > Grasslands ... | reverse complement strand
GCGCGGTGCTGCGAGGCTGGGCTCGGCGTGGCGAAACCTGAGCTCAAAGGGGCTCTCGAAGTAGGCGAACGCGTCTACCTGCGCGAGCCAACCCGACGGGACGAGCGAGAGATGATCGCGAGGAATCAGGCGAGTCGACCGATCCATCGTGGCTGGGTCGCGCCACCGACCGACGCCACTGCCTTCGCTGACTGGATGAAGCGCCTGCGGGAGCCGTGGGTCAAAGGCTTCCTTGTCTGCCGAATCGAGGACGGAGCGATCGTCGGCGTCTTCATGCTGAACCAGATTGTCCGGCGCCTCTTTCAGAGCGCCTACATGGGGTATTACGCGGAGCGACCCTTCAACCGCCAGGGCTACATGACCGAAGGCCTGCAGTTGGTACTGCGGCACACCTTCATGACCGTGAAGCTGCACCGAGTCGAGGCGAACATCCAGCCGGAGAACGTCGCGTCAATCGCCCTCGTGAAGCGCGCCGGCTTCCGGCTCGAGGGCTTCTCGCCGCGCTATCTAAAGATTTCCGGACGCTGGCGCGACCACCAACGGTGGGCGATGACTATTGACGACTGGCAGCGCCTTCGCCGACAGCCGCGCGCGCCTTCTGCAGGTCGCGGGCCCCGATCACCACGCGTGTCTTCGTCGCCAGGTAGACGGCGTTCAGGCTGACGCCGGCGTCGGCGATCTTGCGGGTGAGCTTGCCCAGGGCACCGGGCTTGTCCTCGATCTCGACGACGAGCGCCTCCTGCTCGCTGATCACCCGGGCCCCCGCGCTCTGCAGGGCCTGGCGCGCCTTCGCGGCGTCGGCGACCAGCACATGGCCGATCCCCTTGTCACCGACGACGAAGCCACAGATGCCCTCGATGTTGACGCCGGCTTTTCCCAGGGCTTCGGCGGCCGCGGCGACGGTGCCGGCCTTCTCGTCGAGCTCGATCGTCAGATCCTTCAAGTGGTGCGCCATCACAAATACCTCCAGTGAATTGCCCCCCGCGTCCTGGCCGCCATTATCCCGCGACCGCGACCCAGCCCGCTAGCTCAAACTCCTCGGTGTCAGCGGACGCTCCCGGACGGCCGCTCCTTCCAGCCGGACTTCATAGGCCGTTCTGCCTTCGGCATTGCTCACCACCTCGGCCAGCTGGCCGTCGACGAAGTGGAGGCCCACCTGATCATCGATCGCATAACCCGGAGGAAAACCGCTGGCGACCAGCTGCCGGTAGACCGGGCGCCGACGCTCCTCCGAGTTGTAATGCGGGCAGGCGCTGCCAGCGATCAGCCCCAGGCCATCGCGGAGACCAGCGAGGTTGAGGCCGAAAGAATCCGTCACCGCAGCCTCGAACCAGCAGATGGCCCCGGCGCTAATCCCGGCGAGCACGATGCCCTGCTCATGCGCCTCGCGAAGGATTCGATCCACGCCATGGGTGCGCCAGATGGCAAGCATGTTCGCGGTATTGCCGCCCCCGACGTAAATCACGTCCTGCTCGAGCAGGAACGGGCGGAGATCAACAACGGTTCGGCGAAAGAGTGCGAGGTCCGACGGTTGGCAATCCATTGGGCTGAAGGCACGATAGAACATGGCCACGTAGCTATCGGCATCGGCGCCGGCCGTCGGCAGGAAGCAGACGCGTGGCCGGGGCTTTCGCGCCAGGCCGAGGATGTAGTCGTCGAGCGTCGACCACGGTCCACCGTCGGAGAACCCACCGCCACCCAGCGCGACGATGTGCTTGCTCAGAGCGTCAGACAAAGCTCGTCGACATCGATCAGATCACCCGACTCGGATCATAGAGCCAGTTGAGACCGATGCCGAGGATGGCAACGGCAAAGGCCAGGACCAGTACGAGCAAGACCAGGCGTACGCTCAACCGGATAGCGGCCGGCCGGCGCCTGAACGGGCGCGACCGGTCGAACCACAGGGTCCAGATCGCGACCGGGAGCACCGGCAGGCTGCGGAGCACGATGCGGAGCAGTGGGCTGGGCGCCGTGAACGCCTCGATGACATAGACGCCGGCGACCGGGATGAGGATGGCCACGAGAAAGACGAATCGCGGGTCGCGACGCCTCTCAGTACGCTTCGAGGTAGGCGTCGAGCTCCCAGCCGGTGACCTGCTTCTCATAGCTCTGCCACTCCATCTCCTTCGCCTCGATGAAACGTTCCAGGAGGTGGACACCCAGCGCATCCCGCATGACCTCGTCCTGGCGCAGATCGCGCAGCGCCTCCGCGAGCGACCTGGGGAGCTGGCCGAGCTGGTGGCGGGCGAGCGCCTCCGGGTCGAAGGCGTAGAGATTCTCCTCGACGGGCGGCGGCAGGGGCAGCTTCTGCCGGATCCCCCAGAGACCGGCGTGCAGCATGGCGGCAAAGGCGAGGTAGGGATTGCATGACGGATCGGGGGCGCGGAACTCGATCCGGATGGCGCCGCGGTCACCACTGCCGGCACGTGGCACTCGAATCAAGGCGGAGCGGTTCACCTGCGCCCAGGTGATCGCCACTGGTGCTTCGAAGCCGGGGACAAAGCGCTTGTAGGAGTTGACCAGGGGCGCGACCAGCGCACATAACCCACGCGCATGTGCCAGCTGGCCGGCGATGAAGTGCTTGGCGACCGGCGAGAGCTGGTACTGGTCGGCGCGGTCGTAGAACGCGTTGGTTTCCTTGCCGAGGTCGGTGAGCGCCTGGTGGGTATGCATCCCGGAGCCGGCTGCGCCGAAGATCGGCTTGGGCATGAAGGTGGCCAGCAAGCCACGTCGCTGTGCCACCGCTTTGACGGCGTGCTTGAGGGTGACGAGATGGTCGGCGCTTTTCAGCGCGTTGCTGAGCGCGAGGTCGAGCTCATACTGTCCCGCCGCAACCTCGTGATGGCTGGCGTCGACGGTGATCCCCAGGTGGTCGAGCGCGCTGACGATCTCCTGGCGCACGTCGCTGGCCACGTCGACCGGGTGGTCGAAGTAGCTCGCCCGGTCATGGCGGCCGGGGCGAACGCCACCGCTGGCCGCATCGGTGTTCAGCAGGAAGAACTCAAGCTCCGTCGCGACCGCGTAGTCGAAACCGAGCGCCGCCGCCTCGGCCAGGGCCCGCGCCAGCACGCCGCGCGGGTCACCGGCGAAGCGCTCCCCGTCGGGGGTGAACAGATCGCAGATCACCTGGGCGCCCAACACGCCGTCGGCCTCGCCGATGGTCAGGGTGTCGAGGTCGGGACGGAGGAACATGTCGCTTTCGAAGACGCGGGCGAAGCCCTCGACCGACGACCCGTCGAACCACTCGCCGTTGCGCACGGCGTGAGGCAGCCGCTGCGCGGGGATGGTGATGCTCTTGACCGTCCCCAGGACGTCGACGAAGCGCAGGTCGAGGAAGCGGATCCCGCGCTCGGACAGCCGCGCCAGGGCGCGCTCGATGGTCTGCGCGCTGGAGCGGCCGGTGGCCGCGTCAGTCTTCGCCGTCGGGGACCTCCGTGGGCACGGCCGTCCGTGGCCGATCGTCCTCGCCCCAGGAGGGGCCGGGACGCGGGTGGTCACCGGGTCGCCAGGGCTTCTCTCTCTCCGGCGTGTTGTCCATCACATTTGCTCCTCTTCTTATGGTCGATAAAGGCGGTTGCCAGGGCGAGTGGCAACCGCCTCACGGTCGGACGAACAGATTTAGCGACGCGAACTAAATGTCGTGGTAGAGGTAGAACTCCCAGGGATGCGGCCGCAGCGCCACCTGGTCGACCTCGCGCACCCGCTTGTAGTCGATCCAGGTCTCGATCAGGTCGGTGGTGAAGACGCCGCCGCGAGTCAGGTACTCGTTGTCGATCTCCAGCGAGTCGAGCACTTCGGTCAGCGAGCCCGGGGTGCTCTTTACCTGGCGCTTCATCTCCGGGTCGAGCTCGTAGAGGTCTTCGTCGATCGGCTTGGGCGGCTCGATCTTGTTGATGACCCCGTCCAGGCCGGCCATCAGGCAGGCCGCAAAGGACAGGTACGGGTTGCACGATGGATCGGGCGTGCGGAACTCGAGGCGCTTGGCCTGCGGATTGTCGAAGTACATCGGGATGCGCACGCAGGCGCTGCGGTTGCGCTTGGAATAGATCAGGTTGATGGGCGCCTCGTAGCCCGGCACCAGCCGGCGGTAGGAGTTGGTGGTCGGCGCGGCGAAGGCGAGCAGCGACGGCGCGTGCTTCAGCAAGCCGCCGATATACCAGCGGCACATGTCGCTGATGCCCGCGTAGCCCGCCTTGTCGTAGAAGAGCGGCTCGCCGTCTTTCCAGAGGCTCTGGTGGGTGTGCATGCCCGAGCCGTTGTCCATGAACAGGGGCTTGGGCATGAAGGTCGCCACGAACCCGTTCTGGGCACAGACGTTCTTGACGACGTACTTGTACATCATCACTTTGTCCGCCATGTTGACCAGCGTGTCGTAGCGCATGTCGATCTCGGTCTGGCCGGCAGTGCCCACCTCGTGGTGATGGACCTCGATATCGATGCCTGCCTCGATCAGCTTGAGGACGATCTGGGAGCGAAGGTCCTGCAGCTTGTCGGTCGGTGGCACCGGGAAGTAGCCTTCCTTGTAGCGCGGGCGGTAGGCCATGTTGGGCTCGGAGTTCTTGCCCGAGTTCCACACGCCTTCGACCGAGTCGATCTCGTACATGCCCGAGAACTGGTTCTGGTCGAAGCGCATGCTGTTGAAGATGTAGAACTCACATTCCGGGCCGATGTTGATGGTGTCGGCGATTCCGCTCGACTTCAGGAACGCCTCGGCCTTCTTGCCGACGTAGCGCGGGTCGCGCGAATAAGCCTCGCGCGTGATCGGGTCGATCACGTCGCAGTTGATGGTTAGCGTCGGCACCTTGAGGACCGGGTCGACCATCGCCGTCGACGGATCCGGGATCAGCAGCATGTCGCTCTCGTGGATGTGCTGGAAGCCGCGAATGCTCGAGCCGTCAAAGCCGATGCCCTCGCTGAAGAGGCTCTTGCTCAGCTCCTGGACCGGGATGGAGAAGTGCTGCCAGGTCCCGATCAAGTCGATGAACTTGAGGTCGACGATCTTCAACCCCTGCTTGTGGGCAAGATCGATGACGGATTGGGCATCCGCCCTGGTTTCCTTTTTCGAGCGCACGCCCTGATCAATCGCCATAAAGAGTTTCCCTCCGTGAACGCAGTGATCCGACTGTATCGATGCTAGGGGCGGCCGGCGGCGCCGTCATCGGTCGGCAGGGACGAGTTGGGAACCCCCTTTTTGTGCGCCCCGCCCAATACCGTCAGGGGGTGGCCGTGGCCGAAGCGGAGGGTGAATTCAGCAGGGTCGAGTTGACGCGATCGACCGTGAGCGTGTAGCCGCTCGACGGCGGGTCGATCGCGACCGATAGAAGGTAGGTGCCCTTGCTGAACCAGACGATCGACGTCGTCGCCGACGCCTTGTCTTCGACCCATGCGTCCTTGGCCAGCGCGGACTCGTAGAAGGGCACGATGGTGTTCAGGTTTTGGGCGCTGAAGTCCTCGGAGATGCTCTCGGTGTCGGCGAGTCCGGGCCGCTGGTAGAGCAGCTTGGTGCCTGGAGGGCGGGGGAGGGATTCGATCAAGGGCCGGGTGAGGTGAACATCGGCGCCGCTGATCTGCGATGCGATCTGCGCGTTCTGCACCAGGACCAGGATCGCGAAGACCGCCACCAGCCCCGGCCCGATCGCGGCCCCCGCCCAGACCAGCGCGCGGCGGCCCAACCGGTCTCGCTGCCGCCGCCTGGCGGCGCGAAGCCAGATGGCGATCGTCATCAGGCAGAGCAGGAGCAACGCCGCACCCAGGACGTCAACCCAGCCACCGGGCATGTACTCGGCCAGCTGGTCGACGGCCAGCACGCCGGCGCCAAGCGTGGTGGCGTACGCGATCGAGACCGCGGGCATGAGCCACGCGGGGTCGTTGGTAGCCACCGGGCCCAGCGGCGCGGCCGACCCGCTCAAGCGCCGGTCTACTCGCCGGCGGCTTGCTCCCATTCCTGGTAAAGCGCTCGAAGCCGGCGGGATGCATCGTCGTGCGCCTGCGCCAGCTTGGTCACGCGCGACGGGTCGTCATAGGTCTGATGGTCGGCGAGTTGCTCCTCGATTCGTCGGATCTCGGCTTCGAGCTCGCCGATTTGATGCTCGACGCCGGAGGCAGGAGCGACTGGCGCGGCGGCCGCGCCGGCCTCGCTCCGGCGATCGCGGCGAGGCGTGGGCTCGGCCTCGGCGGCCACCACCAGCCGGCCGGCCCGCTGGCGCGATCGCTCCAGGTCGGTGTAGTTGCCGAGGTAGGTTGCGACCCTGCCCTGGTCGACCACCCACAGCCGGGTGGCGATGGCGTCGATGAAGTAGCGGTCGTGCGAGACGAAGACGATCGTGCCTTCGAAGTCCTGCAGGGCATCCTCGAGCATTTCCTGGGCGGGGATGTCGAGGTGGTTGGTGGGCTCATCCAGGAGCAGCAAGCCGGCGTCATCGAGCATCAGCTTGGCGAGCGCCACCCGGCTCTTCTCGCCGCCGCTCAAGGACCGGATCACCTTGAACGCGTCGTCGCCCCGGAACAGCAGGCGGCCAAGGAAGGTGCGCAGCGTTTCCTCGGGGAGGCCGAAGGCGTCCTGCAGTTCGGTCAGTACCGTCTTGTTGGGATCGAGGTCAGCCAAATGCTGGTCGTAATAGCGCATCGTCACCCGCGGCCCGCTCTTCACCCGGCCCTTGAGCGGGCGAAGCTCGCCGAGCAACGCCTTGAGCAGGCTGGTCTTACCGGAGCCGTTGGGCCCGACGATGGCGACCCGTTCTCCAGCATTGATCGTGAAGGCAGGCATGGTAAGCCCCCACCCTGGCCCTCCCCCGCTCGCGGGGGAGGGGTACGACAGTGTCAGGCCGTCGCTTTGAAAGATCAGGTCGCTGGTGCCTGAGGCCCGCAGGCGGATCCGGATCTGCTGATCGTCGGAGGGCGGCGCGACGCGGTCGAGACGGTCGAGCTTGGTCTGCCGGCCTCGTGCCTCGCGGGCGCGCTGCCCGGCTTTATAGCGACGGATAAACTCCTCGGTCCGGGCGATGTAGTCCTGTTGGGCGTCGTACTCCTTCTGACGCAAGGCCCGCCGCTCGCGGCGCAAGCGCAAGTACTGGCGGTAATTGCCGGGATACCACTCGCCCGTTCCGGCCTGCAGCTCGAGAATGTCGTCGGCCGTGCGTTCGAGAAAGCGGCGGTCGTGCGAGACGATCAGCATGCCGGCGCGGGAGAGCCGAAGGAATTCCTCCAGCCATTCGATGGCCTCCAGGTCGAGGTGGTTGGTTGGCTCGTCCAGCAGCAGCAGGTCCGCCTCCTGCAAGAGAAGGCGAGCGAGCGCCAGGCGGCGCCGCTGCCCGCCGCTGAGGGCGCTCGGCGGTAGCGCCTGGTCTGCCTCGGTCAAGCCAACGCCGTGCAGCACCTCGGCGACCTTGTTGTCGTAGGCGTAGCCGTCCAGGCGCTCGTACTCGTGCTGGACGTCACCGTAGTTCTCGACCAGGGCGGTCAGCTCTGCACTCTGGCCACCGGTCATCGCCGTTTCGAGCTCACTGAGCCGGACGCGCAGACCCATGATGTCGGGCCGGCTGTGTAGCGCGTCCGCGTAGACACTCTCGTGCGGGCCGGCTTCGATCTCCTGCGCCAGGTATGCGGTCTTGGTGCGGGGAGCCAGCGTCAGCGAGCCGCGTGTCGGGGTGATTTCCCCGGAGATCGCCTTGAGCAGGCTGGACTTTCCACTGCCGTTGGCGCCGACGATCCCAAGCCGCTGCCGAGGCTCCACCTGGAAGCTCAGGTCGGTTAGCACCTCGGTGGCTCCGTACACCACGGCCAGCCGGTCGACGCGCAGGAGTGGCATGTCACCGAAAGTCTACGGCGGCCTCCGGCAGAGCGGACCCAAGTTCGTGTGGTTTCGGGGAATAAACGATGGACGGATTCGGTTTGCGAAAACGTAGTGCATTTTCAGGCCATGAATTTGAGGGGTCAGCGATGACAGGATTACTTGCCCAGACCAACGCGTACATCCGAGACGCCGAGCGCCAGTCCAAGGACCTCAAGGCCCGGCAGGACCAGGTTCGCCGCCCGGTCCAGTTGATCGACCAGCTGCTGCAGGAGCTCGAGGAACTGAATCTGAAGGGCTTCAAGCGGGTTCCGATGGCCTACGAGCCGCGGCTGGAGGAGATCCTGCGCCTGGTAGGCCCAGTGCGGTCGCTCGCCGACGACCTTGCCAACATCAAGGTGAAAGTCGGGATCTCGAAGCTCATGGATGCCCTGTTTGCCGTCGAGGAGGCGCTCTTCACCGAGCGTCACGGACCTGCCGTCGACGCCGACGTTCCGAGCTACGACAACACGCTCTATAGCGCCGCCTAAGACTTTCTCCGTCAGCAGTGGGCGCGGGGCAGTACCATAGCGCCGTGCCAACCCCGCTCGATCTCATGCTGCGCCTGGTCGTGGCGTTGATTCTGGGCGCGGTGGTTGGCCTGGAGCGCGAGCGGCAGGAGCGGGCGGCCGGGCTACGGACGGTGACCATGGTGTCGCTGGGATCGTGCCTCTTCACGATCATCGGCGCGTACGGTTTCCCCAACACCGATCCTTCACGCGTCGCGGCGCAGATCGTCACCGGCATCGGCTTTCTCGGAGCCGGCACCATCTTTCTTCGCAAAGACCTGGTGCGTGGCCTGACAACCGCCGCCACCATCTGGGCGGTGGCCGCCATCGGCATGGCGGCGGGGACGACCCAATACATCGTCGCCGTCTTCACGACGCTGCTGATCCTGTCCGTGCTGATGGTCTTGAAGCCGATCGAGCGGCGCTTCTTCAAGCGGCCCAACGAAGCGCAGGTGAGCATGGTGGTGCCGCGCACCGATGGCGAGATCGAAGCGGTGCGGGAACCGCTCCGCGCGATCGGCGCTTACCCGATGTCGGTACGGATTCACGAGCTCAATGAGACGGAGGACCGCCTGGAGCTCGACGTCGGCCTGCCGGCCGAGCGGACGACGTCGGAACTGTTGCGTCAGCTGCGGACGGTTACGGGTGCCAAGCAGATCTTCATCTCCCGCGAGCTGATCGAGGACCGGGTCCGGGCCGGGAATTGATACAATGGCGGCCTAAGAACTGGGAGGTGGTGCCCATGGCATTAGTTGATTTAGGTGAGAGCGGCGGGTAATACCGCCGCTCTTTCTTTTTAGGGCTTAAGCCTTCTCACGCGGCCGAATTGCGGCTTTCGCTTCGTAAGAAACGCCTCGATCGCCTCTTGCGCATCGGTGGTTTCCGCAGCAACCGACTGCAGCTGTGATTCGAGCTCCATGGCCTGCTCGAGGTCGAGGTCGAGCGCGCGTTCCAGGCCCTGCTTGATCAGGGCATGGGTCTGGCGCGGCCCATCATTCAGGCGCCGCGCCCATTCCATCGCCGCGGGCATCAACTGCTCGGGTGGGACCACGGCCGCCACCAGGCCGAGCGTGCGGGCGTCTTCCACCGTCAGCGGATCCCCTGAGATCGCGAGCTCGGTCGCCTTGCTGAGGCCGAGCATCCGCGTCAGGAAGAAGAGGCTGCCGGCATCGGGAACCAGGCCCACCCGAACGAAGACCATGATCAGTAAGGCGCCGGCGGCCGCGATCCGCAGGTCGCAGGCAAGCGCCAGGCTCAGCCCCGCGCCGGCGGCGGTTCCGTTGAGGGCCGCGATCACCGGCTTGGGACACGCTCGGATGGCTCGGATCATCGGCGCGTAGTTGGTGCGCAGGTCGTCACCCAGGTCGCGCTCGCCGGCCTCGCGTCGCGCGACCACATCCTTGAGGTCGGCGCCGGCGCAAAAGGCGCGGCCGGCCCCGGTGATGATCACCGCTCCCACCTCGGGATTACGAGCCGCCGCCTGCATGCCGTCGCGAAGCGCGCCCGTCATCTCTTTCGTCAGGGCATTGAGCGCCTCCGGTCGGTTGAGCGTCAGGGTCAGGACGCCGCCGTCAAGCGTGCTGAGGACGAGGTCGCTCATCGGCCGGTGAACCGACCAGGGCGCTTCTCGAGGAAGGCGCGCATCCCCTCGCGCTTGTCCTCGGAGGCGAACAGAAGGTAGAAGAGCTTGCGCTCGAACTCGAGGCCGGCGGTCAACGCCACCTCCATGGCATGATTGACCGCTTCCTTTCCAAGGCGCACCGCCAGCGGCGGGCGCTGGGCGATCAGGTTTGCCAGCCGCAACGCCTCATCCAGGTGTGCCCCGGCCGGAACCACACGGTTGACGAGGCCAAGCCGTTGCGCCTCGGCCGCGCTCACCGGCTCGCCGGTCAGCACCGCCTCCATGGCCCGGACCTTTCCCGCGGACCGTGCCCAGCGCTGAGTGCCGCCCGCGCCCGGGATGATCCCGATCTTCACCTCGGGCTGGCCGAACTGGGCAGTCTCGGACGCCACCACCAGGTCGCACATTAGCGCCAGCTCGCAGCCGCCGCCGAGCGCGTAGCCGCTGACTGCGGCGATCACCGGCTTGCGGATCGCCCGAAAGCGCATCCAGCGCCCGAAGTTGTCGTCGTGGAGCACGTCGACCGCACTGGCCTCCACCATCTGCGTGATGTCGGCGCCCGCCGCAAAGGCCCGCTCGTCGCCGGTCAAGATCATGCAACGGATCGCATCGTCGCGATCGAAGGCCTCCAACGCATCGACGAGCTCTCCGATCGTCTGTGGGTTGAGGGCATTGCGGACCTTGGGCCGGTTGATCCTGACGATCCCGACCGCCTCGTTGGACTCGGTGAGGACGAACTCGTAGGGCATTTGCTCCCTCCTGCGGGCCCAGTCTAGCCCGGGAGCCGCTGGACGACCGGTGCCAGCCATCGGCCGAATCGGCGTTATAGGCTCGTGAAGCGGCTGATTGCGGCGCTCGCCCCCCTTGTCGCGCTGCTGCTGTTCTCGGTGACGGCCCTGGCCGAGGATCAGCCGTTCAAGACGGTCGTCGACACCATCGTGCCGAAGACACCAGGGCTGACCATCGAAGGCTCAATGGGGGGCTGCGACCTGTTGCTCCAGAATCAGACCAGCCAGGACGTCGTCCTCTTCGACATGAGCAAGCCGCCGAAGCCCTTTCGCTTCGCCGCTCAACCCAAAGCCGCCACCCCTCGGGCTCCCATCCCGGTGCACCTGCCGACGGCCGGGGTCTGGCCCTGCGCCAGCCTGCCGGCGGTCAATGAGGACCAGCGCTGGAACCACGCCGTGACCACGGTCGGCATCTGGAGCCTCACCGGCACGGTGGGCGCGCTCAGCTTCAAGCTCAATGCTCGCACGCTTTACGACCCGGCCCTCGATCCCTCCTCGGACTTGACCATGTACCTGCGCCTCGGCGCGGGCGCGCTGGCGGTAGGCGGACTGTTGATCGCCGGCCCCTATCTCTTCGTGCGGCGCCGCGAGATCCTCGGCAGCAACAAGAAAGCCGCCTGACTCAACGTCGGGAAACTTGGCTCTGGACGAGCCGTGAAACTGCCCATATAATCCGGGGGCAGGTCGATGAAGGGAAGCGGGCCGTATTCAGAAAGCGCCAACTTGGACGTTGCTTTTCTGATAACGCCGCTATAGAGTCTTTTTCAATGCTGGGGATTGGGGACGTGGGCACCGCCGTGAGCAGCCGGGTGAGAAGCTTTGGCAAGAAAGATGTCTCCACCCGCAAGAAAGCCTTCATTCTCGGCGGGTTCTGCACGGCGCAGGTGCTCGACGTGACCACGACCCACATCGGCCTCTCGCAGGGACGGCAGGAACTCAACGGCGCCGCCGCCTGGATCATCGCCCACAACGGGGAGCTGGCGGTCTACGCGATCAAGCTCAGCCTGGTCGCGGGGCTGGTGATCTTTCTGCTCTTCTTCGGGCGCCGCCGCAGCAGCATCTGGAACGCCTACCTGATCGCGGCCTGGATCACGACATTTGCCGTGATCAACAACGTCTACCGCATCTTGAATTAGCAAGCGCGCGCTGCTCGCTTGGCGGGCCCCGCTGGACTAGATTGTTCGGGTGATCCCCGCGGCTCTCAGCTTTGGCGAGGTGTTGACCCCGCTCTTTTTCTACGTCGTGATCGTCGCCTACATGGCCTTCGTGCTGGTGTCGGCCTGGCAGTTTTCACGCCGGACGGAGCCGGGGCGGACGATGCGTTTCATCAACCTCACGCTCGTCCCTCTCGGCGTGCTGGTTGCGCTCGTCGGGGTGCTCGCCGCCAGCTTCAACGCCTTCAATCAGCAGGAGGGGACGCCGAGCACGACCTGGGCGATCGTCATGGTGGCGCTCGGGCTGGGCGGATCGTCGCTGCTGCTGGCGTTCGAGGGCTTCGTGCTGCGCAGCCGGGTGCACTCGTCGAACGAAGACCGGCGTGCCATCGGGTTGCGCAGCTTGAGCCTGATCGCGACCACCGTGCCGCTGGTCGTCCTCGGTTTGTTATTCGTCGTGCTGGCGCTCCGAATCTCGCTCTGAAATCACCTATACTTGACTGATCCGATCAACTATTGAGGGGACCTGAGTGCGAATGCGCCTGTCGATGAAAACCGAGTACGGGGTCCGCGCCGTCGTGGAGCTGGCGGCCAACGCCGGGCGAGGCGCCCTGCAAAGCGGCGAGATCGCGCGCCGGCAGGTGATCCCCGGGCCGTTCCTCGACCAGGTGCTGATGACGCTGCGGCGCGCCGGCCTGGTGCACTCGACGCGCGGCCCGCACGGCGGGCACGTGCTGGCCCGTAGCCCGGAAGACATCCGCCTCGACGAAGTGATCGCCTGTCTCGAGGGCGACGGCGTCAAGAGGGGCCAGCCGGACGCTACGGAAGCCGGAGATAGCCGCGTCCTGGCGCTCGTCACAGAGAAAGCCGAGCAGGCCGCCCGCGATGTCTTCGCCTCGCAGACCCTGGCCGACTGCCTTCGCCTGCGCCGGTCGCAGCCGCAGGTCTTCCACGGCATCTTTCACGCCGTGCCCGCCAAGCCGCGGGGCGCCTGATGGCAGAAGCCTCGCTCACGGCCGAACAGCGACAGCGCTACGCCCGCCATCTGGCGCTTGCCGAAATCGGGCCCGCCGGTCAGCGGCGACTGCTGCGATCGAGCGTGCTGATCGTGGGCGTCGGCGCCCTCGGCTCTCCGGTCGCGCTCTACCTGGCGGCCGCCGGCGTAGGCACCATCGGTCTCGCCGACCACGACCATGTTCGGCTCTCGAACCTGCAGCGACAGGTGATCCATTCGATGGCAGGACTGAACCGGTCGAAGGTCGACGGTGCCGCCCGGACCGTCGGGGCTCTGAACCCTGATGTCAAGGTCGACGCGATCGAGGCGACCGTCGATGAACACAATGCGATGGAGTTGCTGCAGCGCTACGACGTCATCGTCGATGGCACGGACACCTTCCATGCCCGCTACTTGCTCAGCGACGCCGCCTACCTGCTGCGCAAACCGCTGGTGCACGGGAGCATCTTCCGGATCGAGGGGCAGGTGACGGTCTTTGTTCCGGGTCGTGGCTGTTACCGGTGTCTGTATCCGGAACCGCCGCCGGCGGGTGCCATCGAAGAATCGGAACAGGCCGGGGTGCTGGCGACGCTGCCCGGCATCATCGGCACCATCCAGGCCGCGGAGACCATCAAGCAAATCACGCGCGCCGGCGATCCCTTGGTGAACCGCGTCCTGCTGCACGACACCATGGCGATGACCTTTCGCGAGGTACGCTACCGTCGGAATCCCGCGTGTCCGACCTGCGGGGACCGCCCGAGCATCACCTCGCTCGCCGATTCCCACGCCGTGGTCGGCGCAGACGAGGGCCGCCGATGACGGCCGAGCGGCATCATCGTCAGCGGATCCTCGCGGAGGTGGGCGAGGAGGGTCAGCGACGGCTGGCGCGGGCTTCGGTGGCAATCGTCGGCGTCGGCGGACTGGGTTCACCGGTCGCCCTCTACCTGGCCGCCGCGGGGGTCGGCCGATTGGGGTTGATCGACGACCAGCGGGTCGAAGCATCCAACCTCAATCGCCAGGTTGCGTACGAAGAATGCGATATCGGCAGGGCGAAGGTCGAGGCGGCCGCGGGCCGTTTGCTCCTCCTTGATCCGGCGCTTCGGGTGGACGCTCGTCAGGAGAACGTTCGTGCATCGAACGTGGCCGAGCTCTTTTCCGAGTACGACCTGGTGGTCGACGGCACCGATGCGTTCGAGACGAAGTTCTTGCTCAACGACGCCGCCGTCCTCGTCGGCAAGCCGCTCGTGTACGGCGCGGTGCTGCAATGGGGTGGACAGGTGACGACCATCGTGCCGGGCGGTCCGTGTTTACGCTGTCTCTTTTCCGAGCCACCAGATCCTGACAGCGTGCTGACCTGCGAGCAGGCCGGCATCATCGGCGCCGCCACCGGTGTCGTTGGCAGCGTGCAGGCCGAGGAAGCCCTGAAGGTGCTGCTCGGCGTTGGCATGCTGCTCAGCGGCCGCATCTTCCAGCACGACGGCCTGCGGGGTGAGACTCGGGTCACGGTATTTCCCAAGGATCCGGATTGCCCGGCGTGCTCGCCGCGGGCGCGCATCACCGACCTCCAGCGCTATGCGGAACAGGTCTCGCCTCGCGGTCACGTCCTTACCTGATGTCCCTCGCGGCGGAGATCGGTATTTTCGGCGGGTCCGGATTCTACGAGTGGCTCGACGCAGCCGACGAGATCGAGATCGAAACTCCCTATGGCCCACCCAGCGGATCGATCGCGCTGGCCGAGGTTGGCGGCCGTAGCGTGGCGTTTCTGCCGCGCCATGGACCCAATCACGAGGTTTCGGCGCCCTTCGTCAACTATCGCGCCAATGTCTGGGCGATGCACGAGCTTGGCGTCAAGCGAATTATCGGCCCATCGGCGGTGGGGAGCCTGAAGCCGGATCTCCATCCGGGAGACCTGGTGATCCCTGATCAATTCTTCGATCGCACCAGCGGCCGCGCCGACACCTACTACCCGGGACCGGACGTGGTGCACGTGAGCGCGGCTGATCCGTATTGTCCTGAGTTACGCGAGCTGGCCTCACGCATCGCGGAACAACAATCGCTGCGCTTTCAGCCCTCGGGAACGGTGGTTGTGGTGCAGGGCCCGCGCTTTTCGACTCGAGCGGAGAGCCGCTGGTTCAGCCGGATGGGCTGGGACATCGTCGGCATGACGCAATACCCCGAGGTGATTCTGGCGCGCGAGTTGGAGATGTGCTACCTGAACCTCTCGCTGGTGACCGACTACGACGCCGGCCTCGAGGCCGCGCCCGAGGTGGCCGCCGTCCAGGCGCACGATGTGATGCGGGTGCTGGCCGACAACATCAGCCGGGTTCGCGACCTGCTGGCCGTCCTGATCCCGATCATCCCGGCCACGGCGAGCTGCAACTGTCAGCACTCGCTCGAGGCGGCTCGAATGTGAACAGGAATGGCCCAGAAAAAGAAGAAAGGCCGAGATTGGGGTCTCGGCCTTCAAGGAAGGGGAAGCGGGATCACCATATCCGTGGGGCGGTTAAGGACCGGTGAAGAGCCGGTAACGGCGCTGTCACGGGAATGATCGGGGCCCGATCGAGCGTCAGCTATAGTCCCCAGCAATGAAGGTGCTGATCACCGGCGGGGCCGGGTTCATTGGCCAGCGCACCGGCCAGCTCCTTCTCAAGGAAGGGCACCAGGTCACGATCCTCGACAACCTGTCGCCGCCCGCCCACGATGGCCCGCCGGCGCTGCCGGCCGGGATGGAGCTCGTCGAGGGTGACATCCGTAAGCGCGAGGATTGGGTCAAGGCGCTGAAGGAAAACGAGGTCGTCTTGCACCTGGCGGACCACCATGACTACCTGCCGTCATTCAGCAAGCTGTTCCACATCAACGCCGTCGGCACGGCCATCCTGTTCGAGCTGCTGCTCGAAGGAAAGACATCGGTGCGGCGGATCGTGCTGGGCTCGACGACCGCCGTCTATGGCGAGGGCAAGTATCGATGCGGCAAGGACGGGGACGTCTACCCGCTGCCGCGCCGGGTGGATGTCCTGGAGCGCGGCGTCTGGGATCCGCCCTGTCCGATTTGCGGCGGGGCGGTCACGCCGATGATCACCGATGAGTCGGTCACTCGGCCGACCAGCGCCTACGGTCTCAGCAAGCTGGCGCAGGAAGACCTGGTTCGGTTGCTGGGCGACCGGCATGGCATCGAGTGGGTCATTCTCCGCTACGGCGCCGTCCAGGGAAAGGGCCAGCCATTTCAGAACGCGTACTATGGCGCGCTGCGCATCTTTGCGCTCCGCCTGGCGCATGGCCAACCGCCCGCGCTCCTCGAGGACGGAAACCAGCTGCGCGATTTCGTCGACGTCGAGGATGTGGCGCGTGCCAACCTGGCGGCCATCAGCGGGCTCCCACCCGGCGCCTATAACGTGGCCACCGGCCGGGCGCACGCGGTGATCGACCTCGCCCGCACCCTGCTGCGCATCGCCGAGCGCGACCTGACGCCGGAGACCCCGGGCCGGTACCGCGTGGGTGATCCGAGGCACGTGGTCCCGGATGTCAGCCGGCTGAAGGCGGCCGGATGGGAGGCGCAATCCGGCCTGGAGGCCATGGTCCGCGAGTACTGGCAATGGCTGCAGCAGCAGCCCAACCTCGACACCTACTTCGAGGGCGCCGACCACCTGATGGAGCGCACCGGGACGGTCCGCGTGGCGCGATGAGCGACAGGGCCAAGCGCCGCTACCCGATCCTCTACTCGGTGCAGCGTTGGAACGACGGCAAGTGGTTCTACGGCGGGTTTTTCATCATCCTCGTGGTGCTGCTCATCATCAAGCTGATCCAGCACCAGACGATCATTTCCTTCATCCCGGTCACGGTGCTCGACGGCGTCATTCTGGTGGCCTTCTGGCTGATGCAGCGGATTTCCTACATCGAGGTGTCGGATGACGGCATCGAAATCCGCTACCTGCTGCGCCACATCGAGCTTCCCTACACCGCGCTGGCGCGGGTCCGCCGGCAACCGCTCGAGGTCGCCTTCCAGCCGGCGGAGCGCCGCCGCTTCGTCAACCGATTCGTGCGCCGCCTGGCGCGTGGTCCCGCCGCCTACATCCGGCTCGACCGCCGCCAATCCGACCTGATCGAAGCCGCCGAACGGCAGCTCGGCCCACGCCTGGTTGCCGGCGCCGACATCGTCATTCCGATCGTCGGCGTCGATGACTTCGTGGCGCAAATCAAGGGCCGCCTGCGCGGCCAAGCGAGCTGATGCAGGCCGGGCCAATCCCCGCGACACCAACGCCGTCTGTCAGGCGAGCCGCACGCGCCAGCTGGTGGCGCCTGGACCGCACCGACCTCTACTGGCTGATCGCCCTCACCCTGGTCGCCGGCTTGCTGCGCTTCGCCAGCCCGATCTTCCTCGACATCTTTGCCCACCCCGGATCCGTGGCGCCCATCAGTGCCTGGGGCATCGGCCACAACTATCAGGATCCATCGATTCCGGGGCTCGGCAAGCCGAACGACATCGCGCCCAACTCGCCGTTCGTGTTCGACGAGCTCTACTTCGCCAACGATGCGCACAAGGACCTGGTGGGCCAGGATTACTTCGACCCCGAACCTCCGCTCGCCAAGCTGATCATCGCGATCGGTATCAAGTTTTTCGGGTTCAACTCTTTCGGCTGGCGTTTTTTCCCGGCGCTCTTCGGCACCGCGCTGATCCCACTGATGTACCTGCTCGCCCGGCAATTGATGGCGGTGCGGTTCTTTGCCGTCGCCGCCGGCGTGCTGACAGCCTTCGACGGTATGGCCTTCGTCGAGTCGCGCACCGCGGTGATCGACATCATTCCGATCGCGCTGACCGTGCTTGCCTATCTCCTCTTTCACTTGCATCTCAACGCCGCCACCGTGACTCGACGGCGCTGGACGATCGTGCTCACCGGCATCACGCTGGGCCTCGCGCTGGGTGCCAAGTGGACGACGTTGGCGGCCTACGGCGTGATCATCGTGATCCTCGCCTTCCGCCTGATCGTGCGCTGGACCCGTTACGACGGCGCCACCGCCGGCATCGCCTTGCTGAGCCTCGCCCTGCTGCCGGCGATCTTTTACGGGCTGAGCTTCATCCGCTACCTGACGATCACCCACGGGATCACCAACCTTTCGCAGCCGGCGCTCGGCTTCGCGCCTTTCCACTTCAACCCCGGGGCGGCCTGGACGGAGATGGCCGAATGGCACCGGCAGACCTGGCTCTATCACATCAATCTGAAGGCGGACCACATCTTTTACAGTCCCTGGTGGTCCTGGCCGCTCGACTTCCGGCCGGTCGTCTACTACTACGCGGGCCAGGGCCTGGGCGTCGATCAATCCAGCGGCTCGACGCTGGTGGCGGAGATTTTCAACCTCGGCAATCCGCTGATCTGGTGGGCCGCGACCTTTTCAATCGTGGGGATCGCGGTCGGGCTGCCCGCGTTGATCCGCGACAACCGTTCGCGGCGCGAGCTGGATCCGGCGGATGGGACAGGGCATGATGCGGCCGGGCCGGTGGAGCAGCGGCTCTACACCTCGATCTTCACCCTGGTCGCCTTCTTCGCCGCCTGGCTGCCCTTCTCGCGCGTGCCGCGCGGGCTCTTCCTTTACCACATGCTGGGCGGGCTGCCGGCGATGTTCCTCGCCCTCTCGCTCGCCCTCACCTATCTGCGCACTCTCACCGGTCGGCTGCCGGGGATGGCGATGCGCTTCAACGGGGCGGTGCCCGCCTACGCCTACCTCGTGATGGTCGTGGGCTTCTTCCTCTATTTCTATCCGCTGTGGACGGGCCTGCCGCTGACCGCGGACGCGCTCAACAGCCACGTCTGGTTCGCCCTGACCAAACCGCTGCCCAACTGGTGCCTCTGCTACTGGACCTCCCCGGGCTAGCGCTCGTCGCCGGCTGTCTGATTCTCGGCCTCGGCCTGGCCGCGGGTGGGCCGCCGTGGCTCCGGTGGGGCGAGCGCGCGGTGATCGGCATCGTGCTGGCGGTGGTGGCCCTGACGCTGCTGGGCTACATCCTGGCCCTGGCGATCGGGCTCACGGTGGGACTCGTCCTGCTGCTGGCGCTGCTCGGGCTGGCGGCCGGAGGCTTTCTGCTGTGGCGCCAGCTCCCGAGGCTCCGTTCGGCGCTGGCGACTCGCCCATGGGCGCAGCCCGCCACGATCACCATTGCTGCAACGGTCGCCGTCGTCGCGCTGGCGATGGGGTACCTGTTCCTGCGCGCCGTGGAGGTCACCCCGCAGGCCTGGCTCGCCCACTACAACAACACCTGGTCCGACTGGTCGTTCCACGCCAGCTACACCACCACGTTCGTCTACGGCCATAACCTGCCGCCGCAGAATCCGATCTTCGCGGGGACGCCGTTCCGCTATACGTTTGCGCCCGACTTCGCCAGCGCGCTGCTGGTCGCGGGCGGATGGAGCATCCCGGCGGCGCTCGCGTGGCCCAGTTGGGGGATGACGGTCCTGGCGCTCAGCGGACTGATCCTGTGGGCGAGGCGGCTCACTGGGGGGATCGGGGCCGGCGTGATCGCGGTCACCCTCACGCTGCTCGGGGGAGGCGTCGGATTCTGGTTCTTCTTCGGCGACGCGGCGCGACTGGGTCTGATCAATGCGCTGCTTCAGATTCCGCGCACCTATGACCGGTTCGATCCGCCGGTCAACATCCAGTGGTACAACCCGATCCTTTCCTACTACCTCCCGCAGCGATCGTTCGTCTTCGGCGCGGCGATCGTCATGGCGGTCCTGCTCCTCCTGACCCCGCCCCTGCTCACCACGCCCTTCTTCCAGTGGCGCGAAACCATCACCGCGATCCGGCAGTCGTGGCGGCGCTGGACGGTCAAGCGCGAAGCCGTCGCCTTCCTCGCCGCCGGCGCGTTGACCGGCGTGCTGCCGCTCTTCCACGTGCACAGCCTGGTCGTGCTCGGCATCGTGACGGTGTGCTGGGCGCTGCTCTTTCCGCGGCCGGCCTGGCTTGGTTTCTTCGCGGTGATGGCGGTGCTTGCCGTGCCGCGGCTGTTGATGGCGGTGCCAGGTGACCCCGGTGCGCCGCCGGATCACCAGTACCCCCGCTGGCTGATCGGCTGGGTCTCGGGTGCGGACTGGCCGCCGTGGTTCTGGGTCAAGAACACGGGCCTGTTCTGGCCGCTGCTGCTGCTGGCCCTGCTGAGCCCGCTGGCACTGCGCGGCCGGATCCGGCTGCTGATCGCGCCCTTCAGCGTCGTGTTTCTTGTCGCCAACCTGATCAAGTTCCAGCCGTGGGATTGGGACAACAGCAAGCTGCTGGTTTTCTGGTACATGGCGAGCGCGGTCGCCGTGGGGGCCGTGCTCCTGCGGCTGGCGCGCGCGCACGCCTTCGGCGCCGTGATCGCCGCAGCGATCTGGCTGAGCCTGGTCGCCGCAGGCGTTCTCTCGCTGATGCAATACCTGCCGCCGCAGGGTCCGGCCTATGTCTGGTTCACGGCCGAGGAGGTGCAGCTCGCCGTACAGGTGCGCCAACAAACATCACCGTGGGCGGTGTTCGTCACCGGCGAGCAACCGAATAATCCGATCGCCGACCTCGCGGGGCGCTCGGTGTTGATGAGCTACCCGGGCTGGTTATGGAGCTACGGCATCAACTACACGCAGCGGGAGGCCGACCTCGCCCGCATCTACAACGGTGGCCCGCAGGCGCTCGACCTGCTGCACCATTACCACGCCGACTTCGTCGTGATCGGGCCCAACGAGACCACCACCTATCATCCCAACGTGGCTTACTTCGGCAGCCAATTCCGGCTGTTGATCCATACGCCGACCTACGCGATCTACGCCGTACCGCCCGCCTAGAATGGCCACGTGCTGACGCGGTTCTTGATCCACATCGTGGCGTTGCTCTTTGTCTTCTATTTCATCTGGCACATTCACTCGAGCATCCTCGGCGCCGCCGTCGTCATGGCCATCATCCTGGCGCTGATCAACGCCATCATCCGTCCGGTGCTTCTCATCCTGACGCTACCGGTGACCATCCTCACGCTCGGCCTGTTCGTCATCGTCCTCAACGCGCTGCTCTTCGCGCTCTCCTTTGCCGTGCTCCAGGGCATCATGAACGTGCACTTCGACCTGACCTTCCTCCAGATCCTGATCGGCTACGTAATCTATGTGATCGTCAGCACCGTGCTGTCACACCTGATTCGCTAGAAGGCCCAGTAGCCGCGGCCGAAGGCGAGGCTGAAGACGAGCAGGCCCAAGAAAGAGGCCGCCACCATCGCCAGGTAGACCCAGCGTTGGCTGATCCGCCCCGCGAGCAGGAAGAGCGGATACATGCCGAGGAGATAGCGCGGGATGCTGAGCCAGAAGGGAAGGAAGGTGGCCATTACGGTGAGCACTGTGGCGTAGGCGGCATCCGACGGTCGCAGTCGCAGCCAGCTGAGGATGGTCGCGGCGTAGGCGGCCATCCCGCCGATCGCCTCACCGCCGCCGACGGTCAGCTTCTCCCACGGCACCCGCCAGCTGATTCCTCGGATGGCATCGGCGAAACCGACCCAGGGCGCCGCCAGCGAGTGCGACCAGTGCTCGCGCTGGACGCTGATGAAGGCGAAGGCATCGCCGAGCACGAGCAGGTTGGTTGCCAGGTACGTCAGAAAGCCCAGAACCACCAACACCGGCGCGAGGATTACCTGCCAGGCTGCGCGCAGCGTGTGCCGCGCGTTAAACAGTTCGATCAGCAGAAATGGCAGCAGCGCGAGCCCGGTGAGGCGCGAGGCGGCGGCGAGACCCCCGAGCAGCCCGGCGAACAGCCAACGCTGCCGTCGCGTCGCGAGCACCGCGCCGAAGGCGAGCGCGCAGAAGAGGGCTTCCGTGTAACCGACCAGCAAGAAGTAGGCGGTCGGAAAGAGGACAAAGAAGGCGGCCGCCCGAAAGGCGGCGTGCTCACGCAGCTCCTGACGGGCGACCTCATAAAGCAGGATGGCGGCGACCACGCCGGCTATGTTGCTAATCAGGAGGGCGGCGCTGCGGGCCGGCAGGCCGGTTGCCGCGACGGCGCTGATCAGGGCTGGGTAGAGGGGGAAGAAGGCGATCAGGTTGCGTGCATCGCCCGTCGCCCCGTATCCGTGCGTGGCAAGGTAGAGGTAATGCTGCGCGTCCCAGTGATCCCATGCGCGTCCCAGGGCGGTGAGGGGATCGGGACCAGCCCCGAATTCGACCAGGGCGAGGGTGACCACCACCACCTTGACCAGCAGCGAGAGCAGCACCAGGCCCAGCCAGGGTCGGACTCGATCGGGGGCGAGCCACCCGATCGGGAGGGTTCGGGTACCATAGCGACGCAGCGGCTTGCCGGCCGTCGCGCTGAGTGACTTCACAAGCCTGGCTTCCGATTTTCCGCGCCGTCGCCGCGGAGATCCGTGCCGAGATCATGCCCCGGTCGGGCACCCCGGGTGGCCGCGAGGTGGTCGGCCTCGGCGCGGGCGGCGACCAGACCGTCTATCTCGACCAGCTCGCCGAAGGGATCGTGGTGCGCCACCTGGAGCAAGCCTATCGCAGCGGTTTGCGTTTCCATTTGATCTCAGAAGAACTCGGGGAACGCGACTTCGGCGGTGCGGGACTGGTCCTGGCCGACCCGCTGGACGGCAGCGTCAACGCCAAGATGGGACTGCCGTACTATGCGGTGGTGCTGGCAGTCACTGAGGGTGACCGATTCCGGGACGTTCGCCTCGGCTACGTCCAGAACCTGGTCACGGGCGACGAGTTCCACGCGATCGGGGGCGCGGGCGCCTTCCGCAATGGAACGCCGCTACAGCCGAGCCCGGCCGTCTTCGACGGACGCTCCATCCCGCTGGTCTCGTTCGACGCCCCCAGCGGCGTCGAACCGCGGCAGCGGGCGGCCGCCATCTTCACCCGGGCGGAGAAGGTCCGCCAGATGGGCTCGGCCGCGCTTAACCTCTGCCATGCGGCGGCCGGCGCCATCTCCTTGCAGGCGACACCCGCCCCCGTTCGCGCCTTCGACCTTGCCGGACCGTTGCTGATCCTGCGTGAGGCCGGCGGCGTCGCCACCGACTACGACGGTGGCCCGCTCGAGGACGTGTCGGTGCGACTCGATTCCAGGACCACCCTGCTGGCATCGCTGTCCGCCGACGTCCACGCCTTCGCGCGCCAGCTGGTCGGGGAGCGAGTCGCCTGATGCTCGAGCCCGAACAGACGACCTTCATCATCCTGTCCTTCGAAGGCCCGGACGTCTACTCGCAGGCTGGTGGGCTCGGGGTCCGCGTCAAAGAGTTGTCGCGCGCGCTGGCCGAGCGTGGCTTCGAGACGCACCTGTTCTTCGTCGGTGATCCCACCCTCCCGCCGCACGAGAGCGCACTCGACGGCAAGCTCTGGCTGCATCGCTGGAGCCAATGGATCAGCCGCTACCACCCGGTTGGCGTCTACGACGGCGAGGACGACAAGGTGGCGGACCTCAACCGTAGCCTGCCCGACGGGCTGGTCAAAGACTTCATCCGGCCCGCCATCGAGCGCGGCAATACGGTGGTGGTGCTGGGCGAGGAGTGGCACATCGCGCATGCGATGTCGCTGATCTCGGATGCGCTCTACTTCGCCGGGCTGCGCGATCGCTGCCTGCTCCTGTGGAACGCCAACAACCATTTCTCCTTCAACCGCATCAACTGGGGCCAGCTCGGCTACGTCACCACCCTGATGACGGTCAGCCGCTACATGAAGCACATCATGTGGCGTTGGGGGGTGAACCCGATCGTGGTGCCCAACGGCATCCCCGGGTCGATGATGGCGCGGGTCAGCCAGGGGCAGGTGCGGGCGGTCCGCGCCGCGGTGGGGGTCCCGGCGTTTCTCTTCAAGATCGGCCGCTTCAGTCCCGACAAGCGCTGGCACCAGGCGATCGCCGCGGTCGCCCAGTTGAAGGAACGTGGCGTGGGCGCCCGGCTGCTGATGCGCGGCGGCCTGGAGCCATTCGGCGGGGAGGTGCTGGACTTTGCCCGGCAGCGCGGCCTAAACGTCGTGCCGCTCTCCAGGCGCATCGAGGACGTCGCCGGGCTGGCGACCGCCCTCAAGGACCATGCTGACGCCGATATCTGGAATGTCACCGCCTTCCTGCCCGACGACTTGCTCCCGGTTCTCTACGCCTCGGCCACGGCGACCCTCGCCAACAGCGGGCACGAGCCGTTCGGCCTCGTCGGCCTGGAGGCGATGGCCTCCGGCGGGGTCGCCTTTGTGGGGGCGACCGGTGAGGAATACGCGCAGCCGTTCAAGAACGCGATCGTGATCGAGACCGAGGATGCGGCCGAGATCGTCGCCTACGTCACCAACCTGGCCGCCCGCCCGGAAGCCGCGCGCAATATGCGGATCGCCGCGCAGCGGACCGCGCGAGATTACACCTGGCAGCGCGTCATCGACATCCTGCTGCAGCGCCTCGAGTTCGTCGCCCTCAAGCAGGGGCTCAAGATCCCGGACAGCGGCCCCATGGCGCCGCCCGAGGAACCACCTCTTTGAGAGGATAAAGCGCAATGCCTAACTCGCTCGTCATCTACATGGTTGCCCACCAGCCCCGGCGCATCCGCCTGCCGGCGCCGCTGATCCCGCGCGGCACCGCGCCCGAGAAGATGGACGCGCTGATCTTCGACGACCAGATGGACCGGCGCTACTTCGACAAGGTGGCGAAGTACTGCTACCGGCCGGCGACCGAGCTTTTCCAGTCGCTGGTCGAAAAGGGCATGAAGATCTCGCTCGGCTTCTCCGTCTCCTTCCTGGTTCAGATGCGGCGCTTCGGCCCCGATGTGCTGGCGGGCTTTCAGAAGCTGGTCAGTCACGAAAACGTCGAGCTGGTGGCGGTGGAGCCCTACCACTCCTTCATCTTCTATCTTGACATTGCGGCCTTCGCGCAACGGATGGCGTGGGGAAAGGCGCAGCTCGAGGAAACCTTCCAGAAGCCGATCGCCGTCACCGACACCACGGAGATGTTCATGTCGAACGACGTCTATTTCCAGCTGCAGGCGAGCGGCTTCAAGGGAGCCGTCATGGACGGCCGGCCCTGGGTGATGGGCTGGCGTGAGCCCACCCACCTCTACCGCTACCCCAATGAGGAGATGCGGCTGCTGACCCGGCACTTCGAGCTCAGCGATGACGTCGGCTACCGCTTCAGCAACCGCGAGTGGAACGGCTGGCCGCTGATGGCCGACACCTACGGCAACTGGCTGCGCGCCGCCATGGGGGAGTTCGTCTTCCTCGCCTGGGACTTCGAGACCTTCGGCGAGCACCACCGCGCCGACTCCGGCATCTTCCCCTTCATGCACGCGCTTCACGACGACCTGGTCAAGAACAAGATGAAGTACCTCACCCCGTCGGAGGCGTTCGCCACCTTCAAGGACGCCCACGAGATGCCGCTGCCCGAGTACGGCTGCACCTGGGCGGGCGACGGCGGCATGGATTTCTTCCTCGGCAACGAGGCCCAGCAGGGCATCTTCCGGCTGATGCACCACATCTATAACAAGGCGAAACTGACGAAGCACCCCCACCTGATGGATATCGCCATGTGGCTGCTGCAATCCGACAACCTGCACCTGATCCAGTGGTTTTCCAAGAGCGGCAGCCAGGCCGAGGTGTCTGCCTACTTCACGCCAGACGAGTGGTGGGAACTGGGCGGCCTGGGCATCCTCCGCGAGCAGCAGCGGGTCTACGTCAACTTCCTGCGCGCTATGGACGAGTACGCGTGATCGGAAAACGGCAGCGCGCGGTTACCGGCTAAGGCACAACGCGACTCGCGGAAAACCGGGATACGCGCAATCCTTGCCCGCTGATACTCATCAGACCTAGAATCCGAACGGAATGACGAGGAGGGGACCCTGGTGAGTGGTGTCCCAGCGCCTCTTCCGGGCAGCGATTTTCCACCCGTGGTGGTCGCGGACGACGACCGTGACGTTCGCACCATGTTGCGGACCCTCCTCGAGCTGGATGGTCATGAGGTGATGGAGGCCAGGGATGGCGTCGAGGCCTGGCAGCTGTGCATGGAATTGCAGCCGTCGGTGGTGGTCGCTGACATCCAGATGCCCGGCCTCGACGGCCTGCAGCTGTGCCGGAAGATCCGATCCAGCGAGTACTCGGCCGGCATCCGGGTCATCGTCTACACCGCCGGAATGGCGACGCCCGAGGAAGCCAAGCGGGCGGGCTGCGACGAGTACTTCCTGAAGACCGACCCGCTGCCGCGGCTTCGGGACAAGGTGCGCCAGTACGCGAGCGCCCGGGCCCAGTAGCCCCGAATACGAGCCGAATTCGACCGCTGCAAGGTCGGCTCGACGGGCCGGTTATACCGCAGGGGTGCCTTCCTTGCCCGTGTCTACCTTGCCCGCCGTCATCGATCTGTCACTGGTCGCCGTGGCGCTGGGCTCACTGTTGATCCTGCGCCTGGCGCACGGCGCGCTGCCCTGGGGACACCTGATGATCGCGGTCGGCCCCGATGGCCGGCCGATGCGACCGCGCGTGAAGTGGCACCTGTGGTCGATCAGCCATGGTGAGTCGCCGCGCCTGGCCGCGATCGGCGGCCTGGCTTCGCTGGCGCTCGGCTGCGCGGCGGCGGCCGCGCTCGGTCCACGGCTGTTCGACTCGGTCGTCCGTCCGGTCAACTCCACGGCGACCACCCTGATGATTTTCACCATCGCCGTCTCCACCGTGCTGGTCCCCCTGGGCCTGTCCGTCATGATCCGAGCCAGCCTCGACCTGATCGCCCGGCGCTCCTCCATGGTCGGCCTGGTGGTCGGGATGCGTCGCGACGCGGGGGTCTTCGGCCGCAGCTACCGGATCGCCGTGCAGGCCGGCGACAAGGCGATGGCCAAACGGTTGTGGGCCGACTCGTTCCGGGTCAAGCGCGCGATTTTCGAGCGCCTGAGTCCGGGCGATCGCGTCACCGTCGAGTACTCGCCGCGTCTCTTTTACGTCTACAACATGGTGCTGCCCGAACCGCTGAAAAAAGCATTGGTTAGCTAGACTCTTCCATCGTGACGCGACCCCTGCATGTGGCATTTGTCTGGCACATGCACCAGCCGTATTACAAGGATGACCTCACCAACCAGTTCCTCCTGCCCTGGGTTCGGTTGCGCTGCGCCAAGGACTATTACAAGATGCCGGCGCTGCTCGCCGACTACCCGGCCATCAAGCAGACCTTCAACCTGGTGCCGGCGCTGGTCGCCCAGGTGCAGGACTACGCCGACGGTGGCTCCTCCGATGTCTACCTCGAGCTAGCCCGCCGTCCCGTGTCGGAGCTCGGTGCGGATGAGCGCGCCTTTGTCGCACGCTGGATGACGGAGTCGAGCCAGATCCGTCGCGTCCGAGAGTATCCGCGGTACACCGAGTTGGTCCGAAAGCGCGAGCAGTCGTGGCCACGCGGTTCCCTTGAGCTGGCGCGGCTTTTCAGTGACGCCGAGCTGCGTGACCTCCAGGTCTGGTTCAACCTTTCCTGGATCGGGCCCGAGGTCATCGAGCGCGATCCCGTGATCGCCGAACTGGTCAGGAAGGGCCGCGACTTCGCGGAGGCCGACAAGGAGCCGATCTTCAAGGCGCAGCTCGAGCTGCTGCGTAAGGTGCTGCCCACCTATCGCGAGGTCCAGGAACGTGGCCAGGCGGAACTGATCACCAGCCCCACCTATCATCCGATCCTGCCGCTGATCGCCGACCTTGGCATCGCGCGCGCGGCGCGGCCGGACCTGGCGATGCCGCGCCAGCCGTTCGCGCATCCGGACGATGCCGCCGAACAACTGCGCCGTGGCGTCGAGTCTCATACGCGCAGCTTCGGCACACGGCCACGCGGGCTGTGGCCACCGGAACAGGCGATCTCTGAGGAGGTCGTGCGGCTCGCTGCCGACCAGGGAATCGAGTGGATGCTGAGCGATGAAGCCATCCTGGCCCAGTCGCTCGGGAGCTCGATCGTCAGAGACGGCGAGGGACAGGTGATGCAACCGGACGTGCTCTATGCCCCCTATCGCGTGCAGACGGGCGCTTCGCCCATCCATCTGCTGTTCCGCGATGGGCGCCTGTCCAATGCCGTCGGCTTCGAGTACCAGAATTCGCCCGCCGACGAGGCGGCCAAGGACCTGGTCGATCGACTCAAGAGCATCGGGCAGCGCCAGAAGGACAGCCCCTTCCTCGCCGTGGTCGCGCTCGACGGCGAAAATTGCTGGGATTTCTACGAGGCGAACGGCAACCTGTTCCTGCATTCGCTCTACGCGCGCTTGAGCCGCGAGCCCGAGCTGAAGACCGTGACAGTCTCGGAGTTTCTCTCGGAGTTCCCCGCGGGCCGCTCGCTGTCGCGCGTTCATCCGGGGTCCTGGATCAACGCCTCCTTCGATACCTGGGTCGGTGACCAGGAACACAACGCCGCCTGGGACATGCTGGCCGATGCCCGCAATCGCCTCAGCGAGCGCGAGCGCGAGGCCGCGCGCCAGGAGCAGCTCGCGGCGGCGCGCCGGGAGGTGTTGATCGCGGAGGGAAGCGACTGGTTCTGGTGGTTCGGCCGTTCGCACGATTCCGGCATGGACGAGATCTGGGACAGCCTCTTTCGGCTGCACCTGCGCAACATCTATATGTCGCTCGGTGAGCGCCCCCCCGCCCGCCTCTACCAGCCGATCGTCACCGCCGCGGAGGGGTCGGCCACCAAGCGGCCGGATCGGAAGATCAGCCCCAAGCTCAACGGTGGTGTCGACCAGGACGAGTGGAACGCCGGGGGCTATGTCGACGTCACCGCGCTCTTCGGCGCCATGCATCCGCCGCGCGGCGCCGTTCGGCGGATCTGGTTCGGCCACGACGATCGCAACCTCTATTTGCGCTTCGACCTCCTCGACCGAGAGGTCACGCCGACGCTGAAGCTGGAGATGTTCTTTTCCGGGAGTGCGGCCTCGACTCGGCCCGCGGCGACCGACTTTGGCTTCGAGCCGGCCTTCCGGCTCGAGGTGCAGCGACGGGAGAACGACGTCGAGCTCGAGCTTCGCGAGCTGGCCCCGAATGGTGGGCAGCCGCGCTGGACCGGTCGCGCCCGTGTGGGTGAGGTGATCGCATTCGCGGTACCGTTCCATGCCCTCGGCCACGACCCGGGTGATACCCTCCACATGGTGGCGCTCGCCCATCAGGACGGGGAACCGGTCGAACAACTGCCGCCCACCGGATCGATCGCGGTCCGGGTGCCGGGCGATGTCTCGAACGAAGGGTCGGGCCGGCCGCTGAAGATCCTGCTGGTGTCGGCCGAGGTCGCGCCCTTTGCCAAGGTGGGCGGGCTGGCCGATGTCGCGGGGGCGCTGCCCAAGGCGCTGCGGGCGCTGGGGCACGACGTTCGGGTCGTGATGCCACGCTACGGCAGCATCGACGTCGACAAATACGGACTGCGCAAGGTCGTGACCAACCTCGGCGTCCCGCTGGCCCATCAGCCGGTCAATGCCGACGTGCTCGAGGGACGGATCGGCGGCGATGTTCCGATCTATTTCATCGACAACCCGCAATTCTTCGGCCGGGAAGGCATGTACGGGTTCTGGGACGACGACGCGCGCTTCATCTATTTCAGCCGCGCCGCGCTCGAAATGTTGCGGCCGCTCGATTTTCAACCTGATGTGATCCACGTCAATGACTGGCACACCGCGGTGATCCCCAATATGCTGGCGCGGCTCTATGCCGGCGACCCGTTTTTCGCCGATGTCGCGACCGTCCTCACCATCCATAACCTCGCTTTCCAGGGGGTCTTCGGCTACGGCACCCTTCACCTGGCCGATCTCGAACAGTGGGGGCTGATCAAGCCCGGCATGCCGGGGCTCGACGACATCGTCAACCTGCTCGGGCGCGGACTCTATTTCTCGGATGTCGTCAACACCGTCAGCAATCGCTACGCGGAGGAGATCCTCACGCCGGAGTACGGCGAAAAGATGGACCCGCTACTGCGGTCCTTTCGCAGCAAGCTGCACGGGATCATCAACGGCATCGATTACGAGGTCTTCAACCCGTCGCTCGACCCCTCGATCGCCACCCGCTATGACGCGGGCAGCGTCGCCCGGAAGGTCGAGAACAAGCTCGCCCTCCAGAAGGAGGTCGGCTTACCTGAGGACCCGGCGATCCCGGTGATCGGCCTGATCTCACGGCTCTACGACCAGAAGGGACTCGACCTGATCGCGAACATCATGTGGGGGCTGATGCGGCTGAATCTCCAACTTGTCGTGCTCGGCGCCGGTGACTCGCGCTACGAGGAGATGTTCCGCGCTGCCGCTCGCGACAACCCGCAAAAGGTGTCCGCCACCATCGGCTTCAAGCCGGTGCTGGCGCAGCACATCTACGCCGGGTCTGACATGTTCTTGATGCCGTCGCGGTTCGAGCCCTGCGGGCTGGGTCAGCTGATCAGCCTGCGGTACGGGACCATCCCGATCGTGCGCGCCACCGGTGGCCTCGCCGACACCATCGACGATTGGGACCCGGTCCGCCAGACCGGTAACGGCTTCGTCTTCAGCGCCTACGACCACTGGGATCTCTATGCCCAGGTGGTGCGGGCGCTGGAAACCTTCCGCCAGCCACAGCTCTGGCAACGCCTGCAGGCCAATGCGATGGCGACCGATGTCAGCTGGGCGAACTCCGCCGAGAAGTACGTCCGCCTTTACCGGGCGGCGATCGTCAACCACGGCGAGGCTCGCGAGTACTCCGCCGCCGCGGCCGGCCCTTACGGCTGGTAGCCGGCCGGCGACACCCCTAGAGGCGCTCGGTCTAATAGACCTTAATATTTGGCCCATTTTCTTGATGTCTTGACATCAGGTAAGTCATGATTACGGCGATTCGGCTTTGAAGACCGCTCGAAAACGCCGATACATCAAGCCCTGGAAGGGAGGTAATTGACGTATATGGACGATTCAGTCGCTCGATTCCGATGGCTTCGGGTACCGGCACTTGTAACGGTGGTCGGACTGCTGGTGGCCGCGTGCGGAACCTCTTCCCCGACCACGAGCAACCTGGCGAAGGATCAGACGTTACGGGTCAACATCGTGACCGAGCCGAACAGCCTCGACCCGGGGCAGGAGCAGTACAGCTACGAGGGCGCCGTCGGCGCGTCGATCAGCGAGGCCCTGCTGAAGATCAAGCCGGACCTTTCCGATGCCGCCCCGGCGACGGCTGCGAGCTACAGCGTCTCTTCCGATGGGTTGACCTGGACCTTCAAGATTCGCTCGAACGCCAAGTGGAGCGATGGCAAGCCGGTCACCGGCGCCGACTTCGTCTACGCCTGGCAGCGGATCCTCGACCCGCGCCTCGCCGCGTCGTACGCGGATCCCTTCTTCGATGGCACCATCGCGGGCGCCGCGGACTATACCAATCTCGACCCCGTCAAGGATGCGGCCAAGATCCCGGCCTTCCTGAGCGGCCTGGGGCTCTCGGCGCCGGATGCCAGCACGTTCGTCGTAAAGCTGCAGGCGCCATCGCCCTTCTTCAAGTGGATTGCCAGCCTCTGGATGTCGGCCCCGGTTCGCAAGGACATCGTCGACCAGTACGGTTCCGACAAGTGGGCGACCTCTCCAACATCCCTGGTCACCAACGGGCAGTACAAGGTTTCGGAGCTGGTGTCCAAGGACCACATCACGCTGGTTCCGAACACAAACTACTGGGGCGGTCAACCGACCGTGACCAAGATCATCAACTACGAGATCTCGGATGACAACCAGGCCTACGCGAAGTACCTGAACGGTGAGCTGGACGAGGTCAATGTCCCGCTGGCCAACACCGACCTGGTGAAGAACGATCCCAAGCTCAAGAACGAGATCAAGTTCGTTCCGCAACTGACCCTGTTCTGGATGGACTTCAACACGCGGAAGGCGCCCTTCAACAACAAGGCGGCCCGCCTCGCCTTCTCCAAGGCGATCGACCGCAACGCGCTGACCACCAACGTGCTGAAGGGGCGGTCGCAACCGGCTACCTTCTTCATTCCGAAGGGCATGAACGGCTACCGACCTGACCTCGGCGCGTCGCAGGCCTTCGACGCCGCGGCAGCGAAGACCATGCTGACCCAGGCGGTTGGTGATCCGAGCAAGATCACGATCGACTTCTTGATCCGCAACATCACCGCTAACAAGCAGATTGGCGAGTTCATCGCCGACCAGCTGCAGACCAACCTCGGGGTGAAGGTCAACCAGGTGGTTATCGACAGCAAGACGGTAACGACGCGCCTGCGCAAACACGACTACAGCCTCTATGTGGGCGGCTGGGGCGCCGACTACCCGGACGACCAGGACTGGTTCGACATCTGGATGACCGGTAGCGGCAACGTCTTCGGCGGCTACAGCAACCCGGACTACGACGCGCTTGTCAAGAAGGCCGACATCGAGCCGGATGCGAAGAAGCGTCAGGCTTACTACGACCAGGCGCAGAAGATCCTCATCGACGATGCTGGTGGCGGCTTCCTCTATCAGCGCAACTACATGTTCCTGGTCAAGCCATACGTCCAGGGTCTGACCACGACCGCGCAAGACTTCGAAGACGTCGGCGACTGGTTCTGGGGTAAGGTCTCGATCGCCTCACACTAGAAAGGAACAACTTGGCCGTAGCACAGGGCGCCCCATCGCGGGGCGCCCTACTCTCCTTCAAGATTCCCCGGGGCCGAGCGGCCAGCTTGAGCCTGTACATCATCCGGCGGATCCTGTGGTTGATCCCGGTTCTCTTCTTTGTCATCACGATCACCTTCGTGCTGATCCATTTCGCCCCCGGCAGTCCTTGGGATAAGGAAGGCAAGCAGCTCTCGGCCGCGGTGGTTCGCAACCTGAACGCCAAGTACGGCCTGAGCGATCCGTTTTTCGTGCAGTACGGCCGCTACCTGTGGAACGTGGTGCATTTCGACTTCGGCCTCTCCTTCCAGTACGAGGACCAGCCGGTCAGTAGCCTGATCCTGAAGAGCTGGCCGCCCACGGCGGTCATTGGCGTCCTCGCGTTCCTGATGATCGTGATCTTCGGGATCGGGATCGGCGTGGTCGCCGCTCTCCGGCAGAACACCTGGGTCGACTACCTCGTGGTCGGCTTCAGCACGGTCGGCGCCTCGACGCCGGCGTTTGTGCTCGGCATCATCCTGATCATCATCTTCTCGGTCACGCTCTATCGCGTTACGGGCGGCAACTTTTCGCTGCCGACCGGCGACTTCGCGCTCGACCAGCACTTGATCATGCCAGTGGTGACGCTCGCGACCTTACCGATTGCGTTCATCGCCAGGCTCACGCGGGCGAGCACGCTGGAGGTGCTCCGCCAGGATTACGTGCGCACCGCCTGGGCAAAGGGCCTGCGCGAGCGACTGGTCGTGACCAAGCATGTCTTGAAGAATTCGCTGATCCCAGTGGTTTCGGCGCTCGGCCCCACCTTCGCGGTGCTGATCACGGGATCGGTCATCGTCGAAAGCGTCTTCAATATCCCGGGCATTGGTCGTGCCTTTGTGATCGCGGTCAGCTCGCGAGACTACCCGATGATCCTGGCCACCACCATCCTGTTCTCGGTGGTCGTCGCGCTGGCCAACCTCGTCGTCGACCTTCTCTACACCGTGATCGATCCGCGCGTGAGGCTGGGCTGATGGCCGCCGCGGCCGCCGTCTCGCTGGAGCAAATCGACTGGGAAAATCCCGAGCAGATCGGGCTCTGGCGGGACGCCTGGCAACGCTTCCGCCGTAACCCGATCGCAGTCGGGGGCCTGATCTTCGTCTGTCTCCTCGTCCTCGACGCCCTGCTGGCGCCGGTGCTCGTGGCGCTCCACATCATTGCCGACCCACTCAAGCAGAACGTCGCCAACACCTACGCCGGCTTCAGTCTCCAGCATCCGCTGGGGACCGATTACCTCGGCCGGGACCTGCTGAGCCGGACCATGTTCGGCGCCCGCATCTCGCTGACCATCGGGCTGACGGTTCAGGCGATCTACCTTGTGATCGGTGGCACGATCGGCCTTATCGCCGGGTACGCCGGCGGCCGGATCGACAACCTGCTGATGCGATTCGTCGATATCTGGTACGCCTTCCCCGACCTGCTCTTCCTGCTGGTGGTGGTCGCCGTACTCGGGCCGAGCCTGTTCACCATCTTTGTCGCCATTGGCGTCATCGGCTGGGTTGACCTGTGTCGGCTGATTCGTGGGCAGGTGCTCTCACTCAAGGAGAAAGAGTTCGTCGAGGGCGCGCGGGCGGCCGGGAGCGGTCCCTCGAAGATCATCCTCCGGCACCTGTTCCCCAACACGCTGGGGCCGATCATCGTCAGCCTGACGTTCGGCATCCCGCGGGCGATCTTCCTCGAGGCCACCCTCAGCTACCTGGGGGTCGGCATCCCGCCACCCACCCCCAGCTGGGGCATCATGATCCAGGATGGCTACCAGGCGATCTTCGCCTACCCGCACCAGGTGCTGGTACCGGCCCTGGCGCTGGCCGTCACCATGCTCTCCTTCAGCTTCATCGGGGATGGACTGAGAGACGCGATCGATCCTCGAATGCGAAGATAGCGCGGTGGCAGCGCCTCTCTTGCGTGTCGAGGACCTGCGCACGCAGTTCTTCACCTCTCGCGGGATCGTCCACGCGGTAGACGGGATCAGTTTCTCGGTTGCACGCGGGGAGACGGTCGGCATCGTCGGGGAGTCAGGGTCGGGCAAGACGATGACCGCCTTTTCCATCCTGCGGCTGGTGCCCGACCCCGGACGGATTGTCTCCGGCCGAATCCTATTCAAGGACCAGGACGTCGTCCAGATGAACGACGACGACGTCCGTGAGTTCCGCGGCAACGACGTCGCCATGATCTTCCAGGACCCGATGACGTCGTTGAACCCCGTGACCAGGGTCGGCGTCCAAATCGATGAGGCGATGAGCGCCCACGAACGGTTCTCCAAGAAGGAGGCCGAGAACCGGGTCGTCCCGTTGCTCCAGAAAGTCCGGATTCCCGAGGCGGCGCAGCGGGCGAAGGATTACCCGCACCAGTTCTCGGGCGGGATGCGGCAGCGCGCCATGATCGCCATGGGCCTTTCCAACGAGCCAGAGCTCCTGATCGCCGACGAGCCGACCACCGCCCTCGATGTCACCGTCCAGGCCCAGATCATCCAGCTGCTGAAGCAGCTCAATCGTGAGGTGGGCGCGGCCATCATCCTGATCACGCACAACATGGCCCTGGTCGCCAGCATCTGCCAGCGAATCATCGTGATGTACGCGGGCCGGATCGTCGAGGAAGGCCCGGTCGAGCAGATCTTCGACAGCCCGCAGCACCCCTACACCTGGTCCCTGCTGCGCTCCGTGCCGCGGGTCGACGTCGCCCGCGCCGAGCGCCTGGTCAGCATCAAGGGCCTGCCGCCCGACCTGGTCCGCCTGCCCCCCGGCTGTAAGTTCCACCCCCGCTGCCGGTTCAAAGTCGAAAAATGCGAGCGCGAGGAGCCGGCGCTCGAAGAGGTGGCGCCCAATCAGGAGGCGCGCTGCTGGGTGCTGATGCGCAACGTGCCGCTGGAGCAGCGAGAGGAGACCAAAGCCGCAGAGGTGTCGCACGAGGCAGCGACCGAGCTCAAGCAGGCCGGATCCGGGTGAGCGTGGCCGAGGTCCACCCCTCGACCGCGCGCCGCGTCGACCCCGTCATTCTCCGAGTGGAGAACGTCACCAAGCACTTCCCGGTCGGCGGGCTGGGTGGGGCGGTGGTGCACGCGGTCGATGGCGTCAGCTTCGAGATTCGGCGGGGGGAAACGCTCGGCCTGGTGGGGGAGTCGGGCAGCGGTAAGTCGACGCTCGGCCGGGTGATCACGGCGCTGCATGCCGCAACCGGCGGCAGCGTCTTTTTCGAGGGGAAGGACGTGACCAAGCTCCACGGCGGCAAGCTGCGCCAGATCCGCCGCCAGCTACAGATCATCTTCCAGGACCCGTTCGCCTCGCTTGACCCGCGCATGACGGTGGGCGAGATCATCGCCGAACCACTCGACAACTACGGGCTGGCGCGCGGCCGGCAGCGGCAGCTGCGCATCCAGGAGTTGTTGCGTGTTGTCGGGTTGAACCCCAACTTCACCAACCGCTACCCACACGAGTTCTCCGGCGGCCAGCGACAGCGCATCGGCATTGCCAAGGCGCTGGCCCTGAACCCGTCGCTGATCGTGTGCGACGAGCCGGTCTCGGCGCTCGACGTCTCGATCCAGGCGCAGATCATCAACCTGCTGCAGGACCTGCAGCGGGAGTTCAACCTCACCTACCTCTTCATCGCCCACGACCTCGCCGTGGTGCGGCATATCTCGAGCCGGATCGCGGTCATGTACCTGGGAAAGATCGTCGAGATCGCCGACCGGGTCGATATCTACGACCGCCCGCAGCATCCGTACACCAGCGCCCTGCTCAGCTCGATCCCGGTGCCCGACCCGCGCCGCGAGGCCAACCGCGAGCCGATCCCGCTGAAGGGCGAGATTCCGTCCCCGGTCAATCCGCCGAGCGGCTGCCGCTTTCACACGCGCTGTCCGATCGCGCGCGCCCCCGGGGTGTGCTCCGAAGTCGAGCCGCCGCTGGTCGGGCACGGACGCCCCGGGCAGGTGGCCGCCTGCCATTTCGCCGGCGAGCTAAGCGCCCGATCGGCGACGGAAACCCACCTGCCGTCGGTCTGAGCGCTGGCTCCCAACCCAGCGCCGACCAGAACCATCGACCGGCTTCAACGATGGGAGCTCACTCTCCTCGAGAAGGCCGCCACGGAGGTGCCGGTTGTGGTGATCGGACCCTTTCGCGCCATTCCCGGACGAGCTGGCGAACTGGTCGGCTTCAACTACGCGCTGCCGGTCGATCCCCTCGACGAGCGGCTGCCGGCGGCGATCGGCGCGCTTCGGTCGCTCTACCAGGCCCGCCGCGAGCCGCTGCGCCTGGAGTTCAATGAACAAACCTGGCCCGGGCTTGGCTCGGCGCTGGAGCGCGCCGGGCTCGGCCTCGAGTCCCGTAACCCATTGATGGCCTGCGAGCCGCGGGAGTTTCGACCCTTCACGGCCCCGTCGGTGGTGGTCCGGTTTCTGGCGGTGGATCCGCGCCATCCATCGACACGGCGCGCCGTCGGGGAGCTGGATGGCCAAATTGCCGGCCGTGCCTCGCTGGGGACGGTCGAAGGGGTGGCCGAGCTCTACGGTGTGGTCACCGACCCGCCGTTTCGACGTCGGGGCGTGGCGGCGACCATCTGTAGCGCGCTGGTCGAACGGCTCTTCGACGACGGGGGCACCCTGGTCTTCCTCGACGCGGAGAATCCCGGCGCGGAGGCGCTTTACGAAGGACTTGGCTTCCGCCGGATCGGGGCCCGCCTAACCTACGCGGAGCCCCCACCGTGACCCTCTCCCACGGGGGGAGGGGAGTATTAGGTGAGTTTCTCGCGGAAGTAGGCGAGGACCTGGCGATCGGTGCGGCCGTCGGCGCGGAGCCGGTCCTCGAGATTCTCCATCTGCGAGAAGGCGGTGAAGGCCTTGCGATCCCCCTCGTCCCATGGTTGGCCGTCGCGGCCCGGGCCATACCCCAGCCGCCGAAGCCCGTCGCGCAACTCGTGCGCCAGCCGGTCGTCGATGACCAGCAGGTCGTCCTGCGACGGTTTCTCGAAGTAGAGGCGCCAGAGGCCGGTGAGCCGTTCGAGTTCGTCGACCGGATGGGGGTGGTCGTCGACTCGCAGGTCGAGGTAGCGGTCATTGAGGCCGCCGTAGCCTCCGGCCGGCTTGACGACCAGCAGGGCGGCGGACTGCTTTCCCCGGCGGTCGCCGCCGGCGCGATCCCCAGCCTTCAAGGCGGCGAGCAGACGATCCGCGAGGGGCCCGGTGGTCGTTTGGAAGGCTTGCAGCATCGCCGTCACCGTTGCCTCGCCGACCAGGATGTTGCCCTGGACCGCGACGTGGTCGCCGGTCAGGCCCCCAAACCAGGGAAAACACTCCGGGCCGCTGAAGGTCGCCGCGCGACCCTCCAGGTCGACGACGCCGACCTGGCGTTTTGCCGAATAGGGATCGGCGGACGTCAGCCGGTCGACGGCCATCTGCGGCGTCAGTCCCTTGGCCAGCAAGCCGAGCCCGGTGGGCCCGTAGCTCGTATTCGCATACGACTGGGTGGCGATCGCTCCCACGCCGCCGCGCGCCCAGGGGACAACCGCGCCGACCGAGACGAACTTCGATGCCACGGCGACGCCGCATTCGCCGGCTAAGGGGTCGGCGGCGACAATGCTAAAGGTCCTGCAAGGAATCATGGCCGATAAACCTTACGGCATAATGGACTCTGCGTTCTCGCGTCCTTCCCCAGGAGTTTGCCCCTGCCCCAGCTTCGTCAGGATCTGATCACGGGGCGCTGGGTGGCCGTCGCCACCGAGCGCGCGAGGCGGCCCGATTCGTTCACCCAGGCAGTCAAGGAGGCGGTCGCGGCCCGCGATGTGTGCCCCTTCTGCCCCGGGCATGAGGCGATGACGCCGCCGGAGGTCCTCGCCTACCGCGCGCCCGGAGGCGAGCCCAATAGCGAAGGCTGGTGGGTGCGGGTGGTGCCCAACCTCTATGCGGCATTCCGGCTCGAGGCCGATGGACAGGATCAGCGCGAGGGTCGCTTCTGGCAGCGCGACGCCATCGGAGCGTGCGAGGTCTTGATCAGCAGCCCCGACCACCTGGCGCCGACGCCACTGCTGCCCAGGCGGCAGGTCGAGGAGATCGTTCAGTCGTATGTCGATCGCTATCGCCACCACGCAAAGGATCCGAATCTCGAGCATGTGTTGATCCTCTATAACCACGGTCGCCCGGCGGGCGCGTCGCTGGAGCATCCCCATTCGCAGCTCTATGCGATCGGCCTGATCCCGCCGGCCTTCACCGAGGAGCTGCAGGGCGGGCGGCGCTTCTACAAGGAGCAGGGTGGCTGCGTCTTTTGCCGAACCCTCGACGACGAGCTGCGTGCCGGTACGCGCATCGTGTTCGAGAACGACGCCTTCGTCGCCTTTGCGCCCTATGCGGCGCGCACGCCGTTCGAGACCTGGATCATGCCTCGGCGTCATGTGGCATCGTTCGGCGACCTCGATCTCTCGAGAGAGAAGCCGGCGTTAGCGGAGGCACTGCAACTCACCCTGAAAGCGTTACGCGAAGGCTTGAATGACCCGCCCTTCAACTACTTCATCCACAGCGCGCCGCTCAAGGCTGACGTCAGCGATGCATACCACTGGCACCTCGAGCTGGTTCCCAAGCTGAGCACAGCGGCGGGCTTCGAGCTGGGAACGGGAATGTGGATCAACGTGGTCAAGCCAGAAGATGCCGCCGGGTTCCTGCGCGAGCGAGTCCAGAAGCCGGCCCCGCCGGCCGACGCGAGCGGCGCTTCAGTGCCAGGCGAGCGTTTGAGGCGGTCATGAAAGCCGTGGTTATGGCGGGCGGCGAGGGCTCGCGACTGCGCCCGCTGACGAGCGGGGTGCCGAAACCCCTGGTGCCGGTCGTCGGCAAGCCGGTGATGGAGCACATCCTTCGCCTGCTCAAAAAGCACGGGATCACCGACGTGGTGGTGACCCTGCAGTACCTCGGCTCGGCGATCCGCGACTATTTCGGCGACGGCTCGGACTTCGGCGTGGATATCACCTATGTCGTGGAGGACTCACCGCTGGGCACGGCAGGCAGCGTCAAGAACGCCCAGGAGTTTCTGGACGAGCCGTTCATCGTCATCAGCGGCGACGCCCTGACCGACATCGACCTGACCCGCGTGATGCAGTACCACGAGGAGAAGGGAGCGGCCGCCACCATCGTGCTGACCTCGGTGCCGAATCCGCTCGAGTTCGGCGTCGTGATCACCAACCCGGACGGTACCATCAACCGCTTCCTCGAAAAGCCATCGTGGGGTGAGGTCTTCTCGGATCAGGTCAACACCGGGATCTACGTCATCGAGCCGAAGGTGCTCGACATGATGCCGCCGGCGACGGTAGTCGACTGGAGCAGCGATGTCTTCCCCAAGATGCTCACCAATGCCATGCCGCTCTATGGCTTCCTTACGCCTGGCTACTGGTGCGACATCGGCAACATCCAGACCTATTACCAGGCCAACTGGGACGCGCTCGAGGGACGGGTCGACGTCGAGATCGCAGGCGAGCGCCGACATGGCAACGTGTGGATCGGTGAGAACGTCGAGATCGGCTACGACGTGCGCATCGAGGGTCCCGCGTACATCGGCAACGAGTGCAAGCTCAAGGCGGGCGTCTTCATCAACGGGCCGGCCTGCGTCGGCAACTTCTCCGTGATCGATGAGAACACCAAGGTCAGCAACTCGATCATCTGGACCTACTCGTATATCGGCGAGAATTCCCGACTGCGGCAGGCGATCGTCTGCCGCCACGTCACCATCAAGAACAACTGCCTGCTGGAAGAAGGGGCGGTGATCGGTGACGACGTCGTGGTGGGCGAGGGGTCCACGATCGACGCCGGGGTCAAGATCTGGCCCGACAAGGAAATCGAAC
>Ga0209471_1000230_pt1 | contig 40682 bp, 40 predicted proteins | sample GraSoiAngelo_128_FD_185885 | JGI IMG/M metagenome (GOLD analysis project Ga0209471, IMG submission 185885) | Grasslands soil microbial communities from the Angelo Coastal Reserve, California, USA - 14_0927_12_20cm (SPAdes) (version 2) | ecosystem: Environmental > Terrestrial > Soil > Grasslands ... | reverse complement strand
GGACAAGATCGACGGCATGACTCCCGAGATCGCCGACAAGCTCATGGCCTTCCTGAACGAGATGACCGAAGAGGGCGGCGACGACGAGGCCGCGCCCGCGCCCGCGGCCGGTGACCCCGCTGCGGGTGGGGGGCGTGGGGAGGGCGGGACTGCCGAGGAGGGCGGCGCGCCGGCGCCGGTGGCGTGAACGAGAGGCTGGTGCGGCTGTTGGGGCTCGGTGTGCGCGGCGGCGGGGGGCGTGTCGTGATCGGAGTGACGGGCGTGCGGGCGCAGCTGCAGCGAAATGCTCTGGCGTGCGTCGTACTCGCCGCGGACGCGAGCGTGCGCACCCGGGAGAAGGTCGAGCGCCTGGCGCGGGCCCGCCGGGTGCCGGTGCTGGTGGGTCCGGTGGCGGACCGGTTGGGGGCGGGGTTGGGGCGGCCGCCGGTGCAGGCCGTCGGCGTGGCGGATGCCGCGCTGGCGCGTGGGTTGGTCGGGTCTTTGGAGGAGTGAGTGACGACGACGCGGATTCACGATCTTGCGGCTGAATTCGGGATCTCCTCTGAGCTGCTCTTGGGCATGCTCAAGGAGCAGGACATCTTCGTGCGCAGCCACCTCTCGCCGCTCCAGCCCGAGCAGGTGGCGCTCATGCGCGCGCGGTGGGAGCGCGAGAAGCGGAAGCAGAAGGACGCGCCCGCGCCTCCCAAGCGGCGCCGTGCCGTCAAGGCGGCCGAGCCGGTAGCGGCGGCGGCGCCCGACACCCGGCCCAAGCGGCGCCGTCGCACCGCGGCCGAGATGGCCGCGGTCGACGCGGAGGCCCAGGCCGAAGCGGCGATCGAGGCGGAGCGCGAGCTGAAGGCGCGAGAGGCGCTCGAGGCCGCCAAAGCCGTCGACGTGGAGGAGAAGCCGTCGCTCGAGGAGCGCGCCGCCGCCCTCTTCAAGGAGCTGCCCGCGGCCGAGGAGGCCGGGGCGGAGTCGGCCGCCGCCGCTCCCACCGCGGCCCACGCCGCCGCGCCTTTCACTGCGTCCGCCGCTCCTCCCGCCGCGGCGCGGCCCATGATCCCGACACCCGTGCGGCCCAAGCCCGTGGCGAGTGCCACGCCCGGCGGCGCGGTGCCCGCGCCTCCCCGACCGGTTGCCTCGGCCGCGCCCGGTGCGAGTCCGCTCGAGGAGCGGCGGCGCGAGAAGGGGAAGAAGCGCAAGAAGGGCAAGAAGTCGCTGGTGGATCAGGAGGCGGTGGCCCAGAACATTTCGCGCACCCTGGCGTCGATCAAGGGACCGGTGGCGAAAAAGGGCGCTCACCGCCGCGAGGAGGGGCCGAGCTTCCGGGAGGTCGAGGAGCAGAAGCGGCGCGACGAGAAAGAGCGCGAGAAGACCCTGGTGCGGGTGACCGAGTTCATCACGGTCTCCGAGCTCGCGAACATTCTGAAAGTGCCGGCGAAGGAGATCGTCGGGTTCGCCTTCAAGGAGCTCGGGCAGATGGTGACGATCAACCAGCGCCTCGATTTCGACATGATCGAGCTGATCGCCTCGGCGTTCGGCTTCCAGGCGATGCGCGAGGAGGAGTACGCCCTCGCCCCGTCGGAGGAGCCACCCAAGGAAGAAGCAGGCGATCTCAAGTCGCGCGCGCCGGTGGTCACGGTCATGGGTCACGTGGACCATGGCAAGACGTCGCTCCTCGACTACGTCCGCAAGGCCAACGTCGTCGCGGGCGAGTCGGGCGGCATCACGCAGCACATCGGCGCCTATCAGGTCACGCTCAAAGACGGGCGCTCGATCACGTTCCTGGACACGCCGGGCCACGAAGCCTTCACGGCCATGCGCGCCCGCGGCGCGCAGGTGACGGACATCGTGGTCTTGGTGGTCGCCGCCGACGACGCGATCATGCCGCAGACGATCGAAGCGATCTCGCACGCCAAGAACGCGGGCGTCCCGCTGGTCGTGGCGATCAACAAGATCGACCTGCCCACCGCCAACGTGCAGAAGGTAAAGCAGGACCTGCTGGCGCACGGCGTGGTGCTCGAAGAGTTCGGGGGGACGACGCTCGCCACGCCGATCTCCGCCAAGACCGGCAAGAACGTGCAGGAGCTGCTCGACCAGATCCTCCTGCAGGCGGAGCTGCTCGATCTGAAGGCCAACCCTGACCGCCGGGCCCAGGGCACGGTGCTCGAGGCCACGCTCGACCCCGGCAAGGGCCCGCTCGCCACGATCCTGGTCCAGAACGGCACGCTGCGCGGCGGGGATGACTTCATCTGCGGACAGTTCTACGGGCGCGTGCGCGCGATGTACGACGAGCGCGGCCAGACGGTCGACGCGGCGGGCCCGTCCACCCCGGTACAGGTGCTCGGCTTCGAAGGCGTACCCGAGGCGGGCGACACGTTCCAGGTGATGACGGACGCGGCGGCGGCGCGCGACATCGCACAGAAGCGCCAGCGCCTCGAGCGCGAGGCGCAACACCGCCGCACCGGTCGTGTGAAGACGCTCGAGGACTTCATGGCCGAGCGGGCGGAAGGCGGCGCGGCGGCCCTCCGGATCATCATCAAGGCCGATCAGGGCGGGCCGGCCGAGGCCCTGGCCGATGCGTTGGCTCAGCTCTCGACACCTGAGGTCAAGGTCGAGGTCGTCCACCGCGGCGTGGGCGCGATCACCGACTCCGACGTGCTGCTCGCCAAAGCTTCGAACGCGATCATCATCGGCTTCCATGTCCGGCCCGACTCGAACGCGCGCGCCTCGGCGGAGCGTGAGAAAGTCGAGATCCGCACCTACCGCATTATCTACGAAGCGGTAGAAGAGGTGAAGGCCGCGATGGCCGGCCTGCTCGCTCCGGAAAAGAAGGAAGTGGTCCTGGGCGAGGCGGAAGTCCGCCAGCTGTTCAAGATCGCGAAGGTGGGCACGATCGCCGGGAGCTTCGTCCGCTCGGGCGTCATCCCGCGCACGGGGCGGGTCCGGGTGGTCCGCGACGGCGTCGAGGTGTACGACGGCACGCTGTCCTCGCTCAAGCGCTTCAAGGACGACGTGCGCGAGGTGCGCGAGGGGTTCGAGTGCGGGATCGGCGTCGAGAACTTCAACGACCTGAAGGTCGGCGACCTGATCGAGGCGTACCGCATCGAGGAGATCGCGCGCTCGCTGACGCCCGCGTGATCGTGGGGGTCATGACGTGGGAGCTGCATCTTGCGGCGTGTCACTCTCTCAAGGACAAGCGCCACGTCCTCAAGAGCCTCAAGGATCGCCTCCACAACCGGTTCAATGTATCGGCGGCGGAGACGGCGCATCACGACCTGTGGCAGCGCGCCGAGCTGACGGTGTGCGTGGTCTCGACCGACCGGGGCCACGCGCAGAGCGTGTTGCGGGAGGCGGACCGCCTGATCGAAGCGGCCGACGGCGCCCGCATCGTGGACACGAGCGCGAGTTTCTTCTGATATGAAGCGACGGACGAGCCACCGCCCCGAGCGCGTGGCGGAGGCGATTCGCCAAACCGTGGCGGCGTTTCTCACCGGGAACGTGCGGGACCCGCGCGTCGGGTTTGTCACGGTCACCGCGGTGGAATTGTCCGGCGACCTGGCGCACGCGCGCGTGCGGGTGAGCGTGATGGGCGACGAGGCGGAAAAAGCGAAGTCGCTCGAGGGGCTCGCGAGCGCCGCCCGGTTCCTGCGCGCCCAGCTCGCCAAGGCGCTGCCGCTGCGCGTGGCGCCGGAGCTGCGCTTCGAGCTCGACCGCGGCCTGGAGCACGCCCAGCAGATCGACCGGATGCTGCGCGGGCTCAAGGGGGGCGCGGGCTGATCTCCGGTGTGGCGCTGGTCGCGAAGCCGGGGGGCCCGGATGGACCCACGTCGCACGACGTCGTCGACACCGTGCGGCAGGCCGTCGGGACCGATCGAGTGGGTCACCTCGGGACGCTCGATCCGTTCGCGGCGGGGCTGCTCGTGATCGTGGTGGGCCGGGCCACGCGGCTGGCGCCGTTTGCGGCGGGATGGGCCAAGGCGTACGACGGCGTGATCCGGCTGGGCACGACCACCACCACCGACGATCCCACCGGCGCGACGGTCGCGACCTCGGAGGCGTGGCGTGGAGTGGATCGGGCGCGAGTGGAGGAGGCCCTGGCCGGGTTCCGCGGGGCGTACGACCAGCGGCCGCCCGCCTACTCGGCGGTGAAGGTGGCCGGCGAGCGCGCCTACCGGCGGGCGCGCCGGGGCGAGGACGTGGTGTTGCGACCCCGACGGGTCGAAGTAACGGAGCTCGAGCTCGAGCGCTTCGCGCCTCCCGACGTGGGCTTCCGCGCCAGCGTGAGTGGCGGGACGTACCTGCGCAGCCTGGCGCGCGACGTGGGAGAGGCGCTGGGCTGCGGGGCGCATCTCGCGACGCTCACGCGGACGCGGGTCGGGCCGTTCCGGCTCGCGGACGCCGTGGCGCCCGGCGGAGTGACGGCGGGCGCGCTGCGGGATCCCGCGGAGCTCGTGCGTGACCTGCCGGCTCGGGAGCTCGACGACGCGGGGCGTGACGCGGTGGTCCACGGGCGTCCGGTGCCGGCGGGAGAAGGCACGCGGGAAACGGGATGCGTCGCGCTGTTCTGGAGCGGACAGCTCGTCGCGGTGGCGGAGCGCGTGGGAGAGGTGCTGAAGCCCCGGGTCGTGGTCGTGGCGCAGTGACCGGGCGAGGGACGGTCGCCACCGTCGGGACGTTCGACGGGATTCACCGCGGGCACCAGGCCGTGCTGCGCGAAGTGGTGCGGCGGGCGGGGCTGCGCGTTAGCCTGCTCGTGACCTTCGACCCACACCCGCTCGAGGTCGTGAACCCGAGCGCCGCGCCCCGGCTGCTCACGCTGTCCGACGAAAAGCGCGTGCTGGCCGCCACGGTCGGCGTCGGGCGGGTGGAGGTCGTGGCGTTCACGCCGGAGCTCGCGCGCCTCGCTCCCGAAGAGTTCGTGCGCGGCATACTGCGCGCCCGCTTCGGGATGGAGGAGCTGGTGCTGGGGTACGACCACGGGTTCGGGCGCGGCCGCGCGGGCGATGTCGACATGGTGCGGCGGCTCGCGCAGGAGGACGGCTTCGCCATGGAGGTCGTCGCGGCCGTGACGGATGACGGGCACCCGATCTCGTCGTCGCTGATCCGGACCGCCGTGGCGCACGGGGACCTCGGGTCGGCCGAGCGCGGCCTGGGGCGGCCGTACAGCCTGCGGGGCGTGGTGGAACGGGGCGCGGGGCGGGGCCGGACGATCGGGGTGCCGACGATCAACCTCACGCCCGATCCGCGCAAGCTCCTGCCGCCGGACGGTGTGTATGCCGTGCGCGTCGGGATCGACGGCACGCGGCATGGTGGCATGATGAACCAGGGCCCCCGGCCCACGTTCGGGGTGGACGCACGCGGCCTCGAGGTTCATCTGTTCGACTTCGCGGGCGATCTGTACGGGGCGACGGTGACGGTGGAGTGGGTGCGACGGCTGCGGGATACCCGGACCTTCCCGTCGCGCCAGGCGCTGGTCGACCAGATCGAGCGCGACGCGATCGCGGCGCGTACGATCCTCAAAGGGTAGAGACTCGCATGCGCACGATCCGCTCACGACTCCTCGCCATCGGTGCGATGCTGGCGCTCGCCGTGTGGCAGCTGATTCCCACCAACGTCACCCAGCGGGTGCGCGACGCGACGACCGGTCGCATGAAGGACACCACGATTCGCCGCGTGCCGATCAACCTCGGGCTCGATCTGCAGGGAGGGATTCATCTGGCCCTCGAAGTGGACCCGTCGAAGGGTCCCGTGCCCGACTGCGCCGACGCCATCCAGCGAGCGGAGAAGGTGGTGCGGACGCGGATCGATGAATTCGGCACGAGTGAGCCCGTCGTGCAGATCCAAGGGCGCTGCCGCCTCATCGTGGAGCTGGCAGGGGAAAAGGACCCAGCCCGCGCCAAGAGCATTATCCAGCGCACCGCGTTCCTCGAGTTCCGCATCACCGACATGAAGAACCTGTTCCGCGACGCCCTGCCCGGGATCGACAAGGCGCTGGAGCGGGCCGGGGTGAGGGCGTCCGGGCAGGGGGCGCCGGCGGCCAGCGTGACCCAGCTGTTCGGTACGGACACCGGGAAGGCAAAGGGCAAAGCGCCCAAAACGCCGAAGGGCAAAGCGGCCGCGAAGGACACGACCGACCTGAACGCCCCCGGTCCCCTGTCGTCGCTCCTCTTCCAGGGACAGGTGCCCGGCGAGTATCTCGTTCCGGAAGAGCAGGTGCCGGTGGCCGAGAGCCTGTTGGCGCGCCCCGACGTGCAGCGGCTCATGCCGCGCGGGATCGCGCTCGAGTGGGGGACCGAGGTGTTGTCGCGCGCCGGCCGCAGCTACCGCACGCTGTACGCCGTGGAGGACAAGCCGATCATCACCGGGGAATACCTCCAGGACGCAAAGGCGACGCGTGAGCAGCTCACCAACCAGTCGGTGGTGAACTTCTGGCTGTCGCGGCGCGGCGGGCGGATCTTCGAGCGCGAGACCGGCCGCCACGTAAGCGACTACATGGCGATCATCCTCGACGGCCGGGTGCAGGGCCAGCCGCCCATCATCAAGAGCCAGATCGGGCAGCGCGGGCTGATCGAGCTGGGCGCAAAGCCGCTGCAGGACGCCCAGGACTTGGCGCTGGTGCTCAAGGCGGGGGCGCTCCCCGCCCCTCTCACGATCATCGAAGAGCGCACCATCGGCCCGTCGCTCGGCCAGGACTCGATCCGGGACGGCATCCGTGCCGGAATCGTCGGCGTCGCCCTCGTCGTGCTGATCATGGTGACGTACTACCGGCTGTCGGGTGTGCTGTCCGTGGCCGCGTTGGCCCTGTACGTCGTCTTCACGCTCGCCGGGCTCGCGGGGTTCGGGTTCACCCTCACGCTGCCCGGGCTTGCCGGACTGGTACTGTCGGTCGGCATCGCGGTCGACGCGAACGTGCTGATCTTCGAGCGCATCCGCGAGGAGTTGCAGCACGGGAAGCTGGTGCGGACCGCCGTGGACGAGGGTTTCCTGCACGCCATGAGCGCCATCGTCGACTCCAATGTGAGCACCGCGCTCACCGCCTTCATTCTTTATCTGGTCGGGACCGGCCCGGTGCAGGGCTTTGCGATCACTCTCATCATCGGCATCGCCGCGTCCATGATCACGGCCATCTTCGTGGTTCGCACCTTCTACATGATCTGGCTCGACCGTCGGCCGGACATGGCCACCTTGAGCGTCTGAGATGATCCGACTCTTCGCCAACGCCAATTACGACTTCATCAAGTGGCGCCGCTGGGCCTATGGGCTCACGGCGGCGATCATCATTCCCGGATTCGCGCTGTTCCTGGTGCGCGGCCTGAACTACTCCATCGAGTTCACCGGCGGCACGCTGATTCAGGTGCAGACGGCCGAGCCCGTTGGACCGGAGCGCATCCGCGGCGCGCTCGATGCGGCCGGCATTCGCGACGCGGAAATTCAGCAGTTCGGCGCGGTCAACGAATACGTGATCCGGGCGCGCCTCGGGCGGGCGGACGCCGCGGTCGAAGGCTCCACCGAAACGACCGCGGCGGCGGTGGACTCGGCGCTGGCACGCTCCCTGGGCCCGGCGCCCGAGCACTATAAGATCTTGCGCACCGAGGCGGTCGGCCCGAAGGTGGGGCGCGAGCTCCAGGGTAAGGCCTTCCTCGCGATCCTGTTTTCGTTCATCGTCACCCTCGTTTACCTCGCCGTCCGGTTCGAGTGGCGCTTCGGCCTCGCCGCCGTGCTCGCGACGTTCCACGACATCCTCACCACGATCGCGTTCATCCGGTATCTCGACCTCGAAGTGAGTCTCGTGGTCGTCGGCGCGGTCCTGACCATGGTCGGCTACTCGCTCAACGACACGATCATCATCTTCGATCGCGTCCGGGAGAACCTGCGCAAATTCCGGCGCCAGAACCTGTACGAGATCCTGAATCTCTCGATCAACGAGACGCTGCCGCGCTCCGTTCTCACACACGGGACCACCATGGCGACGACGATCGCGCTCGTGCTGCTCGCGGGCGAGGTGCTGCGGCCGTTTGCGCTGGTGATGACCTTCGCGATCTTCACGGGGACCTTCTCGTCGATCTATATCGCGGCGCCGCTTCTCATGTACATCGAGAAGCGCTGGCCGGGCGAGGATGCGCGTGGCGCCCGGGCGCTCCGTCCTGCGGGCTCCGTTCCGCTCACCCCGCCACCCTCGCCGGGCGGCGGAGGTGGCTCCGAGGTCCGCTCCAAAGCGGCCGTGTGACGTGCTGGTCGACGCCCACTGCCACCTCGGCGATGCGGCGTTCGACCCCGACCGCGAGGCGGTCCTGGCCCGCGCGCGGGACGCCGACGTCGGACACGTCGTGGTCATCGGTGCCACGCTGCCGGAGAGCGAGCGGGCGGTCGCGCTCGCCCGGGCCCGTCCCGGGCTCTCCGCCACCGCCGGCGTCCACCCTCATGAGGCGCGTCACTGGTCGCCGGCCGCCGCGGCCCGCCTGAGAGACCTGCTCGCCCTACCCGAAGTGGTGGCCCTCGGCGAAACGGGGCTCGATTACCATTACGACCATTCGCCGCGGGACGCGCAACGTGATGCCTTCGCGGCCCAGCTCGAGCTCGCCGCCGAGGTTCGGAAGCCGGTCGTGGTACACGCGCGCGATGCCGACGACGACATGGTGGCGATGCTCCAGGATGTGGCGACGACGGTCGTGCTGCATTCGTTCAGCTCGGGTCCGAGCGTGTTCGAGGCGGGGTTGGCGATCGCCGCGTACTTTTCCTTCAGCGGCATGATCACATTCAAGAACTGGACGATGACCGATCGCCTCACCGCCTGTCCGCCAGACCGGCTGCTGGTGGAGACTGACGGCCCGTATCTTGCTCCCGTTCCCCACCGCGGCAAGCGCAACGAGCCGGCCTTCGTGCGCGCGGTGGCCGAGGCGCTCGCGCGGGCCCGAGGGGAGTCGCTCGACAGCATTGGCCAATACACTACGGACAACGCGCGCCGGCTCTTCGGAGCGCGGCTCGACACGACCCTCTAGCCGAGACCATTCGTGACCACGACGGCCAAGGTACCCACCGACATCGCCATCGCCCAGGCGGCCCAGCTGCGCCCGGTGGCCGACATTGCCGCCGAACTGGGGCTCGACGAGGAGGAGGTCGAGCTGTACGGCAAGTACAAGGCGAAAGTGCGGCTCTCCGCCCTGGCGCGCCGCAAGCCCAAGGGACGGCTGGTGCTGGTCACCGGGATCAATCCGACGCCGGCGGGTGAGGGCAAGTCCACGGTGACCGTCGGGGTGACGCAGGCGTTGCGAAAGATCGGAGCGAATGCCGCGCTCTGCATCCGCGAGCCCTCGCTCGGGCCCGTCTTCGGCGTGAAGGGCGGGGCCGCGGGCGGCGGGTATGCCCAGGTCGTGCCGATGGAGGACATCAACCTGCACTTCACGGGCGACTTCCACGCCATCGCGAGCGCGCACAACCTGCTGTCGGCCATGCTGGACGCACATCTGCATCACGGCAATGCGCTCCGCCTCGACACGCGCCGCATCACCTGGCCCCGCACCATCGACATGAACGACCGCGCCCTGCGCAGCGTCATCGTGGGACTCGGAGGGCTCAACGCCGGCCCCACGCGCGAGGAGCGGTTCGTCATCATCCCCGGCTCGGAAATCATGGCGATCATGGCGCTGGCGACCGGCCTCGAGGACCTGGAGCAGCGTCTCGCGCGCATCATCGTGGGTCTCACGCCCGACAAGCAACCCGTGCGGGCGAGCGACCTGAAGGCCCAGGGCGCGATGACCCTGCTGCTCAAGGACGCGATCAACCCCAACCTCGTACAGACGCTCGAAGGCGGTCCCGCGTTCATTCATTGTGGGCCGTTCGGAAACATCGCCCATGGCTGCAATTCCGTCGTGGCGACCAGGCTGGCACTCACGCTGTGCGACGTCGTGCTCACCGAGGCGGGATTCGGGGCCGACCTCGGAGCCGAAAAGTTCTTCGATATCAAGTGCCGCATGGCGGGTCTGAATCCGGAAGCGGCGATCGTCGTCGCCACGGTGCGGGCGCTCAAGATGCACGGCGGCGTCAAGAAGGATGCCCTCGGAAAGTCCGACGTGGATGCCGTGCGGCGCGGCGCCGCGAACGTGCGCCGCCACATCAAGAACGTGAAAAAGTTCGCTGTCCCGGTCGTCGTGGCGCTCAATCGGTTCATCACGGACACCGAGGCCGAGCTCGAGGCGGTGCGAGCCGAATGCGCCGCGGAGGGTGTGGGTGTGGAGCTGTGCGAGGTGTGGGAGAAGGGTGGGGAGGGGGGCGTGGCCGTGGCCGAAGCGGTCCTCAAGCTGCTGGACGGCCGCACGGCCAGGTTCAAACCGTTGTACGACGAGAAACGGCCGATCCGGGAGAAAGTCGAAACGATCGCGAAGGAGATCTATGGGGCCGGGGGCGTGGCGTTCGCTCCCGCGGCGGAGCGGGCGCTCGAGCAGCTGCCTGCGATGGGGCTGGCCGAGACACCGGTGTGCATGGCGAAGACGCAATACTCGTTCTCGGACGATCCGGCGAAGCTGGGGGCGCCGAGCGGGTTCACGCTCCAGGTCCGCGACATTCTGCCTTCGGCCGGCGCGGGGTTCGTTGTGGCCCTCGCGGGCGACATCATGACTATGCCGGGCCTCTCCAAGACGCCCGCGGCCGAACGGATCCGGGTGCACCCGGACGGCACGATCGAGGGACTTTTCTGATGGCCCACAAGGCCCTGGGGATCGTAGTGACGCAGCGCGCCCCGAAGGCGATCGGCCCCTACAGCCAGGCGGTGGTGGTGGACGGGATGGTGTATACGGCGGGGCAGATTCCGCTCGATCCGGAGACCGGCGCGATCGTGGGCCAGACCACGCCGGAGCAGGTCGAGCAGGTGCTCAAGAACCTCGGCGCGATCCTCAAGGCGGCGGGCTCCGGTCTCGACCTGGTCGTGAAGACCACGGTGTATCTCGTCGACTTGGCCGATTTTCCGGCGATGAACGAGGTGTACGCGAGATACTTCCCGACTCACAAGCCGGCGCGCTCCACCGTACAGGCGGCGGCGCTGCCCAGGGCGGTGCGGGTGGAGATCGACGCTATCGCGAGGGTCGGGTGAGACGCCTCGCCGTGGTGATCGCGGGAGCGCTGCTCTGGTCTTTCTCCGGCAGGGCGGCCGCCCAGAGCGAAGCGCCGTCCCCCGATCGCGCACTGGCGCGCGACATTCTGCGCGAGCTGGTCGAGATCAACACGACGGACTCCCTGGGCAACACGCCGCGCGCGGCACGGGCCATGGCGCGGCGGCTCGTCGCGGCGGGATTTCCCCTGGCTGATGTTCGCGTGCTGATCGGTCCCGATGCAAAGCACGGCAACCTCGTGGCGCGGTATCGCGGCACCGGAACAGGTGGCCGCCCCATTATCGGATTCGCGCACCTGGACGTCGTGCCGGCCCGCCGCGCGGACTGGTCCGTCGATCCGTTCACCTTTCTCGAGCAGGACGGCTACTTCTACGGCCGGGGCACGACCGACGATAAGGTGGGGGACGCGATCCTGGTCGCAGATTTCATCCGGCTCAAACGGGCGGGGTTCAAGCCGCGACGCGACCTGATCATCGTGCTGACCGGCGACGAAGAGACGGCGGGCAGCTGCATCGGCTGGCTCGTGAACAAGCATCGCGACTTGATCGACGCCGAGTTCGCGCTCAACACCGACGCGGGCGGCGGCGTGCTGCGCGACGGTCGCCGCGTCATGTTCGCGGTGCAAGCGAGCGAGAAGGTATATGCGACGTACGCGTTGGAAGCCACGGACAAAGGGGGGCACAGCTCCCTCCCGCGCCCCGCGGATAATCCCGTGTACCGGCTCGCCCCGGCGCTCGGGCGGCTCGCCGCGTATCAGTTCCCCGTCAAGCTCAACGAGGTGTCCCGGGGATTCTTCGAGCGCTCCGCCGCGCTCGAGACGGGGGCCCTCGCTGAAGACATGCGCGGCGTGCTGAAAGACGCGCCGGACAGCGCGGCCGTGGCGCATCTGTCGGCGGTGCCGTTCTACAATTCCAAGCTTCGCACCACCTGCGTCGCGACCATGATGGAGGCGGGGCACGCCGAGAACGCGCTCCCCCAGTCGGCCCGGGCGACGGTGAATTGCCGCATCCTTCCGGGGGAACCGGCTGCGGAGGTCACGGCCACGCTGGAACGGCTCGCCGCCGACGACCGGATCGCTCTCCGGACGGTGTACGCGCCCATCCCGAGCGGGCCCTCGCCCCTCACGCCGGCCATCATGGGCCCCATCGAGCGGCTGGTCGCCGAGCAGTTCCCCAATGTGCCGATCGCGCCCGTGATGGAGGCGGGCGCGACCGACGGGTTGTTCCTCCGCAACGCCGGGATCCCCACCTACGGAGTCTCGGCCGTGTTCGAAGAGCAAAATGACGTGCGCGCCCACGGACGCGATGAGCGGCTCCGCGTGCAGAGCTTTTACGAAGCGCTCGAGTTCTGGTATCGGATGATGCAGGCGTATGCGTCGGACCGGTTGACGCAGTGACCGAAGCGGAGTATTTCAACACGGGTGGACCGGGCGGTCGTCTAGCCGTATGTGGAAGCGAGTGAAGGCAGGCGTGCAGGGCAGGGTGGCGCGATTCCGCGTCCCCGGTGGGGCGGAGCCTGCCCCGGCCGAGGGGAATCGCCAGCCGGACGACCCCGGCTACGACGGCCGGCCGATGCCGATCGCCGCGTCCATCCTTTGGAAGCCGATCGATGGTCCACCGGAGCAGGACGCCGGGCTCATTCCCGTTTTCATGACGCAGCGGGCGCTGGCCGCCGTGCACGATCACTGCGCGACGACTCGCGAAACGTGCTTCGGGCTCCTCACCGGGAACGTGTACCGCGCGCCGGAAACGGACCTGCCCTACGTCATCGTGGAATCCACGATTCGTCTCCCGGGCGTGATCGGCGACGATGCCAAGGCTGCGCTGATGCAGGGGTGGGTCGTGGCGCAGGACGTGGTGCACCGCACCGGCGATCAGCTGGTCGGCTGGTACCGCGGTCGCTGGTCCGCCGAGACCGGGCTCGGTCCGGCGGAGGCGGAGACGCACGCCGCCCTGTTCGGCCAGCCCTGGCAGCTCGCGGTGGCGGTGGGTGCGGGCGAAACCACCATCGGCGGTGTGTTGCGCCGCTCCGCAAGTCCCGACTGGGCGCAGGAGTGCCTGCCCTTCTATGAGCTGGTCGAGCCCGCATCCTTCCGACCGGACGGCAGCAAGCCGACGCGTTTGCGCTGGGACAATTACCGCACGGAAGAGACGGCACTCGTTCCGCTCGCCGCGCTATCCGTCCCCATGACGTCCGCGGCACCCGCACTCGTGCAGACACCGCCCCCTTCCGTCGCTGCATTCCGACGCGCGACGTCGGCAGCGTCGCCCGGGGTGCTCCTGCCCGACCAATTCGGCGGCGGCGCCGACGACAGCGGAGGCCTCCCGTGGGGCGGTTGGGTCGCACGCATCGCGCGGTGGGTAGCGTACGCCGCGGTAGGCGTCTTGGTCGTCGCCGCTCTGTTTCGGCTATACTCGGCCTTGGCATCGCCGGCGTCGACTGGGGCGTCCCCAGGCAGGCCCGCGGCCATGGCGGTCACCGTGCTCGAACGCCTGGACCAGGCCGCCGACACACTCGCCCTGGCGATCGCCGCGTTCGATCTGCGTGCACAGCTGTTCGTCAGCCGTCAGATGCATTGTCCCGAGCTGGCGCGTGGGCTGGTGGTGGTCGAGGAGCGCTGGACGACCTACAACAGCGTGCGGAAGGATAGCGGGGTGGCGTTCGACGCCGCCCGCACCGCCCGGGACCGATCGCTTTATTCCGATGTCGACGGGGTCGAGCGGCGGTTCGAGCGCTCGGCCTGCCCCCGACCGTGACCCGTCCCGTCGCCTTGCTCGCTCTCCTGGCGAGCGGTGTGCCATGCCCGGGGGCGACGCAGGGATCGCAGCCGCTTCGCAAGACGGACGTGATTCGTCTGCTCTCGAACCCGCTGATCTCCAGGAGGGAGGTCGCGGATCTGATCCGGCGCAACTGTGTCGCCTTTCGACCCACGCCGCGGGATTGGGCGGATCTGCGCGATTTCGGCGCGGACTCGGAAGTGGTCAGCAGTATCGGCGGATGCGCGACAGCGTCCGCGGCGCCGGGTGCCGCACCCCTGCTGCCCCTCACCGCCGTGTTACTGCCCGCCCGTCTCGCCGTCCCCGTGGGTGGGGAAGCGGTGGCGCGGGTGCAGGTGAGGCGGGGTGAGCTTCCGCAGCCCGGTGCGCCGCTGGTGCTGCGCGGGACCTCGGGCATTCCCGGCGGACCCTCGCAGGACGCGCGCGCCACGAGTGATGCGAGCGGCGTCGCGGTGTTCCGGTTCCCGGTGGGCCGGCTCCCCGCGACTTACGCGTTCGAGCTCATCACTGGCTCCGGCGTGTCCATTGCCGGAACCCCACCGCTCGAGCTGGTCGTCGGTCCCTCGGGGCCGGCCGTCGCCGTTGTCCAGCCCGGCCGCGTGGAGCTGCGGGCGGGAGAGCGCGGCCCCATCTCGCTGCTGGTGACGGTGCGCGACTCATTGGGGAACGCGGTGCCCGGGGAAGTCGTCGCGCTGCAACCGGACACCCCGGACATGGGCGTGTCCGCCGACGCGCGCTCCACGGATTCGATCGGACGTGCGGTGTTCTTCATCGAGCGGGCCGCGGTGCGCCACGGCGGGAAGCTCACGATCCGGGCGCGAGGTCAACCGCTCGGATCGGTGGACGTGGTGCGGACCGACATGCTGGCGCCCGTGGCCACGGGCTTCGTCTCGGGTGTGGGGCAGCGGGGCATCGCGCGGACCCGGCTGAGCGAGCCGCTGGTATTTCAGGTGCGCTCCACGCTCGGCCGGCCGCTGGTCGGGAAGGTCGTAATGTTTCGCGCGGTCAACGCCGAGGTCGTGACCGACAGCGTCGTCACCGACTCGGCCGGCCTCGCCCGTGTCGAGGTGACTCTCGGCAAGCAGGCCGGCCCGGCCCTCGTTACTGCCACGGTCGACTCGCTTCAAAGACAGGCGGCGCTGTCGGTCGACCCGGCGGCTCCCGCCAGCCTGATCATCGAGCGCGACGGGAATCGAGTCGACGGCGGCACTATGGTCGCGGCGGTCGGCGTTACCTTCGTGCTGCGGGTCTCCGCCCTGGACGCGTACGGCAACCCCGTGCCAACGGCGGATCTGGCGCGAATGATTCAAAGGACGCGCAATCGGTTCAACCTGCAGTCGCAGCTTTTGAAAATGATCAGCGTCGAATCGGATGGCGGCGCCGCCACGGCGACGTTCAAGCCGGTGGCAGCGGGTCAGGCGGACTTATCGATTGCCGGCGCGACCGTGTCGGTGGCGATCGCCCAGGCCCGGTAGCGACTACCCCGCCGAGGCGGTGTCGTCGAGCTGGCGGGCCACGGCATCGAGCCAGCGCGTGATCTCCCGAAAGCTGAACGGCTTACGGATAACGGTGCAGGGGTTCCGCTCCGTCCAGGTGCGCACGTCGGGCGCGTCGGCGTCCGCCGTCATCAACGCGACGCGGCCCTGCAGCCCCGGCCAGCGGTGGGTCATCGCCAGGTAGAGCGAGAGGCCCGACATAGTGGGCAGGCGCACATCGAGCAGAACTGCGAAGGCCGATTCGCTTGCCAGCAGTTGATACGCCGCGTCCGGGCTGCCTGTGCTCAGGATCCGGTAGCCGAGGGAGGTGAGGACGCTGTCGAGCGAGCTTCTCAGCACGGCGTCGTCGTCGACGACGAGGACGGTGCGCGGCGCGGCGTTCATGACGATCCACAATGGGTGGGCCCGGCCGGCGAGGCAAGTGACCGGCGTCACGCCGGACTGAACCCTGCCTCAGAAGAGGGCCGGGCTCGAGGGCGGCAGTGCACGGGGGCGGATCGGGCCTGGTGGTCCGACTGGTCTTCAAAACCAGCTGGGGTCCGTATGGACCTCGGTAGGTTCGATTCCTACACGCTCCCGCCACGGCCCGCCGGGTGTGTCGCACGCCAGCGACACGGCTGCTCGGAACCTGCCTCAGTCGATCACTCGATCCCCACTATTATCGGCTCCGACCCGTGGCACTACCCTTGCACCAGAGCCGGTCGGCTCGCGGGGAGTGAGCCGTGCCCCCGTCTTCGCTCGGTCATGAGGAACGGAGATCGGATTGTGGGCCACCGGCCACTCCCTGCGGCGCCGCCACTCCCCAGCGCCGCTACCCCAGCACCTCCCGGACCTTCTCTGCCAGCGCCGCGGCGCTGAACGGCTTTTGCAGAAACGCGAGCCCCCGCTCGAGCATCTGATGCCGCCCGATCGCTGCCGCCGGGTAGCCCGACATGAACAGCACGCGGGTCCCGGGCCGTCGGGCGGTGAACTGGGCCGCGAGCGCCCGCCCTCCCACGCCCGGCATCACGATGTCGGTGAGCAGCAGATCCACCGCCTGCGTGCCGTCGGCCAGTGCGAGGGCATCTTCGGAGCGGGCGGTCTCGATCACCGCGTAGCCGTGCCGCTGGAGCACGTGCCGCGCCACGGCCCGCACCGATTCTTCGTCCTCCACGAGGAGGATCGTTTCGGTGCCCCGGAGCGAGACGATCGGTACCGGCGTCGGGAGCACCGGCGTCGGGCCGGGCCGCGGCAACGGGAGGTAAATCTTCACGCTCGTGCCGAGCCCCGGCTCGCTGTACACCCACACGAATCCGCCGCTCCGTTTCACCACGCCGTACACGGTGGCGAGGCCGAGCCCGCTGCGGGCGCTGCGATCTCGCGTCGTGAAATACGGCTCGAACAGATGCGCCCGCGCCTCGGCGTCCATCCCGGTCCCCGTGTCCGTGATCGCCAGGAGGGCGTAATGACCCTGGGGCATCAGGCGGTGGTCGGCGGCGTAGGTCTCGTCGAGCACCACGTTCGCGGTCTCGATGGTGATCTGGCCACCATCGGGCATGGCGTCGCGCGCGTTGAGCACCAGATTCAGCAGGATTTGCTTGAGCTCGCGTGGGTCGGCGGTGAGGGGGCTGAAGCGCGGCTCCAACGACGTCGCCACCCCGATACGGTCGCCGGCCAGTGCCGTCAGCTCCTGCTCCGTCGCTCGCACGAGGTCGTTCAGGTCGACGAGTTCCGACTCGAGCGCCTGCACGGCGCCAAGCTTGAACAGGCGGCGGGTGAGGTCGGTGGCACGCTCGACGGCGTCGCGGATCGCCACAACTTCAGGTCGGCGAGGGTCGTCGGGCGTGATGTCTTCGAGCAGTAGATCACAGTTGGCCGTGACGGCGGTGAAGATGTTGTTGAAGTCGTGCGCCACGCCGCGCGCGAACCGCGCCAGCGCTTCCAGCTTGTTGGCTTCCCGGAGCCGAGCCTCGAGGGCTTGAGTGTCCATGGTCGGTCGCCTACAAGAAAGGCCCGGAACCGAGACTCTGGCAATGGGCGTCGGGCCCGTCGCGCAAAGCCACGTCGGTCGGTATGTTGTCCCTCTGGTCAACGCCTGGAGCCGTCGGCATGCGGGCCGTTCTCATCCTCGTCGGACTGGTCATCGGGCGCCCCGGCCCCGGTCCCGAAAGCCTACCCCGGGCGACCGTGCTCGTGGACGCCGGCGCACATCGGCTCGTAATCGAGCTTCCCCCGGTGGAGGTGCCGGCGGCCAGCCAGGGCGGCGAGGCGATGGTCGGGCTGCCGCTCTGTCAGGTCCTCGTCCCTGTGAACGCGTCGCTCCATAGCTCGCACGTGGAAGTGTTGGACGAATCGGGGCGGCCCCTGCCGCACGAGTTGCTGCATCATTTCAACCTCAGCGATCCGGACCACCGGGAGCTGTTCCTGCCGATCGGGCTCCATCTGTTCGCGGCGAGTAGGGAGACCCCGGCCGTCACGGTCCCGCGGCTGTTGTTCGGACTGCCGCTCGTGCGCGGCCAGCGGCTCATCGCCGGCGCCATGCTCGCCAACACCTCGGACGTGGCCTATCACCGTGTGCACGTGCGGCTCGTGCTGCGCTACGTTCCCGGCGGCCGGCCTTGGCCGCTCTACCGTACCTACCCCTGGGCCATCGACGTCCAGTACCCCCTCGGTCGCCCGCCCACGGGGAGCAAAGCATTCGATCTCCCCCCCGGCCGCACAGAGCGTTTCTGGGAAGGCAGTCCCGCGATCCCGGGCACCATCCTGGGCCTGGGAGGCCACATGCACGATTACGGCGTCAGCCTCGAGCTGAAGGACGTGACGACCGGCACGGTACTGTGGCGTGGCGCCCCCGTCACCGACGCCGCCGGGCGCGTCCAGTCGTTCCCGCTCGCCCGCTTCTACAACTGGCGCCGGCTCGGCGTGCACGTCGTCTCCGCCCACCGTTACCGGCTGACGGCCGTGTACGAGAACCGGACGGGGCGATTCATCCGCGATGGCGGCATGGGGGCGGTGGCCGGATTGTTCGTGCCCGACCGCGGGGAGGAGTGGCCCGCGGTCGATACCCGCGATACCCTGTACCAACAGGACCTGGCCGCCACCATCCGGTCAGGCAACCCCGACCTGATGGCGGACATGAGGATGCAGCGCCACGCAGATCCCTGAGACAACTTGCCGAACCGCGTGTGGCCTACATCACGCTGGCCGCGCGGGTCCCGCCGTATCTTCGGCCGTGCCCAAAATGCAATGGGGTCGTCTCCAGGTGGACGTGAACTGCGCGCTGCGCCGCGGGGCGTGGTACCGCGTCGCGGGGCTCGCGGCGCTCGAAGCAATCCTCGACGTGAACCGCAGACCGCTCAAAGTCCCCCATTATCTCGTTCAGGTCGTCTCGCGGCCACCCACGCGGTGGTCGGTCGTGCCGCGCCCGGAGGGGGCCGACGAGCTGCCGGCCGAGTGGGGACCGAACTACGGCGTGTGCCCAAGCTGTCGTGAGCGCTCGGCCCTCCTGGGCCGTCCGCGCCGTCTCACGTGCCGGCGCTGTCGCGGGGAGTTCGACGTCGCCTGGGACGAGGAGTACCTCGCGCAATTCTGACGGGTGGCCTCAGCCGCCCATCACCCGCTCCAGTTCCGTAAGACGCGCCTCGATCTCGATCGGCCGGTTGGCCCGGGGCGGCCGCGGCTCGAGCTCCTGATGATAGCGCGTCACGATCTCCGGATCCTTCAGCACATGTCCGGTGAGCACCGCGACCACCCGGTCGCTCGGGCGGATCACGCCCTCGCGAATCAGCCGCCGCACCCCGGCCGGGGCTGCCGCGCTCGCCGGCTCGCACCCGATCCCGGCGCCGTCTACCACCGCCTTCGCCTCGAGGATCTCGTCGTCGCTCACCGTCGTGACGACGCCGTTCGTGTCGCGAATGGCGCGCGCGGCGCGCTCGTATGAGACCGGGTTGCCGATGTTGATCGCCGTCGCCACTGTGTGCGGCTGCACCCGGCGCCGCTGGGCGAATCCCTCCCGGAAGCCCTGGGCAAACGGTGCCGCGCCCTCCGCCTGAACGGCGGCGAGTCGCGACGTCCGCTCGATCAGCCCCCACGCCCGTGCTTCTTGGAGCGCCTTCCCGAACGCCGCCGTGTTGCCGAGGTTGCCGGCGGGCAACACGATCCAGTCAGGCGGCTCCCAGCCGAGCTGCTGCAGCAGCTCGAGCACGATGGTTTTCTGGCCCTCGAGCCGGAACGGATTCACCGAGTTCAGGAGATAGACCCCCAGCCGCTCGCTCGCCTGGTCGGCGAGCTCGAGGCAGTCGTCGAAGTTGCCGCGGACCAGCAGGGTGCGGGCTCCGTACGCGAGCGCCTGGGTGAGCTTCCCCAGCGCGACCTGACCCTTCGGCACCAGGACCAGGGCCGGCAGCCCGGCGAGCGCCGCATACGCGGCGAGCGCCGCCGCCGTGTTTCCGGTAGACGCGCATGCCACGGCGCGGGCTCGCACACGCCGCGCCTGCGTCACTCCGACGGTCATGCCGCGGTCCTTGAACGACCCCGTGGGGTTCTGGCCTTCGTGCTTGAGCAGCAGCTCAGGCGCGCCGGCCCAGCGCGCGACCGGTGCGCTCGCGAGCAGCGGCGTGTTGCCCTCGGGGTATGAGAGGATGTGATCGCCCGCCGTCGGGAGGACGGCTTCGCCGTAGCGCCACACGCCCGAGGCGAGGGCGCCACGCCGCACCCCCCAACGCGCGTCGAACAGGGCCCGCAGCGCATTCCCGCCCTGCGCCGGCGGTCGATGACGCAGCTCCAACAGCCCGCGGCAGCGCGGGCATCGCGGGTGGGGATCGGTCTCCGGGATTTCACTGCCGCAGCTCGCGCACACCTGCCAGGTGGGGGAGGACGAGGGGGGGGCGCTCATGCGCCGGCGAGCTTCAGCACATCGTTGAGGATGCCTCCCGCCGTCACCGCCGGCCCCGCGCCGGGCCCCGTGATCACCAGCGGATTCTTCTTGTAGCGCATGGTCGTGAAGATAAACTGGTTGTCCGTCCCGTTGAGCGAGGCCATCGGACTCGACGCTTCGACCACAACGAGACCCACGCGGATGCGGCGCCGCGTCACGATCGCGCGGTAGCGCAGCACCCCGCCGCGCGCCCGCGCCGCCGCGACGCGCTGTGCCCACGCCGCGTCGAACTGCCGGAGCGACGCGAGGAACCGGTCGAGCCGGAGCCGCTCCGCGCCCTCGGGGACCAGGGACTCGACCGCGATGTCGTCGAGCTCGCCGGAGAAGCCGAGTAGCCGCCCGAGAATCAGTGCTTTGCGCGCCACATCCATGCCAGAGAGGTCCTCGCGGGGATCGGGCTCGGGATACCCCTTCGCGATCGCCCCCTCGAGCGCCTCCGAAAACGCGGCGCCGCGGCCCAGCTCCCCGAACAAGTAACCGAGCGTGCCCGACGGGCACCCTTCGATCTTCGAGACGCGATCGCCGGATTCCACGAGCTTCTGGTACGTATCGATGATCGGCAGGCCGGCGCCCACCGTGGCCTCGAGCAGCAGCCGGCGCCCGTGCGCCTGGGCGGCGGCCCGGAGCGCGTCGTACTTCCGTTTGTCGGTGGTGACGGGGCGCTTGTTGGCGAGCACCACGTGCATCCCCGCGCCGAGCGCCGTCGTGAGCGTGTCGGTCGTCTCGTCGGCGGTCACGTCCACGAGGATCGGATTGCTAAGGGCATGGCGGGACACGAATGCGACCGCTTCGGTGGTGCTGGCCCGGCGTCCGCCCGCCGCCTTCGCGAGCGGTGCGCCCTTGGCTTTCGCCGTCCCCAACGCGGCGAGTCGCCGTGGCGAGAAGCCGTCCGCGTCGAACACGAGGCCGCTCGAGTCGATGAGTCCCACAATGTGCAACTTGAGCCCCTCCCGTTTCACCTTCGCGATCATGGGGGCGAGCGCCCGACCGATCTGCCCGAAGCCCAACAGCACGACGTCGCTGCGCTCGGGGTGTGCCACCGCGCCGCCGCCGATCTTCGAGAGCTGAAACGCCGCATGCACCACGCGCTGCGCACGCGGCGCTTCCTTGCCGTCCACGACGAGCGACAGGTTCAGCTCCGACGACCCCTGGGCCGTCGCGATCACGTTGATCCCGGCCTCGGCCAGGGCGGAGAAGACGCGCGCGGCGACACCCGGCGTCTCCGCCATGCCGAGCCCGACCACCACGAGCGTCGCGAGCCCGGTGCGTGCCTCGACGCCGTCGATCTCCTGCCGTGCGATTTCCCGTTGGAATGTCTCCTCCAGGCTCCGGCGGGCGCGCTGGGCGCTCTCCTCCGGCACGCTGAAGCAGATCGAGTGCTCGGACGAGGCCTGCGTGATGAGCGACACCGAGATCCCTTCGTGGTGCACCGCCGCGAAGGTGCGGGCCGCGATGCCGGGGACGCCCAGCATTCCGCTGCCCGTGACCGTGAGCAGTGCCTGCCGCGGAATGGCCGAGAGGGCTTTCACGGGATACTGCTCGAGGGTACGGCGCCGCGAGATCTCGGTGCCGAGGGACGCCGGGTCGGCGAACGGGCGGATGCGGATCGCGACATTCTGCCTGATCAGCGGGATGAGCGCGCGCGGGTGCAGCACCTTGGCGCCGTAATAGGCGAGCTCCGCCGCCTCGCGCAGATGCACCTGCGGCACGACGCGCGCGTCGGGCACGATGCGGGGGTCCGCCGTGAGCAGGCCCGGCACGTCCTTCCAGAGCGATACCTCGCGGGCCGCGAACACGCGCGCGAGCAGCGTGGCGGTCAGGTCCGAGCCGCCGCGCCCCAGCGTGGTGACCTGGCCGTCGGGCGCGGCGCCGAGAAAACCGGGTACCACGGGGACCATGCCGCGCGCCAGCACGGGTCCAAGCGCGCGGCGCGCAGTCCGCACGGTAGCCCCCAGCTCGACCGAGGCGCGGCCGAACGTGGCGTCGGTCCGTACCACCTCCGTCGCGTCGACGTAGGCGGCGGGACAGTCCTCTGCTTCGAGCGCCGCGGCGAACAGCTGCGCCGACAGCCGCTCGCCCCGCGCGACCAGGTAGTCGATTGTGCGGGGCGTGACGTCGCGCAGGATTCCGAGCCCGCCGGCGAGCTGCTCGAGCTCGGCGAACGCCGCGTCGATGAGCCCGACGAGCTCGTCGAGCCGGGCGCCTCGGCGGACTAGGGCCCGGGCGGCCTCGAGGTGCCGGGCGCGGAGTGTCTTGGCGGCGGTGCGGACGTGGGCGGCATCGCCCCGCGATGCGCGCGCGGCGCACTCGAGCAGGGCGTCGGTCACCCCACTCATCGCCGATACGACCACCACCTGCGGGGCAGGGCGGTACGCGACGACGATCTTCGCGGCGTGCGTTATCCCGGCGGCGTTCGCGAGCGACGCGCCGCCGAACTTGTGGATGTGCGGGGGCGAGCCGCGGGCCCGGGCCATGGTCTCAGTCCGTCTCGAAGCCGCCGGCGGGGCGGGCGGCGTGAAACGTCTGGGCGGCGATGCCGCGGGCCTCCCAGGCGCGGACCATCGCGTCGCCCACGGCGCGGACGCCGTCGGAGGCAACCACGGCGACCACCGTAGGCCCCGAGCCGGAGAGCGTCGCACCGTAGGCGCCCGCCTGCCGGGCCGCGCTCGTCACCTCGTCGTATCCCGGCACGAGGGCGCGGCGGAACGGCACGTGCAGCACATCGTCCAGCCCGGCGGCGAGGAGCCGCGGGTCGGCATGCGCCAGCCCGTGGACCAGCGCGGCGCTCTTCGCAGCCGCCCGCACCGCATCGGCGTGTGGCAGGGTCGTCGGTAGCGCGGCGCGCGCACGCTTCGTCTCCACGGTGAAGTCGGGCACGGCGAACACCAGCGCGAGCGACGGGTGAATCGGCAGCGGCGTCACCACGAGGCCGTCGGGCCCGCGCAGGACGAGGTTGGCGCCGCCGAACACGGCGGGCGCGACATTGTCCGGATGGCCTTCGAGCTCCGTGCAGAGCTCGGCCAGCGCCGTGGGATCGAGCGTCAGCTCGAGCAGCGCCGCGGCGACGGCGGCCCCCGCGACCGTCGCGGCCGCCGAGGACCCGAGCCCCCGCGCGACGGGAATGTCGGAGTCGGCGGCCAGCGCCAGGCCGGCGGGCACCTCCCGGCCCGCGCGCCGGCAGGCGGCCGCGAAGCCGCGATACAGCAGGTCCGCTTCCGGCGCCGTCTCGAGGGTACGGAGCGTCCCGCCGCGCTCGATGGCAACGGGCGCGTCGGGCGTCCCGGCCGCGTGGTACCCTGCCCGGGCGGTGACGCGGAGCCAGCGCCCGACGGCCACTCCCACACAGTCGAACCCGGCGCCCAGGTTGGACGTCGAGCCGGCCACCCGCACGGTCACGCTCGCTCGCATCGCCCTTCGCGCTCGGGAAACAGAAAAGCCCGCGCAATGCCACGCCGCGGGCGGTCGCTTTTTAGCACGTTCTTTAACGTGGCGGCAATACGCGGCAAATCACCACGACCACTTCGGTTGTATGTATGTTCAATACTCGCCGGAGGCGTCGGGGGCGTCAAGGAGCAGCGATGGAGAAGCTTAGGGTCGGTATTCTCGGGGCGACAGGCACAGTCGGGCAGCGCTTCCTGCAGCTGCTCGAGCAGCATCCCCGGTTCAGCGTTACCGCGCTGGCGGCCTCCGACCGGTCACAGGGCAAGCCGTACGCCGCGGCGTGCGCCTGGCGACTCCCGGGCGCCGTGCCGGACGCGATGCGCGACCTCGTCGTCCAGGCGCCCGAGCCGCCGCTCGACTGCGACGTCGTGTTTTCGAGCCTGCCGTCCGACATCGCAGGGCCGGTCGAGACGCGGTTCGCCCGCGCGGGCTACCGGGTCGTGACCAATTCGTCGCCGCACCGCATGGACGATGCGGTACCGCTGCTGATTCCAGAGGTGAACCCCGATCACCTCGCCCTGCTGGACGCCTGCAAAGCGACGGGCGGCGGGTTCATCGTCGCCAACCCCAACTGCTCGACGGTAATGATCGCGCTCGTGTTGGCGCCGCTCGCCGCCCGGTTCGGCATCGCCGCGGTGGCTGCCACGACGCTGCAGGCCATCTCCGGCGCGGGATACCCCGGCGTGGCTTCCCTCGACATCACCGACAACGTGGTCCCGTTCATCGCCGAGGAAGAGGAAAAGATCGAGCGCGAAACCCGCAAAATCCTGGGCTCCCTGGAGGCCAGTCGGGTGACGCCGGCGACGTTCGCCGTGAGCGCACAATGCCACCGGGTGAACGTCGTCGACGGGCACATGGCAGCGGTGCGTGTGAAGCTGGGCCGCGCGGCGGATCCGGCGGAGCTACGCGACGCGTTCGCATCGTTCACCGCGCTGCCCCAGGAGCTCCGCCTCCCGAGCGCCCCGGAGCGGCCCATTCTCGTGCGGGACGAGCCCGACCGCCCGCAGCCGCGGCTCGACCGCGATGCGGGACGGGGGATGAGCGTCACCGTGGGCCGCATCGCCCGGGACGCGGTGCTGGGGCACCGCTTCGTCGCGCTGAGCCACAATACGATCCGCGGGGCCGCCGGCGCGGCGATTCTCAACGCCGAGCTGCTGCTGGCGAAGGGTTACCTGGGCTCCTAGACCGGTGGGCGGGCGGAGTGTGCGCGCGGTCACACGTTCCGCGACACCTCCGCTACCGTGACTCCATGCCCCGTTCCGCGGTCTTTACTCTACCCGAAGCGCTGTCCTGGACGCCCTTAACGCTGGCATCGCGCCTTCCGTCTAACGGGCGTCCCCGGAACAGCGCCCCGCACTCGAACCCGTCGGAGGAATCGTCGCATGCGTCGCACGTCTCGGAAAGTCTGGCGCCTCACCGCCCGCACCATCACCGTCGCGCTGGTCGCCGCGTGTTCCACCTCACCCTTGACGCCTCCCCAGAATCCGGTTCTCACGCAACCCGAGGCCAATGCCGTCGCCGAAGTCGTCGCGACCGATGCGGCCTCGCTCGTGGGTGGGGCGACACTCGACGCCGCGACCGGCATGCCGTTCGCCGTCGCCCCGATGCCCGGGGCGCCGGCGCTGGCCACGTCGTCCGCGAGCTGCACGCCCACCCGGACCCCGTCCCCGCCGACCAACTCCGACGGCGACCCGGTGCCCGATTCGGTGCGCATCGACTTCACCGGCTGCACGTTCACCGGTGACGCGCACAGCGTCACGCTGAGCGGCTCGATCGACATCGTCGATCCGACTCCGGCGATCACCGACCGGGCGTTCCGGACGCGCTCTAACGCATTCACGCGGACCGTCACCAACGCGGCGACGGGGACCACCCGCTCCGTGGTCGAGAACGGCGTGCGCTCGGTGGTGGGCACCTCCGACCAGATCCAGCTCACGGACACGATGCAGACCGACTACACCTACGCCACGGGCGCGACGGCGTCGCACGTCCGCAAATGGCTGGCGACCTTCGCGGCGGACCAGGCCGGCTCCATCCAGATGGGCTCGCCCCTCCCGAGCGGGAACTGGAGCGTCTCCGGGTCGTCCACGTGGACGTCCGGCACCAACAGCTACTCGTTGTCCGTGTCCACGAGCGATCCGTTGCATTACAACGCGAGCTGCACCGTCGAGCCTCGGTTCGATTCGGGGAAGCTCACGGCCATCGTCACCAAGGGCACCGCAGCGACCACCGTCACGATCCAGTTCACGGCGTGCGGCCAGTATACGGTCACCCGCTCGTAGTCGACCGGGGCCGTCCCGGCCCCGCCCGCTCTTGACCCGCGAGGCCCGATCCGCTGCTGGATCGGGCCTCTGTGCTTATAATGGAAGCCTCTGATCCATGCCCACGTCGTCCTCAACCCCGCGGCCGGCCGCGGCGCTGCGGCCCGCGCACTCGATCCCATCGCGCGCGAGTTCCACCGCCAGGGGTGGTCGGTGGAGGTGGAGCGGACCGACGGGCCCGGCCACGGAGCGGAGCTCGCGGCGCGCGCGGTCGAGGCGGGGGCGCAGCGTATCGTGGCCGTGGGCGGCGACGGCACGGTGCACGACGTGGCGAACGGCTTGCTGCGTCACGCGGGGCGCGGGGACGTAGCGCTCGGGGTCGTGCCGGTCGGCAGCGGGAACGACTTCGCGAAACTCGCGGGCGTGTACCGGCACAGCCCGGTGCGCGCGGTGCGGCGGCTCGTCACGGGCCGGACTGCGAGGTTCGACGTCGGCCTGGTGTGCGGCGAGTACTTCGTGAACAGCGTAGGGTTCGGCTTCGGGCCGGAAGTCGTGCGCGTCCGCAACACCATGCCGGGGCTCTCGGGGTTCGCATCGTATTTTGTGCCGGTGCTCCGCGCGTTCGCGCGCTTTCGCCCGCCCCGCTTCGAGATCCGCTCGCGCGAATTCGCGGAGACGGGGTACATGATGATGGTGGAGGTGTGCAATGGCACGACGGCCGGTGGGAATTATCGGGTCGCCCCCGACGCGCTGCCGGGCGACGGCCGCTTGGACGTATGTCTCGTGCGGCGCGTCTCGCTGCTCCGGTTCCTCGTGGCGGTGCCGCGCGTGATGCGCGGGACGCACCGAACGATGCGGGAGGTCGCCCTGTTTCAGACGCGCGCGGTGGCCATAAAGGCACTCGACGGACCGCTGCTGCTGCACGTGGACGGCGAGCTGCGCGAGCCGGACGCGCGTCAGTGCATGGTGCGCGTGGAGCCGGGGAGGCTGAACGTGATGGTGGCGCGATGAGGTGGGCGGTTCCGTGGGGCGCAGTCTTCGCCGCCCTTCTGTCCGCCAGTCCGACCGTCCATCTGTCCGCCCAGGTCCCGGACACGACCCCCCCGCCGCTCGTCACCAGCGGCGCGCTCGTCGTGCCTACCGACACCACGCACCGCATCCGGCCCATGGGCGCCTTCCTGCGTTCGCTGCTCGTACCCGGGTGGGGTCAGGCGGTGACCGGCCGGCGCGTCAGCGGCGCGCTGTTCGCGACGTGGGAAGGCGTGGCCGCCATGATGACCCTCAAGGCCCAATCGGAAATGCATTACATCAAGGAAACGCACTCGGTGAACCTCGCGGCGAAGCGGCAGGAAGTTCAGGACTGGACGGTGCTCTGGGTCTTCAATCATCTCTTCTCCGCGGCCGAGGCGTTCGTCTCGGCGCACCTCCAGGATTTCCCCAAGGACTTGAAGCTTCGGGCGTTCCCGGGCGGCGTGGGAATCAGCCTGCCGCTGCCGCATCCATGAACCCGGCCCCGCTCGGCGTCTTCGATTCCGGCATCGGCGGGCTCACCGTCGCGCGGGCGGTGTTCGAGCGCCTGCCGCACGAGTCGGTGATCTATTTCGGCGACACCGCACGCGTCCCCTACGGCCCCAAGTCGCCGGACACGGTGCGCCGGTACTCGGGCGAGATCCTGGCGTATCTGCTCGGGCGCGGGGTGAAGGCACTGGTCGTTGCGTGCAACACCATCAGCGCTCAGGCGCTCGACTTTCTGCGAGAGCGCTCGCCGGTGCCGTTGGTCGGCGTGATCGAGCCGGGCGCGCGCGCGGCGGTGCAGGGCACGAGGTCGGGGAAAATCGGCGTGATCGGTACGGCGGGGACCATCGCGAGCGGCGCCTACGAGCGCGCGATCAAACGGCTGCGGCCCGACGCCGCAGTGTGTGTGCAGGCCTGCCCGCTGTTCGTGCCGCTGGTCGAGGAGGGATGGTTCGACCATGCCGCGACCGAGCTGATTGCGCGGGAATATCTCGCGCCGCTCCAGCGCGCCGCGGTGGATGTCCTGGTGTTGGGCTGCACCCATTATCCCCTGATGAAGCCGCTGCTCGGACAAGTGCTGGGTCCCGCGGTGACGCTGGTGGACAGCGCCGAAGAGACGGCGAAGGCGGTTGCCGAGGACCTGACACGACAGGGGCTCGGGGCGGCTCCGGGCAATCGCCCCACCCACCGCTTCGTCGTGTCGGACGACGAGCCGCATTTTCGCAAAGTCGGAGCGCGATTTTTGGGAGAGAAGCTACAGCACGTCGAAGTCGTGCCGCTCGGCTGACGACGCCTGCGTGCTACGTCGTTGTGCTATCGTCTCAGTGAAACGTCTTTAGCTCGACGTTGTTTTTGGTTACCACCGCATATCGTCCATCGTCCAGGAAGGCTCCCGGATTCAGATAGGCGCGACCATTCGGCAGCTGCGCCACCGCCGGACGATGAGTGTGGGCGAGAATTACCAGCTCCAGGTCCGGCCGTCGCGTGAGCAGCCGCTCCGCGTACTGCCCCTGGGCCCGCTCCGCCCGGTCCAGCACGGCCCGGTCTCGCGTGTTGTCCGCGAGCTTGCGGGAGAGCTGATGGGCGATCCAGAAGCCCACGTCGGGATGCAGCATCCGGAACGCCCGGATCGTCGCCGCGTGGCGGGTGACCCGGTGCATCACCCGGGCGCTCCAGTGCTGCTCGGTCAGGCCATCGCCGTGCGCCACGAAGGCGCGGCGTCCCGCCACGTCGAGCTCGGCTTCCCCCGGATGGAACGAGATGCCCAGATCGTGCACGAGAAAGTCGCCGCCCCATCGGTCGTGGTTGCCGCCCACGAACGTGATGGGGACGCCACGCGTCCGCAGGGCGTGCAGCTTCGCCACCGTGCCGAAGTGCCGGCGCGGGATCACGGAGCCATACTCGAACCAGAAGTCGAACAGGTCGCCATTGATGATGAGCCCGTCCCCGAGATCCGGTACCGCGTCGAGGAAGCGGTGAAACGCGGCTGCGACCGCCGGCGGGACCTGGCCGAGATGAGCGTCGGCGACGACCACGACACGGGAGGCTGGCAGGGGCACGGCCCCCAAGCTAGGAATCGTGGAGAAGGGCCGCAAGCGCCTGTCGTATTTGACTTTTCGCGACGCGTGGCGGATTTTGCCCCGGCGTGATCAGCTCGATAACCCTGCGCGTCAACTATTCCGAAACCGACCAGATGGGCGTGGTCTACCACGCCAACTATTTGATCTGGTTCGACCGGGCCCGCACCGAGCTGATGCGCGAGACGGGGCTGACCTACAAGGAGCTCGAGCAGCAGGGCGTCTACCTCGCCGTCTCCGAAATCAGCGTCCGCTATCGGGCCGCCGCCCGCTACGACGACCTGGTGCAGGTGCGGTGCTGGGTGCGCGAGCTTGCGTCCCGCCGCGTGACCTTCGGCTACGCGGTCGAGCGCGCGGAGACGGGCGAGCTACTCGCCACCGGCGAGACATCACTCGTCTCCCTCACGCATCAGCACATGCTCACGCGCCTTCCGGCGCATGTCATTGACCTGCTCAAGCCGATTCCCGATCCCGCGGACCTGTAAGACGCTCATGCTATCGATCGTCATCGTCACCACTCCGCGCTTTAGGTTTAACTCTTGAGACCGCAACATTTTCCGCTTGACCCGCGGATAGCACTCTCCTACATTGCCGCCTGTGCGCTCTTGGCCGGCTGCCCGCGCCCGCCCGCGCCGCTGGTCCCGCAGCCACTGGCCCCGGCGGATCGGGACTCCGCCGTCGGCTGGAGTCGGGCCACGTTGCCGCTGCGCTACACCGCGATCCGGTTCCGGTGGACGTATCGGGACGACCAGAAACGCTGGGGCGGGCGCGGGCAGGCGCGTATCGCACCGCCGGATTCGCTGCGGTTCGATTACGTGGGGCCGCTGGGACTCGGCGCGGGCGCGGCGGCCATCGTGGCCGATTCGGCGATCTGGGCGGACCCAGAGAAGAACTTCCGCTCGCTGATCCCGGCGGTGCGGATGCTGTGGGCGGCGCTCGGGGTCGTGCGGCCGCCCGCACCCGACGCCGTGGTCTTTGGGGACGGGCGGGGCGATTCGACCGTCCAAATCTGGCGGTTCGTGCAGGACGGCGACACGCTCGACTACCGCGACACGCGGGGCGGTGCGGCGGTGCTCGAGGCGGAGTGGCGGCGACAGGGCGGAGTGTTGGCGCGCAGCCGCACTGAATTCGATCCGCAGCGGAGGCCGGCGCGCGCCCGCATGGATTTTCCCGAGGAGAGGGCCCGTTTTGAGCTTACGGTGGTGTCGGTCGATACGGCCGCGGTGCTCGATCCGGCGATTTGGCGCGGGCGCCGTTAGCCCCGTTCCGACTCTTCAGGCTTGGGTAACGTACTGCGCGCGGACTCTCAGTCGGAACGGGGTTAGCGCGCTGGCCGTCGCGGTCAGCGGGTGCCTGTACGGCTTCGCCGGCGGCGGCCTGCCCAACATCAAGACCGTTGCCATCCTGCCCTTCGACAACCAGACCGCCGAGCCGGCGCTGACGAAGGAAGTGAACGACGCGGTGCTCGAAGCGTTCCAGAGCCGGCTGGGGCTCCGGCTCGCGGGGGAGAGCAACGCGGACGCCGTGGTACGGGGGAAGGTCATCCGCTACGACCCCGACGTGACGGTCGCGTATCAGGCGGGCCCGCGCATCACCGACGTCACGCAGCGCCAGGTGCAGATCACTATCGACGTCGAGATCCTCGATCAACGGGAAGGCAAGACGCTGTGGCAGCGGCAGGGGCTCAGTGAGGTCGGCGACTACGCGCCCCCCCAGGAAGTCGCGGGTCGGAAGATCGCCCTCCAGAAGCTCGTCAACGACCTGGTCGACGGGGCGCAGTCGCAATGGTAAAGCACCGGGGCGCCAGCTCGACCGGTTGTCTCGTGTCGCTGCTTTTTCTGGTCGGCGGGCTGTACTACGGCGTCAACATCGGTGAGCTGTTCTTCCGGTACTATCGCCTGCTCGACGAAATGCAGACCCAGGCCCAGCTTGCCCCCTCGCTCGACGACGGGACGATCCGCCGCCGCATCCAGGCCGCCGCACAGGATATCGGGCTCCCGGCCGAGGCCCAGCAGATCCGGATCGCCCGACGGGCGTCGCCGCGGGAGATCGTGATCGAGACGGAGTACAGCGAGACCGTCAACCTCCCGCTGTTCAACCACACCTTCAACTTCCATCCCAAGGCGACGCAGCCGCTTTAGCCTGCCCACGTGGGCCCTGGCCGCAGGCCTGCCCCTCGTCCTCGGGGCCGCCGGCGGCATCGACGTCGCCCGCTTCTTCACCGTGTTCGCGATAATGTTGCTCGCCGGGAAATTCGCCGGCGAGGTGTTCGAGCGCCTGGGCCAGCCGGCCGTGATGGGGGAGCTGCTCGTGGGCATCCTGCTCGGTGCCGGCTTTCTCAAGGTGATCCCGATCGGTGCCGACGACCCGCTCACACCCGTGTTTCGGCTGCTCGCGCAGGTCGGCGTGGTGGTGCTGCTGTTCGAGATCGGTCTCGAGACCGATCTCAAGGCCATGATGCGCGTGGGAGTCGCCGCGACGGCGGTCGCGGCGGTGGGTGTCGCGGTGCCGTTCGGCCTGGGCTTTCTGTACTGGGCGTCCGGGTGGCACGGGTACGAGCACACGTCCGCCGACCCGCGGGTGACCGCCATTTTCGTAGGCGCGACGCTCACCGCGACCTCGGTCGGGATCACCGCGCGCGTGCTCAAGGATCTCCAGGTGCTGCACAGCCTGGAGGCGCGCCTGATCCTGGGGGCGGCGGTGATCGACGACGTCATCGGGCTCGTGATCCTGGGTGTGGTCTCGGGGCTCGCCGCTGGGACGGCATTCAGCTTGCAAGGTGCGCTGCGCATCCTCGGTGTGGCGGTCGCGTTCCTGTTTGCGGCCCTCTGGATCGGACTGAAGCTGGCCCCACGGCTCTTCGGCCTGGTCGATCGCATGCGGGTACGCGGCGTGCTGGTCGTGTCGGCCTTCGCGTTCCTGCTGCTGCTTTGTGTCCTGGCCGATCGCGCCGGCACGGCGCTCATCATCGGCGCGTTCGCGGCCGGGCTCATCCTGTCGGAAACGAATCAACTCGCTTCGATCGAGGAGCGCATCAAGCCGGTCGCCGACATCTTCACCCCCATCTTCTTCCTGAGCATCGGCGCTGCGGTGGACCCGCACGTCTGGAACCCATTCGTGCCCGAGAGCCATCAGACGCTGGCGATCGGCGGCACGCTCTTGGGCATCGCCGTCGTCGGAAAGTTCGCGAGCGGGTGGGCGGTCCCCTGGCGCCGGTACAACCGGCCGGCCGTCGGCGTGGGGATGGCCCCGCGTGGCGAGGTGGGGCTGATTTTCGCGCAGATCGGGTTGACGGCGGGGATTCTCTCGAACCGGCTGTTCAGCGCCATCCTGTTCGTCGTCATCGCCACGACACTCGTGACTCCGCCGCTCTTGCAGTGGACCCTGCGCTGGGGCGCCACGCTCGACCAGGACTCGGCGCCGTGAGCACCGAGGAGAAGATTCGCGTGCCGGCCGACGCCACCCGGTGGCGCGAGCAGCAACGGGGTTCCCTCGTGTTCACGAACGGCGTGTTCGACCTCCTCCACGTCGGGCACGTGGCGTTGCTGGAAGCGGCGCGGGCCGAGGGCGAGGCGCTGGTCGTGGGGGTGAACAGCGACGCGTCGGTGCGGCGCCTGGAAAAGGGGACCGACCGCCCTATCGTGCCCGAGCGGCAACGGGCGCGCCTGCTCGCCGCGCTGGCCTGCGTGGACTGTGTCGTGCTGTTCGACGAGGAGACGCCGCTCGCGCTGATCGAGCGGCTCCGCCCCGACGTGCTCGTGAAGGGGGCGGACTATGCGCGCCGGGCGATCGTCGGCGCCGACCAGGTCGAAGGGTGGGGTGGGCGGGTCGTGCGGGTTCCGCTGGTGAAGGGGGCTTCGACCACGCAGCTGCTGGCGCGCCTCCGCGGGAAGGCCGGGCCGTGACCCCGCCCGCGGCTCAGACGAAGCTGTTGATCGCGACTCGCAATGACGGAAAGATCCGGGAGATCCGTGATCTGTTTATCGGCCTTCCGTTCGAGCTCAAGTTCCCCGCCGAGCAGTTCCTCGAGCGCCTACCGGATGAGGCCGATCTCGAGCGCGGCACGAGCTTCGCCGAGAACGCGGTCGCCAAGGCGCGGTACTTCGCGAAGCGCGCCACGATCCCGACCCTCGCCGAGGACTCGGGACTCGAGGTGGACGCGCTCGACGGGGCGCCGGGCGTCTTCTCCGCGCGCTGGGCGAAGATGCACGACGCGGGGGTGGGTGACGCGGCGAACAACGCCTTGTTGCTCGAGCGGCTGGCGGGGATTCCCGACGAGCAGCGCACGGCGCGCTACCGCTGCGTCGTAGCGTATCTCGATACGCCGCTCGCCAAGCCGCAGCTGGTCGAAGCCACGTGCGAGGGGCGGATCCTGTCCGAGCCGCGTGGCAGCGGCGGCTTCGGCTACGATCCGCTGTTCTCGTCGACCGACCTGGGGATGACGTTCGCCGAGGCGCCGCTGCCGGCGAAGCAGCGCGTGTCGCATCGCGGGCGAGCGATCCGAGCGCTCGTCGAGGTGCTGGTGCGGCGCTCTTAGTAGTGGGTCAGACGCAGGCTCGCGTCCGGTTCGACCACAAGAGCTGCACCGTGTAGCGCCCCAACTTCTTGTTCTGCCAGGCGCACGCGTCCCCGATCTCTCCATGGCTGTCGTCGTACCATCCTTGCGGGGGGACCGGATCGGTTACCGCTTCGGCCAGCTCGTGCGAGCAGATCGAGGTCAGCGCGTCCACCGGCCCGACGCCGCCGAGGCAGCCGGCGCAGTTCGGGTAGGGGACCACGGCGTAGAAGATTTTCGTGTCGATGTGGTCGTGGTAACCGCAGAACGCCTGGCAGGAGCGGTCGCCGCCCGCGACGACCGACACGCCGGGCGGAAGGAAGACGAAGTACACCGTGTTCGGACCGACGGCAGGGAAGGTCGTCTTGCCGGACAATTGCTGCTGCAGCATCTCGCGAATGGTGGTGTCAGTCACGCTGGGTTCGGGCTCGGGCGCGGTGACGGTCGCCGTGCCGACCCAGCGGCCCCGGCCGATCTTGTAGGGTGGCGCGTCGTACTCGCCCAGCTGGTCCAGGTACGGGCTCGCGACGATGAACCGAAAGAACTCGTTGAGCGTGGTGATCACGTTCTGCTGATCGGTCCCGTTCCACGCCTGCCCCCAGAATGCCGTGAATACTTGTGCGGCGGCAATCAGCCGGCCGCCGCGGTAGGTGAGCTCGGGCCCCGCCGGCGCCTGAATCCCCGGAGCCGGACCCACGAGGTCCTTGGGAAGCCACAACGGCACAACGCGGACGTGGTCGTCGAGGGCGGGCGGAACCGCCCGGCGTGGGCCGGCGGAATGTTTGGGGGTCATGGCGTTTAGGTACCCCACGCGTGGCTTTTTGGCGTGGCGTCACTAGGTTGTTAGCAGCGCTTCGGCGCGTCGGTGCGTCTGATCTGTGCGTCTGTGCGTCTGAACCTGTTTACTGTGGGCTAGCCGTACAACGGGGCGTAGCGCAGTCCGGTAGCGCGTCTGGTTTGGGACCAGAAGGTCCCGGGTTCAAATCCCGGCGCCCCGACTTCCCGACCTCAATCTGCTCAACGCATGCAGCCCCTGCTCTCTGCCAGGGCCGTCACAAAGACTTCAGGAATGCGAGGATGGCTTCCTGATCGCTTTGCGTCAGCTTACCAAAACGGTTGGACACCCCGCTCGCTTCACCCCGATGCCGCACGATAGCGTCGCGTAACGTCAGCGACGCCCCGTCATGCATGAGCCGCGGGCGCAGGCGCACCCCCCACAACGGGGCCGTCCGCATCTTGTTCCGGGTGCGGCCGACACTGTCGATCGAGAACTCCCTCCACGCGACCTTATAGACGGCCGGCCCATAGTGCTCCGGCATCGCCATGACGATCCCGTCGCCGGTGCCGACATTGTGCAGCAGGAAATCGCCGAAGGGGTGAAATGTCTTCTCGCCGAGCGCCGGCGGGATCGTGTCCGTGCCGCCGTTGAGCGTGGTCCCGGGCGCAGCCGTGATCAGGGTGCGGACGTGACAGGTGGCGCAGCCGATCGCGTCGAACAATTCCGACCCGCGTCGCGCCGCCGGGGTCGCGGCCAGCAGCGTGTCGCGGGCGGGCGCCTTGGTGGCCCGCAGGAAGCGGGTGAACCGGTCGATGTCCGCAAGCCCGGAGGAGTCGGTCGTATTGTTCGGCTCGGATACCGTATTGCATAGCGTGGTCACTTCGTCGGGTAACAGCCGGCTGGTAATGCCCATCTCATTGAGGTACGCATCGGCCGAGAACGAGAGCAGACTGGCGTGCTGATCCTTCCAGCCGAACCGCCCGATGCGCGTCTCCCCCGGGGCTTCCAGGATCGGTACATAGAGCGCCTGACCGCGGATCGTGCCGCGCGTCGTCCGGCGTTGCGCGCGGGCGATCTCGATCAGCGTCTCGTCGGCGACGGCTTCCACCAGGCCGTCGCCCAACAGGTTGAGGGACGCGCGCGTCGTGCGAATCGTCTCCGTGTCGGGCACCCGCTCTTGAATCTCGGAGTCCGGGAACGCCGCGTTCGGGCAAATGGCTCGATCGTTGACGAGCGTGCGACCGGAGATGACCACCGTCCCGCGCGCGATCGGGATGTCGGCGTTGCGGAACCGCCCATCCGGTCCCAGATGACCGACCCGCAATTCCGTGATCTGACTCGCCCCGCCCGAGGTGGGGTTTTGATGGCACTCGCGGCAGGCCTGCGCGTTGTAGAGTGGTCCCAAGCCATCCGCGATTTCTTCCACCTCGTCGAATACTTCCTGATCGGCTTGGTGGGTGGAGTCATTGCCCGCGCCGTTGCTCCGGTTGTCGAATCCGGTGGCTGCCTCCGCCGCGGTGCTCGGAACCGGGACCTGAATCGGTGGTGCGGGCGCACCCACACCGCAGGCCGCCAGCGTGTACGTCATGGCGGTGAGCCACACCGCGGGGCGCGAAAACCTGACGCCAACCATGCGAACCTCCTTACCTGGCCCGAAAATATTGCTCCCCCGGCTCCATTTTCCCATATCGGTCCCATGGGAGTGTGCCCGGGCGTTACGTGGACCAGCAGAGTCCACAACATTGTGCGGCCGGGGCCGCGGCACTATCAGTTAGGAGAAAGCCCCCAACCCGGAATCCACAATGGCTCGTCTGTTCTGGCTGACGCTCATAGCTGCCTTCGCTGCCGCCCTGCTTGCGGGCGCCTCGTGGGCCGCGGCCCTCTTCGCCGTGGGCACGCTGCTCGGCTCGCCTCCGCCGGAGATGGGCACGCAATCGACTGTATTGCTGTGGCAGGGCGCGCCGGAGCTGCGGGGACACCCCCGCGTGTGGCGCTTCGCATTCGGACCCACCCGCATCCCCGGAGCTCCCACGGTGCGCATCTACGTCACGCCGCTCGGGCGAGTGGTGGAGATCCAGCCGGCCGATCTCGAAGCGCGAGTGCAGGCCCTTCATCCGTACTGACAGATTGCCGGAGCGTGAACTCGGCGGCGCCGACTTGAAACCTAGGTCCTTTACCAATTGACACCCTCTGCTGGCCCCTTCAGGTTGCAGCTATGGAGCCACTCCGAGACACCCTGCCGGGGGCGTGGGCCCGTTTGAAACAGGACGTGAGCTGCGGCCTCCGACGAGGCGCCTGGTATCGCGTGGTGGGACTCACGCCGGAGGACGCGGTGCTCCAGGTGCCGCGCCGCGAACGGGTCCGGGTCCCGCGACGCTTTCTGCAAACGCTCTTGGCCCGACCACGCCACTGGACCGTCGTGCCGCGCCCTGCGAACGCCGACAACCTGCCGGAGCATTGGCGCTCCCGCTACGCCGTCTGCCCCGTGTGCCGCACCCGCGCACCCATCAGCGGGTACGCCCAAGACATGCAATGCGCGAACTGCAACGGGGAGTTTGGGATCGCGTGGGATGAGCGGTATTTGACGCCGGGGTGAGGCGCCAGGGGCGGAACTTCAGGGCGGGATCGGTGGTTTATAGGCCGTCTCGGACACGTGGCGAGATGCCCTATGAAGACCAAGAAGCAAGATGTCACCAAGCGTCGGTCACCCAGTGCGTGTCGGCATCCGCAACAATACGAAACCGATTGGCTGGGCCGCACCTACGTGGGCTGCCCGATCTGTAATCGCTGGAAACGCATGAAGGTCAAACTGGCGCCGGCGGACGGCAAACGGCTGGCGGCGTGAAGGCTACAGGGGCCAGGAAATCGTTTCCTGGCCCCGTTTTTTCTCTTCTTCCTACTCTCCGTACGGAATCCAGATGTTCTTGACCTGAGTTGCCTCTCTCAGGAATTCCCGCCCTTCCCCCTGTCGGGCGTCCATCCAATCTCTGGCATGCCACTCGACCCACGTCCGCTTCATGTTCCCCGCAGACGCCCGCTCGACCTCGGCGCCGGCCGCCTGACTACCGAAGTACCACATTGCATCCACGTCGTCGTGCTCCGCCAGCACCTGCGCGAGCGGGTCCTTGATCCCGGTGACGATGTTGATCACGCCGGCGGGCACGTCCGAGGCATCGAGCACGGTGTACAGCTCGGTGGCGGCGAGCGGATGAGCCTCGGACGGGATCGCGACCACGGTGTTGCCGACCGCGACGGCGGGCGCGACCAGCGACACGAACCCCAATAGCGGGTCCTCCTCGGGGCAGGCGATGCCGATGACGCCAACCGGTTCGTTCATGGCGAGTGTGACGCCCCGGATCGGGGTCTGATGCACGGCCCCGTCGTACTTGTCTGCCCACGCGGCATAGGAAAAGAGACGCGCGATGCTTGCGTCCACTTCACCGCGCCCGTCGCTGACGGCCTGTCCGGTGAGGCTGGAGATCCGCTCCGCGAATTCGTCGGCGCGCTGCGCCAGGTTCTCGGCGAGGTAGTACAGGACCTGTCCGCGATTGTGGCCGCTCGTCCTTGCCCATCCGTCCGCGGCGTGCGCTGCTTCCACCGCGTTCCGGATGTCCTTGCGGTTCCCCTCTGCGACCTCGGCCAGGAGTGCGCCTGACGGCGACAGGATCTTCCGGCTGTAGCCCTGGTCGGGCCGCACCTGCGCGCCACCGATGAAGAGCTTGTAGGTCCGGTCGATGGGAGGGACTCGGGGCTCGGGACTGGGGACTCGCGATCGGACCGGCGCGACCTTACGCTTCGGGCGTCCCACCAGAGCGCCCGAGCCCCGAGTCCCGAGTCCCGAGTCCCGATCTGGCTTCAAGTACTCCCACATCCCCTCTTTCCCACCCTCGCGTCCGAATCCCGATTCCCGGTACCCGCCAAACCCCGAGGCCGCGTCGAACAGGTTGGTGCAGTTGATCCACACGACGCCGGCTTTGATCTTCGGCGCCACATCGAGTGCCAGGTTGATGTTCTCGGTCCACACGCTCGCCGCAAGTCCGTACGGCGTGTTGTTCGCCAACTCAACGGCCTCGCCGGGGGTGCGGAACGTCATCGAGACCAGCACCGGCCCGAAGATCTCCACCTGGGCGATCGTGGCGGCGGGCGACACGTTCGTGAACAGCGTGGGCGGGTAGAAGTAGCCTTCCGTCGGGCAGGCCCACGACGGCTGCCACATGGTCGCGCCCTCTTCTACGCCCGTGTTCACTAGTGAGCGGATGCGCTCGAGTTGCACCGGCGCGACGATCGCGCCCATGTCGATCGCCTTGTCGAGTGGGGGGCCGACCCGCAGCTTCTCCATGCGCGCTCTGAGCTTCGTCACCAGCCGCTCCGCGATCCCCTCGTGCACCAGCAGCCGCGATCCCGCGCAGCACACCTGTCCCTGGTTGAACCAGATCGCGTCCACCACGCCCTCGACCACGCTGTCGAGATCGGCGTCATCGAATACGACGAACGGGCTCTTGCCGCCGAGCTCGAGCGAGAGCTTCTTCCCCGATCCCGCCGTTGCCTTGCGGATGATGCGGCCCACTTCGGTCGAGCCCGTAAACGCGATCTTGTCGATGTCGGGGTGGTTCACGATCAGCTCGCCCGTCCGGCCGTCCCCCGTCACCACGTTGAGCACGCCCGCCGGAAGCCCGGCCTCTTGCCCGATCTCGGCGAGACACAGCGCCGTGAGCGGCGTGAACTCGGCCGGCTTCAGGACGACGGTGTTTCCGGCGGCGAGCGCCGGCGCGATTTTCCAGGCCACCATCAGCAGCGGGAAGTTCCAGGGGACGATCTGCCCGACCACGCCCACGGGCCCGTACCCCGCGAACTCGGAGTCCGCGAGCTGCGCCCAGCCGGCATGGTGCGTCAGGTGGCGGGCGACGAGCGGGATGTCCAAGTCCCGGGTCTCGCGAATCGACTTGCCGTTGTCGAGGCTCTCGAGCACCGCCAGCAGTCGGGAATGTTTTTGAACGGCTCGTGCCAGGGCGTACAAGTGGCGCGCCCGGGCGTGGCCGGGCAACGTGGACCAGGTGGGATACGCCTTGCGCGCCGCCGCAACGGCGGCGTCCACGTCCCCCTGCCCGGCCTGGGTGACGCGCGCCAGCCGGGCCGTCGTGGCGGGGTTGATGACGTCGAACGCCGCGTCGCTCTTGCCGTTGGTCCAGCGCCCGCCGATGAATAGTCCGAATGCGCCATCGTGCCGGGCGATCCACTCGAGCGCCGGCTTATCGCTCTCGGGCGCAGGCCCGTACGCCATCGTCTCGAAGATCTCGCTGACGGTCGTCATACCATCGGGTGCCTATGGGCCGCCGAGTAGCGCCCGGTGACGAAGTGCTCGAGCTGACGCTCGATGTCGGTGAGCAGCGCCGAGGCGCCCAGCCGGAACAGATTGGCGCGCAGCCAGCGGTCGCCGAGCTCTTCTTTCATCTGGATGAGCCAGTCGAGCGCCTGCTTGGCTTTGCGGATCCCGCCCGCCGGCTTGAACCCGACGGCGTAGCCGGTGCGCTCGTGGTAGTCGCGGATCTGTCGCGTCATGACCACTCCGACAGGGAGCGTCGCGTTCACCGCTTCCTTGCCGGTGGATGTCTTGATGAAGTCGGCGCCGGCCATCATGGCGACCTGGCTGGCGCGCGCCACATTCACGAGGGTCGCGAGGTCGCCGGTCCCCAGGATCACCTTCATGTGGGCGTCGCCACAAGCCTGCCGGAAGGCGCGCACCTCGTCGTACAGGGCCTCCCACGCTCCGGCCAGCGCGTGCGCGCGCGTGATCACCACGTCGATCTCCTGCGCCCCCGCGGCGACCGATGCCTTGATCTCCTCGATGCGCTGTGGCAGGGGGTTCAGCCCCGCCGGGAATCCTGTCGAGACCGCCGCCACCGGGATCTCGGAGCCTTGTAAAGCCTCCACGGCGACCGGGACGAAGGCGTGATAGACGCACACCGCGCCCGCCGTGATCCCCAGGTCGGTGGCGCCGAGCGCGTCGAGCAGATCGGGCCGCACGGGACTCTTCGCCTTGGCGCACAGCCGCACCACGTTGGTCGGCGTGTCGTCGCCCTGGAGCGTGGTCAAGTCCATGCAGGTGATGGCGCGCAGCAACCAGGCGGCTTGCCATTCCTTCTTGACGGTGCGTCGCGTGGGGATGGTGGCGGCGCGGCGCTCCACGGCGCTGCGGTTGATGTGCAGGGCGCGGACGAGATCCAGGTCGAGGGGAATGCCCGGATTGCGCCCGGGCTCGGTGAACACCCGTAGCGCTCGC